>Ga0187846_10000084_pt1 | contig 55587 bp, 50 predicted proteins | sample TC_taG_FD_161473 | JGI IMG/M metagenome (GOLD analysis project Ga0187846, IMG submission 161473) | Biofilm microbial communities from the roof of an iron ore cave, State of Minas Gerais, Brazil - TC_06 Biofilm (v2) | ecosystem: Environmental > Terrestrial > Deep subsurface > Cave > Wall biofilm... | reverse complement strand
TATCCCGGATTCGCCTTCGGTGAGGCTGCTCCAGTTGCGTTCGAGGCCGACCCCGAGGGGCGTCACGAGCCCCATGCCTGTCACAACGACGCGCCGCATCCTAGTCTCACGAATTCTCGGATGGGCGATGGCTTAGGCGCCGACCCATGTGACCCGGAGAAGGAGAGCCGGGGGCGACAGTGGATTGAAGGGCTCAGCTGTGTGATTCGATAAAGTTGACCGCATCCTTGACCGTCACGATCTTTTCGGCGGCGTCATCCGGGATCTCGCACCCGAATTCCTCCTCAAACGCCATTACGAGCTCGACCGTGTCGAGGCTGTCGGCACCCAGATCGTCGATGAAGCTGGCGTTTTCGGTAACCTTCGACTCGTCGACGCCCAAATGCTCGACGACGATCTTTTTGACCCGATCGTTGACGTCACTCATCCGTTCTTTTCCTCGCTGGATTGCCCGAAAGTCGCTTCGGCACAGAGTTACTCGGCGCCATCCGCAATCGCCGTGTCGCCACCCGGGGCCGCACTGAAGGCGTGCGTCACATAACACGATTTTATCGGCCGTGCCAGCAAGCTAGGGTCGGCCGGTCATCGCGGTCTACACCATGGCCATACCGCCGTTGACGTGCAAGGTTTGGCCGGTGACATAGCCGGCCTCGGGGCTCGCGAGAAAGATGACGGCGGCAGCGACGTCTTCGGGGGTGCCCAACCGTCCGGCGGGAATCACCCCGAGAAGCCGCGCGCGCTGCTCTGCAGTCAGTCTCTCCGTCATCGCCGTCGCGATCGCACCCGGTGCTATGCAGTTCACAGTTATCCCACGTCCTGCGATTTCGGCGGCGATCGATTTTGACATGCCGATCATCGCCGCCTTTGCCGCCGCATAGTTCGCCTGTCCCGGGTTGCCAGTGATCGCGACGACCGAGGTAACCCCGATTACTCGACCGTGACGGCGTCGTATCATGCCGCGCAGAGCCGCACGCGTCAGCCGGAAGGCGGCGGCCAGATTGACCTCGATGACGGCACGCCAGCTTTCGTCATCCATTCTCACAGCCAGCGAGTCGCGAGTGAGGCCCGCATTGTTGACGAGAATGTCGACCCGCCCCATTGCCTTCTCGGCATCCTTGACCAGCCGATCCGCAGCAGCCGGATCGGCGAGGTCGGCCAACCCGATGTGAGCGTGTTCGCCCAGTTCGGCTGCCAGCGTGCTCAGTACGTCGCGCCGCGTGCCGGCAATCATCACCTCCGCGCCCTGGCCATGTAATGACTTGGCAATCGCTCCGCCAATCCCGCCGGAGGCCCCGGTCACGAGCGCGGTTTGACCCGATAGATCGAACATCGCCCCTGGCCGTCACAACACCTTCATCAATGCCTCGACCTCGGCGGCCGTACTGACAGAACACGCTGCTAAATCGGGGTCGATCCGCCGGCTAAGACCGGTCAGCACACGGCCCGACCCGATCTCCGCGAGTTCCTCGACCCCGGCCGCTCTGAGGTAGTCCATGCTTTCGCGCCATCGCACCATTGCCGTAACCTGTCCGACGAGTTGGCGTTTGATCTCCGTTGGGTCGCTTATCGGGGATGCCGACAGGTTGGCGATCAACGGGACGAGCGGGGGGCGCAGCGCCGTCTCGGCCAGCGCTTTCTCCATCACCTCGGCGACCGGAGCCATCAACGGGGAATGAAAGGGTGCGCTGACCGGAAGCATGATTGATCGGCGAACCCCCCGCTCGCGAGCGATCGCGATCGCCCGCTCGATGGCTTGGTAGTGCCCACTGACTACAACCTGCCCCGGGGCATTGTCGTTCGCAACCGCGCAGATCTCGCCGGGCTCGCTTCTGATCGCCTCGATCACCACCGCTCGAGCCGACTCGACATCGAGACCAAGCAGCGCCGCCATTGCCCCCTCGCCAAGTGGTACGGCCCTCTGCATCGTCCGCCCGCGAAGCTTCACGAGGCGCACGGCATCGGCGACCGTAACAGCACGCACCGCAGCCAATGCCGAGTATTCGCCCAGAGAATGTCCTGCGACATAGGCGACATGTCGGCCGAACACCAGCCCACCTTCTGCCTCCAGCACGCGAATCACCGCCAGACTCGCCGCTAAAAGCGCGGGCTGCGCGTTTTCGGTCAAGGTGAGATCGCCTTCGGGGCCCTCAAACATCAAGCGCGAGAGACGCTGCGACAACGTCTCGTCGACCTCTTCGAAGAGATCGCGCGCCACGGGAAAGGCTTCGGCGAGGCTGCGCCCCATGCCGACCGCCTGCGAGCCCTGGCCGGGAAATACGAATGCTCGCTTCATTTCGAAACGCTTCCCACAACACCCGCCATGCGCGGCCGCGCGGCAGCAGCAGGCGAATCTAACAGCGTGCGGCGGGTATGTTGTGTCGAGGATGGCTTTCTGTATAGTGCGTCATGGAGTCTTGCCGGCCGAAATCGGCTCGGCTCGGCACCCGCAGAAAACGATTACTAGCCACAAGGATCTTTGCTGGCATGGCTTTATACGAGAATATATTCATCGCTCGCCAGGATATTTCGGGCGCACAGGTCGATGCACTCGCCGATAACTTCACCCAGCTCGTCACCGACAACGGCGGCGAGGTCAAAAAGCGCGAATATTGGGGGCTGCGAAATCTCGCATATCGGATGCGGAAGAACCGCAAGGGACACTACGTTTTGTTGAATATCGACGCGCCCTCCACCGCGATCGCCGAACTTGAGCGGACCATGCGGATCAGTGAGGACGTGATCCGCTATCTCACCATTCGAGTCGATGCGCTCGACGAGGGACCGTCGGTGATCATGCAGAGCCGCGGTAGCCGGGACGACCGCCAACGGCGCGGTTCCGGCGAGCGGGAGCGGTTCGGCGAAGGGCGCGAGGGGGCCGGCGAACGGCCTCCCGGCACCGAACGCGCCGACAGCCCGGTCGCGGAACCGGTGGAGGCGTAAATGGAGAGCCAGTCGGCAAGCGGGGCCGCGCGAGCGGCGGCTGCGCGACGCCCCTTCTTCAGGCGCCGGAAATCCTGCCCGTTTTCGGGTCCGAACGCGCCAAAGATCGACTATAAGGACATCAAGCTCTTGCAGCGCTTCGTCTCAGAGCGAGGTAAGATCGTGCCGAGCCGCATCACTGCCGTCTCGACCAAAAAGCAGCGGGAGCTCGCTCAGGCGATCAAACGCGCGCGGTTCCTCGGCCTGCTCCCTTATATGGTGAAATAGGCGGCGTTTCCAGCGCTCTACGGGCATCGGTACGAGTTGGCTGCGGGTCGCCGGCGTAACCGCGTTTTGTGGAGCGCTCAGCGTCTGACCGACCCTCGTCCCGCAGAGCTGGCCTATTGGAGGAAGGAATGATGGTTGATCTGATTCTGCTCGAGCGGGTCGAAAAGCTGGGCCAGATGGGCCAACGCGTGAAGGTAAAGCCCGGTTTTGCGCGCAATTATCTGTTACCTCAGAAAAAGGCTCTGCGTGCGACGAAGGAAAACCTCGCTTATTTCGAAAGCCAGCGTGCCCAGCTCGAGGCGAACAATCTGCACCTCAAGTCGGAGGCGGCGGAAATCGGCGGCAAGCTCGAGGGGCTGAGCGTGGTTGTCGTTCGACAGGCGGGCGAAAGTGGGCAGCTTTACGGCTCGGTCTCCGTTCGAGACATCGCCGAGGCGGTCAGCGAGGCAGGTTTCACAATCGAGAAACGCCAGGTGGTTCTGGACAGGCCGATCAAGAGCTTGGGGCTTCATTCCGTGAGGATCGTGTTGCATCCGGAAGTGTCGGTGGCGATCACAACCAACGTCGCCCGGTCCGTGGAAGAGGCTGATATGCAAGCCAAAGGAATCGACCCGCTGCGCCTGCGCGACGAAGATGACACTCAGGCGGAATTGGTTGTAACAGAGAGCCCATACACTCCGCGGACAGAGAGAGGCACCCGCGGCGCCTGAGGAGAAATCCCCCGCTTTCCGTCACGATGCTACTGACGCGCCTATTCGAGCGAATTATCGCCATCGGTCGTCTCCGCGTAGTCGATGCCCGCGGACGGTCCAGCATTTTCGAGGGTTCGCCGGGGGCGAGCGTCGCAATCAGGCTCCACGATCCGGCGTTACACTGGAAACTCCTCCTCAGGCCGCGTCTCTTCCTGCCGGAGGCCTACGTGGACGGGACGCTGACGATTGAAGAAGGCAGCCTCTATGATTTGATGGACCTGCTCGCGGCCAATCTCGAGGTGTTGCCTGATGGGTTTCTCGGACGACGCCTAAACGGTTCAGTCACCGCATTGCGTCGGCTGCATCAGTACAATCCACTCGCGCGCGCCCAAGGAAATGTCGCCCACCACTACGATTTGTCCGACGAGCTCTACGAATCATTTCTCGACCAGGACCGGCAATACTCCTGCGCATACTTTTATGACAGCAACGACGACCTCGACACCGCTCAGCTCAATAAGAAGCGCCACATTGCAGCGAAGCTGCTGACCCGCCCGGGACAGCGAGTTCTCGACATTGGCTCGGGATGGGGCGGCCTCGCGCTTTACCTCGCCAAGGAGTGCGGCACCGACGTGACCGGCCTGACCCTTTCGGTCGAGCAGTACAACGTGGCGATGCGCCGCACCGCAGTGGCGGGGCTGTCTGATCGCGTCAGGTTTTACCTTCGGGACTACCGTCAAGAATTCGGGCATTACGACCGGATCGTCTCGGTCGGTATGTTCGAGCATGTTGGAATCAATCACTACAACGCGTTCTTCACTCGGCTGAAGTCGCTGCTCGCGCCCGACGGGGTGGCGCTGTTGCATTCGATCGGCCGCATGGACGGACCGGGTTCAACCCACCCCTGGATCCGCAAATACATATTTCCCGGCGGCTACTTTCCGGCACTCTCCGAAGTGTTGCCCCTTGTCGAGCACTCGAGACTTTGGGTCACCGATATCGAGATCCTGCGCCTGCATTATGCCGAAACGCTAAAATCTTGGCGCAAACGATTCGAACGCAATCGCGACCGTCTTCGCACGGTCTACGACGAACGCTTCTGCCGGATGTGGGAGATGTACTTGGTCGGCTCTGAGGTCGCGTTCCGGCGGGGCGGATGCATGGTCTTTCAGATGCAGCTCGCGAAGGCGGTCGATTCGGTGCCGATGACGCGGGATTACATGCTGGACTGGGAACGCGAGCACAGCGGCGCTTCCAATCGGGCCGCCTGACTTCATCCCCGCCATCCACAAGGTGTGAATCTTATTCCCTGCGGGGCGGCGCCAGACCGGTGGTATTTTACGGCCGCATGGAAACAAGCATGGCCTCCCGGGTCACCCCACTGCGCGCTCCCGACCCCGAGCTTATTCGCACCCCGCCCCACAACAGCGAAGCTGAACAAGGCCTTCTCGGTGCGTTGCTGATCAGCAATTCAGCCTATTCCCGGGTGTCCGAGTTTCTTGAGCCGGAGCACTTCGGTTATGCGGTGCACGGCCGGATCTTCGCAGCGATCGTCAAGCTGATCGAGCGCGGGCAGATCGCCAATCCGGTGACGCTCAAAAATTTGTTCGACCAAGACGGGGCGCTGGTAGAAATCGGTGGAGCGCAATACCTGTTTCAACTTGCCAATTCGGCGGTAACGATCATTAATGCCGAAGATTATGGTCGAAACATCCGCGATCTTTACCTCCGGCGCGAGCTGATCACACTTGGCGAGGACGTCGTCAACGACGCGTACCGCCAGGATCTCGACGACCGAGCACCCGAGCAGATCGAACGAGCGGAACAAAGGCTATTTGAACTCGCCACCGCCGGGCAACAGGAAGGCGGGTTTCGCGTCTTTGCTACCGCGCTAACAAACGCCATCGACAATGCCGAAGCGGCTTTCAAGCGTAGCGGCAAGACCGTCGGCGTAGCCACCGGATTTCTCGATCTCGACCGGAAGCTCGGGGGCCTGCACCCCTCCGATCTGGTAATCCTCGCCGGCAGAACGGCTATGGGAAAGACGGCATTCGCGACCAACATCGCGTTCAACGCGGCGAAATCCTACAAGCCGATGCGCACCGCCGACGGTCGTACCATCGCCGAGGACGGGGCGGTTGTCGGTTTCTTTTCGTTGGAGATGTCGGCGGAACAGCTCGCGACCCGCATGCTAGCCGAGGAATCGGGGGTGTCCTCGGACCGCATCCGCCGTGGCGACGTCAGCCGTGAAGATTTCGACCGATTTGTCCGGGCCAGCCAGCAACTCGCCGGACTGCCGCTGTTCATCGACGACACGCCCGCCCTAACGGTTTCTGCGTTACGCACTCGCTCGAGGCGTCTGATGCGCCAGCAGGGCCTCGGGCTGATCATTGTCGATTACCTCCAACTTCTTCGCCCGTCGAACCAGACTCGCGTAATTGAAAACCGGGTACAGGAGGTATCGGAAATTACTCGAGGACTAAAAGCGCTGGCAAAGGAACTCGGTGTTCCAGTGCTAGCGCTCTCTCAGCTGTCGCGGGCGGTCGAGCAGCGCGACGATAAGCGGCCGATGCTCGCCGATCTGCGCGAGTCGGGCTCGATCGAGCAAGACGCCGACGTCGTCATGTTCATCTTCCGGGAGGAATACTACAAATCGCGCGAACCGATCCGCGGCGCCGACGAACCCGATGAGAAATTCAACAAGCGTTATCAGGACTGGCAAGAGGAGTTCCGCAAAGTTCACGGCATAGGCGAGATCATTGTAGCGAAGCAACGGCATGGTCCGATAGGAACGGTCAAGCTTCGCTTCGATGCGCAAACGACAAAGTTCGAAGACTTTGCCGGACTTGATCACTTGCCAGAGATGCGGTGATCGGCGAAAGAGTTCGGAAAACGGCCAGCGATCCCGCCGAGCGCGCGGGTGCCCTGCTCGAGGTCGATCTTGCGGGCGTGGTTGCGAATTGGCGGCTGCTGGCAGCACGGGTTGCACCCGCCGATAGCGCCGCTGTCGTAAAGGCAGACGCCTACGGTTTGGGGGCTTCGCAGGTCTCCGCCGCCCTTGCTTCGGCTGGTTGCCGTCTTTTTTTTGTCGCCGAGCTCAACGAGGGAATTGCGCTGCGTAAGGCACTCTCAGCGTCCTGCCAGATCGCCGTCCTAAACGGACCTTTACCAAAATCGGCGGAAGAGTTCGTCTTTCACCAGCTCATTCCCGTCCTCAATGAGCCCGGACAGATCGCGGACTGGATAGAGACTGCGCGCCGACACGGCAGATTGCCCGCGATGCTGCAGGTGGATACGGGGATGGCACGTCTCGGCCTGACCACGCGGGAGTTTGAACGGCTCGCCAATGAGCTCTCGCAAGAACGCGCGATCTGGTGGCGGGGACTCATCAGCCATCTCGCCTGCGCCGACCAACCTGCGCATCCGTTGAACGATCTCCAACGTACACGCTTTACCTCCTTCCGTCGGCACTTCGGCGGACCACCTGCGAGCCTGGCCGCTTCGTCCGGAATCTTCCTCGGCCGCGGGTTTCACTTCGACTTTGTTCGTCCCGGTGCCGCCCTTTACGGTATCAACCCCCAGCCCGCCACCCCTAACCCTATGCGTCAAGTCGTTCGACTGAGGGGAAGAATCCTGCAAGTTCGCGAGGCTGAACGAGGTGCGTCGGTTGGCTACGGTGCCGGGCACGTCATGGACCATCCGGGCCGGCTCGCAACCGTTGCCGTCGGCTATGCGCATGGTTGGCTCCGCTCGCTGAGCCATCGCGGTTCGGGTCGCCTCGGTGGCAAGCGGCTTCCCCTTCTCGGTCGAGTTTCAATGGATCTCGTCGTTTTTGACGTCTCTGCCGTCGACCCTTCGCTTGCGCGGCCAGGCGGATTTATCGAGTTATTGGACGAGGACTACGGAGTCGACGCGGCGGCGGCCGATGCCGGCACCATCGGCTATGAGATGCTAACCGCCCTTGGCCGGCGTTGCCATAGGGTGTATTGCGGCGAACCGAACCAATGCTGACCTTTCTTGCCACGATCGGCGCAGCCTTCCTTGGGTTTCTTGCAGCGACAGGGCGTCTCGTGGAGTTTGCCGGTCTGACCCTGGCAACAGCCTTCTCGCCGCCGGTCTATCCCCGAGTGCTTCTGCGCGAAATGGTCAACATCGGATATTTCTCACTACCGGTCGTCGGGCTCACGGCCATCTTTACCGGGATGGTGCTCGCACTCCAATCCTACACCGGCTTCAGCCGATTCGCCGCGGAGGGGGCGGTCGCGACGGTAGTTGTGCTGTCAGTGACGCGGGAGCTCGGACCAGTCATCACCGGGCTGATGGTCGCGGGTCGGGTCGGAGCGGCGATGGCGGCAGAGATTGGAACGATGCGGGTCACCGATCAAATTGATGCGCTAGCGACCTTGTCCACTGACCCATTGCGTTACCTTGTGCTGCCGCGCCTCCTCGCCGGTCTCATCACCTTGCCGATGCTGGTTTTCGTCGCCGACATCATCGGCGTCTTTGGCGGATATCTGGTCGGCATTTATAAGCTCGGGTTCAATCCGGAGGCTTATCTAAACCGAACTCAACAATATCTTGAGACGAATGATGTTGTTTCGGGTCTGGTGAAGGCGGCAGTATTCGGCTTCATCGTGGCGCTGATGGGCTGTTACCACGGCTATTACTCACGCGGCGGGGCGCAAGGGGTCGGCCAAGCGACGACGTACGCGGTCGTGTCAGCCTCGGTCTTAATTCTCGTCTTCAATTACGTGATTACTGCGGCCTTCTTCGGTCGGTGATAGCCGATAGACATGGCCAACATTGCGATGCCGAAGATATCCGTCCGAGGGCTGAGAAAGTCCTTTGGCCGCAACCGCGTGCTCGAGAGCGTCGATATCGACTGCGCGACTGGCGAAAGTCTCGTTATCATCGGCGGCTCAGGCACGGGTAAATCCGTGCTGGTGAAGTGTATTCTTGGCCTTCTCCAACCGGAGGCGGGCTCGATCCGCATCGATGGTGTCGAAACGGTGGGGCTGCGGCGCGCTCCCCGCGAGCGTCTAATGCAGAAATTCGGCATGCTGTTTCAAGGCAGTGCTCTATTCGACTCGCTGCGTGTGTGGGAGAATGTCGCTTTCGGACTGATCCAAGGACGCGCCATGGAGCGGAAGGCGGCCAAGAAGATCGCGCTCGCGAAGCTCGCGGCGGTCGGCCTCGGACCCGAAGTCGGCGAGTTGCGACCTGCCGAACTATCCGGGGGTATGCAAAAGCGGGTAGCGCTCGCTCGCGCGATCGCGGCCGAACCCGAAATCATATTTTTCGACGAGCCGACCACCGGGCTCGACCCTATCATGGGCGATGTGATCAACGATCTAATCGTGAAATGCGTGCGCGAAATAGGTACCACCGCGGTGTCTATTACCCACGACATGGTCAGCGCGCGCAAGATCGCCGATCGGATTGCGATGCTGCACGGGGGGCGTATCCTCTGGGACGGGCTAGCAACAGAGATCGATTGCTCTGGCAACCCGTACGTCGACCAGTTCATCAACGGCCGCGGCGAAGGACCGATCCAGATGGAGATTCGCGCGGCATGATAACAATCTGTTACCCGCGGCGGGGCTGAACCGATGGCGCGCCCGCAGGCTCGCTTTGTTTGTCAGCAGTGCGCGGCGGTGTACCCGAAATGGACCGGCCGATGCGATGGCTGCAGCGCCTGGAACAGCTTGATCGAGGAGGTGACGCGCGAGGAACTACCGGGCAGGACCGGCAAGCGCACATTCGATCGTCGCGGTGGACGCTCTCTCGGCTTCGTCGGGCTGACGGGGCCGAGCATGCTACCGCCTCGCCGACGAACCGGCATAGCCGAACTCGACCGTGTCTGCGGCGGCGGCCTCGTGCCCGGCTCAGCCATTCTGGTCGGTGGCGATCCTGGAATCGGCAAGTCGACTTTGCTGCTTCAGGCGGCAGCTGCGATTGCACCGCCTAATGAGGAGAGCGGAGACGAGCTGAAAGCGAGGCCGCCCACCGCAGCCTACATCACGGGCGAAGAAGCAATCGATCAAGTTCGCATGCGGGCGGAGCGTCTTGGGGTGACTGCGAGCCCGATGCTGTTGGCTGCGGCAAGCAATGTGCGGGACATCATCGCGTCGCTCGATCGGGAGGACACGCCCGATTTGGTCGTCGTCGACTCGATCCAAACGATGTATCTCGACAGCTTGGACAGCGCGCCCGGAACGGTCAGTCAAGTCCGCGCGGCGGCTCAAGAATTGATCCGCCTGGCGAAACAGCGCGGATTCGTCTTGGTTCTTGTCGGCCACGTGACAAAAGAGGGCGTTATTGCTGGTCCCCGCGTACTTGAGCACATGGTTGACACGGTACTCTATTTCGAAGGCGAACGAGGGCATCAATTCCGCATACTGCGCGCGGTCAAGAACCGCTTTGGGGCGACCGACGAGATTGGCGTTTTCGAGATGAGCGATCGTGGCCTCGTCGAGGTCCCGAACCCCTCGGCTCTGTTTCTCGCGGGGCGTCCGGCACCGGGACAGCAGCCATTCGGCCTCGTAGGAGCTGACGCGGAAGAAAATGAGGGGACGGAATCGATCGGCGGGCAGATCAACGGCTCGGCGGTATTCGCCGGCATGGAAGGTACTAGGCCGGTGCTCGTCGAAGTTCAAGCGCTACTCGCCCCGGCGGTTCTCGGGACCCCGCGGCGGGCGGTCGTCGGATGGGACGGAACGCGACTGGCGATGATCACGGCAGTGCTCGATGCGCGGTGCGGCTTATCGGTCGGCGCCAACGACATCTATCTCAACGTTGCCGGTGGGCTGAGGATTGTCGAACCGGCGGCGGATCTCGCGGTTGCAGCGGCGCTCGTCTCGGCCCTGACTGAGACACCGGTGCCTACGGACGCGGTCGTGTTTGGCGAAATCGCTCTTTCTGGTGATGTTCGCCCGGTTGGTCATACCGAATCTCGGCTCAAAGAAGCCGCCAAGCTCGGTTTTGCCGAAGCCTGGATGCCGATCCACCGAGGGAAGAGGCGCAAAACAGCTGTCGCGGCGGGATTTGATATAGCGCCTATCGGCCATCTGAGGGAACTCGTCGAGCGCTTGGCTCCCTCGCGATCGCCACGCGGCCGGCTGCTGCGACAGCGCGGGATCGGGGCTGCGCCGTGAACAGCTTCGATCTTGCCGTCCTTGGGGTGATTGCGCTTTCGGCGATATTCGCCTTTGCCCGGGGCCTTGTCCGCGAGGCGTTGTCAATCGTTGCCTGGGTCGGTGCGGCGCTAATCACCTTGTATGGGTTTAGCCAAGTCTACGGGCTTGTCGTCCGCTTCGTTACCACGCCGCTGCTTGCTGATCTCATCGCAGGCGCTGGGCTGTTCGTAATCAGCCTGATCGCGCTGACGATTCTGACCGGGTACTTCGCGCGCTTTGTGGAGTCGAGTGCCTTATCGCCGATCGATCGTACGCTGGGATTGATCTTCGGCTTGGCACGCGGTGCCTTTCTCGTTTCGCTCGCCTATCTTATGCTCGACATCAGCTTGCCGCAGAACGATCGGCCGGGCTGGATTAATCAGGCCAAGAGCGAACCGTTCCTCGCTCAGGGGGCGGAACTGTTGCGCAGCGCGCTTCCCGAACCGCTCCAAATGAGGAGTGCTGCGGCAGCCGACGATGCGCAGCGCGCGCTGGAACGGACGAAGGACGCTCAAAAGGCGATGCGCGCTCTGTCGAGCCCTGTCGCTCCATCACCGGCAAAACCTGGTGAGGACCAGGCGCCAAACTATAAGCCGGGCGACCGGCGCGAAATGAACCGGCTCATCGAGAACTCTCGATAGCAGGCTCAGCCATGGGCTCCCACTCGTATTCCAACCGAGAAGTCACCATTTCTCAAAAGTCGAAACGAGGATCGCGCATGCTGACGACCGATCCCTTCGATGCGGACCACTTCCACGAGGAATGCGGCGTCTTCGGGGTGTATGGCCACCCCGATGCGGCGGCGCTGACAGCGCTCGGCCTGCACGCGCTGCAGCATCGTGGGCAGGAGGCGACCGGCATCGTCGCCTATGACGGCGAGCAGTTCAGCGCCCACCGCGGGATGGGGCAAGTCAGCGACAATTTCAGCTCCAAGGAAGTGATCGGCCGGCTCCGCGGCAATGCTGCCATCGGCCATGTCCGCTATGCGACGACCGGTGAGGTCGCGCTCCGCAACGTGCAGCCGCTCTTTGCCGATTTCGAGTTCGGCGGGCTCGCGATCTGCCACAACGGTAATCTGACCAACTCCTACCAGGTACGCCGTCAGCTGGTGCGTCGCGGCAGCCTGTTCCAATCGACGAGCGACACCGAGGTCATCGTTCACCTGATCGCGACCAGCCTCAAGGAGACCGTCGTCGACCGGCTGATCGACGCGCTACGTCAGGTCCAAGGCGCCTTTTCACTTGTAGCCCTCTCGCAGAACGAGATCATTGGGGTGCGCGATCCACTCGGCGTGCGGCCGCTGGTTCTCGGCCGTCTCGCCGACGCCTGGATCCTCGCGTCGGAAACCTGTGCCCTCGACATCATCGGCGCCGAGTTCGTCCGCGACATCGCAGCGGGAGAGATCGTCATCATCGGCGCGCGCGGCGTGCGGAGCCTGCGGCCATTCGACCATCGCGACACCCGTTTCTGCGTCTTCGAGCACATCTACTTTGCCCGCCCGGACAGCGTCGTGGAGGGGCGGAGCGTCTACGAGGCGCGCAAGCGCATCGGACGGGAACTCGCCCGCGAGAGCCCGGTCGATGCCGACATCGTCGTCCCGGTCCCCGATTCGGGCGTGCCCGCGGCAATCGGCTATGCTCAGGAATCCGGGCTGCCCTTTGAGCTCGGGATTATCCGCAACCATTACGTCGGTCGGACCTTCATCGAGCCGACCGACCAAATCAGGCACCTCGGCGTCCGCTTAAAGCACAATGCGAGCCGGGCCAATCTCACCGGCAAGCGCGTCATCCTCGTCGACGATTCGATCGTGCGCGGCACCACTTCGATCAAGATCGTCGAGATGGTTCGGCGCGCTGGAGCGCGAGCGGTCCATATGCGGATCTCGAGCCCACCGACGCGCCACCCATGCTTTTACGGGATCGCCACGCCGGAGCGCGACCAGCTGCTCGCCGCGCGCTTGGATGTCGATGGGATGGCGGAATTGATCGGGGTGGATAGCCTCGCCTTCCTGTCGATCGACGGGCTCTACCGGGCGATGGGCGAGCCGGGGCGCGATGACTTGGCGCCGCGCTTCTGCGACGCTTGTTTTACCGGCGATTACCCGATCCCGCATATCGACGCCGACAACGGCAAGGTCGCCGTACAACTCTCGTTGCTCGCCGAACCCGTTTGAACCGATGCCGGGCGCGGGCCGTGGCATCATAATGCCGGAGGCAATGAGCCTGGAGGCAATTCGGCGGCCCAATGTAAACCTGTGACCCGGCGCCTTGCTCATAAGATCGCACTGATCACCGGTGCCTCGCGGGGCATCGGCTCCGCGGTCGCTCTGCGTTTTGCCGACGAGGGCGCGCACGTCGTCCTTGCGGCGCGCACGGTCGGTGGGCTCGAAGAGATCGATGACACCATCCGCTCTGCAGGGGGTAGCGCCACGCTCGTTCCTGTCGACCTGCGCGATTTCATCAAGATCGACGAACTCGCGGCAAAACTGTTCGAGCGCTGGGGCCGGCTCGATATCCTGGTCGGCAACGCCGCCGAATTCGGTGTCTTCTCGCCGCTCGGCCATATCGACCCGGCGATCTGGGCCGAGGTCATGGACCTCAACCTGACCGCGAACTGGCGCCTGATCCGGGCGATGGACCCGCTGCTGCGCGCCGCCCCCGCCGGGCGCGCGATCTTTGTCACCTCCGGTGTCGCCCGCGGCGTCTTCCCCTATTGGGGCCCTTACGCCATCAGCAAGGCCGGCCTCGAAATGCTCGTCAAGATCTATGCCGGCGAAATCGCCAAGACACGCGTTCGCGCCAACCTGGCCGATCCCGGCATCGTGCGTACTCGGCTGCGCGCCCGCGCCTTCCCTGGCGAAGACCCCAGCCGCCTGCCGCCGCCGGAGAGTGTGACCGACGCCTTTCTCGCCCTCGCTCTGCCCGAATGCACCCACAACGGCGAAGTGGTGATGGCCTCCGCCGTTTTGTTGCGACCGAATGAATAAGCGAGGGAGGATCATTCTCGCCACGGCAATCCCGCTCGCTCCATCCTCTGCCAGAAAGCCCGTTTCTGCCGATGCTCGGTCGCGACTCGCCGGCGATAGGCTTCCTGGGACAGCTGCCCGAGCCAGTCTTTGACGTTCGGGACGAGCCCCTCGGCGGCGACCAGATCCCGAACGGCATAGTCGTACTGCGGCGACTGACGGCGGCGAAGAATGGCGTCGGCCATCTCGCGATAGAGTAGGATGGCAGCTACCGGGTGAGTCTCCCCGAGACGGTCGGCGACAGGCCGCAGCACGAAGTAGCTCTCACCTTGGATCTCACCGAGACGCCGCTGCACCATCTCGGCCGCGATATCCGGGGCAAGGTCGGCCAACAGCGGCAAGGCTCGGTGCACGTCGGCATGTCCGCGGGCAGCCGCGATCGCCATTTGGCGAGCCTCGCCCCTGGCGACCTCCGGCACCCGGCCGAGATATTCGGCCAGAATGTCGGACGACAACGAGGCCGCGAATATCGACCAGCGAACTGCCTGCGCATCCTCGGTGCGGCCGAGCCGATCGAGGATGTCAACCTTCAACCGGGCGATATTCTCGCGCTCGAGCGCGGGCACGTCCGGACGCTCGACCCAGTCGAGGGCTTCCCCGAACCGCCCCGCGGCGACAAGCCGTTCGGCGATCTCTTTGACCGCCCTGGTTTCGCTGCCCGCGAGGCGCCGCGCCGCGATGTAGCCGTCGACGTCGCCGCGCGCATCGGCGATGTTTTCCAAGGCGATCGCCAAGTATTGACGCTTTTCGGGAGGTCCATGGCCGAGGCGCTCGCGGGCGATATGTTCGAGCTCATCGAGGCCGGCGGTGCCGAGAGCTTCCGCAAATGCGATGATCACCTCGCCGCGGGCGCCGTATGCGTCGGTCGTGAACAGATCGAGGACCTCCGCGGCGAGCATCTTTGGATCGCGCTCGGCGACAGCGGCCCAGGCTCGCCCGCAGTCGCTGACCGCCGCGGCGATGGCATCGCCGATCACCCCGTCCGAATCATCCGATCGCTCGAAGACGTTCGCATCGAGCCGGACCAGGCGCCCGAGCAGCTCCGCAGCGGCGCGCGGGTGGACGGGGAGAAGTTCCCGGGTGATCCCCTCCCGGATCCTGTCGAACTCGTGGGCGAGGGTGCTGCTTTCGCGGTAGCCATAGAATCGCCGATCCGCGCGGACGGCGTCGATCTCGGCTGCCAGAGTCTTGACGAGCGCATCATCCGGAGCCGAAGCCGCCAAGGCGATCCGCACCGTCTGGCGCAATCCCTCGTCTCGCCAGCAATGCTTGACCACGATCTCGGCAAGCCGGCGAGCCCCGAGGCGTTCAACCTGCTCGATCGTAAGTTCCTCGTCGCCTGTCAGCACCGGTGCCATCGCGTGCCTCACCCCCCTTGGCTCAACCCCCTATCCGGCTTTTCGCCCCGACATATCAAGCATTCGGCGAGGACGCGCTGCATGTGCCTTCGACCCAGAGACCAAGGGGGGTGCCTCAGGCGACGAGGTTGGTTACTCGGTCTCGCTATCGGCGGCGCCATAGCGAATGGCAAGCACCTCAATTTGCTCGATCCCCGCCGGCGCGCGGAGTTCGACGATGTCGCCCTGATGCGCTTTCATCAGCGCTCTGGCGACCGGTGACAGCCAGCTCACCTGGCCGCGGTCGAGATCGGCCTCGTCGACGCCGACGATCGTGATCGTCATTTCGGTCCCGCGCCCGGTGGCGTAGGTGACGGTCGCGCCGAAAAAGACCTGGTCCAGCTTCTTCTGCTGGTTTGGGTCGACCACCTCGGCGCGCTCCAGCCGCTTGGACAGGAAGCGGATGCGCCGATCAATCTCGCGCAGGCGGCGCTTGCCGTAGATGTAGTCGCCGTTCTCCGAGCGGTCGCCGTTTCCAGCCGCCCAGGCCACGGTTTCGACCACTTTCGGGCGCTCCATCCGCAATAGCTGATGCAATTCGTTCCGCATGCGGCGGTGGCCTTCCGGGGTCATGTAGTTTTTGATCCCCGGCGGGATGGCCGGCGGCTCATCGGGCAGATCGGCCTCCTCATCCGTTTCCTTAACGAAGGCCTTGCTCATCAGATCACCTTGTCCGGGCCCAAGGCCCATGACTTACCACACGAGTGGCGGCCAGCGCCCGCTATGGATCATCAGCCTAAGGCGAAGCGATATAGCTCGAGCCGGACACCGCCAGGCCCCAAAGCATATCATTGGCGCGAGGACGGACCCATATCAGTGATGCGGAACATCGCCAGAGAACGGAGCGCGGACCAGCGCTGGGATTGGACGAGCCAGTAGCCGAGGGAGCAGCTGTGAATTACGAATAATGGACGGATTGGTACCAGATGATGAAAACAGTCAGCGGGCCGTTCTCACAAAAACAAGATCCACACCGAGTTTCACCGGTCGATAAACCGGGACTCGATCTCATAGAAAAAGATGAGGTAAAAACAAAACGTCCAAGCATGTGGAACATCGTCTTTTATAACGACGATTACACACCGATGGATTTTGTTGAATTCGTCCTGAAGACAATATTTCACATGTCGACGCTAGATGCTCTAGCCTTGACCTTGGCCGTCCACACGCGAGGTAAGGGCATCGCCGGAACGTATACCTTTGAAATAGCTGAACAGAAGCAATCCGAAGTCTTGTTGATGGCCAAGGTCGAGGAGCATCCGCTGCGGGTTGAGGTTGAGAGAATGTGAGGAGGCGATCGCCGCGGCGCTCATCGAGCTGGCGGAAAAAGCGGCCACGCGCCTGCGGGAGAGGGCCCGCCGGCAGCTACCATTGTCTATCGCCGGCCAGCTGGCTCGGAGGTCAACGGCGCGCTGGGACGATTACGATGGGAGGAGCGTGGTACTAAATTAAGAGGCGAGATCCGCCACGATCGGAGGCGGCGGGCTTTCCACAGGCGGTATCGGAATCGGCCTCGGCGGCTCTTCGATCGGCTGAGGTTGTCGCGGCTCCGGTCGTATCGGCGGATTTCCTGGCGGCTTCGGCTTTCCCGGCTGCTGTCCCATTGCTAACCTCCATAGCGCTTTCGCCTGGTGCGCGCGTTTCTAATATTTGCGTCCTCTACCGCGATCTCATCAGGTTATTTGAGCCGGATAGCCGGACAACCAAGCCCGACAACGCCCCGCTAAAAGCCCTGTAAAAAAAAGTCGCGGGCCAAAACGGGCCGACCCAGACGTGAAGACGTCGAACATGCATCCCCTGCCAGCGGGGATCAGCCTGGTCGGCGGCAACGAGGAACTGCGGGTCATGCGAGGAGTTGTCGCCGGGCTTTGTCCGAGCCTTCCGATTGGGCTCGGACTAGCTCCCGTCCATGCGGCTTTGCTCATCCAAGAGCGCCCGCAACGCGAGATTCTCGGGGCTGGAACTAGTTCGGTTCAGAAACTCCCCGACGTCCGTATCTGTGGTACGCCCGCCGGATGAGAGATTTGGCTCATGTCTCACGAAGGAGCGCCCTGAGGCGGTGTCGCGAATAAGCTGCCAGCGATCGCCGTTGGAGCTTCTGTAGAAATCTTTCGCGGTTATGGCCATGAAAATCGCTCCTGTGCTGAGCAGCTTGACATCAAGAACCGGTGCCGTGCGGTGACATGGCATGGAGCGCCTGCGGCCTCTCGCGGGAGGCGAGGAGGAGGATGCCACCTGCAACAGACCCACATGCAATGGAGTGAGAGGTACGGCTACGACAAGCATCCACAAGAGTACTTCGAAAGAACAAGGGCTATTCCAGTGCCTCCCTGGCCAATTCTTGCTTGATATCGTGGGTCATCCGGAACCTCGTGCTGACGCCGAGCACCGTCTCTCAAACACTTCGGCCTGCCGATGGTTCCCCTTCTGTTGGGGTGCCAGCGACAAGGGGGTTGACATCTTCGCCGATTGACGCCCCTCGCAGGCTGCGGAAAAACGCCGGTCAGTGCGGTTCCGCATCCTTCGAGACGCGCTCGGGTGGAGCGCTCCTCAGGATGAGGTCCGTTCTTTCAAAGACTTCCCTCACCCTGAGGAGGCCCCCTTCGAGACGCCGCCTTCGGCGGCTCCTCACGACAGGGGGCCGTCTCGAAGGGTGTTGATACGGGAAAGCCGCGTTTTCCGCAGCCTGCTAGGCGTTCAACCTCCTCGACCGTAAGTTCCTCGTCGCCCTGTCCGCGCCGGTGCCATCGTCTGGCTCAGCTTCCCTCTGGCTCAACCCTCGACGGCAAAATCCCGCGGGGCGCGCACGAGAGTGGCAGGCTCGACCGAGAAGTCCGCGCGCACGACACCGCGACATCGAGGAAACCTTCGTCCTTCGCCGCGGCGAACCATTTGCCGCGCTCACCCCGCGCTTCGATCAAGTCCAGCAGCACTTGTCGCCGGTCCTTGTCGGGATATCGCTTGGCCCGTTTCCGGGTAGATCGAAAGGTAAGTCGGGCTGGTAGCCGTCTGCAGCCCCGGCTAACTCCGTCGCAGAACCGTTTGAGGCATTGCCCGCAAGAAAACGTCGCTAACGGCCGTAAGGCCGCGGGCAGAGCGGCCGGGCGTCTCGTGCCGCCGACATCTGATGGCGCTCGCGGCGCAATTCCTCCATGCGCGCTCGGATCGCTGCGAAATCGTCAGCAGCGCGGGGAGCGCGCTTGCGGCGCAGCTCCTCCATTCGCGCTCGGATCGTCGCAAAATCGTCAGCGGCGCGGGGTCGGGTCACGTTTCCTCCGTTTCCTGGCCCAGATCGGGCACAACATTCTAGGTCAAGCGAGGGCCGTCGCCGGGGCTAGGCCGCGAGCAGTTCGTTAGTTGGGACGGCGCGCTGGTGCTTTTCAATATCCCCGACCGCCAGCTTGCGGGCTTGTAAGATCACCTCGCGCAGTTCGCCGAAATCCCTGCACCGGTCATTGAACGAAATCAGTCCAGTCCATCCGGTCTTCGGGGATCGCTGCATCGCCTTCAGCAGATAAACGCGGGTCGGCGCACCATGGAGGTTGTGCCCGTCGCGGATGTCGCGCAGCGCGCCGACAAGGCAGCGGTTTCCCGCGCCGTCATCGAGCTTGCCTTTGATCCAGCGTTCGCCGTCGTCGAAAAATTCGATCAGCAAGTCGAGCATGTCCACGGCTTTTGCGGCACTGTGGGCGTCGCGAGGCATGACTGCGGCTCCTAATCTGAGGGTAATTAATCATCGTATCATCCGCGTCGGTGCCGCTCCACTCGCTTTACTCGCGCGCGTCCCGGTCCTTCATCGCTCAGGAGTAGCACAGCTCCCTGGTATCGCCGGCCTGGCCGCGGGCGGCTGGTTCAAGATTTCCTTGACGGCGCCGCCGCGCGGTCGCCGGGTAGCGGGTTTGTCGGTCATGGCAATAGATCTGGCACTGGCGCGCGCGGCTGTCAAAAGACGCATACCTGTGCCTTATGGAAAAATTCCCACCCTTTCCGAAAGTCGGCGGCGACGCTGTTCAAACCCGCACTGGGAAAATCGGTGGTCTCGGCGTCGTATGGGAGCCAAGGTCTGCATCAGAGAATTGTCTCTCGTCAAATCCGGCAATTCCAGCCATTGGGTCGATGGTCGCTCCCCACAAACGCTCCCGATCGGCAAGCGGCAAGTCCCAAAATGCCATCAAGGATGCTTTAGTCTGGAAATGCTGCCACAGCAACTTGGTCTCTAGTATACGGATGAGGGACGAGCGAGCGACGCTCTCTACAATCCCTGCTTTCTTGACCAAGTCGAGCCGCTTAGCTCGGTCAAATGGCTCCGTATAGTCATTCTCCCTCAAATGCTCGATGGCCCCTCTAATCGCGTAGATTTCTTCAAACAGGTCGCGATATGCTGGCCCAACAATCAAGGTCATGCGGTCGGCAAATTTCTTTCCAGTACCTCCTCCGGGCGGAATCGTTAGTCCATCCAAGCAGCGGGTGTACTGATGTATTCGATCCATCCAATCAGGCAGCGTCCTCGCTTCCATGTAGAGGGGCAGAACACGACCGAGACGGTACGCTCCGATCCATTGGGAAATTCTGAACCGCCCGACCAATCTCCGCGCCTCGTCGGACTTCGTTAGTTGAAAGGCGGTGCCATCGATCTGCGGAAGCATGACGGGCAGGTTCTAGCCGCTCTACCTGGCGGACGTTGATCCTGTCAGGGTCGCAGTGACCTGAAATAAGGAACGGTTCTTGATCAGTGCCATACCGATCAGCTAGCAGCATTCCAGTGTAAAATCGGTACACTTGGTCTCGTAATGCCTGATCCAAAGCATCAACGGCGGGATCGTCTGCGTGTTCCTTGACCAACAGAAAGAGCGTGCAGGAACGGAAGTTCTCAACTTGAATCGTGCCTAATACTTCTCTCCAAAACCCGTCCAAGCCTATCATTGACTCGCTTGACGCCCAGAGGCCCGGTGTTAGTTCGGTCGGCGGCAAATCGACAGCGCTTCGCGTCTCAAATGCGACAAGAGCGAATTTATCTCCGTGTACTATCACGTTGGTCATGACACCCGACCTCTGCCCGCGTTTTAAAGCCATCATGACGGTGGTAAGCGGGAAATCGTCGCGCGGCTGACATTGTAGCTGCGGGCGAGTTCTTCGAGCGTCGCGCCTTGCGCCCGCCGCCTGATGGCCTCTTTCCGCTGTGCCGGTGTGAGAGAACGAGGGCGGCCCATCTGCTTTCCTTGGGCCGTGGCGCGGCTCCTGCCCTCTGCTGTCCGGGTGCGGATAAGATCGCGCTCAACATCGGCAAGCCCGCCGAGTACCGCGAGCATCAACCGCCCAGTGCTGCTGGTGCTGTCGGCCCACGGTTCGGCCAAGGATCGAAACTGAGCCTTGGCGTCGACGATACGCTTGACGATGCCGAACAAGTCAAAGGTGCTGCGCGCGAGGCGGTCGATCCGCGTCACCGTGACCACGTCGCCGGGGGCCAGCTTGCCGAGCATCCGGTTAAGCTCGCGCCGGTCGGGCCGTGCGCCGGTCGCCTTCTCGCGGTAGATGTTGCGGCTGCTGCATCCGGCGGCGCGAAGCTGGTCAAGTTGGCTGTCGAGGGTTTGCCCCACGGTGCTGACGCGGGCATAGCCGACAGGCCGTTTTTCGGGGTGAGTTTCGGTCATATCTTATGCAAACCGTAACCCATTGATCCGGCTGGCTCAAGGAAAATGCACGAAAGTCTTAATTCCCTAAATGCAGGTATGCTCAAGTCCAGATAACTCATCCGGTATATGAAAAAAATACATTGGCTCCATCCATGGATGCGATTGCGAGACTTGCATCTTGTCTTGTGGAATCCAAATGGATCGGCCTGGTTGAATTTCGAATTGGATGCATTGTAGATCGAATTCGAATTTAAATAGATTTATGCCGCTCACCACAAGCGTCGTGTTCGCAAGATCAAGGACACTTGGTATGTCACCACTCTGAGACCATACCTCACTTTTAATGAACCTTGCCACCTGCTGTATTTCATTGTTACGCAGGTTTACCGATAGACTCAACCCATCTTCCTCGCGTATCTTCACATACACACCCAGCTGCAAATCAGGACGAATTTTAGCGCTAGTGAACCAACTCAGGTCATTAGATTTCGGGTCTGGCACGAACCCACCAGCCTTGTAGAATCGGAACTCAATCGCTCGCTCCGTAAGGTCCTATGACTCTACATCGTTGTCAGAAGGAATTAACGAGGACGTTCTGTCCACCTTGACCCATCTGTTTAGAGTGGGGTTATCACGAAAATTATAAACCGTGACGCCTTTTTCTGGAAAACAATATTGCCCAGGGCACGAGTTATCCTTTAGCGAATTCACAAGGTTGGAAACAGAGTTAAGAAATTGCTCGGCGACCGGGGTCCGATTGTCGACACGAACGCGGAAGCCTAATCTTATATGCGTTAGCGGGTGGAGAATGCGCTGTATGTCTCTGAGGGATGCAAGTGTTTCCTCCTGCTTTACACTATTCTCCATCGATTGGGCAGATATCGCAAGAAAGCCGCCAAATAAAATGGCACCAAAATTGAGTTTCCCGCAGAAGGTGAGCGCCCCCCGCTCATCCTTCAAGTCCATTATTGCGGCAACTGCGCCTGAGATCAGGGCCACTGTCAAACCCGCGATTTTGAGAATTCCGAGTACGCGAAGATTCAAATTCGAGTCTTCCCAAAAAAACTGCGCCCACAACGCTATTGCTGAGCCGACGATCACAAGCATCGCAATCGATAGTGTCGCGGCGTCTTTTGTGCCTTTTGCGCCAATGGTGACCGTAGGATCGGTGGTTGCTGGATCGTGCTGCGGGTGCCTCATTTGTCGTTGCCCAGGAGGATCGATAGGTTGCTCCACTCCTCTCGAATAAGGAACGTCCCTTTGGGCACGCATGCCCAGGGTGAGTACCAGCGCCGCCGCCACGATAGCCACACTTCTGATGATACCTTTGCCGCTCGAACGGTTCTCGCTCCGACTTACAGGAGCATCGTTAGGTTGAGACCCCACTTTGCTCATATTCTTGGCGCTCTTTCGCATGCTGCAATTCGATCTCGGTCATGCCGAAGAGAAGGCTGGCGATCAGGTGCTCAACCGGGCCGCTCAGGTCGGTTCAGAACTCAAGCCGCTGCAACTCGTCGGCGCTCCAGAATGGCGCTCCCCACTTATTTATGCGGAAGCGCACACGCGTTCGCATGGGTTTTTCCCGAACTCCGGGCCATAACACTAAGTCTTCCATTTGGACATATCCTTCATAAAGCGCTGTAATTCCGATTAAACGCCCGGGGTATTCGCGGTTCGCGCGGCGGGGATGTATCGATAAAGCGTAGCTGGAGAGACGCCTAGACGGTGCGCGATTTGGGTGACGCCGATATCGGGATTGGCGAGCATCGCCTTGGCGGCCTCGATGTCGTCGTCAGTGAGTTTCGGCGGCCGGCCTCCGGTGCGACCAGCACGCCGCGCGGCGGCGAGGCCCGCTTGGGTACGCTCGCGGATCAGGCTGCGCTCGAATTCTGCTAACGCACCGAACATATGAAAAACCAGCCGCCCTTGCGCGGTCGTCGTGTCGAGGGCTTCGGTCAGGCTGCGAAACCCGATGCCTCTCACCCGAAGGTTTTCTGATCAACTGCTTCATCGACCGCGCCAGACGGTCGAGCTTCCACACGATCAGCGTGTCGCCGCTGCGCGCGCATTCGAGGGCGTCATGCAAAGCCGGGCGATCCGTGACCGCACCCGACATCTGCTCGGTGAAAATCCTTTGACACCCTGCTTGGGTCAGCGCGTCGCGCTGCAGGGCAAGATTCTGGTCGACGGTCGAAACCCGCGCGTAGCCGATCAGCATCGGTTTCGACGTGATTTCGCCGGCATCGGATGATCGCGCTCGCGCGACCTTCGGCGCGGCCGGCCGAAGTCGCCGCTTCGCCCGCGCGGCTGTGTGACCCGGCTTTGTCCGTTTGATTGTCATGAACCCTCTCGAAACTCAACTGCACTCTTACCTTTTGCGAGGTCGAAATCTGAATGAGTTTCGAGAGAGGTTTAACCCGCTTTTGCCCGTAACTTTTCCGGTTCGACATACCCTCTCAAAAACCCTCCTTTTTGAGGTACGATTCCGGAGATCCAGACTTTCTACAGACTGTGTGAATTGTGCGTCGACGGCTGTCTGTGGCTTTGACTCGACGAAGCATGGACGGGCGCTGCTATAATCCGCACATGCTGGACCTATTTCGTGATCTAGAAGAGAAGTTGCTTCGGCAGGAAACTCGGAATTCGCCGGGTAAAGTTGCGAGCTTGCTTCACCCTGACTTCTTTGAGTTTGGTCAATCGGGCACCGTATGGAGTAGGCAGCAAATCATCGATAGGCTGGCGCAAGAGCGTCCGATGGAAGGTTCACTGACGGATTTATCAGTGCGGCCCCTAGCGGCAGATGTAACGCTGGTGACCTATCGCGCAGTCGGCCGGGACCCGGCTAATGGTAACGAATGGCATTCTCTCAGAAGCTCCGTCTGGAAGCTAACCGACGGCCGCTGGCAAATGATCTTTCACCAGGGAACGCCAACACGAGCTCCGCAGCCGTAGCACAAAAATCTTAAATTTCGCAGCATGCGGGGTGGGCGGGTCTCGTCTTTACAACTGCTAGAGTAAGGCTTCCCGATTTTTCCCGCTTTTACACCGGTATCCAATAGATGGAACCGGGCATCATTCGAACCGAGAATTCTCTAGAACCACAGTGTAACGTCGTTCCTGTCCGGGGAGTGGTAGTGATCCGGTTCGCCCCCTGCCCGCTACTATCGCGAGGATTGCTACCGAAGTGTCTGACACCGGCCCAGATCGAACAATATCGCGAGGAGGGCTGCGTCTTCCCGACTCGTGTCATCTCCGAGACCGAGGTCGCGGAGCTCCAGGGGCGGCTCGAGGCGTTCGAGCGGCGGACGGGCGGGCCGCTCAAGGGCGATATGCGCCATTAATCCCACCTGCTGTTTGCCTGTTGGCCGAGCTCGTGCGGTGCCGCTCGAACCTCGACACGGTCGAGAATCTCCACGGCCCGACCCCCGCCTTCGCGGGGGCAAGTCTTGCCGGACCACCAACTTCTTCATCAAGGAGGCGGCCGATCCGGCCTTTGTGTCGTGGCACCAGGACTCGACCTATTGGGGCCTGAGTGAGCCCGATGCCGTGACAGCGTGGGTCGCCTTCGCCCAAGCGACCGAGGCGAACAGGGCAATGGAATACATCCCCGGCAGCCACAAGCTCGATCAGATCCCCCCATCGCGACACCTTCTCCAAACACAACCTTTTGACGGCCAGGAGGTGATGGTCGAGGTCGACCATTCCCAGCAGCGGATCATCACCCTGCGTCCCGGCGAGATGTCGCTGCACCACGTGCGCCTCGTTCACGGCTCGCCGCCCAACCCGTCGAACGACCGGCGCATCGGCTTTGCCATCGGCTATATCCCGACGAGTGTGGCGCCGCTCGCCGGCGAGGATAGTGCCACCCTCGTGCGCGGCGACGATCGCCATCACCATTTCATACCGGAGCCGCAGCCGAGCCACGACCTCGACCCGGAATTCGTGGCACTGCACCGCGCCATCACCGAGCGCAATGCCCGGATCCTCTATCGCGGCACCGAAATCGCCAGCTACAATGAGCCAAAGACGCTGGTGCAGCGCGGTTGAGCCGGCACCCGGGCCGGGTCAGGTGCGGCGTCTGCAGCACCTGGTCAAGCCGCACCGTCAGCCCGCGGCGAGACGGACCGGGACGCTGGCGGGAGGCAAGGAAATCATCGCGAGAGCCGGGTTCCCCGCGTTCATGTTCTGGATTTCCTGCAACAGGGCTCCGCGTATCCGCTCCACGACGCCTTTGATCACCTCCTTGTCGGCCGGGGCGAACCGGTGCGGCTCCGGCGGCGGTTCTGCGGCGGTCTTCTTTTCGATGTCCTTCATCATGTCGATCAGCATCTTGGTCGCGCGCAAGTTGGCGCCGGCGGATTCGTTGACCAGCTGAGTGATGACCGCTTCGCGCTTGGTGATCTTGCGACGCTCTCCGTCAATCGTGACGAATACGGGCTCATTGAGCGCGGCGACCAGTAGCGCCGGCAGGTTTTTCTTGGGCCGACCGCGCGGGTTGCCGGACTGGCCCTTCTTGAAGCGGGTGTGCAATGGCGGCTTGCGGTAGTTGGCCGCTATTCGTGCTCTGTCTCTGACATCTTGTTCGCCGGCATCGGGGGCTCCTGCCATCCTGTTGATCCCGCATGGCCGGGCGACAGCGTCGCCCTCTTGCCGATAGGGAGAGTCGCCCTATATACCGGGGCCGATGTGAAATTATTAATTACTTATTTGGCATGTCGACAACAATGGAGCGGTGCAAAAAGGGCGATCCGTGGATTTTTGGGCTTCCCTGCCGGTTCCCTGCCACGCCCTCGATTTTCGCCGAGAGTCGTGACCAAGCTTTTGATCGCACTGGTTTTTTGGAATGAGAGGGGCGCCAAAAATTTTTTCCCGGGTTTTCCCTGTGCGGCAGGGAAACGCCGAGCTGTCGGCACGGGCGCGATTTGGCGATCAGCTCCTATCGTAGGGGTTCTTGCCCTTGCGCAGCATCATCCGGATCGGGGTGCCCGGCAGGTCGAAATCCTGGCGCAACGCGTTGACCAGATAACGCCGATACGAATCGGGAAGCTCTCCCGGTTTCGAGGCGAAGAGCGCGAAGCTCGGCGGCCGGGTGTTGACCTGGGTCACATAGCGCAGGCGCAACTGCCGGGGGCCGGCGACGAGCGGCGGGGGATGGCGCTCTTGGACGGCCGCGAGCCAGCGATTGAGGTCCGCGGTCGTCACCCGCCGGTTCCACACCTTGTCGGCCGCGAAGACCGCCGTCATCATCGCATCGAGCCCGAAACCGGTGAGCCCCGATACCGGGACGAGGGCAACGCCGTGGAGCTGAGGCAGCGATATCGAAGCGCGGTCGCGCAAACGCTGCAACGCCGCCGCCGGCCCGACGACCGCGTCCCACTTGGTCGCCGCCAGCACCAGCGCGCGTCCCTCGTCCGCTACAAGGCGGGCGATTGTCAGATCCTGGCGCTCGAATGGCTGCAAGGCGTCGAGCACCAGGATCACGGTCTCGGCGAAGCGGATTGCTCGCAGTGCATCGCCGACCGAAAGCTCTTCGAGCTTCCCCTCGACCCGCGGCCGGCGCCGCAGACCCGCCGTATCGACGAGGCGGATCGGACGCTCGCGCCACACCCAGTCGATCGCGATCGCATCGCGGGTGATCCCCGCCTCCGGGCCGGTCAACAGCCGGTCCTCCCCGATCAGGCGGTTGGCGAGGGTGGATTTCCCGACATTGGGGCGGCCGACGATGGCGAGCTGCAACGGTTTCTTGTGCTCAATCGGGGCGGCGTCGAAAGACCGGTCAACGGCAAATGGTCTCAGCCGCTCATAAAGCTCGGCGAGACCCTCGCCGTGTTCGGCCGAGATCGGCACCGGGTCGCCGAGGCCAAGCCGGTAGGCCTCCCCGACCCCGGGAAGGGTTGCCCGACCCTCGGTCTTGTTGGCGACGAGCACGACCGGTTTGCCGACGCGCCGCAGCCAGCCAGCAAAATGGCGGTCAGCTTCGGTGATCCCCTCGCGTGCGTCGATGATGAGGAGGGCTACGTCCGCCGCGGCGAGCGCCCGCTCGGTGTGCGCCCGCATCCGGCCCTCAAGCGAGGCGGGCGCGGCCTCTTCGAGGCCGGCCGTGTCGATGACGCGAAAGCCGAGATCGGCAATCCGACCCTCCCCCTCCCGGCGGTCACGGGTCAGCCCGGGAGTATTGTCGACGAGGGCCAGCCGTCGGCCGACCAGCCGGTTGAAGAGCGTCGACTTGCCGACATTCGGTCGTCCTAAAATGGCGACCGTAAAGGTCATCGGCGTGATTGTGCGCAGGTGATCCGATCAACGATAGGCCGAAAGTTCGGCGTTGTCGGTCAACACGTAAAGGGAATTGTCAGCGATCACCGGTGAAAAATATCCGCCGCCCGACATCTCCTCACGACCAAGCGGCTCGCCGGTATAGGGGGATATAGATATCGCTCCACCGTCCGAGGAGAGCACAATCAGTCGATCGCCCCCAAGAACCGGGCCCGCCCAGGTCATCGGATCCTTCTTTTTCTTTTCGTTTTCGTAACTCGGGAGCAGCCGTACCCACCGTACCTTGCCCTCATTCCGTGTCAGGCAGATGAGCTCGTTGTCGTTCGACAGAATGTAAACGTAATCGCCAGCCACCCAGAGGCTATGAGTGCTGCCGAGTTCCTGCTCCCAGGCACGCTCACCGCTTCTCAGATCGATGGCCGCCATTCTTCCGCTGTGGCTGGCAGCATAGACCCGGCCGCGGTCGATAACCGGCCACCCGCGGATATCGGCGAGAGTGGAGACCGCATCCAAGTTGCTCGTCGAGGCGAGATTGTCGGACCATAGCGGCCTCCCAGTCTCGACGGTGAGCGCGTAGAGCTCGCCGGAAGAATAGGCGACCACGACAACTTCGCCTTCGACTGCTGGGCTGGCGCTGCCGAGCAGGCTCGCAGTTTCCGGTATCCCGTTGTGCACCCACAGCCGCCGGCCGTCGTCCGCGGCAAGGACAGTGAGTTCATTCTCTACGGTAACCACAAAGACGCGGCCGTCGGCCACCGTGGGTCCGCTGCGAACCGGGGCGCCGACGTTGCTTTTCCAGATTGTTTTTCCGTTGACCGGATCGAGAGCCAAAACCTGTGCATAACCGGTCGACGCGTACAGTCGGTCGTTCCAGAAAGCGAGGCCGCCGCCAAATGAGTTGCCTCGCTCCTCCTCGGGTTTAAGATCGACCTGCCAGAGTCGATCTCCCGTTGCGGCATCGTAGGCGCCGACCTGGACCCCGCCATCCATGGCATAAACGCGTCCCTTTTCGACGATTGGATGGGACAAGACGCGCGAGTAGCGCGACGCACCCTCTCCGGTGCTCGTGCTCCACACCCGCGTGAGCGTGTCCGGGAGCGAGAGGTGCTGCATAGCATGGTTCGGATAGCCGCCGGGCTCGGGCCAATCGGGGTTGACCACCGGCGCCGGCAAAGTGATAGCGATCTTGGCGAGATCGGGATCAGGTTCGAACTGGCGATCGAGACTGAGCACAGGAATCCGCTCTCCGGATAACGGCTGCTTTTTACTATCGAACCAGCCGCACGCGGCAAGCAGCAACGAGGCCGACAAAAGCGTAGCTGTGACGGTTCGGATCATCCCCGCATTGAATGCAGACTAGGACGCGAGTGCCACCGCCATTTCGGCGGCGCGGGCACGTAGGCTCTGGGGCGTCGCCGGGTCGTCGGCAAGGCTTTTGAAGAGGTCGAGAGCGCCAGACTTCTCCTCCAATTTGAGCCGCGCGAGCGCCGTCAGCTCGATCGCGGATGGACGCCACGGGTTACGGTTCGCGGTTAAGGGCTCAAGGCGATCGATCAACGTATGCGGGTCTGCCTCCGGCATTTGCTGCATAACCGATAGCAACACGGCGAGTCCACGAAGGTTGGGATCGAATTCGCTCGCTGCGGCGATGCGGTCATATGCCGCGGCCGCGGCCTCTCGGTCCCCCGATTTCGCCAGCAGCCCAGCTTCTTCGAAGGATGCCAGGATCGCGTAGCCTCCGCCTTCACGAGAGATCGCCGCGAACACCTTGACTGCATCGGCTTCCTTGCCGTCTCGGGCGAGAGTCATCGCTGAGGCGTAGCGGGTGGATTGCGCCTGGCGCTCGGAGAATTGGTGGTCCCGCCAGGCGACGATGCCCCCGGCAACAACGAGCGCGAACGCCGCGACCGCTATGATATAGCGTCCGTAGCGCGACCAAAGCTTAAGCAGGTTGTCCCGCCGGAGCTCCTCGTCGATTTCGCGGAATATGTCACTCACAAAGGCCTCGAACGGCCTTGCCGAAAACTGCTGTCACCATATCGCCTTGCCGAGCCGTCGGCAACCCGCGCGCGAATGATCGTAGCGTCACGACGGCGTCAACGCCCCTGACCGCGGCGTCAGGCCGCTGGACGTCACCTGCGAAATCGGAAACACTGCGAGACGGCGACAAATGGCGATGGGCAGCGATGAGCCGGAAGAGTGCGACGGTGCTTGCCTTCGGCGATTATCGGACGAAACACCGGACGGTGTATTTCACACGCTTCGAGTTAAACCAGCTTCTCGGCCTCTATAGCCGGCAGGTGGCGCGCGGGGTTTGGCGCGACTACGCGATCGACCATCGTGATGGAATGGCGCTGTTCTCGGTGTTTCGTCACACCCATGAGGCTCCGGCTTACCGCATCGTCAAAACCGCGCCGGCTCCGGCGCGCCCGGCCGAGTTTGCCGTGCAAAGCGGGCGGCAGAGGCTCCGCGTCTCCGCCAGCCTTCCTGATGCGTTGGATTTCTTTCGAAGGCGCCTCAGCCTGGTAGGCACAGAAACCGGCTAGCGGGCGCGCCGCATCGGCAGCATCCGCTCGACAATCCCGTCGCGTTTGATGGTGATGTGGAACAGCGCACCCGCGATGTGGAGCGCAACAAATAAATACAGCGGGTATTGCCCGACGAGATGGATCGCGATCGCCACCTGAGACAGGCGGTCATTCTCGGGCAGAAGCGGCGGGATCGAGACGACTCCGAAGAAATCGACTAGGTGGCCTGCTGGTGCGGCGTGCAAATATCCGGCAAGAGGCATCAAGATAAGAACCAGGTAGAGGACAAAATGCGTGAAGCGGGCGAGCGCAATTTCCAGCCCGGCGAGGACAGGTGGCAATGGCGGTGGCGGGTGGTTCCAGCGCCACCCGGTGCGGAACACCATCGCCGCAAGAATGGTCAGCCCGACGGACCGGGGCATCAGCAGGAGAAGATCGCGCTCGGGCGTATTGCGGTACCCAGGCGGCGGCCCAACCGAGCAGCATGGCAATGGCTGCGAGTGTGGCGACGAGCCAATGCACCGCTTGTACGATGCTATCGTAGGTCTCCCGCTCCACTCGGCGCGGTGGCCCCGGCCGTCTCCGAACTGGCCATTGAAGCAGAATTGTTACTCGGACAGCACCGAGCCGAGAAATTCGAGGGCCGCCGTCACGCCACTCACACGGTGCGGAATGCCGGCCCGGTGCAGCCCCATCTCGACTCCGGCCAAGGTGCCGCACAGCATTAGGTCATTAAAATGGCCGAGGTGGCCAATGCGGAACACCTTGCCCCTGAGCCGACCGAGGCCCGTGCCGAGCGACATGTCGAACGCCTCAAGGATGATCTCCCGTAGCCGGTCGGCGTCGAACCCGTCGGGCACGAGAACCGCGGTTAAGGAGTTGGAGTACTCGCGCGGATCGGTGCACAACACTTCGAGCCCCCAGCCGGCGACGGCGCGGCGGGTCGCCTCCGCGTGGCGGGCGTGGCGATGGAACACGGCTGCCAGGCCCTCTTCGTCGAGCAGCATCTTCAAGGCTTCGCGCAGCCCATAGAGCAGGTTCGTCGCGGGCGTGTAGGGAAAGAACCCGGTCTGCCCCGTTTCAAGCATTGCCTCCCAGTCCCAGTAAGAACGCGGCAATCGGGCCGTCTTATGCGCCGCGACTGCCTTTTTCGAGACCGCGTTGAAGCCGAGGCCCGGCGGCAGCATCAGCCCCTTCTGCGAGCCTGCAACGGTAACATCGACTTTCCAGGCGTCGTGGCGATAGTCGATCGAGGCGAGCGACGAGATCGTGTCCACCATGTAGAGCGCCGGATGATGGGTGCGATCGATCGCCTCCCGAATCTCCGCGATCCGGCTCGTTACCCCGGTCGAGGTTTCGTTATGCACGACGCACACCGCCTTCACGGCGTGCTCCTTGTCGGCGGTGAGCTTCTCCTCGACCAGAGCCGGATCGACGCCGTGCCGCCAATCTCCCGGCACGAAATCGATTTCGAGCCCAAGCCGCGTCGCCATCTGACGCCACAAGATCGCGAAATGCCCGGTCTCGAACATCAGCACCCGGTCGCCCGGAGACAATGTGTTCGACAGCGCCGCCTCCCATGCTCCGGTCCCCGAGGAGGGATACACAACGACGCTATCCGCGGTCTGGAAGACCCGCTTCATCCCGGCCACGATCTCCCGGCCTAACAGCGCGAATTCCGGCCCGCGATGGTCGATCGTCGGCATCGCGATCGCCTGCAGCACCCGGTCCGGCACATTGGTCGGACCGGGAATTTGCAGAAAGTGGCGGCCGCTGCGCGGTGGAACGATATTTCGCACCGCCGACCCCGACTGCCTCACATTAGGCCGTAGAGCCTAGCGGCGTTGTCGTGGGTCAGCTTTCGGCGCAGCTCGGCGGAAAGCCCCGCCATCTGCCGTTCGATCGTCGCCCGCGAATTGGGCCAGACGCTGTCGGGATGCGGATAGTCCGAGGCCCACAAGAGATGACCGTCGCCGAAGAACGGCACCAGCGACATCGCCACCCGATCCTCCTGGAAGGTCGCGTAGATCTGGCGCTTGAACAATTCGCTCGGCTTGGTTTCGAGGGCGATGCCCCCCTTGTCGGCCCAAAACTCCTTGGCCTCCCACAGCCGCCAATGGCGGTAGTCGAGCTCCTCTACGAGCCAGGGCAGCCAGCCCGTGCCGGCCTCCGCCATGACCATCCGGAGCTTCGGGTGGCGCTCGAGGATGCCCCACGCGAACAGGTCAACAAAGGGCTCGAGAAAATTTCCCATGAAGAATTTGGTATTCTCGAAGACGCTCGCCGGCTTCCCGGCAGCGCGCTCGTTTCCCCGGCCGATAAAGACCGTGATATGCCAGGAGAGGATGATGCTGGTGTCTTCGAGCAGCGACCATAGCGGCTCCCAGGCCGGGTCGTCGAGCTTGGGGTTGATGTTGGCGATCATCAGGGTGACCTGACGCACTCCACCCTTCGCCGCCAGGCGCGACAGCTCGGCCACCGCCGCCGCCGGCGTCTCCGGCAGCATCGGCACGCCGATCAGCCGGTTGGGCGCTGCGGTGCAAAAGTCGAGCAGCCAGTCGTTGTAGACGCGGTAGCACGCCTGCCGTAGCTCCGCATCCTCGGTCGAGATCTGAAAAATCGGGCCGAAGATTACCTGGGTCTCGACACCGTCGCGATCCATGTCGGCCAGCCGCAATTCGGCGATCGCCGGGCGTCGCGCGCTCTGATCGTAGATTTGGGCGCGGTCGAAAGCGTTGTAGAGCGGCTTGACCGGCCGCAAAGTGCCGTTCGCCGGTGGCTTACCGACCCAGCTGCCCCAGACCTTGCCGTCGCAGATCCAAACGGCCTGGCCGTCGCGTTCCTCGATGCGCGGCGCCCGATCGCGCAACGCGGTTGGCAGCCGCGTCAGCCACAAATCCGCCGGCAGTTGGCCCAGATCCATATGGTCATCGCAGGAGATCAGCTGGTTCGCCACGATTTCCTCCTATCCATGGCCGCGATCGTCGCCGGATTGTAGGCCTTCCTCGATGGTTCGACGATGCGGAAAACGCGCCGCCCCTTCGCTCAGACCGTCGGCTCCCATATGCCCGGCACGACAAGCGCTTCGCTTACACCTGGCCAGGGCGGCATCGTGACTGCTATCGCTTCGAGCGGCTCGCCACCGTCGCAGCGAAACTGGAAATGCGTGCCGGTCGGGATCGTGACCGAGACACCGGGAACCGCCTCGGCGATCTCCTCGCGGTCGCCGAGCCTGCACCACATTCGCCCACGTCCCGCGGTGAAGTACCAAATCTCGTCGACCGTGCGATGGACCACGGCCTTGGAGACGGCGTTTGGCGCCAGCCGGAACGCGGCCGTGCTGCCACGTGGCAGCGAGCCCAGCAGACGAACTTCCGAGCCGTCCGGTGCGATCGCGTCGGGCGCAGCGCCGATCTTTCTGGTCGTGAACGTCATCGTCGGCACCTCGCGTCGCCCCGATCATCAATCAGCGATTGCGTCGGTAATCGCCCCCTGCTGCATCTGCAGCAAGTCTACAGCAAAATCTCACCTTATGGTTGAACTATCTCAGTCCAACTCCGGGCCGGCCGCCTACGCCGATGGCGACGCGAACCATCGCTCGTAGCGGTTTTCGAGCCGGCCGGCGCGGCGGTGGCGTTGCAGCGCGCTGCCGAGGTGGTTCGGCCGGACCGTCAGCCCAAATTTCCGCGAGAGGTACTTGCGGACTTCATCGGCGCTGGCGCCCTTGGTGTGCGCTCGCACGGCTTTTAATGTGGCCTCGCCCAGCGACGCACTCGGCACCGGCTGGCCACCTCGCGGTCGCGGCTTTGCGACGGCGGCCGGCGCAGTTTTCGACGCATGTCCTCTCTTCTGCTTCTCGGCTGCAACCTCCTTTCCGCCGAATCGTTTCAGAGCGCGTTCGGCGACTTCCAGCTCAGCGAGCTGATCACTCAGCTTTGTCCGTTCAGCTTCGAGCCGCATGAGCCATTTAGAAATGCGCTGCTTGTCCTGTCCGATTTGGTCCAACACAGTCATCTACTACTTTCTCCTTAGTCTCCCTAACGCCCACCGGGCGCACGTGCCAATATTTCCCGGCGGAACCAAGATAGGTTCGCCCAATCATTTGCGCGCAAGAAAACGTTATTTGGACGGATTTTTGACGTTCGAGGATCACTGCGGAACGTTAGACAGTGCGGCCGGGTCGCCCCGGCTACCTTTCTTGGTCTCGACCGTCATCGACAAAGCCGACGGAGTTGATCGCCAGGAAATGCCGCGCGCATTGGGCTGTTGCTTGGCGCTGTCGGACGAACCTGCTTCCCGCCGTTTTTGCTGTGTCTGCAGGAAATTATCAGCGTCTGACGGCTCCCCCGCCGCATGGATCCTCGATATTGAGAAGCATAGTGGCCGAAGGAACAGCGACCGTCGCCGAGGTTGAGCCGACTCCCCGCCCATCCCGCCATATGTTGCGGAATTAGCATATATAAGAAATATTTGTCAGTTGGCGAATGCCCGAGTAGGGACGCGCCGCCGGTATTTGCGGAGAAACGCACTCATGCCGGATGTGACGCGCTGGCGCATCTGGGGGTATCCCCGCCGCAGCCAGGTGACCGAGGCGAATTCGCCGAGCCACGAAGCCGCCTGCCGCAAGACGACGCAGGTCGCGTTTTCGGTGTAACTGATCACCGCAAACGCCGATAACAGATACCAGATGGCGCTCCAGTTTGCAGCCCGAACACGGCGCCTGCCGCTCACTGCTGCGTTGAAGAATGCATAGGCTGCATCGGTCGCCGCAGTGGACGCGAGCACGCCGAGCGCAATAAGGGGGTTGACGCCGAGGATCGTCATGCCGGATCTCCGTCGGTTTCGCCCTCGCAACTACGCTGACAATATTTGACGCGAGCATGCAGATGCGCGTCTGATGCCGAACCGAGTTTTCCCGGGAAGTCACATGCCGTTGGACAATCTGGTCGGATGACGCCCAGAAGCACGAAACGCCAAGAAGTAAAATGCCGCCTGATCTGATCGAGTTTTGGCGACGCTTCTCAGCCGGTTCCTAACTCGGGACGGCACATGGCGTTCGACTCTTCTGCTATTTCCCGCGTTGAAGCCCGCCTGCGTCGCGAGCAACAAGGTGAAGTCCTGTTCGACTCGTTCAGCCGCGGGCGCTATGCGACCGACGCCTCGATCTACCAGATCGAGCCGTTGGGTGTGGTGGTGCCGACGAGCCGCGAGGATGCCGCAGCGGCGATCGCGATAGCGCGCGAGGAGGGAGTACCGGTGTTGCCCCGCGGCGCGGGAACCTCGCAATGCGGTCAGACGGTGGCTCGCGCTCTGGTCATCGACTGCAGCAAACATCTCGACCGGGTGATTTCGGTCGATGTCGAAGGGCGGCGGGCGCGGGTCGAGCCCGGGGTGGTGCTCGACCGGCTCAACCGGCTGTTGCGCAAGGACCGGCTATTCTTCCCGGTCGACCCGTCGACCGCGAGCCGCGCCACGATCGGCGGCATGACAGCCAACAACAGCTGCGGCTCGCGTTCGCTGCGCTATGGCAACATGGTGCACAACGTGCACGGCATCGACGCGCTGCTCGCCGACGGCACCCAGGCGTGGTTCGGCGAGGTTCCGGGCAATTTCGACAACAGTGCGATGCCCGAGCGCGACCGTGACCTCGTCCGTCATATGCGCGCGTTGCACCGCCGCGAAGCCGACGAGATCGAGCAGCGCTTCCCGAAACTGCTGCGCCGGGTCGGCGGCTACAACATCGACAGCATTGACGACGCCGGGCATAACATGGCGCGGCTGCTGGTCGGCTCCGAAGGCACTCTAGCCTTCTTCAACGAGATCGAGCTCGACCTGCAGCCGATCCCAGCGCACCGGGTGCTCGGCATTTGCCATTTCCCGAGCTTCTACAGCGCGATGGCGGCGACCCGGGCGATCGTCGATCTGGGGCCCAGCGCGGTCGAGCTTGTCGATCGCACAATGATCGAATTGTCGCGAGACATTCCGATGTTCCGCCCGATCGTCGATCGGTTCGTACAGGGCGAGCCCGCCGCAATCCTGCTGACCGAATTCGCCGGCGACGATCCTCTGGAGAATGTCAGGCGCCTGACGGCGCTGGTCGAGCTGATGGCGGATCTCGGTTTTCCGGGCGCCGTCGTCGAGGCGATCGAGCCCGCCTTTCAGCAGGCGGTCTGGGAGGTGCGCGCGCAGGGTCTCAACATAATGATGTCGATGAAGGGGGACGGCAAACCGATCTCGTTTCTCGAAGACTGCGCGGTGCGGCTCGAAGATCTCGCCGACTACACCGACCGTCTGACGCGCATCTTCGAGAAGCACGGCACCTATGGCACCTGGTACGCGCATGCCTCGGTCGGCTGCCTGCATGTGCGCCCGGTGCTGAATGTCAAGCAGGAGATCGAGGTCAAAAAGATGCGGGCGATCGCTGAAGAGGCGTTCGCGATGGTCCGCGAATATAAGGGCTCGCATTCGGGCGAGCACGGCGACGGTCTGGTGCGCTCGGAGTTTCACGAGGCGATGTTCGGGGGGCGCATCGTGCGCGCCTTCGAGGAAGTCAAGGACGCGTTTGACCCGGAGGGCCTGTTCAACCCGGGCAAGATCGTCCGGGCTACTCGGATGGATGACCGCAGTCTGTTTCGCTTCAAGCCCGACTACCAGCCTTTGCCGCTAGAAACAGCGCTCGATTGGTCGGAATGGGGCGGGTTCGCCGCCGCCGCCGAGATGTGCAACAACAACGGTTCCTGCCGCGGCCGCGACGCCGGTGTGATGTGTCCCTCGTACCGCGCGACCGGTGACGAGCAGCATTTGACCCGCGGCCGCGCCAATACGCTGCGGCTGGCGCTGTCGGGACAGCTAGGGCCCGACGCGCTGGTTTCCGACGATATGCGCGAGACGATGGCGCTGTGCATCTCATGCAAGGGCTGCAGGCGCGAATGCCCGACCGGTGTCGACATGGCGCGCATGAAGATCGAGTTTCTGAACCACTACCGTCAACGCCACGGGCTTTCGCGGCGTGATCGGCTGATCGCCTATCTGCCGCGCTATGCGCCCTACGCCGCGCGGATCGCGCCGCTGCTGAACTCGCGAAACCGCATTCCCTTTCTGGCCCGGTTCGGCGAACGCCTGTTCGGGCTCAGCACGGGCCGCAGATTGCCGCACTGGTCCGGTCGGCCCTACCGCGCGACCTCGTCCGGGATCGGTCGCGAGGTCGTGCTGCTGGTCGACACCTTCGCCCGCTATTTCGAGCCGGAAAACGCCGGCGCCGCTGAGCGGGTGCTAGCGCGCGCCGGCTATCGTATCGTCAGCCCGGATCCGCCGCGCGACCGGCCGCTCTGTTGCGGGCGAACCTTTCTCTCGACCGGTCTCGTCGACGAGGCGCGGCGCGAGGCAAAGCGCATGCTCGATGCTCTCGCACCGCATGTCGCAGCCGGAACGCCGATCGTCGGGCTCGAGCCTTCGTGCCTGTTGACTCTGCGCGACGAGTTCCCGGCGATCTTGCCGGGCACGGCGACAAAAGCTCTCGCCCAGCGTGCTCAGCTGTTCGAGGAATTCGTCGACAGCGAGCGCGCTGCGGGCCGATTCGAGTTGGCGCTAGCCCCGATGGAAGGCCGGACCGCTCTGTTGCACGGGCATTGCCACCAGAAGGCCTTTGCGGCAGTCGGCGCAGCAGTGAAGGCCTTGCAGCTGATCCCGGGCCTCTCGGTCGAGACCTTCGATTCGACCTGTTGTGGGATGGCCGGCTCGTTCGGCTACGAGGCCGAGCACTATGAGATGTCGCTAAAGATCGGCGAACTCAGCGTATTGCCGAAGATGCGGGCGGCACTCCCCGATACGCTGCTCGCCGCAAGCGGTACGAGCTGCCGTCACCAGATCGCCGATGCGGTCGGCCGCGAAGCCCGTCATCCCGTCCGGATCCTCGACGACGCTTCGGCGTCGGCAAGTTGAAATTATGCGGTAGCGGCTTCGAGGCGGGCATCCGCGGCTGCGCGGATGATCCGGTCCAGCTCCGGCTGGCGTCCCAGCAATTGGCGAAAGTCGACGATATCCAGACGCAACAGCGTGCAATGCGTCACCGCAGCAATTGTGGCGTTGCGGGGGTCGCCGGTCAGCAAAGCGAGTTCGCCAAAGAAGTCCCCCGGCCCGTAAGATATCGCCTGCGACCTCCCGCGAATTTCGAGTTCTCCCGCAGCGACGAAATACATGCAATCGCCGCGCTCGCCGCGCCGCATGACCACCGCTCCGGCCGGATAGTCGCGCGGCCGCAAAAGCTGCGCGACATCGGCGATGACTGCGGCACCGACATCGTGGAAGAACGGAACCTTGGCGACGAGATCCCAGGTTCGCAGAAACTCGCGCCTCCGCGTCTCCTCGAAATAACCGGTCGCGAGAATGCCGGCCCACAAGGCGATGACGGCAATGCCGCTGATCATGACGATCCCGGCCAGCATCCGGCCCAGGATGGTCTGCGGTACGACATCGCCATAGCCGGTGGTGGTCATCGTGACGACCGCCCACCACAGTGCCGCCGGGATCGAGCCGAAGACATCCGGTTGGGTCGACCGTTCCAACAAATAGGCGAGGCTCGCCGCGAGCAAGAGAAGGATGCCAAAGCCGAGCAGCACCGACAGCAACGCCTGCCGGGCATTGCTGATGACCCTCTCCAGGCTCGCCAAGCCTGGAGAGTAGCGCACGAGCTTGAACGCCCAGATGAAGCCGAACAGACTTGCGTAGCCGGGGTCGAACACAACGTCGAGCACGCCCGGCAACGCGCCGAGAAAATCGAATATGCCGCCGAGCGAGGTGGCCCAGGCGAGCCGCGACTGCCACTTTCCGCGGGCCGCCGCGCCGGGAGCTCCGGGAGCCGCGGTTAGACGAAGCACGTATTCGGCAAAGAAGAACGCGCAGACGATTTGAAATCCGGCATCGAGCACGCCGCGATAAGCCTCGCGCCACTCCGCTACCGTATCGGCGAGCATGATGCCGATCCCAGCTGCGACCATTGCATGATGCACGCCGCGGAAGATCCGCGCGCCAGGGGCGCGTGTCTCGGGTTGCAGGAGCTGGTAGAGGCGGTCCTCGTCCATGCCCCATTCTAGGGATTTGGCGGCGCGCTCGGAATAGGGTGCACCTTCTCCGAGCATGACCAAGGCCGCTCTCCCGGCCGCACCTGGTTCGTTGGAACTGTCGGGCAGGCGTTTCCCGCGCGTGGCGATTCCTGATATAGGGTCCTGATTGCGGGGGAATGGTGGCGATTTTTCCGAATAACCGGCGAGCCTTTTTCGCCTTTTCTCACGACGTGCTTATGGCGGCAGTGTCGGTGGTCATATCGCTCTATTTGCGGCTTGGGAGTGATATCCTCCGCTACAAGCCGCCCCTGACAATCACCTACATCCTCAGCTTTACACTGATTGCGGCGAGCGTATTTCTGCTCACTGGCCTCTATCGCGGCATCTGGCGGTACGCCTCGCTTCCCGATCTCTTCAACATCGCCCGCGCCGTGACCCTTTCGGTTGCGGTCTTCCTGCCGGTGATGTTCGTACTCACCCGCCTCGAGGCGCTTCCGCGGTCGACTTTGCTGATCGATTGGTTCGTGCTGATCGCGCTGTTGGGTGCGCCGCGCCTCGCCTATCGGCTGTTCAAGGACCGCGGCCTCGACCACATTTTCGAGCGCGCCAAACACCCGAGCGTTCCGGTGTTGCTGATCAGCGCCAAGGAAGGAGCCGACACCTTCATCCGCGAGATGACGCGGGACCCGCGCGCAGTCTATCGCGTGGTCGGCGTGCTCGCCGATACGCCTTCACGGGTCGGCCGTGAAATCTACCGTGTGCCCGTCCTCGGCACGATCGACGCGCTCGAAGCAGTGGTCCAGCAGCTCGATCGGCGCGGCCGGCGTCCGCAAAAACTGATCGTCACCGCGCAGAATTTTTCCGGGTCGCAAATCCGTGGGCTGCTCGAGCGCGCCGACGCTCTCGCGATACCGCTGGCGCGTCTCCCGAGGCTCACCGATTTTCGCCGCAACCTCGACGATGCCGAACGCGCCGTCGAGCCGATCGCCCTCGAGGATCTACTCGGTCGGTCCCAGGCGGTGCTCGATCGCGAGGGGATGGCGCGGCTGATCACGGGGCGCCGCGTGCTCGTCACCGGTGCCGGTGGCACGATCGGCGCCGAGCTCGCCCGGCAGATAGCGGCCTTCTCGCCCGGCCAGCTCGTGCTCCTCGACAATGGCGAATTCGCCCTCTATGCGATTGATACGGAGCTGCGCGAACGCTTTCCGGAGTTGGCGTCGCTGCCGCTGTTGCGCGACGTGCGCGAGCGCGGCCAAGTCGAAGAGGTGGTCGCCGCCGAAAGGCCCGAGATCGTGTTTCACGCCGCGGCCCTGAAGCACCTGCCGATGGTCGAGGCCAATCCGCTCGAGGGCGTGCTGACCAACATCATCGGCAGCCGCAACGTCGCCGAGGCGGCGCGAGCCTCCGGCACTTCGCTCGTCGTGATGATCTCGACCGACAAGGCGGTCAACCCGACGAGCGTGCTGGGCGCCACCAAACGCCTTGCCGAAAGCTTCTGCCAGGCGCTCGACCTGTACGAGGCGCGTCGCCGTGCGCCCTATAGTCAGGGAACCCGGTATGTCACCGTGCGGTTCGGCAACGTGCTCGGCTCGACCGGGTCGGTTGTGCCATTGTTCGCGCGGCAGCTCGCCGCCGGTGGGCCGCTCACCGTCACCGATCCCGAGGTTGCCCGCTTTTTCATGACGGTACGCGAGGCCGTCGAGCTGGTTCTGCAGGCCTCGGCGCTGTCGCCTGAACCTGAGACGCCCGAAACGCGCGGCAAGATTTTCGTCCTCGACATGGGCGAGCCGGTCAAGATCGTCGACCTTGCGCGCCAGATGGTTCGCCTCGCCGGGCTGCGCCCAGACCGCGACATCAAGATCGAGTTCGTCGGCCTGCGCCCGGGGGAAAAGCTGCACGAGGAGCTGTTCCATCCCGCCGAGCCGCTGATGCCGACGGCGAACCCCGCGATCCGCCTCGCGGCACCGCGCACCGCCGACTACGCGATGCTCGTCCGCTCGATCGACGAGCTCGAGGAGAACGCCCGCAGCCGCCGCGAAGAACGGGTGCTGGAGATCCTCGAACGGCTGGTGCCCGAATACCGCCGGAGCGCCCCTGGGCCGCGTGCCGCCGCGGTATCAGGGGCTTGAACCATTCCTCCGGGCACGTCGATCCCTGGGGACGGGAATATAGAGCGAAAAACGGCTCCAGAGACTGCTCAGGGGCCGTATTCGCTCTCGGATCCCCTTGAAATTTCCTCAGAATCTGGACGCGATTCCCTAAGCGAGCGAACAGAGAATTAAATGCGGCGAACAGGGAATTAAATCGGGCCTAACAAAGAGATAAGTCATTACTCAGGGAAATTGACTGGTCGTCACGATTTGCTGTATATTCAGATTTAGATGAACGCGTATGAACTAAGTAAAATTAACTTAAAAAAATAACTACTTACGGAAGGCGGAATCGACATGATAAAAATTCGTGTATCGTCCAGTCTTAGCTTGATTATGGGTTTCTTGTCATTTATGGTGTTTATTATCACGTTGCTTGCGGCATTTCTCGTGTACGCGCAGGCGCCATCGACGGGAGGACAAGTCTCGATACCCGAATCCAGCATCGAGAAGCCGGGGGATAGCGGCGTGGGGGTACATACGAATATCCAGATCTACCATCCCAACCGGAGCGCTCACGATGGACGGGCTTCGCCGAGTGGCGGCGGCCCGGGCGTAGCCCACTCTCGTCCGCCATTGCCGGGCACGGAGGGAGGGAGCGGCGCTGCCCGTCCGCAATAGCTCGGGCGGCGCCTTATCGACATGTCAAGCTCGCCCCGGCTGGGCCCGACACTCAAGAAAAGGGACAACCAATGACGTCACCACACGTCTTATCGCCACTCCTGCCGCTGGCCGGTGCGGCCAGCCTCGTCGCGTTGACGGCGGGTGATGCATACGCCGAGTGGGCGGCGCACGGCGGCCAGGTAGTCATACCGAATTCGAGCATCGAGGCCCCGGAAAACGTCGGCCGCCATGCGCACACAACCTTCAAGATGTTCACGCCCGCGGCCGGCCCCGCAAGTGCACAGCAGTCTTCAGCTTCGCCCGAGGCAATGCCCCAGGCCAGCGGACCGCCCTACGCAGGGTACTTCTACGAGACGCCGGCGTCGCTCGCCTGCGTCTATAAGCTCGTGCCCACATCGCCGCAGACGCCGGGCTGCGACCCAAACAGCGTGACGGTCAACCCCTCGGGCGGCGCCGGCGCCATCGCCATCGTCGATGCCTACCACTATCGCACGGCGGCGAGCGATCTGGCGGTTTTCTCTGCCCAGTTCGGGCTGCCGCAAGCGAACCTGCAGGTCGTCTTCGCCAACGGTCGGCAGCCGCCGGTAAACGCCGACTGGAATATCGAGGAGGCGCTCGACATCGAGTGGGCGCATGCAATGTCGCCTAAGGCTAAAATCTATTTGGTTGAGGCGGCGTCGACGAGCTACGCAAATCTGTTGAATGCAGTCTCGGTAGCCCGGAGCCTGGTGTTGTCGGCGGGCGGCGGCGAGGTTTCGATGAGTTGGGGCGGTAGCGAGTTTTCCGCTGAAACAAGCTACGACCAATACTTCAAGCAATCTGGAGTCGTCTACTTCGCGGCGGCCGGCGACAGCCCCGGAGTAATCTGGCCATCCACGTCTCCGTACGTCGTCTCCGTCGGCGGCACAAGCATCAGCCGGAACCCGGCGACCGGCATCTTCCAGGACGAGCTTGCTTGGCAATCGGGGGGCGGCGGTCCAAGCATTTACGAACACCGCCCCAGTTACCAGAATGGTATCTCGGGCATCGTGCAGGGCGAGCGAGGCGCCCCAGACGTTGCCGCCGACGCCGATCCCTCCACCGGGGTCTGGGTCTACTCCTATCCCAACTGGTACATCGTGGGCGGCACTAGTGTTTCCACTCCGGTGTGGGCCGGCATCGTCAACGCCGCCGGCACGTTTGCTCCGGCAAGCCAGACCGAGCTTGTCACCCTTTACGCAAATCGCGGAAACGCATCTGACTTCACGAACGTCGTGCTTGGTTCCTGCGGCCCGAACCAGGGTTATTTGGCCTCTCCCGGCTGGAATTTCTGTACCGGCATCGGGAGCCCAGCTGGTTACTCAGGTAAATAGCCCCCTCAAGAGAGGAGGCTTTCCAGCGCCTCGAGGGTGTCGGCTTCGCGGACCGGCTTGTCCCAGCGGATGCGGTGGATGCGCGGAAAGCGCATCGCCACTCCGGATTTGTGGCGGGTGGAGCGATGCACGCTGTCGAACGCGACCTCAAGAACAATCTTCGGTGTCACCTCGCGCACCGGTCCCCAACGCTGCACGGTGTTGTTGCGCACCCAGCGGTCGAGGCGCCGCAACTCTTCGTCGGTAAAGCCCGAATAGGCCTTGCCGACCGGCACCAGCTCGTCGCCGCGCCAAGCCCCGAAGGTGTAATCGGAATAAAACGAGGAACGTTTGCCGTGACCGCGCTGGGCATACATCAGCACCGTGTCGAGGGTCAGCGCGCCACGCTTCCACTTGAACCACGGGCCCTTTGGCCGGCCTGAGACGTAAGTCGAATCCACGCGCTTCAGCATCAGCCCTTCGATGCCTCGCTCTCTCGCACCATCCCGTAGTTCGCGCAGTTCGTCCCAGCTAGTGAACGGCACCAGCGGCGACAGGTCGAACGCCGGCCGTGGCTCGCGCGCGTACCATGCTTCGAGCCGGCGCCTGCGTTCCGCAAACGAGAAACCGCGCAGATCCTCCTTGCCCTCGCGGAGGATATCGTAGAGCCGTACCGCGGCCGGATAGTCGCGCAAGAGCTTGGGGTTTGGGGTCTTGCGGTTCAGCCGCTGCTGCAGATCATTGAACGAGGCCACCTCGCCGCCGCGCAGCACGAGGAGTTCGCCGTCGAGCGTGACCGCCGCCGGCATCGCGTCGAGAACCTCCGGAAAGGCCGCGCCGATTTCGTCACCTGAGCGCGAATAGAGCCGCCTTTCTGTGCCGCGAGCGACGAGCTGCACGCGGATCCCGTCCCATTTCCACTCGGCGAGGTAATGGCTTGGGTCGAGCGTCGCGATGTCGGAATCCTCGATCGGCTGCGCCAGCATCAGCGGGCAGAAGGTCGGCAGTTCGCCGGTCTCGGGCACCGGGTGGCGGCCTTCGAGCCAATCGAAAAGTGGCCGGTAAGGCGGCGCCAGCCCGTGCCAGATTTCTTCGATGCGATCGACCTCGACCCCACCCCATTCGGCCAGCGCGGTCTTGGCCAGCCGAGCCGAGACGCCGATCCGCAGACTGCCGGTCACGAGCTTGAGGAGCGCCCAGCGCCCGGTCGCATCGAGTGTGTCGAGCCACGGCTCGAGTACGCGCCCGACTTCGCCACGGCTCGCTCGTTTGAGCTGTTCGATGATCTCTGCGAGGCTCGGGACGTGGTCCTCGCCGCCAGCAGTCTCGGGCCAGATCAGCGCCACGGTCTCGGCGAGATCACCGACGAAGTCATATGACCACTCAAGGAGCTCGGGGTCGACCCGCGCGGCGGCGAGCCCGCGCACCTGGTTCGGCTTGGCCGCGTCAAAGACCAGCTCGCCGGTCAGTGCGGCCAACGCCCAGCCCCGTTCCGGGTCGCCCACCGTGGCAAAGTATTCCTGCATCAGCCGCAACTTGCCATTGCGCGATGGAGTGAACAGCAGCGCATCGAGGAGTGCCGCGAAGCGGTTCACTCGTCCTCCTCGAAGCCGGTGAGCGTCAGCGCGCGGGCGCGGTAGCCCTTTTTGATTGCATGGTGGACAAGCGCCTCTTCGCGGCCGTGAGTGACCCAGATCTCCTCGGCGGCGACCTCATCTATGGTCGCAGTCAGCTCGTCCCAATCGGCATGATCGGAGATCACCAGCGGCAGCTCGACACCCCGCGCCTTGGCGCGCTGGCGCACCCGCATCCAGCCTGAGGCCATCGCGACAAGCGGCTCAGGCAGCCGCCGCGACCACAGGTCGGCGGTGGCGGAAGGCGGCGCTAGAACAATCCGGCCCTTCAGCGCCTCGCGGGCGACCCCGGTAAGGGGCAGCACCGGCCCGAGGCGGACGCCAAGGCTCTCGTAAAGCTCGGTGAGCTTGATCAGCGCGCCGTGCAGATAAACCGGCTGCTCGTATCCTGCCCGCCGCAGCAGCGCCAGAACCCGCTGGCACTTACCGAGCGCATAAACCCCGACGAGATGGCAGCGCTCCGGAAAGAGGGTCAGAGAATGCAACAGCTTGTCGATCTCTTGAGTGTCCGGCGGATGGCGGAATACCGGCAACCCGAAGGTCGCCTCCGTGATAAACACGTCACAATTGCAGGGCTCGAACGGGGCGCAGGTCGGATCCGGCCGGCGCTTGTAGTCGCCGGAGACCACGACCCTGCTGCCGCGATATTCCAGCACGATCTGAGCGCTGCCGAGCACGTGGCCGGCCGGCACGAACCGTACCGTCATATCGCCCGCCGTCACGGTCTCACCATAGGCGAGCGGCTGCAGCGAGGCGCCGGCCGCCTCGCCATAGCGCTCCTGCATGATTGCGATCGTCCCCGGCGTGGCGAGCACCCGCTCGTTACCGGGGCGGGCGTGATCGCCGTGTCCATGGGTGATCACCGCGCATGGCACTGGGCGGATGGGGTCGATGTAAAAGTCGCCGGGCTCGCAGTAGAGCCCGGCCGAGGTCGTCTTGATCCAGATCTCGGGCCGCGGCGCGGGCATCGAGATCGATCGGCGATCGATCACACCAGGCGTTCGATGGCAGCGATATCACGAATCAGGATCGAACCCTTGCTCAGGTCTATCCAGCCGGCCCGTTGCCAAGTCTGCAGATGCTTGTTGACACTCTCCCGGCTGCCGCCTGCGATACTGGCAAGCTCTCGCTGGGAGATGTGAAGATCGACCGATAAGCCCTGGATGCGGCCGAGCCCGGCAACTTCGGCGAGATGCAGCAACGCCTTCGCGATCCGCGCTTCGAGATGCCTGAACAGGATATCCTCGACTTGCTCACTTGTCTGCCGCAGCCGCTGGCAAAGAGTTACCAGCAGTATCATGCACATGTCGGCATGCTTCTCCAACATCGGGAGAAAGTCGCGGCGGTTCACTACCAACACATCGCAATCGGTCATTGCGACCGCGTCCGCCGATCGCTCTTTTCCGTCTAGGATTGCGATCTCGCCAAAGATTTCGCCGGGATGCATGATATTGAGAACGATTTCCTTGCCGTCGAGGGACACCGAGCTCATCTTGGCGGTCCCGCGCAAAACCACAAACATGCTTTGCCCGGGCGAACCCTTGGCATAGATCTCCTCGCCGGCGGGATAGCGCTCCACCCGCGAATAGGCCAGCAGCGTGTCGATCTCGCTGCGGCTCAATTTCCCGAGCAGGAAATCTTGCTCGAGAATCTGCCTCTTTTCCTCGTGGGTCGGACCGGCCATGACAGTCCCCTTCAAGGCATAATGGCGCCGCGAACAAAGGATGTCCGCATGCCGTTTCATCCCCGGAACAGTTGCGGCGTCTCGCCACCTACCGGCGTTGCCGCCACCGCAACTGGTAACTCGTTAACCGACGCAGATAATAAACTGTCTCCTCGTCAATCGTCCCGCGCAATTTGCGCGGCTTGGTTCCCGAATATGCCGCGCAGCCGGCGAAGGAAGGACGATCGCTCGCCCGCGCCACGCGACCGCTCGGTGTCAATGTCCGGCCGGTCGCATGCTTGCTCGAGCTCGGCCCACTCACATACCTGTTTGGCCTCGGCTTCCTCTGCCCAGCGGACAAACGGCGGCTTGCGGCTGGTCACGGCGAACTCCCCGGTGTTTTAACACCCCTCAATGGGTGCCCAGTGATATCACCGGGTGCGGGGTGGTAATGTGAGCTCGGTCACACTGGGCAGAAAAAATTTACGCTATCCGAGCCCTCGGACGGCTGCGTCGGGAGGCCCGGGGGAACCTGGTTCGGCAGCCGGCAAACGTTGATCTACCGAGAGCTTCGGACTAGGCTTAAACCCTTGCGTTCATGCACGATCTCGGCGCTATCTGTGAAGGCCCGGCATGAGATGCTCTCGGTGCGATGCCGACAACCTTGCCGGTATGAAGTTCTGCGGCGAGTGCGGGGCTCCGCTGCCATCTGCGTGTCCGTCGTGCGGCGCTGCCAACCCTGCTGAAAACAGGTTCTGCGGCCGGTGCGGAGCACCACTCGAGGCCCCCGGCCTACGAGATTCCGTCGCGCCCGAGCGATACATCCCCCGGTCCCGTATTTCCCCCTCCCCGACCGGCCGGCGAACGCTTCCCGGAGAAATGAAGCAGGTCACGGTTCTATTCTGCGACATCGTGAACTCCACAACCCTGACTGAGCGCCTCGGACCCGAGGCGATGCGCGACCTGGTCAGCTCCTTTCTCGAGGCAAGTCTTGCCGAGGTGCATCGCTATGGAGGGACGGCACCCCAATTCACCGGTGACGGGTTCATGGCGCTTTTCGGTGCGCCGCTCGCGCACGAAGATCACGTGCAGCGCGCTCTGCTGGCTGCGCTCGCCATTCAGGGCGTGCTCGGCGGCGCCCGGGACGCGGCGGATCAGCAACGACTGGATCTGCCGGTGCGTATCGGCATCCATACCGGCCCGGTTGTCTTTGGCCCGATTGGCGACAAATTGCCGATCGAATACACGGCGATCGGCGACACCGCGAATGTCGCCGCCCGACTGGAGCAAGCAGCCGATCCCGGAACGATCCTAATGAGCGAGGCCACCCTTCGACTGGTGCAAAATTATGCGCAAGTCGATCCGGTCGGGCCGCTCGCCCTGAAAGGCAAGGCCGAGCCGATTTTGGCCTACCGGCTGTTGAGTGTTTCGCTTCGGCGCTCCGCGCTCCGCGTGTCGACATCGGCGCGCACGACGGTTTTCGTCGACCGTATCAGCGAGCTCGCGATTTTGGACAGCTCGGTGCGGGAGGTCGAAAGCGGTCGCGGTCGAGTCATCGGCATTGTCGGCGAGCCCGGCATCGGCAAGTCCCGACTGCTTGTCGAGTTTCGCCGGCAGATCACCGACGGACGGGTGACCTGGGTCGAGGGCCGGTGTGTTTCGTACGGTGCTGCAATCCCTTATTGGCTCATTCTCGACCTGTTGCGCAGCAATTGCGGGATCGTCGAGACAGACACGCCCGAGGTCATCGCGCAAAAGCTTTGCGAGGGTCTTCAGGAGGTCGGGATGGATCCCGAGCTGGACAGCCCCGTCCTACTTCACCTATTCGGCATCAACAAAGCCGGCGGCTGTCCCGGACAATCCAGTCCCGAGGCGATCAAGAGGAATACGTTCGAGACCCTCCGTCGGCTCAGCATCAAAGGCAGTCTGCAGCGCCCTCTCGTTCTGGTGCTCGAAGACCTGCATTGGATCGACAAGATATCGGAAGAGTTCCTCGGGTATCTGGCGGAGAATATTCCCGACGCCCGCATTCTTCTGCTCGCCACTTATCGCCCGGGGTATTGCCCGCCCTGGCTAGACAAGTCGTATGCGGGGCAGACCCCGGTACTGCCGTTATCCCGAGACGACGCCCTTCACGTGGTCCGATCCGTCCTCCGCGTGGAGCGCATCGTCGACCTGGTGACCGAGGAAATCGTCGCCAAGGGTGACGGGAACCCCTTCTTTCTCGAGCAGCTCGCGCTCCATGCGGGCGAGGCGAAGGACCTGCGCTCGGACCTGATGGTTCCGAACACCATCCACGATGTCGTGATGGCGCGGATCGATCGCTTATCAGAGGAAACCAAACAACTCCTCCAGACCGCCGCCGTGATCGGTCGGGAATTTTCGCTGCCGCTGTTGAGTGCGGTGTCGGCGAACCCCGGATCGATCGAAGGCCAGCTGAGAGAGCTGGCCCGCCTCGAATTTATCGACGAGCGCCTCGATGCAGAGGGAACCGTTTACGTCTTTCGGCATCCACTGACGCGGGAAACGGCCTATGGAAGCCTGCTGGAACGGCATCGCCGCGCCTGCCACGGCACCGTCGGGCATGCGCTCGAAGAGCTATATGCCGAGCGCACCGAAGAGGTCGCAGAACTGCTGGCCCTTCACTTCGGTCGCAGCGATGAGGCCGACAAGGCGGTCGATTACGCGATACTGGCAGCCGAAAAATCGCAACGGCGTTGGGCCAACAGCGAGGCGCTGACCTATTTCAATAATGCGTTGCAACGTCTCAAGGGGTTACCCGACACAGAGCCGAACCGGCTGCGCCGTATCGACGCCGTGCTCAAACAGGCCGAGGTCAAGTACGCGCTCGGACGGTACGCCGAACACATCCGGGCGCTCCAAGAAATTCGTGACATTGTCGAGCAGACGGGCGACGCGCGCCGACGCGCCACGTGGCATTATTGGACTGGATTCCTGCACAGCACGTCGGGCGGCCGGCCAGACATGGCGATCGAACATTGCCGCGAAGCGGCAAAGATTGCATCCGTGGCCGACCTCGACGAGCTCAATGCGTTTGCCGAATCCTGCCTGGCCCAGGTCTATGTCGTCGCGGGAAGGCTGCATGAGGCGATCGAGGCCGGCGAGCGCGCCCTGTTGGGCTTCGAGGCGCGTGGCGACCGCTGGTGGGCCGCACGGACACTCTGGCACCTGACCGGAGCTACGAATTGCCTCGGCGAATGGGAAGCCGGACTCGACTATTGCCGACGCGGACTAGAGCACGGCATCGCCCTCAATGACCTCCGGCTCAAGGTGGTCGGCTGGTCGCGGATGGGATTGGCCCATATCGCGCTCGGCAACGTTGAACGCGGAATGCAATGCTGTAACGAAGCGCTGGCGCTCGGGCCAATTCCGCGCGATGCCGCTACGGTAAGGATGGCCCGTGGTTATGGAAAAATCAAAGGCGGCCAAATCGATGACGGTATTGCGGAACTGTGCGAAGCTCTAGCCTGGTTCGAGAGTTCTCATATGCGGTTCACGCAGGTCATTGGCACGGTTTGGCTTGCCGAGGGCTACCTTCGCCGAGGCGATCGCTCGAGTGCCCGACCGCTGATCGATTGCCTGCTCGCGACCAGCCGGACAACCGGTTATCTCCACTATGAAGGCCGGGCGTGTTGGCTGATGGCCGAATGTCTCGCCACCGAGACCCCCGCTTCGGCTGAGGATTACCTCGAGACCGCTATCCGGCTCTTCGAACAGATCGACGCGCGTAACGATCTCGCTAAAGCGATGGTTACCCGCGCGGCGTTACGTCAGGGTGCCGGAGACGTCACAACTGCGCGCCATCTCCTTAATGAAGCCAACGCGATTTTCCGAGCTCTCGATACCCTAGACGAACCGCCTCGGGTGGACGCGGCGCTTGCCGCCCTCGACCGCGGCTCGCCCATCCCGTTGCTCGCGGGCTGATCGGCATGCTCCGATCTGTTCCATCGTCATTGCGTCAACACTCTGAAAAATCGTCGCCAATGTGAATTAGCTCACACCAGAGGTGACTCGACCGTCGCAGATTAACTCGGCAGCTATATCGAATACAACCGCAGAGGAGACGGACGAAATGGCCAAGTCGGCAGGTAGCATGCCAGCACCGAGATCAGCCGAGGAAGCTCTGGGGCAGTTGATCTTCATGGCAAACCCGTACGCAACAAGCGGCGACATGCAGCTCCCCACAAGTCTCAACCAGGTTCCGGTGGAGGAAGACAATTACGCGGCTCAGTGGACCTTTAAAGGACAAACACAGAATGTAAAGAGAGCCCTTCGTATCCAGTATAAATATAATAAGAGAAATGACGCCGGCCAGATCTATACTGTCACCGAGCATCTGCTCGTTGGCTTCGCGGGAACGAACGGCCCCGGCTGAGCCATCTGTGGCCTGACGGGCTTGCAGCGAGGTCTCCAGCCCGCGGTCGCCCTGGAGCGGTCACTTACCTGATAAGTGCCATCTGGGGAAGGCGAGGTATGCATGCGACAACTGACGCTCGATCTCGGCGAAATTCAAGGTGATGTTTTGGAGGGCCTCCAAAGGAACGCTGAAAACTTCCTGTTCTTCAAGATTGTCAACGCAATCTACTTCAAGAATTTGATCAAACAATACGTTGCTACCCGAGTTACGAGCGCTGATCAGGTAAGTAATCGAGATACGATTATTCAGCGCCGCAAAGGATTTGGCCAGACAAGATCAGATCGGTTTCAGGGTTTGAACGTGGGGTTCTCGCACAGCGGCCTGACGCAACTTATTGGCACCGGGTGGCCGAGACCCGACCCGGCTTTCGAGAGGGGCGCCGAGCATTCGGATACCATCGCCGCATTGCGCGATCCGCCCAAGTCACTTTGGCTGGCGAAGTTTGTCTCAGAGCGGATCGACGGCGTTTTTTTGGTGACTGGCTCCGATCGGTCGTCGGTGATGTACCAGTCTTCCGAGCTGACCAGATTGCTCGGCGGCTCCATCAAGGTCGTATATTCCGAGATGGGGAACACGCGGCCGGGGGCTGAGCGCGGGCATGAGCACTTTGGTTTTCTCGATAATATTTCGCAACCGCGCGTGCGCGGACTGCCGCTAAGCTCGAACTCGATATACCGATCCGACCAGGGGTCGCCGGGCCAGGATCTGCTGTGGCCGGGCGAGTTTGTATTTGGCTATCCGGGCCAACACCCCGACGATCCGGTCAGGGAAGGGCCGCCTCCGCCGATGGCGGCGCCGTGGATGCGCAACGGCTCGTACATGGTGTTTAGGCGCTTGGAGCAGAAAGTCCCCGAGTTCCGCCGCTTCGTTGCGGAGCGGGCGGCACGGCTCGGGATGGACCCGCAGCTCTTGGCAGCCCGCATGGTCGGCCGCTGGAAGAACGGCGCGCCTTTGGAGCTTGCGCCCTTGCGGGACGATCCGGCGCTCGGGGAGGACGACAAGCGCAACAACGATTTCGGATTTGGCGACGATCCGTTCCAGCGCAAATGTCCATACGCCGCGCATATCCGCAAAGCCTACCCGCGCGACGACACGGCCAACGAAGCCGAAGTTCAAAGACATCGGATCATCCGCTCCGGCATCCCATTCGGCCCGGAGGTCGAGCCGGGCGAGATGACGACGCGACACAGTCGCGGACTGATGTTTGTGTGCTATCAAACCTCGATCGAGCGGCAGTTCGAGTACATCCAGAAAAATTACGCGAACAACCCCACTTTCGTCGGTGGAAAGGAACGTCCCGGCGGTGGCGGCGTGGTCAGGCCGGGTTTCGACCCGATCATCGGACAGGCGCCGGCCAACGGCTTCCGCGAGATGGACGAGCCTTATCCGAATTATCCGGCCGGAAACCGGCGGACGATGCTCGACATACCGGATCAGTTCGTGGTGCTGACCGCGGCCGCCTACTTTTTCATGCCGTCAATTACCGCACTTCGCACAGTGCTGACTTGAACCGCATGCGGCGCTAGTCTCCAGCGGCGATCAGCGTAGTCAGGGGACGGACGATATGAAGAAGAGCACCCAGCGGATACTGACCACCCATGTCGGCAGCCTGCCGCGCCCGCCCGATTTGCTGGCAATGATCCTGGCGAAGGAACAAGGCGGGGCGTTCGACGCTGGCATCTATGCGGGCCGCGTCAAGAGCGCGGTCGCCGAGGTCGTCAAGAAGCAAGCCGAAGCCGGCATCGACATCGTCGCCGATGGCGAGATGGGGCGGTTCGGGTTCATCCCCTATGTCAATGACCGCCTCTCTGGCATCGAGCCCCGCAAGAGCGCCACTGGCAGGAGCAGCTGGAGCGGGTCGCGAGAACATCTGGCGTTCCCCGAGTACTACCAGTGGGCCGCGCAGATGCCTGGTGCCGCTGGAAGGGCGCCCCCCACCCAGTGGGTCTGCACCGGACCGATCTCCTATCGAGGCCATGACGCGCTGCAGCGCGACGTCGACAATCTGAAGGCTGCGCTCGCCGCGATCAAGTGCGAGGAGGCCTTCATGCCGGCGGTCTCGCCGACCAACCTCGCCAATTGGAATGCAAACGAGCACTACAAGACCGACGAGGAATTCCGGGTGGCGCTCGCCGACGCGCTGCACGAAGAATACCAGAAGATCGTCGATGCCGGCCTCATCTTACAGATCGATGATCCGCAGCTGGCGAGCCATTGGGCAATGCACCCGGAAATTGACCTCGCCCAATGTCGCAAATGGGCTAGCGCCAGCGTCGAGGTGCTGAATCACGCGCTGCGCGGCATTCCGGCCGAACGGGTCCGCTACCACACCTGCTACAGCATCAATATGGGCCCGCGCGTCCACGATCTGGAATTGAAACACATCGTCGACATCATGCTGGGGGTGCGGGCTGGGGCCTACTCGTTCGAGGCCGCCAACCCGCGCCACGAGCACGAATGGCGCGTCTGGGAGAATGTCAAACTGCCGGAAGGCAAGTTGTTGATCCCGGGCATCATCACCCATGCGTCCAATCTCGTCGAGCATCCCGAGGGCATCGCCCAGCGGATCGACCGGTTTGCCAGCGTCGTCGGGCGCGAGAACGTGATCGCCGGTGCTGATTGCGGTTTTGCCAGCTTTTCGACCTCCTGCGAGGTCCACCCGAGCGTCGTCTGGACCAAGCTGGCGGCACTGGGGGAAGGCGCGCGCTTGGCGACGAAAGAGCTATGGGGTCGGGCCTAAGAGGGCATCGCTAGCCGTGCGAACAATGACTGGCGTCGGATAGGTCCGGTATGCGCTGCACTCGATGCGGAGCGGACTCCCCGGCCGGCATGAAGTTCTGCGGGCAGTGCGGTGCGCCGCTGGTTGCTACTTGCCCGTCATGCGGCGCCGGCAACCCTCCTGAACACAAATTCTGCGGGCGGTGCGGCGCACCGCTCGACGCGCTCAGCCCACGGGAGTTGGTCGCGCCCAATCCCGATAGGGCAACCCCCGGAACGGTCCGCATTCTTTCGGGCGAAATGAAGCAAGTGACGGTCTTGTTTTGCGACATCGTCAACTCCACCCCGCTGACCGAGCGGCTGGGGCCCGAAGCGATGCGCGATCTCGTCAGCTCATTTCTCGAATCGAGCCTCGCCGAGGTCCGTCGCTACGGGGGTACGGCGCCGCAATTCACCGGCGACGGGTTCATGGCCCTGTTCGGGGCGCCGCTCACTCTCGAAGACCATGTCCGGCGCGCCCTTTTGGCAGCTCTCGGGATACAGCGGGTGCTCCGCGAAGGCGGCGAGACGGCTGACTCCGCGTCCTCAGAGCTCGCGGTGCGAGTTGGTATCCATACCGGGCCCGTCGTGTTCGGTCCGATCACCGAGAATTTGCCGATGGAATATACGGTGATTGGTGATACAGCCAATGTCGCCGCGCGACTAGAGCAAGCCGCCGAGCCGGGAACGATCCTCGTCAGCGAAGCAATCCACCTATTGGCGGAAGGCTATGCGCGTGTCGAGCCGGTCGGACCGCTCATTCTCAAAGGCAAGGTCGAGCCGATTTCGGCTTATCGTCTGCTCGGTGTGTCCCATCGCCGATCCGGACTCCGAGAATCGACCTCGCCTCGTACGGCAGTTTTTGTCAATCGCGAGAGCGAGCTCGCGATCTTGAACAATTTCCTTCGGCAGGTCGAAAACGGGCGTGGCCAGGCCGTCGGTCTCGTCGGCGAGCCCGGCATCGGCAAGTCTCGGCTCCTTGCCGAGTTCCGCCGACAGGTCACCGACGGACGGGTGACCTGGGTCGAAGGACGGTGCCTCTCCTATGGCACCGCAATCCCCTATCTGCTGGTTCTCGACCTCTTGCGCAGCAATTGTGGGATTCTCGAGACTGACACCTCCGATATCGTCGCCGAGAGGGTCCGCGCGGGCCTTCGCGAGGTTGGGATGGATCCGGACGAGGATGGGCTGGTTCTTTTCCATCTCCTGGGAATCAAGGACGTAACCGCCTCGCCGGCACTGTCGAATCCCGAAGCGGTCAAAAGCAAGGCTTTCGAAACCCTCCGGCTACTCACTGTAAAAGGTAGTCAGCAGCGCCCTCTGATCCTGGTGCTCGAAGACCTTCATTGGGTCGATAAGATATCGGAAGAGTTTCTCGAGTTCCTCGCGGAGAACATTCGTGACGTCCGTGTCCTTTTACTCGCAACCTACCGGCCGGGCTACCGGCCCCCTTGGACCGACAAGTCCTATGCAGGACAGACCCCTCTGCAACCGCTGTCCCGGGACCACAGTATTCAGATGCTTCGATCGGTGCTCCGGGCGGAGCATCTCATTGACCTGGTAACCCAGGAAATCGTCGCTAAGGCAGACGGCAACCCGTTTTTTCTGGAGCAACTGGCGCTGCACGCAGGGGAGGCGAGAGACCTTCGCGCGGACCTGATGGTGCCGAACACGATCCATGACGTTGTGATGGCGCGGATCGACCGGTTGCCGGACGAAACCAAGCGGCTTCTCCAAACCGCTGCCGTGATCGGCCGGGAATTCCCGCTGCGCCTATTGGACGCCGTGTGGCAGGGGCCCGGGTCGGTCGAAAACCAGCTGCGCGAGCTGAGCCGTCTCGAATTCGTCGACGGGCGCGTCGAGACGGAGGGGTCGGTATATGTCTTTCGGCACGCACTGACGCAGGAAACCGCCTATGGCAGCCTGCTCGAGCGGCATCGCCGAGCCTATCACGGCGCTGTCGGATGCGCGCTCGAAGATCGTTACTAGGGCGACAGC
>Ga0187846_10000083_pt1 | contig 55590 bp, 54 predicted proteins | sample TC_taG_FD_161473 | JGI IMG/M metagenome (GOLD analysis project Ga0187846, IMG submission 161473) | Biofilm microbial communities from the roof of an iron ore cave, State of Minas Gerais, Brazil - TC_06 Biofilm (v2) | ecosystem: Environmental > Terrestrial > Deep subsurface > Cave > Wall biofilm... | reverse complement strand
CCTGCGCGCTCCGCCTCGGGGCATATGGCGGTCCTGGAAGGCTCTTGGGAGGAGTCAACGTGCCGGGGCCAGTAGGGGTATAGGGCGGCGGAGGCACAAAAGTCCCGGGCGGCAACGGGGAGCTTGGCGGCGGTGGCTGCGGCGGGCTGGCGGCCAGCGGGGCACCCCGGGTCGAGAGCGTTCCGGCCGCCGCGCTCGCAACCGCACCGCCTCCGGCCGAACGGGGCGGCGGTGCCGGGGTTGTAGGCGATCCTTGCCCTTGATTAAATCGCGCATCAATGTCGCCGTTCACCTGCTCTAAGCGCCGTCGGAGCTGCTCGACCCCGTTTATCGCGTCCTCGACCCGGCCGGTCAGCTCGCGCATCTCCGTCTCGAGCCGATCCATGCGAAGTTCACTGTCGACCGCAGCGCTGGAGCCTGTCGGGGCAACCGAGCCGCCTGCGCTTCGGTAGACCTGCCGCTGCAACATGCTGAGATCCCTCTCCAATCGATCGAGACGGTCTTGCGTCGCTCGATCTTGCGATCGCACCGCCTGGGTTGGTAGGGCAATGGCGAGGACCATCAGCAGCAGGGTTGGACGAGTATGCGGCAGGGCCGAGCGCCTGAGCATCCCAAAGGCCTCTTGAAATCCGCCGGAAAGCCGGGGGCGGGCTCTCGCGGCATCGTCCATCGCTGCGTCGACCACAAGAGTAGTCGCGAGGATAGTGGCGAACAGCGTACTAGGGTCCTTTTAGGGCAAAAAAAGGGCGCTCCGCGATCACTAATCGATTGACCTAATACCGATCGGTTACGCCCCTAACACCGGCTTCTCGGTCGCCTGAGGCGCCCCGATCGAGGGTTCTCAGTTGACGGTGGTGATGGCTACACGGTTCTGAGCCCAAGCATCCTCGTTCGAGCCGACCACGATTGGGCGTTCCTTGCCATAGCTGATCGTCGAGATCCGGGATGCGGGAATGCCCGAGGCGACAAGGACGTTCTTGACCGCCTGAGCGCGGCGCTCACCGAGGGCTAGATTGTATTCGCGCGTGCCGCGCTCGTCGCAATGGCCTTCGATCGTCACGGTGACGTTCGGATAGCGCCGCAGCCAATCAGCCTGGCGGGCCAGGATCTGCTGCGATTCCGAGGTAATATCCGATCGGTCAAAGGCGAAGAAGACGCGATCCCCCGCGCTTGCCTCCAGATCCTGCTGCGAGCCCGGCACGATGTTCGTCGAACCGATGCCAGCGCCGCCCGGCGGTCCCGGTGGCCCGCCAGGGGGCACTTCCGGCGGTGGACTGCTGCAAGCGGCAAGCAGCAGCAAAGCACCTACCAGACCGATTATTTTCGTATACATATCAATCCCCCTCGAACGATCCGGACAATATCGCTACGTTGTTCATCGAAGCAAGGGAGACCAGGCCGGATCGGAAGCATCCTGCGGGGTGGTTACCTCTCGTTGATTGGAGCCAGTCAAGTCGATCGAATACAGGCGGGGAGAGCCGCCGTGTCCGCGCGAATCGGAGGGTGATTGGCGGAAATACATCAGCACCCGGCCGTTCGGTGCCCAAGTCGGTCCTTCGACCAGAAAATCGCGGGTCAGCAGCCGTTCACCCGAGCCATCCGGCCGCATCACACCAATAAAAAAAGCGCCGCCGTCGATCTTGGTGAAGGCGATCAAATCGCCGCGCGGCGACCATACCGGAGTGCCGTATTTGCCCGCCCTAAAACTGATCCGCTTGGCGCCGCCGCCATCGGCGCTCATGACATAAAGTTGCTGGGAACCTCCGCGATCGGAATTAAAGACGATCCTGCTGCCATCGGGCGAAAAGCTTGGTGACGTATCGATCGCCTGACTGTCGGTCAGGCGCGTCGGCCGCCTGGTGCGTAGATCAAGGGCGAAGAGATTGCTGACGCCGTTCTCCGCGCGGCTCAGCACCACCCGGTTGCCGTCAGGTGAAAAGCGCGGTGCGAAAGTCATGCCGGGAAAATCGCCGACGACCTCCTGCTGCCCTGTGTCGATGTTGAATAGATAGACGCGCGGTGTGCCATTTGCGTAAGAGAGATAAGTGATCTCCTGAGCCGTGGGAGAGAAACGCGGGGTCAGCACCAGCGCGCGTCCATCGGTGAGAAATCGATTGTTGGCACTGTCTTGGTCCATCAAAGCGAGGCGCTTGACCCGCTTCTCCGGTGGACCGGACTCCGACACATAGACGATGCGAGTGTCGAAATATCCCTCTTCGCCGGTAATGCGCTTGTAGATTTCGTCGGCGATGATGTGAGCGATGCGGCGCCAGTTCTGCTGGGTCGTCGTATAGCCGTACCCAGTCAGCTGCTGCTCGGCAAAGACATCCCAAAGGCGAAACTCGACCCTCAGTCTCCCGTCTGGTTGCGTTTTGACGGATCCAGTCACCAGTGCCTGCGCATTGATCTGGCGCCAGTCTCCGAATTGAGGTTGGGCGTCCGCGACCGATACGTTCTGGATAAAGCTGCGCGGATCGAGCGGTCGAAACAGACCCGATCGCTCGAGATCTGCCGAAACCACGCCGGCCAGATCCTGTCCTGCCTGGCTCTCATTCGGCGCACCACCGGCGAGGGCCGGAATAGCGATTGGCAACGGCTCTACTTTGCCACTCGTGATGTCGATCCGCAGCTCGGCGCGGACGGCTGCGCCCGTATTCAGTAGGATCGCGAATGCCGCGATCAAAGCGCCGATAAACTCGAGGCTAATTTTTTTCATAAGATGTCCTTGGGGCTGAAGTCGACGACCAGGTCTTTCCAGATTGCGTATTTGTCGGGAGGCAAGTGCAATGGCCGGCACAGCGGATTGAAAAAGGCGCGCCTCGCGCTCTCGGCAGCCGCGCGGAAAAACGGATCGCTGCCGAGACGGGCCTGATCGACGATCGTCGCCTGCCGCACGGTACCGTCCGGATCGACGGTAACCCTGACCTCAACAACGAGATCCTTGGCATCACGGGCGCCCGCCGGCACGTTCCAGCAGCGCGCGATTTGCTGTCGCACCAAGTCCACTTCGCTGGCGGTAATTTGACTGCCCAACGGCGCTCGGGGCTGCGACGACGGCCGAGCCGACGCGACGCGCGGTCTCTGCGGCGGTGTATCCGGTGACGGCGCAGTCGGCTGCGTCGCAAGGTTCTTCAGCAGCGCCTCGAATTGGCTGGGATCGTATTTCTTCTGCTCTGCTTTCGACTCATTCTTGGCCACTTGCTGCGGCGGTTCGGGCTTTTCCTTTGGCCGCGGTGCCTCGGCTTTCTCGGTCGGCTTCGGCGGTTCGGGCTTGGGCTCGGGTGGCTTCAGTAATGGCGGCAGCGCCGGCTTGGGCTCCGGGGGTTTCGGCGGCTCGGGCGCCGGCGGCGGCGCCTCGGCCGAGGGCGGCGGAACCGGTGTTGGGATCGGGGGTTCGGGCTCAGGTTTTGTCGCCGGCGTATCCGCGACCGGCACCTCCGGCTTGGCATCGGGTCGCGGCGGGTTCGGATTGGGGCGCGTAGCTTTCGTCTCCGGCGCAATCGTCACCAGTTCGACCGCGATCGGCATGTCCTCGGGCGGGGGTGGAGCGAACAGCCGCGGGAGACCGAAGATGAAGAGGGTGCCGAGGATAAGGTGTAGTGCTACGGATAACGCCATGCCGCGCGGAGCGACGCCGTCGGGCATCGTGTCGCGGACGTCGGGTTCCTCGATCAGCCCCGGTTCTGCGGTTGCCACGCTCATCGGAGTGAAACCGCGACACCTTTCTCAGCGCTTGACCGTTTGCCCTGATCGGTCGAGGGGCGCGGCACCGGATGCCGCTCTGGTGCTGGTTCCCTTCGGTGGCACTGCAATCAGGGATACCTTGCGGAACCCGGCCGAGCTAACCAAGCTCATTACCTCGAGCACGCGGCCATAGTTGATCGCCTTGTCACCTCTGACATAGAGCACCGCATCGGGGTTGTTGCCGGTGATTGCGCCCAACCGCGGGACCAGTGCTTCGGTCGGGACGTCGGTCTCTTGGATGAAGATGTGGCCCTCGTTGTTGATCGTGATGACGAGGGGTTCCTTCGGCTCGGTGATCGGCGGCGCCTGCGTTTGCGGCAGATCAACCGGCACTCCGACCGTCAAGAGGGGTGCCGCAACCATGAAGACGACGAGCAGCACGAGCATCACATCGACGAATGGCGTCACGTTGATCGCCGACATGGGCTGATACCGCCTGGCGAGGCGCGGGGCGTTTCCGCCGAGGCTCGGCGCCGCCATCGCTTACGGCCTCTCGTCGAGCTGACGCGACAGAATCGCGCTGAACTCGGAGGCAAACGCTTCGAGCCGACCGGCATAACGGCCGAAATCGGTGGCGAACTTGTTGTAGGCGATGACTGCGGGAATCGCGGCGACAAGCCCGAGCGCGGTCGCGAACAGCGACTCGGCGATACCGGGTGCCACGACTGCGAGGCTGGTGTTTTTGGACGCGGCGATCGATTGAAAGCTGTTCATGATGCCCCAGACAGTGCCGAACAAACCGACGAACGGCGCCGTCGACCCGACTGTTGCGAGATAAGCCATAAAGCGCTCGACCCGTTCCATCTCGCGGCCCACGGTCACGTTCATTACCCGTTCGACGCGCTGCTGGAGGCTCGTCCGCATCACCGGAGTGCCGAGCAGATTCTTGGCCGCACTGCGCCGCCACTCCCGCATGGCCGCCGAGAAGACCGCGCTCATTGGGTCCGGCGGGCGCTGACCCACTCTCTCGTAGAGATCGTCGAGCGATCCGCCAGACCAGAAGGTCTCCTCGAAATTTGCCGCGCTGAATCGCAAGCGGCGCAGCCGAATCACCTTGTCGAAGATGACCGCCCACGACCAGAAAGACGCGACCAGAAGAATCAGCATCACCACTTTGACGACCGAATCCGATTGTAGAAACAGGGTGGTAATCGAGAGATCGTGCGGCATCGAGCCAACAAGCGGGAGAGCATCGACTGGAGTAGGCGGCATTTTGGGACCCTTTATGGCGTCTTATGGACGATCTTTTGGCGTCATGGTGCCTCTTCGACCTCGGGTTCAAGCGCCAAACGCGCAAGAAGATCGAGCTGGGCCGGCAGGCTTGCCGGCATCGGCAGATCGAGATGACGGAAAGCGACCTGGGTCAGCACGCGGCCACGCGGCGTACGCTGCACAAACCCTTCCTGGATCAAGTAAGGCTCGACGACCTCTTCGATGACATCGCGCTCGTCTCCGAGTGCGGCTGCCATCGTTTCGACCCCGACCGGGCCGCCCCCGTAGTTTTCGGCGATGCAACGCAGGTAGCGCCGATCCATACCGTCAAGGCCGCACGCGTCGACCTCGAGCCGCAACAGTGCCGCATCGGCGGCGGCCGCGTCGATGCTGGCGAGCCCCTCGACCGCGGCAAAGTCGCGGAGCCGCCGCAGCAAGCGCATCGCAACGCGCGGGGTGCCGCGCGACCGGCGCGCTATCTCGGCGGCACCGTCGGAGCGGATGTCGAGAACGAGCATCCGAGCGGCGCGACCGACGATCATCTCGAGCTCGGTCGCTTCGTAGAAGACCAGCCGCAGCGGTATACCGAAGCGCTCGCGCAGCGGTCGAGTGATCAGCCCTGACCGCGTCGTCGCACCGACCAAGGTGAAGGGCGCGACATCGATGCGGATCGACCGCGCCGCGGGCCCCTCGCCGATGATCAGATCGAGCTGAAAATCCTCCATCGCGGGATAGAGGATCTCTTCGACTGAAGGCGCCAGACGATGGATCTCGTCGATGAAGAGGACGTCGCGCGGCTGCAGGTTGGTCAATAGCGCCGCAAGGTCGCCGCCGCGTTGGATCACCGGGCCCGAGCTGGTGCGAAAGCCAACCCCCATTTCGCGGGCGATGATCTGCGCGAGCGTGGTCTTGCCGAGCCCCGGAGGTCCGGAGAGCAGCACATGGTCGAGTGCTTCGCCCCGGCCTCTGGCGGCTTCGATGAAGACCCGAAGATTGTCACACAGCCGTTGCTGGCCGACAAACTCGGCGAGCTTCTGCGGTCGCAGCGAAGCCTCGACCGCGTCCCGTTCGGAGCGAGCCGGATCGACCGCGCGCGTCACGGCGTCGTTCATCGAGCGAGTTCCTGCAGCCCGGCGCGGATCAGTGCGCCCGCATCCGCGTCGTTGCCGAGCCGGCGCGCGGCCGCAGCAACTGCACCGAAAGCTTCGGTCCGGCGGTAGCCGAGATTGACGAGCGCCGACACCGCATCGGCAGTGGCTCCGGCATCCGCATCGGTGATGGGCGCAATCGGTACCGACGCTGACGCCGCAGCGGCGACGCCGCCTACCTTGTCACGCAACTCGGTAACGATACGCGTGGCCAGCCGCGCACCGACTCCGTCGGCGCGGGTCAGCGTGACCTTGTCCTCGGCAAGGATGGCGAACCCGAGCTGCTCTGGTCCGACCGCCGAGAGAATCGCGAGCGCTAGCCGGGCACCCACTCCCTGCACCGTTGTCAACCGTCGGAACCAGTCGCGCTCGGTGGCGTCAACAAAACCATAGAGATGGATGTGATCCTCGCGCACATGCGTCTCGATCAGCAGAGACGCCGTGGAGCCGACGGCCGGCAGCCGACTAATCGTCCTCGCCGAGCAGAACGCGAGATAGCCGACCCCGCCCACGTCGATGACCGCGCCCTCGGGGCTAATCTGATCGATCACGCCGGCGAGCTTGGCGATCATATAGCCGCTTTCCAATGGCGTCGGGTCGCGGCGTGGTGAGCGTGACAAATCGCCACCGCGAGAGCGTCGGCGGCGTCCGATGCGCCGATATCGCAGCCCGGCAGAATCCGCCGTACCATCATCTGCACCTGCGCCTTTTCGGCGTGACCGGCACCCACAACGGCCTTCTTGATCAGGTTGGCCGAATATTCCGCGACCGGCAGCCCGCGCTCGGCCGGAGCCAACAGAGCCACCCCGCGGGCGACGCCGAGCTTCAAAGTCGAGGCCGGATTGCGGTTGACAAAGGTCTCCTCGACCGCGGCTTCGTCCGGCTGGAAGCGCTCGATCACTGAGGTGATCTGCCGGAAGAGGGAAACGAGCCGCATCGCGAGCGGCTGGTCGGTCGCGGCATGCACGACGCCGTCGGCGACGTGGATAAGCCGGCTGCCGGTGGCGTCAATCACCCCCCAGCCAGTGTGCCGCAGCCCGGGATCGAGCCCCAGAACGCGCATTGCCGGTACCGTGCGACCTGCGACCGATTTCAGGCGCCGAGCCGCGCCATCACGGCCTCGGCTACTTCGAAATTGGCATACACGTTCTGCACATCATCGCTGTCCTCGAGTGTCTCGAGCAGCTTGAACAGAGTCGTCGCGATCTCCTCGTCAATCGGCGCGGTTGTTTTCGGGCGCCAGACCAAGCGTGCGGAGGCCGCTGGCCCAAATCGACTCTCGAGGGCATCGCGCACGGCGTTGAGATCTTCGGGTGAACAGGTCACCAGATGCTGTTCACCATCGCTATCGACGTTTTCCGCTCCCGCCTCGATGACGGCCTCGAACATATCATCGGCACTCGCCGCGTCCGCCGGATATGAAATTTCGCCGATGCGCTCGAACATGAAGCTGACGCTGTTGCTCTCACCGAGAGAGCCACCCGCCTTGGTAAAGGCGGCGCGGACCTCGCTCGCGGTACGATTACGGTTATCCGTCAGCGCTTCAATAATGACGGCGACACCGCCGGGTCCGTAGCCCTCGTAGCGCACCTCCTCATAGGCCTCTCCGGCCTCGCCGCCGGAGCCGCGCCGAATCGCCCGGTCGACCGTGTCCCTCGGCATATTGGCTTGACGGGCGGCCAGGACAGCCGCCCGCAAACGCGGGTTGGCCGCCGGGTCGGGCAGCCCCGAGCGGGCGGCGGTTGTGAGTTCCCGGATGATCTTGGTGAAGACCTTGGCGCGCTTTTTGTCCTGCGCGCCCTTCCGGTACATGATGTTCTTGAATTGCGAATGGCCAGCCATCGATCTCCGCGCCGCCTCCCCTCAGCATCGCGGCCGGATGCTTGTGGGTATCGCCGGCTAGCAACCCAATATGGCAGGATTGGGGCATCTGTTGCCGCGGCTAGAGCGGGGTTTCGCAGAGCCCCCCACCTCGCAAGGCAGGGTATCGGAGGGAGTGATCGAAACTCAGTGCCGAGGCAGGTGGGCGGCTAAACGGCCGCCGATTCGCACCGGCTCGACCATTCGGGCGAGGCCACTGCTGTCGTCAGTCTCGAGCAGAATGCCGCACAACGTCCCTTCGCCCTCGGCCGGTTGCGGGCGCTCGCCCGGCATCTTCGTGACAAAGCGGCGCGTCGCCGGCTCCTTCTGCATCCCGATCACCGAATCGTAGTCGCCGCACATCCCGGCATCGGTCTGGTAGGCGGTGCCGCCCGGCAGGATTTGCGCATCTGCAGTCGGCACGTGACAGTGTGTCCCCAATACTGCCGAGACCCGCCCGTCGACGAAATGACCGAGCGCCATCTTTTCACTCGATGCCTCGGCGTGAAAATCGACGACGGTCGCCGCCACGTTCTCGTCGAGCCGAGCGAACGGATCGTCGAGCGCGTCCATGAAGAGGCGGCCCATCAGATTGACGACCAGCGCGCTGCGCCCACCGATCCGATGGATCCGCCAGCCGGCGCCAGGTGTCCCCTTTGGGAAGTTCGCCGGCCGCAAGAGACACGGATCACGGTCGATATAGGGGATGATCTGACGCTGGTCCCAGACGTGGTTCCCAGTCGTCAGGATGTCGACGCCGCAATCATAGAGTTCGCCGCAGAGGCGTTCCGTCAGACCAAATCCGCCGGCCGCATTTTCCGCGTTGACGACAACGAGGTCGATCGCGAATTCCTGCCGCAGGATCGGGACGTGCTTCTTGACGGCGTCCCTGCCGGAGCGGCCCACCACATCCCCGCAAAGCAGAATGATCACGGCCGGCCGTTCCTCGACCCTGGCAAGTTGGTAGTGCGGGGCGAAGCCGCCTCGGCCGTCGGCATGCAAACCCTCCGTGGCCCGCCGTAGCAGGTGGGCGCCATATGTCGAAGCCACGACCCCGACAGAGACGGCTCCCAAGAGGTAGGAATCGGCCCCGGGGCAACATGCGGCCTAACGAACCGCGCAGCCCCGCCCCGCAGCCCCATAGCTAGGAGGTCTCTAGGCGTGCCGCAATAGCCTCGACCCGCTGTGCAATGCCGCTGATACCGCTGGCCGCGGCCTCGGTCGCAGCGGCGGTCTCGGCAGCGCGCGCCCCACTGCGCTCCAACCGAAGCGCCTCGGTTGCCTCCGCCAACTCGTCGGCGATCACGAGAGCAGCCAGCAACAGCAATCGTGCTTCGCCGACGTGCCCAATGCTCCCGATAAATTCCGTGACTTTCGCGTCGACATATTGACCGAGGCGCCGGATGCGCCCCTCCTGTCCATCATCGCAGGTGACCGCAAACGGCCGGCCGTTGATCGTCAGGTTGACCTGTCCCACGTCATTCCCCTTCCCCCAAGACGCGGCCGATCCTGGCGAGCGCCCGATCGACGCGCGCCGCGATTTCTCTTAGCTGCGCATAATCGACCCCGCCAGCACGCCCGTTGGCCCCGCGGGCGGCCTCGAGCCGGGCTACCGCTCGCTCTAGTCGTGCAATCGCCACTTCGAGCTCAGCCATCGCGCAACAGTTAGGCGTCGCAGCGACCGGGCGCGGTTTAGCGCACCTTCTCGAACTTCCGCAATGTCCGCATCGGTTCCGGGCGGGGCTCATTCGGAAAGAGACCTGGCCACAATGTCCAGGCAACCTCGCCGACATAGACGTCGCCGCGCGAATCGACGGCCACACCGTGCGGACCAAGGAATTGGGTCGGCGCCAAGCCGGGGTGAGGATCGCCGATCCGCGCCAGGAGCTTGCCCTCATGATCGACGATGCTGACCCGCGCCCCGAGATTCGGGGAGTTGCGGTTAACGGCCATCCCCGGGCCAAGCTCGCCGATATAGCACACCGGATGGTGGGCATACGGCATGTAGAGCCCGCACGGGCGGTGCAGGTTATTCCACTGCGTCTCGTATTTGCCGTTGCCGTCGAAGACCTGGACCCGATGGTTCTCACGATCGGCGACATAAACCCAGCCGTCGGCATCGGTGCAGATATTATGCGCAATGTTGAACTGACCCGGATCGGTGCCGGGCTCGCCCCAAGACAATAGAAGCTTGCCGTCGGGCGAATATTTGTGGACGCGGGCGTTGCCGTAGCCGTCGGAAACGTAGATCTCGCCCTTTGGCGACAACGCCGTGTGGGTGCAGCGGTGAAACGGCTCGCCGCTCATATACGCCGCCGGCTTCCCGGCGATCCCGATTTCAAACAGCACCTTGCCCTCGGGGGTGCATTTGCGCACGCAATGGGCACCGTCGTCGGTCATATAGAGGTTGTCGTCCGGACCGACATGAATGCCGTGCGCGCGGGTCCACAGCCCCTCGCCCCAGGAGCTCAGAAAATTGCCGTCACGGTCGAACACCATCATCGGGTGCTCACCGCGATTGAAGGCATAGACGCGATCCTTGCTGTCGACGCCGACGGCGGCGACTTCCTTGAAGGACCAGCCGTGCGGGAGCTTCGCCCAGTTGTCGACGATGCGATATCTGAAGTCGCCACTGCCAACGATGTCCGCCATGCCAAGGCCCTCTGCTTAACCGCCGAGGTCCAGGTTAGCGATGCGATCGCCGTTAAACAATCCTCCTCCAAGCTTGCCCTCGCCGCGGGGGTGGCTATCTTCCCTTGATGAGCGCCACTGCCCCTGCCGCCAAGGCTCCCCCGCTCCCTGCCCCGCGCGACCCGAAGCTCCGCCATATGGCCGACGCGCTACGCGCGCTCGCCATGGATGCAGTCGAACAGGCCAAATCGGGTCACCCCGGCATGCCAATGGGCATGGCCGACATCGCGGCGGTGCTGTTCACCCAATTCCTGCGCTACGACCCGCGGGCACCGGACTGGCCCGATCGCGACCGTTTTGTAGTGTCCAACGGGCACGGCTGCATGCTGCTTTACGGGCTGCTGCACCTGACCGGCTACCCCGACATGACGCTCGACGAGTTGAAGCGTTTCCGCCAGCTGGGCAGCCGTACCGCCGGGCATCCGGAACGCGGCCACGCCAGCGGCATCGAGGTCACCACCGGGCCGCTCGGCCAGGGGCTGGCCGACGCCGTCGGCATGGCGATCGCCGAACGGCTGTTGGCCGCCGAGTTCGGCGACGAGGTCGTCGACCACCGCACCTATGTCTTCTGCGGCGACGGCTGCCTGATGGAGGGGATCAGCCACGAGGCCGCCTCCCTTGCTGGTCATCTCCGCCTCAACAAGCTGATCGTGCTCTACGACGACAATTTGATCTCGATCGACGGGCCGACCGAGCTCGCGTTTTCCGACGACCCCGTCTTGCGCTTCCGGGCATATGGCTGGGCGGCCGAGCGGATCGATGGGCACGATCAAGAGGCGGTCGCCGACGCCATTCGCCGTGCCCAGCAGAGCGACCGGCCGAGCCTCATCGCTTGCCGCACGATTATCGCCTTCGGGGCCCCGACCAAGGCCGGAACCGCCGCGGCTCATGGCGCGCCGCTCGGGGCCGATGAGATCGCCGGAGCGCGCGAGCGGCTCGGCTGGAATTATCCGCCTTTTGTGGTTCCCGACGACGTTCGGGCGGAATGGCGCGCCGCGAGCGGGCGCGGCGAAAGCGAACGCCGCGCCTGGGAAACGCGGCTTCAATCGCTCCCCGCAGCACGCCGGGACGCGTTCCTGAGGCGCCAGCGCAGCGAGCTGCCGAATGGTCTTGATGCCGCCGTCGCCAGATTGTGTGACGACTTCCGGAAGGCGAACGCAAAAATCGCGACTCGTCAGGCCTCTGGCACGGTCCTCGATAGCTTGACAAAACTCGTTCCCGAACTGGTCGGCGGCTCGGCCGATTTGACCCCGTCGAACAACACCAAGGCCAAGGACCAGAAGGACGTCCGCCCCGGCGACTTTTCCGGACACTACCTGCGCTACGGAGTGCGCGAGCACGGCATGGCGGCGGCGATGAACGGCATCGCCGTGCATCGCGGCCTGATACCCTACGGCGGAACCTTTCTGACCTTTTCCGATTACGCCCGGCCTTCGATCCGGCTAGCGGCCTTTATGGGGGTCGGGGTCATCTATGTGATGACTCATGACTCGATCGGGCTCGGCGAGGATGGCCCGACGCATCAGCCGGTCGAGCATCTGGCGGCGCTGCGGGCGATGCCGGGCCTCTACGTCTACCGCCCGGCCGACGCGGTCGAGACCGCCGAATGCTGGGCCCTGGCACTGCAGCGGCGCGATGCCCCCTCGCTGCTCGCCCTGACCCGTCAGGCGCTGCCGTTGCTGCGCACCGAAGCGGGATCGGAAAACCGATCGGCGCGCGGCGCCTATGTGCTCGCCGAGGCCGATGGCCCGCGCCGGGTCACCCTGCTCGCCACCGGCTCGGAGGTGTCGATCGTGATGGCCGCGCGTGAGGCGCTGGCGCGCGACAATATCGTTGCCGCCGTCGTGTCGATGCCGTGCTGGGAGCTTTTCGATCAGGCCCCCAAGGAGTACCGAGATGCGGTCCTCGGCACGGCGCCGCGGGTTGCCGTCGAGGCCGCGGTTCAATTCGGGTGGGAGCGCTGGCTCGGCCCGCGCGGGGCTTTTATCGGCATGACGGGGTTCGGCGCATCAGCGCCGGGCGAGGCGCTGTTCCCGCATTTCGGGATCACCGCCGAACGTGTTGCCGAGGCGGCCCGCTCACTACTATAGATTGGTCAAACCAATAGATCGGCCAAAAGCTTCGGGAGAGCGAACCATGGCGATACGAGTAGCGATCAATGGGTTTGGCCGGATCGGCCGCTTGGTCATGCGCGCGGCCTTGGAGCACGCCAACAAGGAGCTGGAGGTCGTCGGCATCAATGATCTCGGCCCGGTCGAGACCAATGGTCACCTCCTCAAATACGACAGTGTGCACGGCCGCTTCGCCGGCGAGGTGACGACCGGCGAAAACTGGATGGATGCCGGCAGCGGCAAAATCCGGGTTACTGCCGAGCGTGATCCTGCCAAGCTGCCTTGGCGAGAGCTCGGCGTCGATGTGGCGCTTGAATGCACCGGCATCTTTACCAAGCGCGAGGCCGCCGCAAAGCACCTCGAAGCCGGTGCGAAAAAAGTCATCATATCCGCTCCGGCTGACGGCGCCGACATGACGGTCGTGATGGGGGTCAACCAGGAGTCCCTCAAACCCGAGCATCAGGTCATTTCGAACGGCTCCTGCACGACGAACTGCCTGGCGCCGGTCGCCTTCGTGCTGCATCAGGGCGTCGGCGTCGAGCGCGGCTTCATGACGACAATCCACGCCTACACCAGCGACCAGAGCTTGCAGGACACGCTGCACAATGATCTCCGCCGCGCCCGTGCCGCCGCGCAGTCGATGATCCCGACCTCGACCGGCGCAGCACGGGCGATCGGCTTGGTCTTGCCGGCGCTCAAAGGCAAGCTCGATGGCACGGCGATCCGAGTGCCGACCGCCAACGTGTCGCTGATCGACTTGACCTTCGATGCGGCGCGCGAGACTGACGTCGACGAGGTCAACGGATTGATGGAGAAGGCGGCGCAATCGAACCGGCTGCGCGGCATCCTCGGCATCAATAGGGCACCGACCGTGTCGGTCGATTTCAACCACGACCCGCACAGCGCGACCTTCGACGTGACCCAGACGCAGGTGCTGGACAAGCGCTTTGTCCGCGTCCTCGCCTGGTACGACAACGAATGGGGTTTCTCCAACCGCATGGTCGAAGTTGCCGCCTATTTCGGCGGGCTCAACTGATACCGGCCTGGCGGGCGAGCCGGTCATCGTCGTCCATTCGCTGATTCACGCGACCGCTGCGCTAATGGCGGCGGCGCGCGCCGGCCGACCCGTGGTGCTCGCCAGCCCGCCTGGCGCCGGCAGCTACGTCGGTCCCGGCTGGTTCGGAGCGATGGTCGACGGGGCGCGCGAAGCGGTTCCGGAGGCCAGCTTCTCGGCCTATCTCGATTGCGATAACGACGTCGGCGCCGTGCTGGCGGCGATCCGCTCGGAGGTTGAAGGCGTAGTGTTCACCGGTCGGGCGGATGTCGCTGGCCGACTCGCCGATATCGCGCGCCAACACAATGTACGGTTCGCAACGGATCGCCCCGCGCCCGCGCTCGATCTGGGCAACGATTTTTTCGCGTCCCGGGAGGCCCTTCAGCAGCGTTGCGCGGATCTGTTGACTTGACCCGCAAGCCGGCTACCGCGCGGTTGGCTAGGGCAGCGCCTTTTTTGTGCAGATGAAGTCTTTGGTGTCCGACTTCTCGCACAGCGTGACGATGTGCTGGATGCTGTCCACGACCCAGAGAAAGGATCCGTGCTCGTCTGCGGCGGCACTCACGACGTAATTGCCCGATCCGCCTGGCGCACCCTGCGGGAACCGAGGCGTCGGTTGCGGTGCGGGGGGGAGGCTTGGTTGCGGTGTTTGCGCGAGGACGACACTCGCGCCGACAAGCAGCGCACCTGCGCCAGCGAGGACTGCAAGGAGCACACGGCTGAGGGAATTCGACATCGCGTCAGCAGCCGAGCTTCGTGGCGAGGTCGATGAAGCTGTCGGCGATCACGTCGAAATCGTGCTCGGCCCTGACATCCCTGGTCTTATTGGGGCCGTGTTCGAGTGGCCGGCTGACGAACGCGGTATGGAAGCCGCGGCTGCGCGCCGCCACGAGATCGCCGTTGTGCGCCGCCACCATCATGCATTGCCCGGGCTTCAGGTCGAGAAACGCGGCGGTCCGGTCGTAGGCCTCGGGTTGCGGCTTGTAAGCGCGGGCGACCTCGGCGCCGAGGATCGCGTCCCAGGGCAGGCCGGCGTGCTTGGCCATGTTGACCATCAGCGCGACATTGCCGTTGGACAGAGTCGCGAGGATGAATTTGCGCTTCAAGCGGGTCAGGCCTTCGACGGTGTCGGGCCACCCGTCGAGGCGGTGCCAAGCGCGATTGAGATGGTTGATATCGGCTTGGCTGAGACCCGATATCTCGAACTCCTTTAGCAATTCGACCAGGTTCTCGCGGTGCAGATCGTCGAGCTTTGTCCAGGGGCGCTCGCCGTTGCGCACCTTTGCCATCGCCGGCTGGTAGCGCTCACGCCATTTATCGGCAAAGGCGTGCCAGTCCTTGTCGTAGCCTTTCGACTCGAGAAAGGCTTTCGCCTCGCGGGCGATGCTGTCGCGCCAGTTCACGACCGTCCCGAACACGTCGAAGGTCAGGGCCTTTACGTCGGATATCGCCATCGTCTGGGTCCCTTCTCTTGCTCAGCCCGGGGGTGCGACCGAAAGCCGGCCGACGACGCCATGCCGCTCGATCAGCCCTGCTACGAGCCCCGATTTCTTCGCCTCCTCGACAAAGTCGCGCAAGAATGCGGCACCTGCGGTGTTTTTCCGCGGCGTGCCGACCGCCTGCTGCACGGCGGTAAATTGCCCGTCGAGTATCCGCGAGCCGGGGCGGGCCTGCGCCACCGCCAATAGCCCTGGGCGCAGCCCGGCGTAGGCGTCCATCTTCTCGCCGTCGAACGCTTTGAGCGCGGCGTCAGCGCTGTCGAACTGCAGCAGTTGCGCCTTCTCGACGTTGTTCTCGAGCCAGAGGCCGTAGGCGCTCCGCGCAGTTACTGCAATGCGCTTTCCAGGTTGGTCGACCTCGGCGACATTGCGGATCGCAGAGCCGGCCGGCACGAGATAGGTCGCTTCGATCTCGCAATAGGCGGCGGTGAAGTTGATCACCGCGGCCCGCTGCGGTTCGGCGCCGATCAGGCCGATGTCCCAGAGGCCTTTCTCGGCGTCGTCGGCGAGCTCACCTGGTCGGGCATAGGGCAGGTACTTGACCGGCACGCCCAATTGACCGGCGATCGCTGCAGCCATGTCCGGCGCCACCCCCTCGGGATCGCCCGACGGGCTCTTGCCGGTGACCAGCAGGAAATTACCAATGTTGATTGCCGCGCGCAGAACGCTGGTCGGGGCGAGTTCGGATAAGACTTCTCGAGGCATGGAGAGGTGTCCCGGAGTGGTGAGCGGTTTCAGCTTATTTTGAACCAGAGCCGCAGGCACGCGAATTTTCTTAACGGCGCCGCGCAGCGGACGTCGATCCACTCGCCTGACATCGCCGGTTTTGCTAAAAAGAGAGATCGGGCGTTTGCCGGAAATGGCGCACCCCCCACCCGCCAGGAAGGAACAGCCGATGGAACTCTCCGAACCCGTCAAAAGGATCCTCAGCTTCTACGAAAGCGACAATCCCGGGACCAAGGCCAACCTCGCCCGCATCCTGTCGCACGGCAAGCTAGGCGGGACGGGAAGGCTGTTGATCTTGCCGGTCGATCAGGGGGTCGAGCATGGGCCGGCGCGTAGCTTTGCGCCAAACCCCCCGGCTTACGACCCGCATTATCATTACCAGTTGGCGATCGACGCGGGGCTTTCCGCCTATGCCGCACCACTGGGATTTATCGAGTCGGGTGCCGACACCTTTGCCGGGCGGGTCCCGACCATTTTGAAGCTCAACAATGCCAACAGCATGTCGCGCTTCAAGGAGAATGCGAGCCAGGCGGTCACGGCCACAGTGAAGGACGCGCTAAGGCTCGGCTGCGCGGCGATCGGGTATACGATATATCCAGGCTCGGACGCCGCCTACGGCCAGATGCGCGACATCGCCGAGATGGGTGCCGAGGCGAAATCCTATGGCTTGGCCGTCGTGATCTGGTCCTATCCCCGCGGCGGCAACCTATCGCGCGAGGGCGAGACGGCGATCGACATTAGCGCCTATGCCGCGCAGATCGCCGCCCAGCTCGGCGCCCATATCATCAAGGTCAAGCCGCCGACCGCTCATCTCGAGCTCGCCGCGGCAAAGAAGGTCTACGAAGAGCGCGACATCGACATCTCGACCCCGGCGAAACGCATCCGCCATGTCGTGCAGTCGGCCTTTAACGGCCGGCGGATCGTCGTCTTCTCGGGCGGCGAAGCGAAAGACCTCGACGGCGTCTTTGCCGAGGTGCGCGCGGTGCGCGACGGTGGCGGCAACGGCTCGATCATCGGCCGCAACACCTTCCAGCGGTCGAAGAAGGACGCGATCGACATGCTGTCGAAAATCGTCAAGATCTATCAGGGGAAAGACTGACCTCGTTGGGCGGCGACGAGACGCGGGCGACGACACGGCTCTACCTGATCACGCCCCCCGGGCTCGACCCGGACCTATTTGCCAAGAAGCTCGAAGCCGCGCTGGACGGCGGTGACGTCGCCTGTCTGCAATTGCGCCTGAAAGACGTCGACGACGACGCGATCCGACATGCCGCGCAGATCCTGAAGCCGATCGCCCAAGATCGTGATGTCGCCTTTATTATGAACGACCGGCCCGATCTTGCCGCCGAGCTCGATTGCGATGGGGTGCATGTCGGCGAGGAGGACGCCCCCTACAGCGAGGCGAGGCGGCTCTTGGGCCCGGACCGTATCGTCGGCGTGACCTGCGGTGCGAGCCGCGACCGCGCCATCACCGCCGCCGAAGCCGGTGCCGACTACGTCGCCTTCGGCGCCTTCTTCCCGAGCACAACCAAAACCGCCACCAAATACCGCGCGGATCCCGAATTGCTCCGCGAGTGGAGCGAGACGACGGTCGTGCCGTGTTGTGCGATCGGCGGCATCACCCAACAGAATTGCGGCCCACTTGTCGAAGCCGGCGCCGATTTTCTCGCCATCATCGGAGCGATCTGGTCACACCCGCACGGTCCACGCGCCGCGGTCGCCGAATTCAACGAAGTGTTCGCCCGCTACGGTCGCGCCCATCTCGGCGGCTGATCTTTCCAACGACATAGCCGATTTGACTTCTTGCATCGGAGCAGGCTCCGCGGCCCCGGAAAGAGCGAAGGGACATGAGCGCCACTATCCGGAGAGCGCGGCTCGCTGACATTGCGCAGATCATGGCAATCCGCCATGCCGTGCGCGAGAACCGGCTCTCAGACCCCAATTCCGTGACAGCTGCCCATTGCACCGAATTCATCGATCGGTCGGAGATATGGGTGTGGGCAGAAGACGACGTAATTCTGGGCTTTGCCGCCGGTGATCCAAACAATGGTGAGATCTGGGCGCTGTTTGTTGCCCCCGGCCACGAAGGCCGGGGCATCGGTCGAGCACTTCTTTCGCTTGCCTGCGAGACCCTCCGAAATACCGGCTACAACATCGTCACCTTAAGCACCGGCAAGGGCACACGCGCCGAGCGCTTCTATCGCGAAGCTGGTTGGATCGTCATCGGGCGGAACAGCAAAGGCGAGGTTATTTTTGAGAAACGGCTTGTCTTCGGGCAAATCGAAATCGTCGAAGCAAGAGCGGAAGACGCGCAAGAAATAGCCGACATTCATCTAGCCGCGAGGCGCGTGGCGATGCCTTACCTCAATCGGCCGCATACGGATGCGGAGACACGGGATCGGTTTACCCGGATTGTCGGCGACCGGCCCGCAGCTTGGTGGGTTGCTCGTGACGAAGGTCAGATTGTCGGCTACATGCTCATTGCCGGAGAAAGCCTCGATCACCTGTATGTGCGGCCGGATCGGCAGCGGCGTGGGGTCGGGCTATCTTTGCTCAGCAAGGCCAAGGCGCTAAGCCCGCGGCGGCTTGAGCTGTGGACCTTTCAGCGCAACACCGGTGCCAGGGCCTTTTACGAGGCACAGGGGTTTCACGCCGTGGAATACACCGACGGGAGCAACGAAGAGGCGAGCTAGACGTGAAATACGAGTGGGGGCCGGCTCGATAACCCAGCCTGGTCAGATTGCATTCCCGGCTCACGGCACTCGCCACCGGCGAGCAACATAATCCCGCGGGAGATCAGCCAATGGTGAAAATCTGACGCTTGATACCCGGCTCCGACGGCGCCTCTCGACCCAGGCCGTGCGAAAACGGCTGGTCGCGAGGTGTCTACCGGCCGTGAGTGTCTGCGGTGCCGATCGCAGTAGTCCGGCGGTGCCAGCTGCTATGGTGGCTGGAACGGCGCGTGTGCGTGCTGTCTGCACTTCGAACGGTGGAACCGCGTTAGAAGCGACATTCTCACAGCCGGGGCTACGTCTTGATCGCTGCAATCAGCGGTCCGGGCCCCATGATGTTGATGACGCGCGTGAGATTGTAAGCGAGGACGTGGAGCGCCATCTCGGTGGCCACGCGTGGCAGCCTTTTCATCAGGAAGTGGGTTGCTCCCATCCGCGCCTTGAGCGTCCCGAACGGATGCTCGACCGTCTCGCGCCGCTGGCGCATTTTTTCCGGGTGCTCGTCGAGCCGGCGCTGGACGGCTTCGAGAACATGCTCACGCTCCCAGCGCGTGATCCGTCGCTCCTTGCTGGGGGTGCAGCTGTGCTTGATGGCGCAGCCCTGGCAGGCGTTGGTCCAGTAGCGGCGCAGGACCAACCCGTTTTCCTCGTTCGTGTAGTGGTAGGCGGGTCTTTCACCAGCCGGGCAGATGTAGACGTCCTCGTCAGCCGCGTAGCGGAAGTCCTGCTTGCCAAACGCCCATCGGCCTTGGCGTTCGAGGTCATCGGCTTTGGCAACGTGACTGTAATGCTCGCCTTCTCGCACGCCAGGATCTCCGCGCTGTTGAAGTAGCCCCGGTCGGCAACGACATCGAGGCTCTCTGTCTCGAGCGCGTCTTTCGTCTGCTTGGCCACGCCGGCGAGTTGCGACCGGTCGTTGCCGACATTGGTCACCTCGTGCGTGACGATCAGATGATGCTTGGTGTCGACGGCCACCTGCACGTTGTAACCCACGACGCCCGAGCCTCGCCCGCTTGTGGCCATCGACCGGGCATCGGGGTCAGTAAGCGATATCTGCTGGTCCGGCGTGGCTAGCATCTGCACATCGAGTGCCTTCAGCCGCTGCATCTCCTCTTTCAGCTTTGCGAGCTTCTTTTTGAGGCGAGTGGACTTCGTGGTGCGCGCCAGCGAAGGCTCCTGCCGGTCTGCGCTATCGAGTTGGTGCAAATAGCGCGCGACCCTCTCCTCGACCTGCCCCATTCGCCGCTGCATTTTGGCGCGCGTGAAATTCTTGTCCCGATTATTGACTGCCTTGAACTTGCTGCCGTCGATCGCGACGCCAGCTTCGGCGAAGAGGCCGATGGTGCGGCAGAGCACAACAAACCGGCTGCAAACCTGGCGGATGGCCAGGCCGTTGTCGTTGCGGAAATCGGCGATCGTCTTGTGATCAGGAACACGACGTCCCGTCAGCCACATAACCTCTACGTTGCGCCCGGCCTCGCGCTCAAGCCGTCGGCTCGACTAGACCCGGTTCAGATAGCCGTAAACGTAGAGCTTCAAGAGGATCGACGGATGATACGAGGGTCGCCCTGTCGCCTTCGGATCTACCCCGCCGAAATCGAGCGCACCGAGATCAAGCTTCTCGACAAACACGTCAATTACACGAACCGGGTTGTCCGCGTCGATCCAATCATCCAGGCATTCGGGAAACAACGTCGACTGCCCGCGATCCACTCCCTGGACGAAGCGTTTCATCGCGACCTCCCCCGAAAATCGCCTCACAATTTTATCATGCGGGGCGTTTTCACACAGCCTGGACCCTAAGCAGCCGCTCGTAACCGGTAGCCGACTTCGGGCACTCATGCCCCCCGAAGCGGAACCTAGGTGGTCGCCACCTCCATGCCGTCCACCACCTGTTTGGCCGCGACATAAAGGTCCTGAACCCCTCGCAGACCACGAGTCCCTGTGCCGCCGTGAGCTATTGAGTTTCTCAGGTCATAAGCGGATCGGAGAGCCTCAACGAGATCGTCTCGGGCCCTCAAGAACGCACGAAACTGTGCGCTCCATCCGAGGTCGAACCTTTCGAGGAGCAGCGCAATGGCCTCGCAGGTATAGTTGGTACCAATCTTAAAATGTCCACGTATAAAATTCTGCACGCGCGGGTGTGCCCGTTGCGAAATCTTCTCCATGACGATCGTCTCAACGCTTCGCTCTACGAAGCCACAGATTAGTACGATGCCGTGCTTTGCTAGGTCGGACCGTACCTCGTCTGAAATCGCCGGATCGGCAGCGCGACGGAAGTAAGCATCCAGCTGCTGCTTCCGCGACTCGATCGCGTGGAGCGGCACCTCATACGGCCGCAAAAGCTCCGATCGCGGCTTTGAGTCGCGTCTCCACATTTTCCTCCCTAGCCGTCGCGCGCTCGCACGCTAAGCGATAGTCGCCATTAGCGAGTAAGGCTTGATAGGCAGGGAGGATGCGGGCTCCGTCGATTGGACGCTTGTCGATTATCCGCCTGGCGATGCCAACCATCACGGAGTCGAAAACTGCTGCGTTCAGTGCCCGCACGAGGCGAAATGCGCGGGGGATGTTTTTGGCAACTACATCTATCGACTGAATGAATATCCGCTGCAGTTCAGTCAGTCGCTCCGCGGGTGCCTTGTTCATCCTATCTGAGAAATCATTAAGGAACTTGTTCATTGGTGAGGAATATGTACCACCGTCAACATACAGCGCGAGAAATCGAACGATGAGCTCTTCGTCCTTCGATCGGTTGTTGATAGGTCCAAACACTTGACGCCAAGGTTGATGACGGTTAAGCGCTTTGATCAAGTCCGTGAATGGACCGAGACTTATACAGTTACGGATCTCTTGCGGTGACAAACGGAGACCGCCAGAATTAATTCGTTCGAAAACAAAATAAATACTGTCCAGTACATCTTCTGGACTATCTTGCTTGAAGATCGTGGCGTGTATTACGGAGTCATCAAGCTTCAAAATATCCGCCGGTTCCAATTCATCGTATGATTTATTAACCCAAGGTTCACGGACTCCTTCAAGTCGAAACTTCTTCTCTTTGAAGAGCCCATCATAGAACATTTGCAGTGTCAACAATCGTTGCTGTCCGTCAATGACTAGATGTTTGTTCGTGTCAGCTTCTTTGTAAAGGAAAATACCAGGAACTGGTAATCCCATAAGCAGGGACTCGATAAACTTGGATGAATGCTTCAGCGTCCAAACAAATTTTCTCTGAAACGATGGAATCGTGAATGCGCCATCCCGTACTCTTTTCACTAAGGTATCAACAGTATAATCAGCCCCGTAACTGCTGATCGAGAATTTCTTAGGGCCGGGGTCTTCTAAAAGAGCCTCATCCTCAATGTCTTGCTCAAAGGCAAGTTCGTACTCGTCCTTGGCTACGTCGTCATCCCGGATCGCCTCGGCTAACGTCGCCTCTGCGGGCATTACACCTCCTCGACATGGCGCAGTTTGAAACCACGCAACATCACTCCAATGCTAGCTTAGCACATGGCTTCTAGCTCTTTCCCTTGAAAGATCGTTATCGACGCAACCTGCCGCCCTGATGCGCCACGCCGAATGACCGCTCACCACCCACTGCAGCCGATTTCCGCACGATACAGGAGGGGCCCCAGTCGGCCCAAAGCCGTCGCTCGCGCCGTCCCACGGTTCCGGCCGCTGCGGTGAAGAGTTTGGGTCATTCCTGCCCTTACCTTTGCCAGCGGGCCTCTGGTACTCGGTCCGGTACTTCGCCGCTGGTTAGAGGTCGGGTTCGGATGGAGGAGGGCCGAAGAAATTACCTCCTAGTATAAAGATTCCGAAATATCAATATGATGGGTTTGTTTTCTCCCCTTCGACGAGATATGGTAGAGCATGGAGGAAGGATTGGATTGGGGGATCCAATGGTAGCACCTCGTCGGGTGATCGCGCTGCCGACTGATGCGGGCCAGCGGCAACGTTTGCTGGAGATTTCTCGGTCTCGGACCGAGCCCACGGGTCGGGTCGAGTGAGCGCGGATTATACTGGCCTATCTGGAGGACCCGTCGGCCTACGCCGTGGCGCGCGTGATCGGGGTGACACAGCAGACAGTGACACGCTGCCTTGAGCGCGCTGCCGAACTGGGAGTGATCGAAGCGCTGGACGATCGACCGCGTGCGGGACGCGATCCGGTGATCACGCCCGAGGCAAAAACCTGGCTGGTGGCGCTGGCGTGCCGGAAGGCCAAAGAATGGGGTTATCCTCACGAGCTGTGGACCACCCGGCTGCTCGCCGCGCACGCCCGCCAGCACGGACCGCCGGCCGGGCATCCGAGCCTGAGCAAGCTGGCCCAGGGAACGATCTGCAAGATCCTGGCCGAGCACGAAGTCAGGCCGCATAAGGTGCGCTACTACCTGGAAAAGCGTGACCCCGAGTTCGAGCCCAAGATGGCCGAGATCCTCTGTGTCTACCGGCAAGTGGCGATGCTGCGGGGGCAAGCCGAAAGCGGGCAGAGCCAGGGCCAAGACAGTGGTGGTGGCGCAAACCTTGCCATTGTCTCTTATGACGAGAAACCAGGGATCCAGGCGATCGCTACGACCGCACCGGATCGCCCGCCCCTGCCCGGCAAAAGCCCGACCGTGATGCGCGATCACGAATACAAGCGCCACGGCACTCTAACCCTGATGGCAGGGATCGATCTGTTGACCGGCCACGTCCATGCTTTGGTCAAGGAACGTCACCGCAGCCGCGAATTCATCGAATTCCTCAAGCTCCTCGACCACGCCTATCCCGCCGACACCGCAATCGAGATCATCCTCGACAACCATTCCGCCCATGTGTCACGCGAAAACCACAGCCTGGCTCGCCGGGCAACCGATCGGGCGCTTCACCTTCACTTTCACGCCGACCCATGGCTCCTGGCTCAATCTCATCGAAGGCTTCTTCTCCAAGCTGGCGCGCTCGGTATTGCTGCACATCCGCGTCAGCTCCAAACACGAACTCGAGCTGCGCCTCATGGCCTGCATCGCCGACATCAACCGCCAGCCCGTCGTTCACACCTGGCACTACAAAATCGATGATGCTGCCTGACGCCATAGGTCCGCTATTTCGGAAACACGCTACTAGTTTCCACGCCAACCTTCACTGTGACCAGCGAGCTGTCTATTTAATGGCATCGCCGGGCGCAACGACGCCAAGCCTCGATGAAGTCGGACGGATCGTAAATTATCAAAGGGGAGGGGTTTCATGCCTTTGGTATTAACCGACGAAGAAAGGGTCGCCATCGAACTTTATGTCAAACAACTGAACGAGAAAAACGAAGAACAACGGCAAAAACGAATCGTCCTCTATACCACTATAATAGGTATATTTACGGCTGCTTTTACAGCTGTTGTCATTGGCCTTCTTGCGTGGGCATTAAATAGTATAACGTCTGGGACTCATGATGCTGCCGTAGAAGCTGCAAAACAAGAAACTGAGCGCCAGCTAAAAAGCCCTCCCATTCTTCAATTAATTAGTTCCACGACGGAGCGGGCCAACGGTGCCGCTATCGAGGCCTCTAAATCGGCCGCAGAGGCACGCGTTGAGGCAACTCAGGCACGCGCGGAGGCAACTGAGGCGGACGTTAGTCTGAAGACCCTAAGGACTACAATTGCGAGTAGTACCGCTGTCGTTTCTGCCCTTCAAGACGTGAACAACTTCGCAGATAACATAGTTAAGAACCGCGAGTTTCAAAGTGGAGTGGTAGACAAATTAAATAACGTAATATCGACGAACATTGCCCCCTGCGGCTGAGCTTAACAGAATTACAGAAACCGTCCACACTGTCCATTGTCACCTCAAATCGGGCTTTGGGCCAAGTATTTGGTAACACTACAGGAAAGACAATGATCGTTATTGTAACCGTTTCTAATAACGCAAAGGGAAATACGATGGCTGGAAATGTTGCCAAGAGCACTGACTTGTTGCCTACTGCCACCAGCGGCGGCAACGCGACGACTACAATTGCATCGTCATTTATTGACAGCAGATTTGCCGCATCGATCACCTTTGTAGTTCCGACCGGTTACTTTTACAACGTCACGACAGATGGCGGTTCGGAAACGTTGCTAGCTTGGACGGAGGTAACCCTTTAGGGCACCTGCTCCATTTTCGCCGAACAGCCGGATTTTCGGCCGACCCAGCCACCTTGATGATGCGCCGCGGCGAAGGACCGCTTACCACCCTCTTGCGGACCTTCGGCGCCTCGTTGACAGCTATGCCAGCGCATACCCTTAAGCGACATTCGCCCAGTCCTTGCCGAAGCGGACGAAGTAATCGGGTGATTTTTTCCCGCCAAGTTGGAAGCTCACTCGAGGACTTCGTCGGCGAGGGCGAGGAGCGATTGGGGCAGGGTGAGGCCCAGCGCGTCCGCGGCCTTGAGATTGATGACCAATTCGAACTTGGTCGCCTGATAGATCGGGATATCCCCCGGCTTAACGCCGCCGAGGATCTGGTGCACATCGTTGGCGATCTGTCGGGCAGTTTCGGTGGCATCGGACCCGTACGACATCAGCCCGCCAAGATCGATGTAAAAACGGCTTGGATAGATCGTCGGTAACCGTTGGTTCGCCGCAAGTTGAACAATCCCAGCGCCAAACCCTCCCGTAACGACGATGGCATCCGGGTTCTCTTCGACGAGAGCATCCGACAGACGACGATATTCCTCGGTGCTTGGTTCTTCGACCGACAAGCTTATCACCGATAAGCCCAGTCGTTGGGCTGCGCTTTCTATTGCGTACCTCGTGGCGCCGATTCGCGCCAGCTGCACCCCGACATACGCAAACTTGTTCATCGAGGGTACGGCTTCCTTGAGGAGTTGCAAACGCTTGCCCCAAATCTCGATGCCCGCGTCCGCGCTGACGCCAGTGAGATTACCGCCCGGTCGGGCCAAGCTTTTGACCATCCCTGTTGCGAGGGGGTCCCCCATGGTCGCTACGATCGGTGTTGTGCTCAAGGGACGGAAGGCGCGGGCAAGCTGGTTGCCTATCACGAAAATGACATCCGGGCTTAGGCTCACAACCTCCCGGGCTAAATCGGGGTAGCGACTGGGATGGCCTTCGGCCGAATAACGCTGAACGACCAGATCACCCCCCTCAAAATGGCCTAGTTTGCGCAGCTCTACAAAAAAAGCGCGCCAAAAAGCTGATCCAGCCTCGCTGATGTTCTCCGGTTTTCCCAAAACGGCGACTATGGCAATCCGGCGCTGCGTTGTTTGTTCTTCTGCTCGCAAGGGCTGCATTGCCGTCCCGGCAAGCAACAGACTGATGTTAAAATCGCGCCGCCTCATCCGATTTGACCTTGATTGGCGGTCAAAGTCGCCAATCTGCCCCATTCGGTTCCTGGGACCAATACTGATTTGCACCCTACGCACGAGCCGATTTCAGAAGGTGCGAGAAGGTGGCGAGTTGCGCCCGCGCTACGTTCGATCGAGCACTCCGGAATGGCCACTGTCGGCGCAACCTCTCCGTTCACCATGGCCTCAGCGAAGGTCAGCTTTCCATCTGTGGACGCCCCCTTTCAGGCAAGGGGAAACGTTGGGGTCGTTGTTGCGCGTGGTCGGATGCTGTCATCTGTCCGGCCTTTGATGCGGCAGGAAGACAGCCGCCGGCCTGAATGGGAGTTCGCGGACCGGGTCCAGATCACCCGTAGCGTGCTCGAAGCACAGTGGAAAGCCCTGGTTGTCCCAGCCCCGTCTCGCCGACTGTTGCGCCATACTCTCCTTCCGCTCACCCTTACGTCCTCGCGATCGTGGTCAGCCTACGCCGCCGCGGCCGGAGTTCTGTAGGTGCCGCCTTTGACCAGCAGGGCCCAGATGATGCGGGCCATCTTGTTGGCCAGAGCGACGGTAACCAGCATTTTCGGCTTGCGAGCCAACATCTGTGCAAGCCACGACCCCTTGGGTGCCCCGCGTCGGCTGGTCTGTTGAACCACAGCACTCGCCCCAATGATCAACAGGCGGCGGATCGTCCGTTCACCGCGTTTTGAAACGGCACCGAGTTTTTGCTTACCGCCAGTCGATTTCTGCAGCGGCGTCAGTCCGAGCCAGGCCGCGAAATCGCGCCCGGCCGGAAACCCCTCGGCCGCTGGCACGAGCGCAGTGATTGCCGTCGAGGTAATTGGCCCGACGCCCGGTATCGTCATCAACCGGCGTGCCGTCGGGTCTGACTTCGAGCGCTGGTTGATCTCAGCATCCAATGCGGTGATCTGCGACTCCAATGCAGTGAAGGTGTCGACAAGCAGCTTTAGGATGACGCGCACACTGTCGGGGAGTGAGGACTGTAGATCCTCGACCAGGGCGACAAGGGTTTCAACATGGGTAATGCCCTTTGGAAAGACGTAGCCGTATTCCATCAGGTGCCCGCGAAGAGCGTTGACGCACTGGGTCCGCTGACGCACCAGGAGATCACGAGCTCGGAACACGATGCCGTTCGCCTGCTGCTCTTCGGTCTTGACCGGAACAAAGCGCATGGTCGGCCGCTGGGCCGCTTCGCAGATGGCCTCTGCATCGGCCGCATCGTTCTTCTGCCGCTTGATGAACGGCTTGACGTAGGCCGGCGCGATCAAGCGCACATGATGGCCCAACTTAGCGATCTCGCGCGCCCAGTAGTGCGCGCCGGCACAGGCTTCCATCGCGACGACGCACCGGGCTTGCGCTGCGAGAAAACCGAGAAGTTTCACGCGCGTGATGCGCTTGCGAAAGAGCACATGCCCCGCGCCATCCGCTCCATGCACCTGAAACACGTGCTTCGCAATGTCCAAACCGATCGTGGTAGCCTGCTCCATGGACGCCTCCTTCGGTGGCAGTTCGACACCGTCACCTTGGCACACAGATGCCGTCGGGGGGCGTCCACCCCATCACCCAAAGCTGGCCGACAGTGCGGGTATTAAGCGTTAGGTTTTATTCACCAGCGCGGTCGGTTTATTACTCGACGATGACCTGCCCGTACATCCACGGATGCGGCGCACAAATGTAGTAATAGATGCCGGGCTCCGAGAAAGTGATCGCCTTTGATTGACCTTTCTCGAGTACGCCGGTGTCCCATTTGGCCTGCTTTAACTCTGTGGCCGTATGGGGAGTATCGCCGACATTGGTGAAGGTCACGCTCGTCCCCGTCTTGATTCGGGTGCGGGCCGGGAAATAGCTATATTCGACGTTGCGGTCGCCGATCTTGATCGTGTCGACGCCTTGGGCGATCGGGCCGCCAGGTCCGGCGACTTTCGGGGGCGGCGGAGGCGGCCACAGCGGACCCAGCTGCCCCTTCAATGAAAAGGCCCAGACCGCATCGCCGTAGGCTGAGCCGGATAGCGAGTTGCCGCCCGTGGCAATCGCGACATATTCATCGCCGTCCACCTCGTAGAGGATCGCCGGAGCATCGGCGCCGAACCCGGTCTGAAAGCGCCACAACTCCTCGCCGGTCTTGGCCTCGATCGCCAGAAAGTTGCCGTCCGGTTCGCCGCGGAAGACGAGACCGCCGGCGCTGACAGCCGAGCCGCCGCCGCCACCCACGCGGTAGGGTGTCTTGTGCTGCCAGGCGATGTTGTTGGTTTTGCTGTCGATCGCGGTGAACGTGCCGCTCCACGGTGAACCGATCGGCGAGGCTTGCGAGCCGCCGACATAGCGCAAACCATGCTTGTAGGTGTCGCCGTAACGGGTAAAGGAGCTCGTTCGTATCGTCCCCGGCACATACAAGTAACCCGTGTCCGAACTGTACGGCACCGGCGCCCAGACGGTGCCACCCCCGCCCGAGGGCTGGATTACGACCGGTTCCTCCCAGAAGGGCTCAAAGATGCAGCCGGCCTTCTCGAAGCCCGGGAGAGGCTCGGCGCAATGCGGTACGATCGCGTCGCCGATCGGATAGGGTTGCGTCCTCGCTGTCTTCTGGCGCGGCTCCTGCGGCACCGGGCGTTCTTCGATCCCGATCAGCGGTTTGCCATTGGTGCGATCAAGAATGTAGACCCAGCCGGTTTTGCCGGCTTCGGCGATCCCCTTGCGCGGCTGGCCGTTGATCACGGTGTCAAACAGAACGACCGGGCTCGTCGCGTCATAATCCCAGATGTCGTGGTGCACTTCCTGAAAGTGCCAGGCATATTCACCGGTCTTGGCCTTCAGGGCGACGATCGAGACACAAAACAGGTTGTCGCCTTCGCGCATGGCGCCGTCGTAATCAGGTCCGCAATTGCCGCTGGCGAAATAGACGAGGCCGAGCTCCGGATCGAGGGCCGGTGTGTTCCAGATCGTGGCACCACCGCGCATCGCATGATCGGTACCAGCCGGCCAAGTGTCGCTGCCGACCTCGCCCGCGCCCGGCAAGGTGTACCACCGCCATAGAATCTTTCCGGTCTTGGCATCGAGCGCCGTCAGCCGGCCGCGCACCCCGAATTCACCGCCGGTGATGCCGCTGTAGACGATGCCGTCGTAATAGAGCGGGGCGCTGGTGATACCATAACCGTTGTGCCAATCCTCGATCGGGGTCTTCCAGGCCTCCTTGCCGGTTTTGATGTCGAGGGCCACGACATTGGCGTCGAGCTGGCCGAGGAACAGCATCCCCTCGCCCATCGCCAAGCCCCGATTGTCCCAGCCGCAGCAGACGGTCGAGATCTGCTGCTCAATGCCGGACCAGCGCTCCCACAATATCTCGCCAGTCTTGGCGTTGAGCGCGAAAACGTCGTCATTGCCGGTGACGATATACATGACGCCGTCTTTGACGAGCGGCGTCGCCTCAAAAGAATATTTGCCGCCGAACCCGGAGCCCTTTAGGCGGGTCATCCAGGCTCCTTTGAGCTGCTTGACGTTATTGGTGTCGATCTGCTTCAGCGCGGAGTAGCGCTGGTTGGTCAGATTGCCGCCATTGGTGACCCAATCCTTGCCGACGGGGCTCTGCAGCAGGCGGTCGATTTCAGGATCGGCAGCGCGGACTGTCGTCAGGCCGGAAAACGCCGTTCCGATGGCCAGCATCACCAGGAGTATCCATCGCGCGGCACAAGGCATTGTAATTCCTCGAGTTTTTAGTGTTACTCGACGATGACCTGGCCGTACATCCAGGGATGCGGCGCACAGATGTAATAATAGTTCCCAGGCTTGTCGAAGGTGACCGTCTTCGATTCACCTGAATTGAGCACGCCTGTGTCCCAGCTCCCGATCCTGCCGTTGTCAAAAGCCGTCGCGGTATGCGGAGTGTCACCGACGTTGGTGAAAGTTATGGTAGTCCCCGCCTTGACCCGGGTGCGCTTTGGAAAATAGCCAAACTCGATGTTGTTGTCGCCGATTTTGACCGCATCGGCACCGTCGGCAATCGGTCCGGTCTCGGGCCCCGCGACGGTTGCTGGCTGCGGGGGAGGCCACAGCGGGTTCACTTGCCCCTTTAGCGAGAAGGCCCATACCGCATCGCCATTGGCGCTGCCGACGCCCTGATTGCCGCCCGCGGCAATGGCCACGTACTCGTCGCCGTCGACCTCATAGACCATCGGCGTGGCCTCAGCGCCAAAACCAGTCTGGAACTGCCAGAGCATCTCGCCGGTCCTTGCGTCGCGGGCCTGGATTGTCCCGCCGGGATCACCGTGAAAAACGAGGCCACCCGCAGTCGTCGTCGATCCACCGCCGCTGCCGACGCGGTACGGCACATTCTTCTGCCACGCGATTTTATTGGCCGTTGCAGTGATCGCGGTCCAGGTGCCGCTCATCTCCGAGCCGATCGGCGCCGCCTGAGTGCCTCCGTTATATTGCTTTCCCTTCTTGTACTGATCGCCGTAACGGGCGAAGGCGCTGGTGCGGATCGTGCCGGGGACATAGAAATACCCGGTGTCCGGATTGTATGACATCGGCGACCAGTTGGTGCCGCCGATCCCCGAAGGCTCGATCAAGGTCGGCTCTTCCCAAAACGCCTCGAAGATACAGCCGGCTCTCTCATACCCCTCCAGCGGTTGGGCGCATTGCGGCACGATAGCATCGCCGATCGGATAAGGCTGGGTTTTCGCAGTGTTTTGCCGTGGCTCCTGAGGTACTGCGCGTTCCTCGATGCCGATCAGCGGTTTGCCGTTGGTCCGGTCGAGAATGTAGACCCAGCCGGTGCGTCCGGCCTGCGCGATCCCTTTGCGCGGTTGGCCATTGATCACGGTGTCGAAGAGGAGGGCCGGGCTTGCCGCGTCGTAGTCCCAGATGTCGTGGTGCACCTCTTGGAAATGCCAAGCGTATTCGCCGGTTTTGGCCTTCAGGGCGACGACCGACGCGCAGAACAGATTGTCGCCTTCGCGGCTCGCGCCGTCGTAATCCGGCCCGCAATTGCCGACCGAGAAGTAGACGAGCCCGAGTTGCGGATCGAGCGCCGGCGTATTCCAAATCGTCGCGCCGCCGTGCAGATAATGATCGGTGCCGGCCGGCCAGCTGTCGCCGCCGACGTCTCCGGGCGCCGGCAATGTGTACCATCGCCACAAGATCTTGCCGGTCTTGGCGTCGAGCGCGGTCAGCCGCCCGCGCACACCATATTCGCCGCCGGTGATCCCACTATAGACGATGCCGTCATAGTAGAGCGGGGCGCTGGTGATCCCGTAGCCGTCTTGCCAGACTTCGATCGGCGTCTTCCACAACTCCTTGCCGGTCTTAATGTCGAGCGCCACGACGTTGGCGTCGAGCTGGCCGAGAAACAACATCCCCTCGCCCATTGCCAGCCCGCGATTGTCCCACCCGCAACATACGCTGGTGAGTTTCTGGTCGATGCCCGACCATCGCTCCCATAGAAACTCGCCGGTCTTTGCGTTCAGGGCGAATACATCGTCGTTGCCGGTGACGATGTACATGACACCGTCTTTGACGAGCGGTGTCGCCTCGAACGAATACTTGCCGCCAAACCCGGAGCCCTTGAGGCGGGTCATCCAGGCGCCTTTGAGCTGCTTGACGTTGCTCGTGTCGATCTGCTTCAGCGTCGAATAGCGCTGATTGGTCAGATTCCCGCCGTTGGTGACCCAGTCCTTGCCGACTGGGCTCTGGAGCAAGCGGTCGATCTCGGGATCGGCAGCCTTGACCGGCACCGCCGCCAGAAACAACGAGCCGAGAACCGTGGACACAATCGGCAGAAAGCGACGCAGCATAGCTTGTCTCCTCCCATTTCCGCCGGCGTTTACACCGATCGGGGCCTGTGGCGTTAAGGTTAACAGAGGTTAATGATGTCCGCCAGCATCCCGCAACCTCTTTGAGACCGGATGCAGTTTCCGCCCCCCTATTGCCGGATCGAAGGCGCGTCTAAAGCCCGCGCAAGCAGCCGCCATAGCCGCCCGTTAGCCACGCTACCGTTCCTATGGAAAGCGCGAGCTTGGCCGGCGACCGCAGGGTTTGGTAGACGACGCAATAGCGCTCGGTGAGCTTGACCAGGCTTTCGACCTTGTCGGCCGGCGCGTCGGTGTCGAGATCGAAGCGCAAGCGAATATCGCGGAAGCCGACCGGCGCCTCTCTGCTGACGCCGAGCGTGCCGCGAAAATCGAGGTCGCCCTCTGCGCTGACCCTGCCGCCACGCAGCTCGATCTCAAGCGCGGTGGCAACCGCGCGCAAGGTGACGCCGGCGCAGGCGACAAGCGCCTCGAGCAGCATGTCCCCCGAGCAGGCGCTAAGCCCGTCGCCGCCGGTCGCGGGATGCAGCCCGGCCTCGACCAGCGCGCGGCCGGTCTCGACCTTACAGGTCAAGCCCTCGGCGCCGAGCCGGCCCTGCGCCCGCAAGGTTACGAGGGCTGCCTCGGGTGCCGCGCGATAGCGCTCCTTGAGCGGCGCCTGCAGCTCTCTCAGCTCGCTCGCTTTCACCGCGCCTCCTCATCGTCTTTGATGCGTTCTCCCTCACCCTAGAGGAGGCGGTCGTCGTGTCAACGCGCGCCGTCGGCGCCTTCGCGATGCCATAATCAAACTGCACATTGGTCCGTCCATGCGAACCGGCCGGCAATCGCACCCTCGGTGTCGGCCCTGACGGCGCGTTCCCTGCCATTACTCTGCCGGAGCGCCCCGGTCGCCTTGCTGTCGACTCCTATGTAATTGATATTATGAGAAATTTCGGCAATGAAAGGGGCGTATTTCGGGCCGAATCGAAATTTTACCCTGAGTTTTCCCGTATGGCAGGGAAAGTCGGCGACGGGTCAGCGGACAGGCGCCCACAGCACGTCTTCGATGTCGTCCGCCCCGGTCGCCAGCATCACAAGGCGGTCGAAGCCGAGGGCGATCCCTGCGCAGGGAGGAAGGCCGTGGTCGAGGGCGGCGAGGAAATCCTCGTCGACCGGGTAGGTCTCGCCATAGAGAGCCCGCTTCTTCGCCAGGTCGGCGACGAACCGTCGGCGCTGCTCGGCCGCATCGGTCAGCTCGCCGAAGGCGTTGGCGAGCTCGAGCCCGCAGACATAGACCTCGAAGCGCTCGGCGAGTCGCGGGTCATTGGGGCTGCGGCGCGAGAGTGCCGCCATCGAGAGCGGATAGTCGTAAAGGATCGTTGGCGCCCCGACGCCGAGACCCGGCTCGATCCGCTCGAGAAAGATGCGGAAAAAAAGCGCCTCCCAATCGTCGCCGGGGTGCGGATCGATCCCAAGACCGCGGGCCGCGGCGGCAAGACGCTCGACATCGGGTGACAGCGGGTCGGGCGCCGTCGCCAGCAGATCGATGTCGCAGTGTTCCTCGAATGCGTCGGCGACGCTCAGCCGCTGCCACGACCGCCGCGCGTCGGCGGTACGTCCGCGCCAGACGAGCGTCTCGGCGTCCGCGGCGTCCTGGCAGATGCCGATCAGCGCCGCGCACTCGTCCATCAGATCATGGTAGGTGGCACCGACCCGGTACCATTCGAGCATCGCGAACTCCGGGTGGTGGGTGGCGCCACGCTCGCCGTCGCGGAAGACATGGGCGAGTTGCCAGATGCGCGGCATCCCAGCGACGAGCAATTTCTTCATCGCGAATTCGGGCGAGGTGTGCAGGTATCGCTCAGCCGCCTCGTGGCCGCGAGGGTCGTGAAGCATTGTCTTGAACGCCCTGAGATGCGGCTCGAGCCCGGGGCTCACCTGCAAAGCAGGCGTGTCGACCTCGACATAGCCGCGTGCGGCGAAAAAGCTGCGGACGGCGCCGAGGATCCGCCCGCGCTTGTCGAGCCGGCCGCGCCGCAGCGCAAACTGATCGGGCCGCCACCATTCCTGCATAATCCCGCCCTCGTTGTTGCCAATCCGCCGACCTATGTTAGGCTCTATCCAGCCCTCTCGCCGGGACTCCTTCCATGAAGATCAACGCCATCGACCTCAAGCCGGGCAACGTGCTCGAACATCAGAACAAGCTCTGGCTCGTGCTGAAGCGCGAGCTGGTCCAGCCCGGCAAGGGCGGGTCCTTTGCCCAGGTCGAGTTGCGCGACCTGCGCGGCGGGACCAAGCTCAACGAGCGCTTCCGCACCCAGGAAACCGTCGAGCGCGTCCGCCTCGACGAAAAGGAAATGCAGTTCCTGTTCATGGAGAATGAGCAAGCGACATTCATGGACAACGACACCTACGAGCAGATCGCGATCCCGCGCGAAACGATCGGCGATCCCGCAGATTTCCTCCGCGATGGCATGGTCTGCAACGTCATGCTCCATGAAGGTGCGGCACTCTCGGTCGAGCTCCCGCCAAACGTGACGATGAGGGTCATCGAGGCCGACCCGGTGGTCCGCGGACAGACAGCGTCGTCTTCCTACAAGCCGGGCAAGCTCGAAAACGGGCGGCGCGTGATGATCCCGCCGCATATCGAGGCGGGCACCCGGATCGTCGTCAGCACCGCCGACGGCAGCTACCTTGAGCGTGCCAAGGATTGATTCCGCGGAGCAGGGGGTCTGCAACCGTGGTGATGCGTTCGGCCATATTGAACGTCATGGCGAATGCCGCGCTGAAGGCGGCGCGTGGCTTGATCCGTGACTTTGGCGAAGTCGAGCAGTTGCAGGTCTCGGTCAAGGGTCCGGGCGAATTTGTCTCGGCTGCAGATCTCAAGGCCGAACGGATACTCCGCACCGAGCTGACCCGGGCACGACCGGGCTATGCGCTGCTCTTTGAAGAGAGCGGGGCGACGGCAGGAGCGGACCAGCGGCACCGCTGGATTGTCGATCCGCTCGACGGCACGACGAATTTTCTGCACGGCATCCCGCATTTTTCGATCTCGATCGCCCTCGAGCGCGACGGGGAGATCGTCGCCGGCGTGGTCTACGAGCCGACCCGGGACGAGATGTATGCAGCCGAGAAAGGCTTTGGCGCGTATCTCAATGATCGCCGGCTCCGGGTCTCGGCGCGCCGACAGCTCGGCGAGGCCGTGATCGGCACCGGGATGCCGTTCGGCCCGCGCGCCGACCAGCCGGGCTATGCCGATTCGCTCGCATCGATCATGAGCGCGACGAGCGGTGTGCGGCGCATGGGTTCGGCGGCTCTCGACCTCGCCTATGTCGCCGCGGGCCGATACGACGGGTTCTGGGAGTTTGGCCTGGCACCTTGGGACATCGCCGCCGGAATTTTGCTGGTCCGCGAAGCCGGCGGTTATGTCAGCGACATGGCGGGCGGCCACGAGATGATGAGAACGGGCGACGTGCTCGCCGCCAACGATCATTTGCACCTGCCACTCGCCGCGTTGATCAGAGAGGCGCTGCGCGGCGGGCCGGTGACGCGCAGAGTTTGACTGGTTTCGCGGCATGAACCACTCACGCCGCTTTCTGATACGGATGATGCTGTTCCTCGTGCTGGTGGCGGGGCTCGCGGTGGCGCTCGGCCGGCCGCTCGTCAACGCTTTCATGGGGAACCCTGGGGTCAATGGCGTAATCCTCGTCATTCTGCTCGCCGGCATCGTCTACATCTTTCGTCAGGTGTTGCTGCTCGATCCCGAGATCGACTGGATCGAAAACTTTCGTTACACCCAGGCCGGCGATGAGCAGGTGGCGGAAGGCGCATCGGCGCCGCGGCTGCTGGCACCGATGGCCCGCATGCTCCGCACGAGGCAGGGTAGACGGGTCAGCCTGTCGGCAACCTCGTTGCAGACCTTGCTCGACGGCATCGGTTCCCGCCTCGCCGAGACGCGCGAGACCTCGCGTTATCTGATCGGCGTGCTGATCTTTCTTGGCCTTCTTGGCACGTTCTACGGGCTTTTGGAGACGGTGCGTTCGGTCGGCGGCGTTCTCGGCGGACTGAGTGTCGGCGGCAGTGACGCCGCCCGCGCTTTCGCGGATCTCAAATCGGGGTTAGAATCGCCGCTCGCCGGGATGAGCACCGCGTTCAGCTCCTCCCTTTTCGGCCTCGCCGGGAGCCTTGTGCTCGGCTTTCTCGATCTCCAAGCGGGTCAGGCTCAGAACCGCTTCTACAACGATCTCGAAGAGTGGCTGTCAACCTACACGAGACTCTCGGGCGGCCAGCTCGGCGATAGCGGCGACGGATCGGTGCCCGCGTACATTCAGGCGTTGCTCGAGCAGACGGCGGACAGCTTGGAAAACCTCCAGCGTATTCTTGCCAGGAGCGAGGAAAGCCGTATCGGTGCCAACGCCACGCTCGCCAGCCTGACCGATCGGCTCGGGGTGCTCGGCGAGCAGATGAAAGCGGGGCAGATTCTGATGGTGCGGCTGGCGGAGAACCAATTGGAATTGAAACCATCTCTGACTCGCCTAGCCGATGTCGCCGAGGGTTCGGTTGCGCACGACGATGTGTTGCGCAGCCATCTTCGCAACATCGAGGCCTATCTCGCACGTCTGACCGAGGACGTGGCGCAGGGCCGAGCCCAGAGCGTTCAGGAGCTGCGCTCGGAGATCCGCATCCTCGCACGCACCATCGCTGCCCTCGCGGAAGAAGGCAGGCACTGACCGCATGGCCCCCAGGTCATGGCTGTAACGCCGCGAAATTCCCGTCGCTCGAGCATCGACATCTGGCCGGGCTTCGTCGATGCCCTAGCGCAGCTCTTGATGGTGATCATCTTTATTCTGTTGGTGTTCACCGCCGGCCAATTCTATCTCTCGGAGGTGCTTTCCGGGCGCGACCAAGCTCTGCAACAGTTGCAGCAGCAGGTCAACGAGCTCGGCGATCTGCTCGCCATGGAGCGGCGGGCCAGCGAGCAACTCCGTGCGAGCTCGACGGAGTTGTCCGCTCAGCTCGCGAGCTCACAGGCGGAAGGCGACCGGCTCACCGGGCAGTTGCGCGACGCCAACGCGATCGTCGATGCCGACAAGGAAAAGATCGAGCTCCAGCTGAGCGAAATCGAGAGCTTACGTCGTGATCTCGAGGCCCTCAAAGCTGTCCGGGCCGATCTCGAGGCCAAGGTCGCAGCGTTGGCCCAGCAACAAGCGCCGAAGGACGTGGGAGCGCTACGCGACCGCGCGAAGGAGCTCGAAGCCCGCCTGGCCGCCGAGCAGGAGAGGACATCGTTAGCGCAGAAGGAGATCGACGCCCGCGATGTCCGCCTGCGCGAGATCGGCAGCCGCGCCGATCGAGCTGAGCAAGGACTTGCGGCGGAGAAAGAGATCAGTCGCAACGCACTTGCCCGTATCGACCAGCTCAACGCCCAACTCACTGCCTTGCGCGATCAGCTATCGCGCATCGCCGCTGCGCTTGATGTCTCGGAAGGGAAGGTCAAGGAGCAGCAGAGCCAGATCGTCGAACTCGGCAAGCGCCTCAATCTGGCGCTCGTCAACAAGGTCGAGGAGCTGGCACGCTACCGCTCCGAGTTCTTCGGCAGGCTACACGAGATCCTCGGCGACCGCCCGGATATTCGCATCGTTGGCGACCGTTTCGTGTTCCAGTCCGAAGTTTTGTTCGCGCCGGGGAGCGCCGAGCTCAGTGAGGACGCCAAGAAAGAGCTTGCTCCGGTAATCGCGACGCTGAAGGACGTTTCCGCTAAGATTCCGCCGGACATCAACTGGATCCTGCGGGTGGATGGACACACCGACCGCCGTCCGATCAGCAATCCTCAGTTTCCGTCGAATTGGGAATTGTCGACCGCGCGCGCAATCTCGGTAGTTCGCTTTGCCATTGATGAAGGCATCCCAGCCGCACGGCTCTCCGCGGCGGGCTTTGCCGACAAGCAGCCGATCGATCCGCGGAACGCCGAGGAGGCCTATCGGCGCAATCGGCGCATCGAGCTGAAGTTGACCGAGCGATAGCGATTACCGAGGTAGCACAAGACCCAGGGGCAGAAGAGGCCGGCGCCGAGGCAGCCGATATCCGCCGCCCTGAGACGCGGTTGCGCGACAGCGACTTGTTCCTGCTGGTACTGGCGTTGGGTGCAGGCGTGGCGGCCGGTATCTGCGTGATCTTGATCGACCTGCTCCTTGGCGGGCTGCGGTGGTTCGCCTTCGGAATCCCGCGGAGCGGTCATTTGAGCAACATAGATCTGGGCCCGGCTCGGGTGCTGCTGATGCCGGTCCTCGGTGGCCTGCTCGTCGGACTTGCCCAGGCGCTGCTGCGGCGTTGGCGTCAACGCGAGGTGGTTGACGCGATCGAGGCGAACGCGCTGTTCGGCGGGCGGATGTCGGTCGGCGACAGCGTGGGGCTAGTCGTGGTGACATTGCTCTCCGGCGGCTTCGGTGCCTCTGTGGGGCTTGAGGCAGCCTACACGCAGCTCGGCGCCGCGCTCGCATCGCGCCTCGGCAGATCGATCGGGTTGCGCCGGGATGACGTCCGTACTCTCGTCGGCTGCGGCGCCGCCGGAGCGATCGCCGCCGCGTTCAACGCTCCACTCACCGGCGCCTTCTATGCGTTCGAGCTGATCGTTGGGGCCTACACCCTGCAGACCCTGGCCCCGGTCGGTATCGCGGCATTAACCGGTGCGCTCGTCGTCCGCGGGCTCGTCGGGTCGAACCCGATCTTCGTCGTCTGGCATGAAATCACGCTGTCCGCATCCGATTATCTCGCCTTTTTCGGCTTGGGCCTAGCCTCGGCTGGGCTCGGCATCGTGGTCATGAAGGGGGTAACCTCGACTGAAGCACTGTTTCGGCGTCAAGCGGTGCCGCGATGGGCGCGACCGGCGTTGGGCGGCCTCCTGATCGGCGCCATCGCGCTGGCCTTTCCCCAGGTCCTCGGTAGCGGTCACGGCGGCATCCTGCGCGAGTTGCATTCCGGCTTCGATCTGCCTTTTCTCGCCGGATTGATCGTGGCGAAGATCATTGCCTCTGCAGTATCGATCGGTTCGGGGTTTCGCGGCGGGCTGTTCAGCACTTCACTTTTTCTCGGCAGCCTGTTTGGCAGCCTGACGGGCTCGTTGCTGGCGCGGCTCGGCCCCGCTCTCGGCGTCGACCCGCTGATCTATACGCTGGTCGGCATGGGTGCCGTTGCCGCCGCTATCGTCGGAGCGCCGATGACAATGATCATGATCGTGCTGGAGACGACCGGCGATTTCACGGCGACCATTGGGGTGATGGTGGGAGTCGTCACCGCGGCGTTCGCGGTGCGGTATTGGTTCGGCTATTCCTTCGCTACCTGGCGCTTTCATCTGCGCGGCCTGACGATCCGCAGCCCCGAGGATGTCGGGTGGATAAACGATCTGCTTGTGGGCCCGCTGATGCGGCGCGACCCGGCGGTGATTGCCGGGGGATTGCCGCTCGACGAACTGCGCCGACGATTTCCAGCTGGCAGTATCAAGCAGGTGTTTGTTGTCGATGACCGCGGCGGCCTCTGCGGCATGGTAGACCCCGGTGGGGTAGGGTCACCGGACGGTGTCGGCGCGGCCAAGACGGTCAAGGATGCCGTTTCGGAGACTCATTCGTTTCTCTTGCCGGGAGACGATTTGCGCACCGCCCTTGACCGTTTCAGCCGTACCGCGCAGGAGACGCTTCCGGTCATCGACAACCCCGACGATCGCCGCGTCATCGGATATCTGAGCGAGGCCTATGCGCTACGTCGATACGCGCACGAACTTGAGCGGCATCGCGGCACCCGCCAGGACGATGCCGGCATTTTCAGCCCTGAGCTCCATCCGGACACGGAGCCAGGGCAAAATAGGTGAGATAATTTTACACTGCTGCGGTACAATGCGAATTGTAAGCGCCGTTTCGGCGAAGGCCGACCGCCTGGTGGAGAGGATGAACTCGCTAGCGAGGACAAGTTGCGTGCTCATATGGCACGGATCGTGTAGAGTCCCGCTTCACGCCGATGTCGGCCCTTCGCGGGCTGTGCAGTGCTTGATTTTGCGGCCGCAAATCAGCGGCGGCGGACGCCAGGCGGCGCCGAACGCCCGGAAGAGGTAGATGGCCGACGTAACAGCCCGCAAGTTGTTTGCGTTCCTGCGCTCTCGCTGGCGAATTTTCTCCACGGGCTCGCCTTCGCCGTATCGGCCGATCGGCTTGCGCTAGCCGTCGTGGTCACACTGATCGGAGGCGACGCGTGTACACTTGGGGATAAGTCATGACCGGCGCGTCGCTCGGGGCTACGCGGTCGCTAATCCTGCGCTTTCCTGATGGACTACTATGTAGCTGGCCTGACTGCCGGCACGACGAAAGGTTAACAGATGGCGCAGGTCGCGCTTCGCAACATCGTCAAGACGTTCGACCGCACACCGGCGGTGCAAGGGATCAATCTCGACATTCCGGATCGTGAGTTTATCGTGCTGGTCGGTCCCTCGGGGTGTGGCAAGAGTACCACCCTGCGGATGATCGCCGGGCTGGAGGAAGCCACTTCGGGGGAAATCTACATAGGCGATCAGCTTGTCAACGACGTACCGCCCAAGGACCGGGACATCGCGATGGTGTTCCAGAATTACGCGCTCTATCCACATATGACTGTTTTCGAAAATATGTCCTTCGGCCTTCGACTGAAAAAATTTCCGAAAGCGGAGATCAAGGAGCGCGTTCAGGTCGCCGCCCGCATTCTGGACATCACCGATCTTTTGGATCGTCGCCCGAAGCAGCTCTCGGGCGGGCAGCGTCAGCGCGTGGCCATGGGCCGCGCGATCGTGCGCAACCCCAAGGTATTCCTGTTTGACGAGCCGCTCTCAAATCTCGATGCCAAACTCCGCGTTCAGATGCGGACGGAGATCAAAAAGATCCATCAACAGGTCACGACAACGACAGTGTATGTCACCCACGATCAGGTCGAAGCGATGACGCTTGCCGATCGGGTAGTCATCATGAACGCCGGACGGATCGACCAGATCGGCACGCCGCACGAGGTCTATCACACGCCGAAGACCCAATTTGTTGCCGGCTTCATCGGTTCGCCGACGATGAACATGCTGCCTTGCCGCTTAGTCGATAATGGTGGCGGTTTGACCGTTCGACTTTCGGACTGGCTCTCTTTTCCGGTGCCTCCTTCGCGGGTGACCCGTTACCGTCCGAGAGTCGGCAGCGAGCTGACCTTCGGTCTACGTCCCGAGCACATCATCGAAGAGCGCGGAGACGTACCGCCGGGCGCAGCCGCGTTCGAGGCGCGGCTCGACGTTGTCGAGCCGATGGGCATGGAGACCATGGTCTATTTCGTCGTCGACGGCTTGGAAGTTTGTGGCCGGGTCAACCCTGCTGCCGCGGGCCGCATCGGTGAGTCGATGCGGCTCGTCGCCGACCTCAATCAGATGCATTTAATTGATCCGCGCACTGAGCTGGTAATTTGACTAGCCTCTTGTCCCGACTCGGATGAGCTCAACCCCCACGGTCGTGGAGGCACTCGGCAAAAGGCTGTCCGACCTCGCGTGCATATCCGGTGCGATCTCGTTGGTGACAGCAAAGAACCATCTCGATCGACGTCGGCACTGTGATGCTTTGAACCGGCAACGGACGCGCGGGCCACCAGCGCAAGCGGTTTCCCGATATCTCCCTGGATCCCGTGAGAGCGTCTCAGGACTCGATCAACTCGAGCACTTCACCGCCTGCGCCGAAGCAAGCGGCGGTGAGCCGGCCAGATCGCCCGCTGCCGCCGTTGAGCGATACCCCGAAGTCCCGCTCTGTGAAGCTGCGGCGCTCACGGTCGATCCCTCGGACGACGCGCCGAAATCCTTCGAACGAGCCCTTGAGTTCGAGAATATCGTCACGTCCCCACCAGAAGCCGTCTCCCTGCGCGGCTAGAGGTCGTGAAGGATCAATTGCGGCATGCACGAACAATACGCCCAGTTTCTCGGTAAAGGCTGCGTGACGCAGTACCGAGAAGAGGGTCGTATGTCCAGGGGTGGCGTTCATAGCGCTGCGAAGTCCCCCTGTCCAACGCGTAATCGCACGAGGGCCGTCACGAGTGGCAGCAAATCCCTGTCGCAAATCACCACCGTAAGCCCGGACGGTCGCTTCCATGCCGGCGGTGACCATCCATCGTAGTACCTCGCCCGGATTGGGTGCGAATTGCAGTTGCAATAATTTCTGCCACATTTCCTCTTGCGCTCCACGCAGGAAGGCCACATCGCATGCGAAGCCACGCTGGCGTCCGAGGACCCGGCGGCGAAAATCGAGAAGTTCGTCGATAGTGGCCAGTACTGCATCGCCGTAGCCGATATAATTACCGAGATAAACGACTCGGTCCCCCTCTTGGAATCGGCTACTTATCGTATCGTGCAAGCGGATGAGGCGCTCCGCCGCGCCATTTATGGCAGCAATCGCCCAGACCCGTCGGGCGTCTCGCAACTGGGCGAATTTCTGTTCCGGCCGCGCTCCTTTGACCCCCTGTTCGGGTTTGGATCCCATCCCACTCGGGTACTCAGGCGGTCAGCAACTGTTCGACCCGCTGAGTCGCTGTTGTCTCATCAATCCGCTCGACCGCGGCGAACTCGCGCACGAGACGATCAAGCGCGGCTTGGTATATCTGTCGCTCGCTATAGGATTGCTCTGGCTGACCGACATTACGATAGAGATCACGAACCACCTCGGCAATCGATCCGGGGTCACCGGAGGCGATCTTAGCCTGATATTCCTGAGCGCGCCGGCTCCACATGGTTCGTTTCGCCCGTGAGCGGCCTCGCAGCTTCGCGAGGGCCGCATCCATCTCTTTGCGGCTCGACAGCCGACGCAGACCGGACACCTTTGCTTTGCCTAGTGGTACTCGGAGGGTCATGCGGTCCTTGTCGAAATGCACCACGAAGACATTGAGGGTATGACCAGCGATCTCCTGCGTTTCGATTCCAACGATCTTGCCGACCCCGTGGGTTGGGTACACGACGAGATCACCGGTGGCAAATGGAACTTTTTCCGAAGTCATATTCGTCTCTCACAATAGATCCGCCTGGCGCTGCCGGGACGCTTGAGCCGATCGCCGCACCGAACGACAGGTAACCGTCCACGTCTCAACGAAGGGTGGGGACGGGTCACTGCATCAACGTCAGAATACCGTGAAAAGCCTGTTTGAGGCCAGCGGATCAGGTGAGCCAACTCCACAAATCGGATATCGGAGGCCGCGGAGCATTACCTTTCGGTACCTGCCATTGCTAGCTCCCGCCCGGATTTGAGGTAAAATACTTGTTATACTTGTCCGGCACATCTTTCCATTGATCGGCATCGGCGGGATAAGGTTTTTTACGCGTGATGTTGGGCCATGCTATCGCGTATTCTCGGTTAAGTTCCAGCCACCGCTCGGCCGCCGGTTCGCTGTCAGGAATAATAGCCTCGACTGGACACTCCGGCTCACAGACCCCGCAATCGATGCATTCGTCGGGGTGGATTACTAACATGTTCTCGCCCTCGTAGAAGCAGTCGACCGGACAAACTTCCACGCAATCCATGTATTTGCAACGAATGCAGGCTTCTGTGACGACGTAAGTCATTGTGATCGTTATTCTCCTGAGCTTCACAAGGCATCTCGCCGGGAGACGAGATCAGATCATCGGGATGACCCCCCTTGCCCGAGAATGCGGCGCCGCTCCATGCACTATGCCGGCAATCGGTACACAGATAAGTCCGCCAATGCGATGCACCAGGCTCCCATAGGATTTGATGATCCCGCCGTCGGCCAGACTACTGCCGTCCACATTGACCGCTTGCCCAAGAGGGCCCGATCGCTGGTCGGGCTGAATGTGAAACGCGAATTCCTGGGGCCGACACCTCATCCTCGCCGTGCCGTCCAACGTCGCACCGATGATCAGTCATCGCCTCTGCCTAACATGCAGCTTCACCAATGGGCAACCCCATACGGGTTGGGGTTTTCCCCAAATACTCGTAGAAATGGGTACTGTTTCGAGTAAGGTGGATCCCGGTAGTGAAACAACCGAAACCGCGTCCTAATGTCTTGAGGCCCAACTCCGGCGATTTCGATGTTGGCTCCGATATGAATTCCTTGGTCGGCTGTTGGCGAAGGCGAGCATGTTCGCACCTTTTCCCGGTAAATTTGCGACAGAACGCGAGAGCCGAGGCTCTGGTGCGGGCAGCCTCAGATACTACGAGGTCTACGCCTATGTGACAGTCGCCAAAATCAATACCGACATGGCGCCTAGCTCAGCTTCTAACGAGCGGGCGCACATGCCACTAGACGAAGATCTTGTCCATGCCAGCGGTCCTCGCTTTCCTGAGGGCAGGATTGTATGTGGCTTCGACGGTCAATAGCGATTTCTCTGTCAGTCGCGGCCACACCCCCATAGATTGATTCGCCGCATCTTCGCGAAGTCTCGCGCTCGACATCCGAACCATCGCGTGACCGCGTTGCTCAAGTTATTGCTTGAGATTGATCAAATGTGCTGCCTCGATCTCCTGGACTTGGTTCATGAATAAGCCGACCGCGTCATGTAACGGTGAAGCTCGGTCAGTGGTCGCGATACCCGTCGGGTGGATAACATGAGCTCCGAGGCTACGTCCCCCTGCCAACTTGACGGCCAGAACCGTACCGGGCAGCTTCGCGGGCTGAAACGATCCGATCGATCGCCTGGCTAGCCTCGATTGTCTCAGGTCGCCGACGATACAGCAACTAGTGGATTGGCTTCTAACACTTTTCTCCCACGCTGCACGGCGGCGAGGATGGTGTCGGCGGATTTGGTCCAGACGGGCGGCTTGCGCATTCCCCACAGTCGTACAACCTGCGCCTCGGGAAAACTCCAAATAGGACTCTTTCGTTAGGTGCAATCCGCTAGAGCAGCGAGCGGTTGACCCGAGTCGCGGGACCATAGGAGTGGGCTCGTAAGGTGAAGGCCGCCCCACTTCCTCTTCAGATGTGCATCACGTTTTGCTGTTGTTGGCGCTGTGGAGTTGCGGGTGCCACGCCAGCGGCGTCCAAGCGCAGCGGCAAATTTACAGGGCTCACGTCGGCCGCCCACACTGCCGCCGGAGTTCTGTCGCCCAAGACTTGGTGTGGCCGGCATTCGTTATAGAAGCGCAACCATTGGCCGATGCCGATGCGCGCCTCGAGGCCGTCGGCGTAGGTCTTCAAGTGAACTTCCTGGTACTTCAGGCTGCGCCACAGCCGCTCGACGAAGACGTGGTCCGACCAGCGGACGCGGCCATCCATGCTGATGCGCACGCCGGCGGTGTCGGTGGTAAACGCCGCGCTGGTGAATTGCGCGCCGAGTTCCGTGTTCAAAATCTCTGGCCGCCCTCTTCTTAGGGTGTCTTCGAGGGCGTCGAGGCAGAATGCGGTGTCGATCGTGTTCGACGGACGCCACGTCAGGACATACCGGCTGTACCAGTCCATCACCACGGCCAGGTAGAGAAAGCCGCGGGCCATCAGGATGTAGGTATGTCGGCCGCCCACACTGGGTTCGCTCGATCGGCCGCCAGCCCGCGCAGCAGGTAAGGGTAGATCCGGTGCTGCGTCGAGAGGCGGCTGGTCTTCGGCCTTGGGCTCAGCGCGTGCAGCCCCATCACCCGCATCAGCCGTTGTACCCGCCTGCGGTTGACCGTGGCCTGCCAGGCGCAGCGCCGCCGTCATGCGCCGCGACCCGTAGAACGGCGTTGCTACATGCATGAGCGCCAACTCTTCCGGATCGGGCGCTGCTGACTTGCGATAGACCCCAGAGCGCGCCAATCCGAGCAGCGCACATTGCCGCCGCACCGACATGTCTGTACGGTCGCGATCGACCCGTCGCTATACGCTCTGCCCGATTCATCGCCCGGACCTCCGTGATAAAAACCCGTTCCACCGTAGGCTGGCCGATCTTGGCGTAGAGCTCGCTAACCTAAGCCTCTCGGCTCGCCTCTCTGCCGGCCCCGCCGGAGAAAACCGCCACCGCGCCGTCGAGCAGCCGCTTCTTCCAAGCGTAAATCTTATTGGGGTGAAGCTGATATTTCGCGGCCAGCTCGGCGATCGTCCCCTCGTTCCGGATCGCCTCCAGCGCTACCTTTGCTTTCACCCCGGCATCGAGCCGCCGCCGTGTCTTCTTGCTTATTGATCTGCTCCTCCTCGCTATCCCGGAGCAGGCTCCACTTTAGCCCGTGGTTCTATTTTCGCGGTCCGCTTTTGAGCTGTCTCATCTGGCGCCGATTTCTTCGGCGGTTCTCGATTGACCCAAAACGATACCGGCGACGAGCGGAGTCGATTGGCTCATCTCGATTATGGCGACAAGCATGCTATTCTGATCCAGTATGGCAAGCAATCCGACCAGGTGACGCTGCTGCGGCATGGGTACCCTTTAGGTTGTTTCTGGCGGCGATATACTCGCCCTCGCCGCTCCTATCAGGGATGCAGGCCATTTTCGCCTTGAATCCATGTTGTGCTTCTAGTGTGTCCGCTTCAGGTCCTGCTTCCGCGCGATCAGTGTTTTCCGGACGCAGGGCTCTGCCCTCGCCAACCGTATCGGTTTCGTGATCCGGCTCGGAGCTACATCTATACGTAGCTCACGCGATTCCGAAATCGGTCGCGAGTTTCAGCGATCTCATTTTCCACTTTTGCAGCATGCACACGGAAATCAACCGCGGCTTTCACCGTTGTTCGCCGACTAGCTACTCTAAGCACGGATTAGATCTTGAAGAAGCGCGAAAAGATCGTCGTTCTCCACTTCGCCGCCCAAATGCCGCTCGCGGGAATCGCATGTCAAGCGCTACATTATCTCTTGGGAATCGAACAACTCGGTTATGAATCTTGGTATATTGAAGATAGTGGAGCCAATCCTTACGATCCGCGGGCAAATAGCGTTGTGATAGGGTGCGACTATAACGTTGCGTATCTTAGACAAATAATGGAGCGTTACGGGTTTCCGGGCCGCTGGGCCTACTGGGACGCGATTCAAAATATTTGGCACGGCCTGTCGTCCCACCAGATACGCGCCCTATACGCCGAAGCTGCGGCGGTGATTAACCTCTGCGGCGCAACAAGACTACGCGAGGAGCACCTCGCTTGTCCTGTCCGCATCATGATCGATACCGATCCTGTCTACGAGCAGATCAAATATGCGAAGGCCGACCGAGCATCCCGCAGCTATCTCGACGCCCACACACATTTCTTCACGTATGGCGAGAATCTCGGGGCTCCGGATTGCCCGGTGCCACTGTGTGGTGTGCCATGGCGGCCGACTCGGCCACCAGTGGATCCCCGCCTTTGGCCTGGGCAACGCGACACACCTGCATGTTTTACGACCATCGGCACCTGGGAGAACACGGGTAAGAACATCGAATTCGAAGGCTCGCAGTATCTTTGGTCAAAACACGTGAATTTTCTGCAGTTTCTCGACTTGCCGAGACGCCGGCCAAGGACATGTTTTCGGATGGCGATGATACCGCCCGATGAGCACGTCCGTGCCCTGATAGAAGCGCGCGGCTGGAGCTTGGTCGATCCGCGCCCGATCTCGGCCGATATGTCGCGTTACCATGATTTCATAGCCCATTCGGGCGGCGAGTTCACGGTCGCAAAGGACATTTATGTGCGACCGAACAGTGGCTGGTTCAGTGATCGCAGCGCTTGCTACCTGGCCGCCGGTCGGCCTGTGGTGACGATGCGCACCGGATTTAGCAAATTCTATCCGGTCGGCCGCGGTCTCTTCGAATACACCACCCATGAAGAGGCGCTGGCTGCGATCGATGCAATCACTGCTGACTATCCCAGTCATAGCCGTGAGGCACGAATGCTCGCCAGGGAATATTTTTCCTCTGATCGCGTCATCGGGGCGTTGTTAAAAGCAACCGGGCTCTGAGGGGATGAATCGCCTCAGCGTTGATGCAAATGGAAATGAGGCCTTGTGACGGTGAGAGAGGATCCCTTCCTCGGAGGTGATCTGCAGAATTTAATCATGGATGTTTTCACAACCCTTCTCGCCGCCAACCCCATCTTGGCTAGAACAACCCGTGTATCGTTGCGGCTTTGTACTTCCGAGGAGTTATTCTGGAGGTTGTTGTCCTTCGGACTGATGATACTCGCAGCCTTCCTCGTGCTTCTCACTTTCCGCGACTACGGTGTCACTTGGGACGAGGACGCTCATAACTGGTACGGAAACTTTGTACTAGACTATTATTCATCATTTTTTATTGATCGTGATGCTCTTCATTGGCGCGATCTTTATAATTACGGAGCGATCTTCGACACCCTCGCTGCAGCACTGAACCGAGTTTCTCCGATCGGCATCTATGAAACCCGACATCTCTTCAACGCCCTCGTGGGCATTCTGGGATTGGTCGGCTGCTATAGACTGGGTCACGTGATTGGCGGCGCACGCGTCGGGTTTCTTGCCGCTCTCTTTCTCCTTTTAACGCCGAACTATTACGGGCAGATGTTCAACAACCCAAAGGACATCCCCTTCGCGGTTGGCGTCGTGTGGGCGACCTACTACATGGTACGGATCGTGCCAGTATTGCCGCGGCCGCCGCTCAGGCTGCTGATCAAGTTCGGTGTGGTTGCCGGAATGACTATGGGGGTACGGGTGGGGGGCTTAATCCTCTTTTGCTACTTTGGTCTGTTGCTCGCCGTTGATGGCATATGGCGAACAATCGTCACACGGCGAATTGCCTTGCTGATAGAAAGCGCCTGGATCGCATTTTGGCGCGTCCTTTTCCCGGCTGTGATATTTGCCTATCCGGTCATGTTGCTGTTTTGGCCCTGGGGGCAGACCGACCCTGCCGAAAACCCGCTGCGCGCCCTCGCCTTCTTTTCGCATCAAACCTTTCCATTCAGCACTCTGTTCGCCGGACGGTTCGTCCCCGCATCGGACCTTCCTTGGACTTATCTTCCTACGTATATCGCCCTTGCCCTTCCCGAACTCGTCCTATTTCTCTTGATATGCGCTCCGGTCCTCGCCGGGGCGGCTATCTTGCGCCGGTGGCCTCATTTTTGCCGTGAATCAGCCCTCACCCACTTCGTTGTCGGGTTAGGCATAGCGTTCCCGGTCGCTTTTGCGATCGCGATCAAGGCCGTCCTGTTCGACGGCATGCGCCATTTCATCTTTGTTCTGCCACTCATCGCCGTCGCGGCGGCCCTTGTAGCCGACCAGGCATGCACCCGTCTGGCACGCCTTCCGCACTGGTGGCTGATCTATGTGGTGCTTTTCATTTACGGCATCGGTCATGTTTCGATCATGGTAATGTTGCACCCAAATCAATACGTATACTATAACGCGTTTGTTGGGGGAGTTAGAGGAGCGCAACGGAAATTTAAACTTGATTATTGGGCCAACTCCTATGCGGAAGCAGTACAAGGTTTAGAGAATTATTTGTATTCTATGTATGGCCCAGATTTTGAGGACCGTGAGTTTACGGTCGCGGTGTGCGGGCCACCGATTTCCGCAGACTACTATTTTCCGGCGAATTTCCGCTTCACCCACCAACGCGCTCAGGCCGATTTTTTCATCGCGTTCACCAAAGACAATTGCGATCGCTCGCTGCCAGGGCGGCCCATTTACCGTGTCGAGCGCATGGGGGCGCTTCTCTCTGTTGTACTTGATCGCCGCGCTACATTCGCCGAGTAGCGGACGGCCAAGCACCGTTGGACTGCGCTACCCTGGCCCCGCCTAGAGGTGGGCCATCCCGCGACTTTTTGGTCGTCTACCTGAAGGCGCTGCGGAATAAGCCCGCGGACGCTGGCGTTTTTCGTATGCGGCCACGATCGGACCTGACACGACTGGGTGCCAACTGACGGTGGATGGAACGTTCTGAATACTATAAGCTCGACTGCCTCGAGGACCGAATGTGGTGGTTCGCAGCCAGCCATCGGAATTTGCTGACACTCTCTTGGCGGCAGCTGCAATTCGAAGCCGCAGGGCAACCGATCCTGGATGCAGGTTGCGGTACCGGCGGTTTCCTCGCACAACTGGCGGCACGCTATCCTAATCGCGCTCTATTCGGGATCGACGCCTACCCGTTAGCATGTCAGCGCGCAGCCGCGAAGAGCGCCCGGCCAGTGTGCGTCGGATCCATCAACGCGCTTCCCTTCCGTGAAGGCGTATTTGCTGCAATCTTTAGTGTTGACGTGTTGTGCCATCGCGCGGTGAATGAGCGCTCCGCCTTGATGCAATTCCACCGGTGCCTTGCGGACAACGGCTGGCTGGTGGTTAACGTTCCGGCGTACGGCTGGATGTTATCGCAACATGACGCCGCAGTGCACAATGTCCGGCGTTACACCACGAAGGGTTTGTGCCGGCTTTTAGAAATTTCTGGGTTCCGCGTGGTTTCCGCTACGTATTGGAACGCCCTTTTATTTCCATTTATGGTGATCACGCGCAAGCTTCTTCCAAAGCGAGGCAGCGCAGCCAGCGACGTTACGGAATATCCTCGCCTGGTGGATTCGATGTGCCGCGCTGCGACAGCCCTCGAAACCACCTTATTGAGAAGGGGATTAAGACTTCCCTTCGGCGGGTCGGTTATCGCAATCGCTACCAAGGGGGGTTCTGCTCGTGGTTGAGAACCTTGAGACTGTACCGGGTCGCCTCGCGCTGTCGATCGTGATTCCGGTCTACAACGGAGCGGGTAGCATAGCCGATTTGGTTTGCGCGCTCGAGGATCTCTCGATCGCGGGCGGACACGAGATTGTCCTCGTCAATGACGGCAGCGGAGATGACAGCCTTGCAGTGTGTCACGCTCTTGTCGACAAGGCGCGCGTTCCAATGACGATTATCAGTTTGGCTCGCAACTACGGCGAGCATAATGCCGTAATGGCGGGGTTGCATTACGCGAGCGGGGCACACGTCATCACGATGGACGATGACTTACAGAACCCGCCGGAGGAAGTGCAACGCCTTCTGGCCTTTGCTCAGCGCAACGGCAAGGAGGTCGTTTACACCTATTACCCCGATAAGCAACACCCAGGGTGGCGGAATATGGCCAGTCGCTTCGCGAACTGGATTGCGGATTTAATACTTGATAAGCCGAGAGGCTTGTACCTGTCGAGTTTCCGCTGCATGACTGCATTCGTTGCGCAGGAAATCATTCGCTATGAGGGGCCCTTTCCCTATGTCGATGGATTAATCCTTCAGGTGACGCACGACATCGATCGACTGCCCGTAGGCCACCTTCCGCGGGTAACAGGAAACAGCAACTATACGGTGCGCCGGCTTTTGCGGTTATGGATGAACATGTTTGTCAACTTTTCGGTAATGCCCTTGCGGATCAGCACAGTAACCGGCTTTGCCTTGAGCGCCTTCGGAGCGGTCGGAGTGGCTGTGGCGGTCGGCGAGGCGCTGATTTCCTCTCCTCCACCAGGCTGGGCCTCACTAATGGCGGCGGTGTTACTGCTCTCAGGCGTGCAGCTATTGATCCTCGGTATCATCGGCGAATATCTTGGCCGACTCTATTTGACCGCCAACCAGAGGCCTCAATCTGTAGTTAAAGAAGTGCGGCGTACCAAGCAGCCCAATCCAGCTGCGAACCGGTTGTCAGGTTGGCTCGACGAGCATGCCTGAATGCGTTTTGTGGCCTGTTGCATCATTGCCGCCAGCCTTAACCAGCTTGGCTGCGTCGAATAAAAAAGCCTTGGATTTCGGCAATAATGCGGTCAATCGTCTGTTCGGAGATCTGCGGATACATCGGCAAGCTTAAGATCTGTCGTGCCGCGCGCTCAGTTACGCCGAGGCCTGATGGGCCGGCGGCGAGACGGCCACGATACGCAGGCTGCAAGTGGACCGGAACCGGGTAGTGGATGCTGGTGCCAATCCCTGCAGCATTCAACCAGTCGCGCAACTCATCGCGCTCGGCGACGCGGATCACATATTGGTGAAAGACATGGGTCGTGTCCGTGCGGCGCTTTGGAAGCGTCAACGGCAATTTCGCCAAACCAGAATCGTAACGGTCGGCGATAATTCGCCGCCGCGCATTGTCGGCTGCGAGGTTCCTGAGCTTGACGCCGAGGATCGCCGCTTGGATCGAATCTAGGCGCGAATTGATGCCGACACAGGCGCTGACGTAACGCTCGTGCCAGCCGTATTCCCGAATTTCACGCAATGCCGCGGCGAGAACATGGTTCCCGGTGACGACCATTCCCCCGTCGCCTAGCCCACCGAGATTTTTCGTCGGGTAAAAGCTGAAGCACCCGATGTCGCCGATTGATCCGGTCGGTCGGCCGCGGTAGAGGGCGCCGTGGCTTTGCGCACAATCCTCGATCAAACGCAGGCCATTGGAGCGGGCAAGGTCGCATAAGGCAGAGAGTTCGGCCGGCTGGCCATAGAGGTGAACGGGCAATACCGCCGCAGGCCGACCCGCAGGCGGTGCCCGCAACGCTCGAGAAAGCTCGTATGGCGCCATTGTATAAGTTCTTGGCTCGACATCGATTAGCACCGCTATCGCACCGACCCGTTCGATCGCCGCGACGGTGGCGACTGCAGTGTGCGACACCGTAAACACAAGGTCGCCGGCACCGATGTTGCAGGCACGCAAAGCAAGCTCGATCGCATCAGTCCCGCTTGCACAGCCAACGGCGTGAGCAACTCCAACGAAATCGGCAAAGGCGGTTTCGAAGGACTCAACATCTCGACCCAGGATATAGCTCCCGCCCTTCAATACCCGAGATATGGCCTGGTCAATCGCGAGCTTTTGCTCGATATAGCCAGCGCGGGGGTCGGACTGGGGGATTGGACTGAAAGGCGCTTTCCTGGCCACGCGCCCCTCACAGATAACCCGCCAGATGGCGCCGATAATACTCAAGCGACCGACGAAGCCCATCGGCGAGGCGGACGCGCGGGCGCCAGCCGGAGATTGTACGAAATCGGCGGTCGTCAGTTACAAAGTCACCGATATCGATGCGCTTGCGCTCTGCTGGAAACTCGCGGATCTCGTACTTCCCCCGGCCGTAAGCCGCAATAATTGCCTCGGCCAGTTCCGCCAAATTGCAGGGTTCGTCGCCGCCAACATTAAGTGCCAATCCCTCTGCTTCCTGAGTAACGGCCGCATAAAGAAACGCTTCGGCCGCATCATCGACGTAAAGCAGATCCCGACGCTGCTCACCGCCCCACACCTCGAAGGGCTCCCCCTCTATCACCCGACGCAGCCAGATGCCGAGAAAGGTTTGTCGAGCATCCTTGATACGCATTCCCGGCCCGTAAACGTTGGTCAGACGTAAAGACCGGCTCTTGATTCCATAGACGTCGCGAAAAAGCAGATGGTAAGCCTCCCCTGCCATCTTATTGATACCGTTCACGTCGACCGGTCGCAGCGGATGGCGTTCGTCCACTGGGAGATAGTCCGGTCGACCATAAATCTGGCGCGTCCCGGCGTGGACAATGGTGATACCAGGGTTGACCGCGCGACATGCCTCCAACAGTTGAAGTTGTGCCGCGCAGTTTATTGCGAGATCGTCCCCAGGTGACGTCATCGAGTCTAGATGGCTCGTTTGCGCGGCAAGGTTGAAGAGGAAATTTTGACCAGGTAGTAAATAACGCAAAACATAACCACCGCGAATATCGCCAATGTTGACTATGACCCGATCGCGGATGTCCGCGATATTTGCGAAATTGCCACCATATTCTGGGATCATACTGTCAACAAGCAGGACTTCGGCATCGAGCGCCACAAGGCGCCTGGCCAAAGCTGAACCGATCAAGCCCAGCCCCCCGGTGACTACCACCCGAGCGCCTTTAAACGCTTCGAGGCGCGAATCGGAACTCGAGCTCACTTTTTCTCGCCGATCAATAGTTGCCGGCGCACATCACGGCTTTGAGCGCTCCATAGGCGGCTCCCGTACGCCGCTAGGCCATAACGCTACCGGCTCACGGAATATTCCGGAAATGACAGCGCCCGGCTCAAAGCATGTTTGTCTGCGCAAGTTGGAGAGGTCTGTTCGTTCCCGGCTATCGAAAGCCGGAAAGATGCCATCTGCATGAAACTGTTCGGGCAAAAGAGGAGGGCCTGCCTTTGTCAAGCTCGAATGATGGGGTGGATGGCCCCAGAACGGCATCTAAGTGCCAGAATGGTGATTGATGAAACACACCATCGAAGGGAGCCACCCATGAGCGAGGTTACGACGATCGGGCTGGATTTGGCGTAGCATGTTTTTCAGGTTCACGGAGTCGATGCGAGGGGTGCCACGGTTCTGCGCAAGCGCCTTCGACGCGGCCAGGTGGTAGCGTTCTTCGCCACGCTGCCGCGCTGCCTGGTCGGGCTGGAGGAGTGTGCCACGACGCACTATTGGGCGCGGGAGTTGCAGGCGGTTGGCCACGAGGTCCGGCTGATGCCGGCGCAATATGTCAAGGCGTACGTCAAGCGCAACAAGAACGACGCGGCAGATGCGGGGGCGATCTCCGAGGCGGTGAGCCGGCCGAGCATGCGCTTTGTGGCGATCAAGACGGCCGAGCGGCAAGCCGCACTGCTGCTGCACCGTGGCCGGGAAAGGCTGGTTCGCCAGCACGACCCTGGTCAATGCGCTGCGCGCATCTGGCCGAGTTCGGGTGATCGCGCCGCACGGGTTGCGCAACGTGGCGCGTCTGATCGCCATCGTCCGCGACGCGAGCGACACGCGCCTGCCGGATCTGGCGCGCCAGGTGCTGCAGGTCCTCGCCACCCAGCTCGAGCAGCTGGCGGCGGCAATTGCGGCGGTTGAGAATCAGCTGACGGCCTGGCACCGCAGCAACCCGGTTAGCCAGCGTTTGGCGAGCATCCCCGGCATCGGACCGATCATCGCCACGGCCCTGGCCGCGACGGTTGTCGAGCCCATCGGCTTTGCCAGCGGTCGCGAGTTCGCGGCGTGGCTGGGTCTGGTGCCGCGACAGAATTCGACCGGTGGCAAGGCGCGCCTTAGCGGCATCTCCAAGCGCGGCAACCGCTACTTGCGACGTCTGCTGATCAACGGTGCGAGCGCCAATCTGCTGCGCTCCAAGGCAACCAACGCCGATCCGTGGGTCATCGGGCTTCGCCGCCGCCGACCGAGCCTGGTCGTTGCCATGGCGTTGGCCAACAAGACGGCGCGCATCGCATGGGCGGTGATGCGCCGCGAGGCGAGCTACCAGCCTCGGGCTGCGGCGGCATAAACCGCCGGCGGACGAGCTTGCGAGAGGCAAGGAAGCGTGATGGTACAGTCGGTCGATCCGACGCAATCGAGAGCAACCTGGCGCTTCATCGGGACAGCGATCCCGTTCGAATGATGAGGCCTCGATGCGCGGAACCCATCAGGGCCAGCAGTCCGCCCGGACTGCATCAACAGGCCGGACACATGACTGCAAGCGACCCCTGCACCACGCGCAACATTACCTCTTGCACGGCGGGGGCCATCCACACATGAGACTATGGGACAATACGAATGGTAGCCGGCCATAAGCGGTTAGGTTACATATTGGGACCTACGAGTTTCGTCGCGTCGTCCGATCATACCATGGGGGAGTTCGCAACTACCCCCGGCCGCAGGCTTCGCGCGCCGCGCCCCAAGGATCGGTGCCGATGAGGTTTGCGCGCATTGATCAGAGCCCAGTGGCGCTTTGGTGGTGGACGGTCGATCGGTGGAGCTTCGCCGCGCTCTGTATTCTGATCGGATTTGGAGTAGTGTTGAGCCTGGCAGCGAGCCCGGCCGTTGCCGAGCGGATCGGCTATGACGGTCTACACTTCGTCCGCCGCCATCTCGCCA
>Ga0187846_10000082_pt1 | contig 55768 bp, 52 predicted proteins | sample TC_taG_FD_161473 | JGI IMG/M metagenome (GOLD analysis project Ga0187846, IMG submission 161473) | Biofilm microbial communities from the roof of an iron ore cave, State of Minas Gerais, Brazil - TC_06 Biofilm (v2) | ecosystem: Environmental > Terrestrial > Deep subsurface > Cave > Wall biofilm... | reverse complement strand
ACACTTGCGCTCATACTTCGGACGAGTGATTTCGGTCCACATGTTGTGCCTCGCTGATTACTCGACACAACCATCGAATCACAACTTACTGAAATCACTCAACTCATTTTCGGTCAGACACTTAGTGGCACGTGAACCGATTCCCACCGACGAGCCTGAGTGTCGGCTGTCCGTCCGGTCAAGAGACCTTCGGCGGAACCCATGGCAACGGACGAGACGCGCCGAAAGCGACCGTTCACCGGACGGCGATCAAGTCCCGGGGGTCGACTCAAAGCCGACATTTGGCGATTGTTGAGCGTGGACGGCGAGACTGTGGGTTGGGCTCATTGCCCCTCGCCCATCGCCAGTCGCAGACCGGACAGGTAAAGGCCGCGAAGCTCAGTGTTGCGATACAAACTGACGTCCGTCACCACCACAGGTGTGATCGAGCGCAACCGCGCGACTGCGGCTCGCGCCTCGTCGAGGCATCCCAGGTGGGCATAGCAGGCGGCGAGAAAGCGATGTGGCTGCGGAAAGTCGGGGTCGTCCTGTATTGCGAGAAGCAGCTTTGGTAGGGCATCGTCGAATCGCCGGGCGAAAAACAACGCGACGCCGAGTGCGTTGAAAACCTGACCAAATCGCCCGCGCGGACTGAGGCGCAGAGAAGCCTCGAGGCTCTCGATTGCCAGGTCGGGCTGCCCGGCCATATTCCCGAGTATGCCGCGGATATACCAGCCGCGGGCAAAGCTCGGATTGAGCGCGAGCGCCCGGTCGACCAGCGCGATCATTGCACCGACATTTTCGCCGAAATAGGAAAGCGCGAGAGCGGCGTTGGCGAGGGTGCCGGAATCGTCACCGGCCACTTGCAGGGCTCGCCGTGCTAAGTCGGGGCCCCGGCGGCGGTGCGTCTCGGGGCTGGCGCTCAGCCCGTCGAGGCAGAGCCGTTGACAGCAGACCGCGGCCAAGGCGAGTGCGGGGCCGTATTGGGGATCGCGTTCGATCGCACGCTCGAGGAGACGGAGCGCTTCGGCAACCTGTTGCGCCGACAAGAAGAACATCGAATGGGCGCGCAGATAGAGATCGTAGGCGGTGAGATCGCTGGTCGGCCGGTTGGCCGAGCGTGCGGTTTCGGCGGCCTGCAACGCCGGCTCGATGACGCCTGCGACGCTTGCGGCTACCCTGTCTTGAAGGTCGAAAACGTCTTCGAGCGAGCCGTCAAAGCGATCGGCCCAGAGATGCGCGCCGGTTGTCGCATCAATCAGCTGAGCACTGATGCGCACGCGGCCCCCCGTCTTGCGCACTGCCCCTTCGAGTACATAGCGCACATTTAATTCGCGGCCGACCTGCTTCACGTCGATGGCTTGGCCTTTGTATGTGAAGCTCGAATTGCGGGCGATAACGAAGAGCCAGCGGATGCGGGAGAGAGCTGTAATGATCTCCTCGACCATGCCGTCGGCGAAATATTCCTGCTCGGGATCGCTGCTGATGTTTTGGAATGGCATCACTGCCAGCGACGGTTTATCCGGAACCAGCGGCGCAGTGCTCGCCTCCGCCTCGAGTCGTGTTACGGGTACAGTAAAGCGGTAACCACGCCTGGCCACCGTCTGGATGCAGCTGTCGCCCGCCCGCTCCGCGTCGAGGACCCGGCGGAGTTCGGTGACCTGCATATTCAGGTTATTGTCGGTGACCGCCGTCCCCGGCCATACGGCGCCGATGATTTCATCTCTCAGGACGAGGTCTCCAGCTTGTCCGACCAGCACGCCGAGGACCGCCATCGCGCGTGAGCCGATTGCCAGTGGCACAAAAACGCCGCTCTGATCGCGTCGGAATAGGCCGCGGCGGTCGAGGCGGAAGCCCTCGAACAGAAAAACATGGCTCTTGGCAAGCCTCTCCATGCCCGCCTTCGACGCGTGTCCGCGCCTTCGAAAATTTTAGCGCAATTTATAACTTTTTATCCCTTGGTTACAGCGTCCTCGCATCGGGCGGGGTTCGATTGGGGTGCGATCCCATACCCACTCGATCCGAAGGAGATGGACCAAAATGAACAGCCAGCTTTGCGCAGGAATCCTGGCGGCGGCGATTGCGCTTTCACCGGCGGGACTCACTCGATCGCGTTTAATGTCCGGGAAAGAGGGAGGTCAGACATGAAGAGGTGGCTATTCAAACCACAAGCGATCGGCGTCGCGCTGCTTCTGAGTACCGGATTTCTCATCGGGCCGGCGTATGCAGGAGATGCTGTCGTAAAATGCGGTCTCGAGACCCTTAGAGGACAGTACATTTCCTCGGCAACCGGAACTGTGTTTCCGCCGGCGTTCGGGGTTACCACACCGGCGGTCTCCAATACGGCCGCCTATATAATCTTTAACGGAGACGGCACAGGGACAGACTACGTCACCTTTACGATTAATGGACAAAACCGGAATGCAACGTCGCCGGTCTCAGAGACTTACACACTGAATCCGGATTGTACCGGAACCAGAAAAATCACAAATGGCCCGCAATGGAATATTTACGTCGCGGTCGATGGCAGCGAATTCGCCTCCGTCTCCACTACGCCTGGTTTCGCAGTGTCGACGACGCTTAAACGGGTCGGCTCCGATCAGTAGAGCAGCGGCGCTGAGCGGCGCGAAGGGGCGCCCTGAAGCGTCCCTTCTCTGACTTGGAGGAAACCGCTCAGGATGCCATCGCCGATCGTCTTGGCGATGCGGCCTTTGTGCTCGGCGATCTTCGGATCGAGCAACGCGCGGCGAAGCGTCCTGACGCGCGCCAGCGTGCCAGCTTCATTCTGCCCATGAGGCGTCTGATCCAGCGATGTGTGCTGCAAGTTGGCGGCGAGCCGCTGTCCGACCCCGCTCTCCGCTCAAAGTGCCCCCCGAGGACAAACTGTGTCCCATCGTGATCGTGCGCGATGAGTTGCTCTGCCAGCCGACCTCAAAGCAACCGCACGCTTCTTCAACGGTTACACTATCGCACGAATGGCGGCTTACCAGCCTACCGAGCCGGCCGGCGCGGTTGTCTCGGAGGTCGGCTCTGGGGCATGGGCTGCCCGCCCTATCAGCGGCTGGGAGCGTCCGCAGTGGTGCGGTAAAGCGACCTCGCTGGGCCCGCGCGGCGGTGACGCGGTTGCGCCGCAAGTCGCCGATCGCAAAATCTGCAAAAACGCAGGCTCTGTGTGCCACGGTGGGTAGGCCGACACAATCGGAGGTATTCCATGAGCCAGCTCGAGGTCGCCGACAACAGCGTTCCGGAGAGAGCGTCGTCGGCCTATGTGCCGCCGCTCCAGCGCACGGAAGGGCAGCCGCGCCGATCGCGGCGCATGGTGGCCTTTCCCACATGGCGTTCGACCGGGACGGCGATGCGGGAACCGCCGTGGCGCTCGAGGACGCGCTTGCGGAGATCGCCGAGGGCGAGGTCAGCGCGTTATCGACATGATCGCCAAGGCGCCACCGGGCCCGATCAAGACCAAATGGGGCCTCGGGTTCCGCGACTACGACGAATGTGAGAAGCACATCCGCGAGTCGAACAGCATCAAAGCCCCGGAAGGCGGCCTGGCGCTGCCGCTGCCCTATACGGTCTACGAGCGGCCGACCTACTCGGTGGTGCCGTCCAACGCTCTCTGGCGGGACCCGCCGCATGCCGACATTGCGGCGATCCTGCGCAAGAATGAGCAGGGCAACCGGCGGCGGGACCTCTATTTCTGCAGGTGATGCGCGATGCGCGCCGCATCGGCGAGTACTATCCGGGCCTCTCGCCCAACAGCCCCGAATGCATGGACCGGCTCCGCCTGTCGCTGGCGCATCTCGAGTGCAAGTGCTCGAACATCTACGATGCTGCGGAGGTGGAGCGCGTGTTCTACGCTGAGATCGAGCAGCTCCTCCTCGAGTTCTTCCCGGACGCGACCGACGCGCTGGTCTATAACCACGACGTCTTCGACAAGGACTACGCGGGCGACCGCACGGAGGATCCGGACAGCAACAACCCGGGTGTAAACGCCAATTACGCCAACCTGGTGCACAACGACCTGAACGACAACAGCGGCCGCGTGCGCTGCCGCGAACTGCTCACCAAGAACCTGCGGAACTTCGGGCGCACGCAGCATTACACCGAGGAAGAGGCCGACGCGAAGATGTCGCGCCGGTTCATGTCGATCAACCTCGCCAAGCCGATAGAGACCGTCGAGCAGTTTCCCTTCGTGCTCTGGCTTGGCCCTCGTTCGCCGATCAGCCCTACAACAACAACTACCGGATCTACGACGACCGCGTCGACCACCCGCTTTACCTACCGTCAGGAAGGATCGCCCAAAGCGAGGTAGAGGGTCCTCAGTGCTCCTGACCACCCTCTCGCCGCAACCGACCCAACGACATATGCCGGTGCGGTCGAGATGTTGACCAAGCTGCCGGCTGAACCGAGCCTGGTATCATTCCCGCCCAGGCAATAGGCCTAATGGAGCTGGCGTCGTATATCTGGCGTCGTATATAGCGTGACGAACGATGCGATCGAGCAGGGCACCGCGGCCTGGGCGCGAGCGCCAATTATGTAAGCGAGACAGCGGGCCGCACCGTCGCCGCAACCACCGACGCCATGAGGCAAACAGCCGGCCCCTTCGCCCCGATCCGCGCCCACGGCACGATAGCGCGACCCGCAACGTGGCGGATGTCCAAGCCTGCGGCGTCGATACCGTAAATCCGTGGGATCCTATCGGCCCGGGTAGCTGACCGCCATGCCGGCGCGCACATCCTGCTGGATGCCGTATTGCGGAAAGGGGTAGCGCAGCCCGTTCTTGGCGAGCGCCTCCATGCCGGCGATCGCCTTGCCGAGGTAATCGGGCGGCAATGCCATCAGCATCTCGTCGTCGAGCACGCCGCCATAACGGCGCTCCGCAAAGCACGGGATCGACAGACTTGGCTCCCGTGTCTTGAGCGCGCGCCCCCAGGAATCGGCGCAGGCCGACTCGCCGACGATGCTCCAGTCGAAGCGCTTGTAGCCCGACCATTGCAGGCCGTTGATGAAGTAGATCATCGCACCCGGCGTCGCGTAAAACAGCGCGATGTCCGGCGGGTCGAGCCTGCCGCCGGCGAGCGGAGCCACGGCGAGCGCTTCGTAGCGGCCGTCGGGCACGCATTCCATCGCCGCCTGATGGGCGCGCGAGTCTTCCAGGGTGCTGTACCAGACTCCGACCATGTGCTCGCCCGAGCGCCACTTGTCGTCCTTCGCCAGACCGAGCCCGACGACCGCCCGGCACTGCGCACCGACGAGATTCTCGCTCGTCAGCCCGACGGTCCAGCCGAGACGGGCGGCCTGGGCAACGATCTGATCGAGCGTGTGCACCGCTTTCGGCCGCCGGATCCGCGGGATCGCCTCCATCTCCTCGCGGCGCTCGAACAGCTTCATGCCGAACGGGATCGACCGCAGCTTTAGCAAGCGCTCGAGATCGGCGACAAGCTTGGTCCAGTCGGTGTTCATGGCGGCATCTCTCGACTGCGGTTTGGTCGACACGTTAATCTTGCCGCGCTCGGTTGACGAGAGGGGGCAATCCCGGTGCGGTTTCTCGGCGTCCATCCCGGCCCGCTCCTCTATTCGCGGATTTTCCTGCGGCTCGAGCCGCTCGGCCTGGAGCTGATCGCGCAGGCAGCGCGGCGCGCCGGCCACGCGGTCCGGCTGATCGATCTCCAGGTCGAGGATCACGCTGTGTATTTCCGGCTGCTCGAGAGTTGGCGGCCGGATGTCGTCGCTTTTTCCTGCAACTATCTCGCCAATGTTCCGGAGATCGTCGATCTTGCAAAGACGACGAAGACGCGGTTGCCGGAGAGTTTTGTCTGCGTCGGCGGCCACAGTGCCTCGTTCACCGCGAGCACTCTGATCGAGCATGGTGCAGGGGCGATCGATTGCGTCCTCAAGGGCGAAGGCGAGGCGGCGATACCTTTGCTGCTGGCAGCGATCGAGGCCGGAACAAGCGTCGGATCGGTTCCCGGTGCGGTCACCTCGTCGGGAGAAGGACCGCCGCCCGTCTTCGTTGATTCACTCGATCATCTGATGCCGGCGCGCGACCTTCTGCGCCATCGCCGGAAATATTTTCTCGGCACGCTCGATCCCTGTGCCTCGATCGAGTTCTCGCGGGGCTGCCCATGGGACTGCACGTTTTGCAGCGCCTGGACCTTTTACGGCCGCAGCTACCGGCTGGTCAGCCCGCAGCGCGTGGTCGAGGATCTCCGGTCGATCCGCGAGCCGGGTGTGTTTATCGTCGACGATGTTGCCTTTGTGCAGGAGCGGCATGGGATGGAGATCGCCGACGCGATCATTCGCGCCGGCATCCGCAAGCAATATTACCTTGAGACCCGTGGCGACGTTTTGCTGCGCAACAAGGAGGTGTTTCGCTTCTGGAGGAAGCTTGGCCTCGAATACATGTTCATCGGCCTCGAGGCGATCGACGACGAAGGCTTGCGCAAGCATCGCAAACGGGTCTCGCTCGGCCGCAATTTTGAGGCGCTCGAATACGCCCGCTCGCTTGGGATCATGGTCGCAATCAACCTGATCGCCGATCCGGACTGGGACCACGAGCGCTTCCGCGTCGTTCGTGAGTGGGGTGTCGAGCTGCCCGAAGTCGTCAACATCAGCGTCAACACGCCCTATCCCGGGACCGAAAGTTGGACCACCGCGGGAGGCAAGGTCGCCAGCCGCGACTATCGGCTCTATGACATTCAGCACGCGGTGCTGCCGACGCGGCTGCCGCTGGCCGAGTTCTATGACGAACTGGTGACCACGCAGCGCGCCTTCTACCGCAAGCATCTCGGCTGGCGGCGAGTCATGAACACGGCGGGGGCCATCGCCGGACACCTGGTGCACGGCCAGACCAACTTCGTCAGGAGCCTGTTCCTGCTCGATCGGGTTTTTCGACCTGAATTGCTGCTCGCCGACCACGCCTTGCCGGTGGAGTATCAGATACCCTTGCCAGGACCTGCCGCGGCCGGGCAATCCCCCGGCCGTGCGCTCTATATCCACTCACCGCGGGGCCGCAGGGGCCGCGCGATCGATAGCGCGACCGAGCGCTTTGTCGAGGAGACGCGGATGGGGGCGCCGCCGTAGCGGCTCTCGAGGTCGACGTGCGCGCCGGGAAACGGGTATCCGGAATAGTCTCCGCGGCGGCAAACGGCGAATGAGGAGTTTCCGGTGCGGCTTCTCGGGGTTCATCCCGGTCCCCTGCTCTATACCAAGGTGTTCCTGCGGCTCGAGCCGCTCGGCCTTGAGCTTGTCGCCCAGGCAGCGCGCCGCGCCGGCCACGCAGTCCGCCTGATCGATCTGCAGGTCGAGGATCACCGCGCCTATTTCCGACTGCTCGGCAGCTGGCGACCGGACGTCGTCGCGTTTTCCTGCAATTATCTCGCCAACGTGCCCGAGATCGTCGATCTTGCGAAGGCGACGAAGGCGCGTTTTCCAAAGACGTTTGTCTGCGTCGGCGGCCATAGCGCGTCGTTCACCGCGAGCGCGCTGATCGAGCACGGTGCCGGCGCGATCGACTGTGTCCTCAAAGGCGAGGGCGAAGCGGGGATGCCTCTCCTCCTCGTCGCGATCGACGCGGGAAGCGGCGTCGGTTCGGTTCCCGGTGCGGTCACCGCGGCGGGAGAAGGTCCGCCGCCCGGCTTTGTCCACTCGCTCGGCGAACTGATGCCGGCGCGCGACCTCCTGCGCCATCGCCGCAAATATTTCCTCGGCACGCTCGACCCGTGCGCTTCGATCGAGTTCTCGCGCGGCTGCCCTTGGGATTGCTCGTTCTGCAGCGCCTGGACCTTTTACGGTCGCAGCTACCGATTGGTGAGCCCGGAATGCGCCGTCGCCGATCTCCGCTCGATCCGCGAGCCCGGCATCTTTATTGTCGACGATGTCGCCTTCGTCTACGAGCAGCACGGGCTGGAGATTGCCGAGGCGATCGCTCGCGCCGGTATCCGGAAGCAATATTATTTGGAGACCCGCAGCGACGTGTTGCTGCGCAACAAAGAGGTGTTCCGCCTTTGGAAGAGCATCGGGCTGAGAACGATGTTTCTCGGTCTCGAGGCCATCGACGAGGAGGGGTTGAGGAAATACCGCAAACGGGTTGCGTTCGACCGCAATTTGGAGGCTGTAGAGTTCGCCCGCTCGCTCGGCATCAATGTGGCGATCAACCTGATTGCCGATCCCGATTGGGACCACGAGCGCTTTCGAATTGTCCGTGACTGGTGTCTGGAGCTGCCCGACGTCGTTAATATCAGTGTCAATACTCCCTATCCGGGGACCGAGAGCTGGTTGACCGACGGGCGCCGGTTCGAAACCCGTGACTATCGTCTCTTCGATATCCAGCACGTCGTTCTGCCGACGCGTTTGCCGCTCGCGGAGTTCTACCGCGAGCTGGTGACGACACAGCGCGCGATCTATCGGAGGCACCTCGACTGGCGTCAGCTGTGGGAGGCCTCTGGTGTCGTCAGCCGGCTGCTGCTGCGCGGCCGGACCAATTTCGTCAAGAGTTTGTTCGCGCTGAACAGTATTTACCGGCCGGAGCTGCTGCTCGCCGACCATGCCGTTCCGGTGGCTTATGAGATCCCGTTGCCGCCGCACTGCAATCGCGAAGATCGGCCGACCGCGCGTTCCCTCTACATTCACCCGCCGCGAGGCCGTAAGGGGCGCGCGATCGATAGCGCGACCGAGCGCTTTGTCGAAGAAACCCGGATGGGGGCGACGCCCTGAAGGGTCGATCGAAGGCTAATCCGTGTACCGAAGATCGACGCCTCCCGCGCGTAGCTCGGCCAGATAGCCCTCGACCGCGCCGAACTCGGTATCGAACTCCATGCGCATCGGCACCATCTGATTACGGCCGGTTAGGCGGGAATACCAGATCTTGCCACGTTTATAGGTCCCCCCGTTCGCATCGTCGGCCGGGAAGCCAGCGATGTCCTCACGGCTGATGTTACAGGCAACCGTGGGGCCGGCGAAGTGCTGAGGCCCTTCCGGGGACAGCGTCTCCGCCTGGGCATCGGTGAAGTGGAGGTTGTAGCGGCTTAGGCCATCGAAGACGGGAACGACCAGCTTACAGGTGCCGTGTTGCGCGAGCTGGCGCTCGAGGATGAAAAACGCCGTCAGCTGATCAACGGTCCCGCGCATCTGCTCGACCGCCGCGTTGCTGCGCAGGGCAGCCGACGGCGGGGTCTGGTCGCTCGCTACCGTGCCGTCGGTGCCGTAATCGATCCGGTAATGGCGATCGGCGCCGTTTCGGCGCACATCGCCATGGTATTTGTCGGGATGCACCGCGTCATGGGCCAGACGCCCGTGTACCTCGGAGTGGCTATTTAGGTCGACGAACACGCTGGCGATGCCGCGCGTGTGCAGATCCGTTGCGATCGAATATCGGTCCCCAGATGCAGCAACACTCGTGCGATTGGTCAACACGTGGAAACCGGCAAACCCGTACACCTCGATTCGCAGTTCGATCGGGTCCGTTTCCTGCGCCGGCGCCGCCAATGCGCCGAGGGTGACGAAGCCGGTAGCCGCGATGGCTGCCAGGAGGGTGAAGCGAGCAAACAACATGGCTCATGATAATCCCACAGCCGGCTCGCTGCTGTCCAGGTTAGGTTGCCCATCGGCGCGGAGGCGGGTTTGCCGGCGCTTCGTCCGACAGTCGACGAATCTCGGGATCGAAGAGCCTCGCTCGCGTATTTTGAAGGCACGGTCTCGGAAGTTGGGGGTAGGCGATTAGCCGACTGTGCTCCCGTCGAACAATTCGCAGCCGGACGGACCGCGGTCCGATCGCCGGTCGTGTTCAGGATGTTGATCGATCGACGCCTTAACCAGAAGGTTTGTTGTCTCGATCGGTCCAGATTGACGAGAGGAGGGTTGTGATGCGGCTTCTCGGCGTTTTCCCGGGAGTACTTCATTACTCAAAGATCTTTCTTCGCCTCGAGCCGATCGGTCTGGAGCTCGTCGCCCAGGCTGCGCGGCAGGCGGGACACGAGGTCCAGCTGATCGATCTACAGGTCGAGGACCAGCATGCCTATTTCCGGATGCTGGAAACCTGGCGGCCGGATGTCGTCGCCTTCTCATGCAACTACATGCCGCACGTCCCCGAAATCGTCGACCTCGCCAAGGCTACGAAGATCCGTTTTCCGCAAATATTCATCTGCGTCGGCGGCCATAGCGCCTCGTTCACCGCCGCCTCGATCATCGGGCATGGTGCTGGCGCCATCGACTGCGTGCTGAAAGGCGAAGGCGAGGCCGGCTTGCCGATGCTGTTGGCCGCGATCGAAGGCGGCCACGACCCGGTAACGGTAGCGGGTGCGGTCACTGCGGACGGAGAGGGGCCTCCGCCCGGCTTTGTCCATTCACTCGATGATTTGACACCGGCGCGCGATTTGCTGCGCCATCGCCGGAAATATTTTCTCGGCACGCTCGACCCCTGCGCCACGATCGAGTTTTCTCGCGGCTGTCCGTGGGACTGCTCCTTCTGCAGCGCCTGGACTTTTTACGGTCGAAGCTACCGGCTGATCACCCCGGAGCGGGCGGTCGAGGATCTGCGGTCGATCCGGGAGCCGGGGGTCTTCATCGTCGACGATGTCGCCTTTCTGCAGGAACGGCACGCGATGGCGATCGGTGAGGCGATCGCCCAAGCCGGCATCAAGAAGCAGTATTACCTCGAAACCCGTGGCGACGTGCTGGTGCGGCACAAAGAAGTCTTTCGCTTCTGGAAGAAGCTGGGCCTCGAATACATGTTTCTCGGCATCGAGGCGATCGATGAGGAGGGGCTCCAGAAATTCCGTAAGCGGGTCTCTCTAGGCCGCAATTTCGAGGCATTGGAATTCGCGCGCTCGCTTGGGATTTACGTCTTGATCAATTTGATCGCCGATGCCGAATGGGATCACGACCACTTTCGCATATTGCGAGAATGGGCGCTCGAACTGCCGGAAGTGGTCAATGTCAGCGTCAACACACCCTATCCCGGAACTGAGAGCTGGGTTAGCGAGGGCGGGCGAGTGGTAAGCCGCGACTACAGGCTCTACGACATTCAGCATGCGGTTCTGCCGACCAAGCTACCGCTCGCGGAGTTTTACGAGGAGCTGGTAACCACTCAGCAGGCCTTCTATCGCAAGCATATGGGCTGGCGGCGGCTGATCAGGACGGCTGGGTCGTTGCCGGTCAGCTCGCGCGTGGTCAAACCAATTTTCTCGGGAGTCTATTCAACCTCGAACGCGTGTTTCGGCCCGAATATCTGCTCGCCGACCACGCCAAGCCAGTCGATTACCAGATCCCACTGCCCGGCTCTGAACCGATACTGCGCCCGGCCTCCCTCTACATACACGCCCCGCGAGGCCGCAAAGGACGTGCCATCGATGCAGCAACCGAGCGCTTTGTCGACGAAACACGTATGAGTACGACGTCCTAGGTGCGTACAGATCAACGTCAACGCTTCCCAGCGCGGGCGATAGCGGTCTGATGCGCGGTGAAGCAGGGTGGCCGGTAAGGTTCGCGCTTGCCTGGCGGATCCTCACCTACGACAAAGGGCGCACGGCTCTGGCAGTGGCCGGCGTGTTCCTGGCGATCGTCCTCGTCTTTGTACAGCTCGGCTTCTTTATCGCGGTGCCGCGCGGAGGCATGTTGCTTTACGACCGGACGCGGTTCGATTTGCTGATCGCGTCGACCAGCTACGAATATCAGGTCCAGCCTGGAGAATTCCCGTTGAGCCGGTTGGAGCGGGCGAAGACTGCGCCCGAGGTCGCGCTGGCGTCGCCGCTCTATTTTGGCTCGGCGAAATGGCGCAGCGGCGAGGACGGCAAGGCGCCCGACGTCTTTGTCATCGGTCTTGATCCGCGGGACCGGATTTTCGCTAGCGAGGACATCAATCTCCAGCTCAATGTCCTCGATCGAACACACACCGTCCTGGTGGATAGCATGACGCGATCGATGTTTGGTCCGCTGACGACCGGACGGACGGTCGAAATCGATGACGATAAGGTGAAGATCGGGGGAAATTATGTCCTCGGAACCGGCTTCATGGGGCTCGGTGTAATCCTCGTCAGCGCCCAGAATTTTGTCCATCTCTTCCCCTACCGCCAGCTCGACCAGGTCAATCTCGGGTTGATCCAGCTGAAGCCGGGGGTCGATCCGCACCATGCCGCGGCTTCGTTGCGCACGCTCCTCGGCGGCGATACCCGGATCTTCACGCGGCCGGAGCTCGAAACTCACGAGACCGCCTATTGGACGACCCGAACCTCGGTAGGCCTGCTATTCGGCTCCGGACTCATCATCTCTTTCATTGTCGGGGTCATGGTTGTCTATCAAATACTTGCCACCCAGGTCAGCCGCCAGCTGCCGCAATTTGCGACCCTGAAAGCAGTCGGCTATGGGGACCGCTTTCTCGGCGGGACAGTAATCATAATGGCGCTGCTGATCGTGATGGCCGGCTTTTTTCCGGCGCTGGCTGCGGCACTCGGGATCTATGCGGTGATCCGAGATGAAACCTTGCTTCCCGTGGAAATGTCGGGGACGCGCATCGCCGCTGTATTTGCGGCCACTCTCGCCATGGCGGCGGCCTCGGCTTTGCTGTCGATGAGCAGTCTACGGCGTGCCGATCCCGCTGATCTATTTGGATGATCACCACGTCAAACCTTGGGCGCGGACGGCGACTTGTCGGGTTTGTTCCGCTTGCGTGGCGGAATTTGTTGGCGAACAAGCCCCGTCTGCTGCGCTCGAGCGGCGGGATTGGCTTCGCCGTGCTGCTGATGCTGATGCAGCTCGGCTTCGAACGGGCTTTTTTCAACGCCTCGCTCGAAGTCATCCGACTGCTTGACGGTGATATCTTTCTTCAGCGCGCCAGCAAGTACCGGTTCGCTACCAAAGACCCGTTTCCGGCTCGAGACCTGGAAGCGGCTCGTGCCGTTCCCGGAGTCGCAAGCGCATGGCCGCTCTATGCGGCATGGCATGAGCTTTTCTGGCGCAATCCGGCCGATGGTAAGAACTTTCTGGTGCGTGTGTTCGCCTTCGATCCTGATCACCCGGTCTTGTCGTTGCCCGAGCTCGACGCGAACCTGAAGGATCTGAGCGACTTGGATACCGCGATTGTCGATCGTCGCGCCCGCCGATTTCTCGGAATGGACCCGCCGCCACCCGCAGCCGAGCTAAACGGCAGCAAGATCAAAATCATCGGAAGTTTTGCGCTCGGTCCCGACTTCGAGAACGACGGCACAGTAGTGATCGGAGATCGTACCTTTGCGAAATTGCTGCCCAATCCGCGTGGCGGTCGTCCCGATGTCGAACTCGGGGTCATCAAGCTAACTCGGGAGAGCGACCCGATTGCCGTGCGGCAGGCGATTGCCGCGGCCGTGCCTTCGGATGTAGCCGTTCTGACCAAGGCGCAACTGCTCGAAATCGAGCGTAAATTCCAGGCCGATGTATCCTCCGCAGGTCCGATCTTCGCGATGGGAACTCTCGTCGGCTTCGTTGTCGGCATGCTGATCGCCTACCAGATCATCTACACCGACGTCGCCGAGCAACAGCCGCAATACGCGACGATGAAGGCGATGGGCTATCGCACCCGCTATCTGGTCCAGGTGGTGTTAGAGCAAGCAATATTGAGCGCTCTCGCAGGTTGGGTTCCAGCTTGGCTGGTATCCATTCTTCTCTTTCGAATCGTCGGCGCGGTGGCGCTGTTGCCATTGCATATGACCATGGAATTAGCCCTCATCAGCCTATTGCTGACCCTCTCTATGTGCTTGATTTCTGCAATACTGGCGGTCCGCCGCGTCATTTCGGCAGATCCCGCGGAGGTATTCTGATGAGTGCGCCAGCGGTTGTTGATGCAATTCCGCCCGATGGTCTGCAGCCGACGGTGCGGGTGGAGGCCCTCGATTACTTCTATGGGGAGGGCGAGTCTCGCAACCAAGTTCTGTTCGACAACCGGATAGAGATCGAGGCAGGGCAATTCGTTGTAATGACCGGACCGTCCGGGGCCGGCAAGACGACCCTGCTAACCCTTGTGGGCGCGCTGCGCTCCGTTCAAGAGGGCAGGATTGAGGTGCTCGGCCATGATTTGTCGACACTCGGTCGGCGCGAGCTGGTCGCGACGCGACGTCATGTCGGATTTATCTTTCAGATGCACAATTTATTCGACGCGCTGTCGGCTTACGAAAACGTCAAGATGGCGATGCAGCTCGGCGATTGTCCCGTGGCTGAGATGCGCCGGCGCGGGAGCGCAATCCTCGATCGCCTCGGTCTCGGAAACCGGGTCGACTACATGCCACAATCGTTATCCGGGGGACAGCGCCAGCGCGTCGCGATCGCCCGGGCTCTCGTTAACCGTCCCAAACTGGTCCTCGCCGATGAGCCGACCGCTGCGCTCGATAGGGATTCGGCCCACAGCGTCGTCGATCTCCTGAAGGAAACCACGGTCGAAAACGGCGCTACCGTCGTCATGGTTACCCACGACCATCGAATCATCGAGAAGGCCGATCGCCTCGTTCATATGGTCGACGGGAGGATCGTTTCCGACGTGGTGCTGCATGACGCATTGCGGATCTGCGAGTTCTTGAAGACCGTGGACGCGTTCCAGGGTCTCACTCCGACAGAGCTGACCAACGTCGCTGAAAAGATGATCAAGCGCCGCTTCGTCAAGGGCGATGCCGTCATCCGTCAGGGTGATGTCGGCGAAGAGTTTTTTCTGATTTCCGACGGCACGGTCGAGGTCATGCGTGAAGGCCACGATGTCGCGGAATTGGGTGCAGGGGACTTTTTTGGCGAGGGAGCGCTGATCACCGGCGAGCCGCGCAACGCGACCGTGGTCGCCAAAGACGACCTTGACACTTATGTGCTCGGCAAGACAGACTTCCGCGCCGCGATCCAAGCGAGCGTCAGTTTTCGCGACCAGCTCTACCGAATCTACTTCTTGCGTCACTGATAGGTAGCGTCAGAGTTCGACGAGGCGGACGCTCTCATCCCAGAGACCACGTGCCAGGCCGCTGTCTAAGGCCGCCGGGTCGGGGCGCGCCAGCGATTTTCCGATGACGTAGCCTCCGTGGAACGGCTTGGGGTCAGGCACCGCCGCGAGAAAAAGCGATGTCTCGGCACCCTTCTCGGGGCTCGTCATGAACGGTTTCATCAGCCGCCAGGCGAGCTCGGTCAGGCCACCCCGCTGGCCGATTGCGGTGGCGACGAGGCCGGGGTGGAGACAGGTTGCAACAACGTTCGATCCTTCAAGCCGTGCCGCCAGCTCGCGGGTGAAGAGGATGTTGCAGAGCTTGGAGCGCCCGTAGGCCCTAAGCATTGACCAATCGCGCGGTCGTCCGAGAGCGTCGACGTTGAGCCGATGGCCGCGGTGAGCTTCCGACGCGACGGTCACGATCCGCGCCTGGGGCGAAGCCTTAAGGCGATCGAGCAGCAGATTGGTCAGCAGAAATGGTGCCAGATGGTTGACCGCGAAGGTCAGCTCGAACCCGTCGAAGGAGAACCGGTATTTTGGCGATATCAACCCGGCATTGTTGACCAGCACATCGACCCGGCTATCAGCCCCAAGGATTTCCTCGGCCAGGCGGCGCACCTCGGCAAGGCGGGAAAAATCGGCGAGTGCGATCTCGACGCGATCAGAAACCGAGCGCTCAATCACGAAACGGCGCGCCGCCTCGGCCCGGGTGCGGTCGCGGCCGGCCATAAGGACCCGCATTCCGGCCCGGGCGAGGCCAAGCGATGTATAGAGCCCTATCCCTGAACTCGCCCCGGTGACGACGGCAGTGCTCTCGGCTCCGAAAAGATGGCTCGACATTCACGATCCGCTTCAGCCGCTCGCTGGCATGATCTGCCGCTGAGCAAGGCTCGCCTTGGCGATGAACGAGCGCGCAACGGCTATCGACGATGAGCCGTTATGCCGTCCGGACGTCAGAGGTCAACAACAACCATCCGAAGGTGCAAACGAACTGGCTTAGATACGGACGATGGAACCGGGTCCCGCTCGGAGGTAAGCTCGGCCTTCCACAGCGGGAGCCTAACCGATGAGCAGCATTGTTCGGGCTACTAGTCCCGAGGTCGCCGACCCACCTGCCGCCACCTGGTCTAATTGCCTGGTCGTTGACGGCGTTGCCTATGTCGCCGGTATGACCGCTCGGGGCAGCGGTCAGAGCGGCACTGCCGGCGACGAATATGCGCAAGCGAGGGAGATCTTCGGTAAGATTCGCCATCTCGTCGAAGCGGCCGGCGGCAATATGGCCGATGTCGTCAAGGTGACAATCTTCGTCACCGACATCACCCAGCGCGAGAAGGTGTGGCAGGCCCGTCGGGAATTTTTTACCGGTGACTTTCCAACCTCGACCCTGGTGCAGGTGGCAGCATTGGCGGATCCCTCCCTCAAGGTCGAGATCAACGCCGTGGCGCATATCGGTGCAAGCAAACGCTGATCCGGCCAATTCACGAAAATTGACACTCCCCTTTGACGCCGATCTTCGCTATGAAGATCGGGAGTGGGGGGAGAAATCATGCAGATCAGGCTGAAGATTGCGCTCGTAGCCACCGGCTTTGCGTTGGCGACTATCCCGGCATTTGCTGTCGAGATGCCGGCCGATGGCAGTAAGAATTTCAGCACGCCGAACGGCGCGCCTTCTTACTTTACCAACGAGACGGTCTCCGAATCCGCCCGGGTCGACCGCGCGGCCACGTTCGATAAGGAAGACGCGGGGGTCAGTTCAGAGGCACCGGACGTCGGGCCGGCGGTTTCGGTTGGGACGGAGACAGGACTCCGCGACAGGCACGCCTCAGCCCATAGATCCGCGAAGCACTCTTTGAATAGATCCAGGGGCCATGGCGGCTCGACGCACTACGTGAAAGCGACATCGTCGAGGACGACGAGAACCGCTGGGCACATCGCGGCAACCCATACTTATGCCGGAACCGGGTCGGCGAGCGCCATGAAGGGCGCCGGCCGGGGCGGAACGCAGGCCGGTATAAGCAAGCCAAGCACCACGAAACATGCCAGGACCAGCACGCGGCAACATGTATCGGCGATGCCGCCCGGAGCCTCTCCGCTTGTGGGTGTAACCTGAGCCGGGTCACCGATCGGCTATTCCGCTGCCATCGCCGGACGTTCTCCGAGATGCTGCAGGCAGCGGTCGATCCACAGCTTGTTCAATTTTTCCTGGACACTGTTTTGCGATAGCCGCCGGTTAAGCGCCGGGAAATCGACGCGATCCATCTCCTGGTCCTGGTTGAAGCACGAGAAGACCACCGTCTCGACGCCTGTGACGGGGTCGCGCTGCAGTTGCAGGCACTGCGCGCAGATCTCCTTCATCATGCACTGCATCGGCGAGTTGATCGAGGCTATCGCCTTGTGGCCCGGCCGGAAGTAGCGCTTGAGGCGGGCCCGGCGCGCCTCGGCGACAGCGTTCATCATGCCGTCCGACCCGATCGCGACGATGCGGTCGACGGACTCTAAGGGTATGTCGACTGGGCCGAGCGCTCCGGAGCCGTAGGCGGCGATTGCCTCGACGACGTTCCCGACAAAGGCGCGGTCTTGCAGGCGGCCGGGGACGAAGCCCGGCGTTTCATCGCAGCACCACACGACTTGGTCGGCGGCGCGCTCTATGTCTTCGACCCGGTAGCGGTCGGCGATCGTCTTGTAGCCGGCGAAATAGAGCACCCGCGAACCCTGCGCCCGCAATTGGGCGCCGATTGAGAACAGCACCGCGTTGCCGAGCCCGCCGCCGACCAACAATACGGTCTCGCCCGAGGGTGTCTCGGTCGGCGTGCCGGTCGGGCCCATCAGGATCACCGGTTCGCCGGGCTTTAAGAGTGCGCAGAGGTCGGAGGAGCCGCCCATCTCGAGGACGATCGTCGAGAGGAGACCGGTTTCCTTATCGACTGCGGCGCCGGTCAGTGCCAACCCCTCCATCGCGAGCGTCGTGCCGTCGACCCGCGGCGCCAGGGTCTCGTAATTCTGCAATCGGTAGAACTGGCCTGGTTTGAAGGCTCGCGCCGCCATCGGTGCTTTGACGGCGACCTCGACGATCTTCGGTGTCAGCCGGACGACGTCGTGCACTCGTGCGCGCAATTCGTCGTCGAGACGGCGGGCGAGCTCAGCGGGTGACGGCCCCATGGGGGGGAGCCGCGCCAGCATGCGGCTGACCACCGGGTAACCCAGGGTGGCACCCCCCATCGCCTTGACGACGTTGCCTGAAAAACTCGGATGAAGATCGCCGAAAAAGCTAATCGTCCGCCCGTCAGGCCGCAGGCTGGTCAGCACTCGCACGGCGCGCGGCTTCGCGACGCGCTCCGGGGTCACGGGATTGCCGTTCTCGTCTAGCGCGCGGAAATATCGTCCGTCGAGGATGATGTTCGCCGGGTCCTCGCGACCGAGCACGGTGTTGGGCTGGGTTCCCGCCGCGACCAAGATCGTGCGTGCCGGCAGCGTGACCTCCTTCGGGCCCTCGCTCGGTTCGGCCGCGGGGCGGGTCAGCCACAACGCCGCCGCCTGGCCAAAGCGATCGACCTCGACCGCGACCGGGGTCAGCAATTCCGCGAAGCGAATGCCCTCCTCCATCGCCTTGGCCACCTCCTCGTGGTTGAGGGTGTAGCTCGGCGAATCGACCAGTCGCCGGCGATAGGCGATCGTCACCCCGCCCCAGCGGTCGAGCAGCTGCGTCAACCGAGGCAGGCGGCCTTCGCGGCGCGCTGCCTCGCGTTCGGCGCGGATCGCGCGGCCATGAGCAATGAACTCGGCGGCGACCTCGTGCTCCACGTCATTCCATTCCGCGCCTACCGCCTCCTCGCCGCGCTCCGCCACAAGGGTCTCGTAGCGTGACAGAAACTTCTCGACTTGGACTGGATAGTAGGCGAGCGACTCCGTCGCTGTGTCGATCGCGGTCAGCCCGCCGCCGATCACGACCACCGGTAGCCGCACCGTCAGGTTGGCGATGCTCCTGGTCTTGGCCGCGCCGGTCAGCTGCAAGGCCATCAAGAAATCGGAAGCCATCCGGACGCCTGGGGCGAGACCGTTCGGCATTGGGATCACCGTCGGCCGGCCGGCCCCGGCGCATAGCGCCACGTGATCGAAGCCCAGCTCGAAGGCTCGGTCGATCGTGATCGTTCCGCCGAAACGCACCCCGCCATACATCGCGAATTGAGCCCGGCGCTCAAGCAGCAGGCGGATGATCTTCAGAAAATTCTTGTCCCAGCGTACGGTGATCCCGTATTCGGCGACTCCGCCGAACCCCGCCATAACGCGGTCGTCGAGCTGTTCGACGAGGCTCGCGACATCGCGGATCGGCTGAAACGGAAGGCGGCTGCCGTCTGGTGTCACGCTGGAGAGATCGGCGGGCAAGGGCTCGATCTTCAAACCGTCGATCGCGGCGACAAAATGCCCATCGTTGATCAGATGATGCGCCAAGGTGAAGCCGGCCGGGCCGAGGCCGACGACGAGCACCTTGTGGCCGGTCACCGGCTTTGGCAACGGCCGCCTGATGTTCAGGGGGTTCCACCGGGTCAGCAGCGAATAAATCTCGAAACCCCAGGGTAACCCGAGGACGTCCTTCAATGTGCGGGTCTCGATCTGCGGGATGTCGACTGGGTCCTGCCGCTGATAGATGCAGGCCTTCATGCAGTCGTTGCAGATGCGGTGCCCGGTCGCCGCACACAGAGGGTTGTCGACGGTGATGATGGCGAGGGCGCCAATAGCGTTGCCGCGCGCCTTCACCAGGTTCATCTCGGAGATTTTCTCCTCGAGCGGGCAGCCAGCGAGAGTGACGCCAAAGACGGTCTTTTTGAACGCGCCGTCCTTCTCCCGCAGCCCTTTGGCGCAGCTATCTTTGCCCTGGTTGTGGCACCAGATGCAATAATTTGCCTGGTCGAGCGCGCCGGTCAGGTCGGTACCCCGGTCGGTCAAAGCAAAGCCGTCGCGGCGGCGCCATTCCTCCTCGGGCCGCCGCAACATCGTGACGCCGTCACGCATCACGGTTTCGACCGGAACGAGATGCTGCATATCGAGCCGATGCGGCACCTTGAACAGCACCCCACGCCGATGCTTGCGGCGGCCCGCTTCAGACATGGTGGCCCATGCTGCGTAGCGCTGCGCGATATCGAGCGCCCTTGCGTTGGCGACCTCGTCCGCGAGCCAACTCGCTACATGCTCGGCGTAGCGCCGCTCCCAAGCGGAAATCGCGACATCCTCTTCGGACCTCGCGCCTATCAGGCGATCGAACTCGCGGGCGAGATCCGGCCCGTCGAGCCCCTCGGCGTCGGCTTCATTCACTCCTTTGACCGCCCGGCGCTGAACAAACAGGCGCTTGACCGAGTAGAGCGGCGCGAGCTCGTGGTGGCGCACCTGGAGGGCTTGCACCTCGGTCGCGATTCCGAACAACTCGCCGACAAAATCTTCGAGATGGGGTGCCAGATCGACGAGGAGGTCCGACTCGATCTGATGTTCGATCGCGTCCGGAGCGCTTCGCCCCGTCATCAGCCGGTCGTGCAGCCCGACATCAGTCCCGGCGAGGAAGGCAACAAACGCCTGGTCGAGGCGCACGAGGCCGTCACGATCGTAGAGATCGGCGAAAGAAAGCCCGTGCTGTAGGGCGAGATCGGTCATGCGCGCTTGTTACGCGAAGGTCAAATCGGAAACCAACCGCAAAACGCCGCGAGAGGGTTGCGCTCCTTTCGCACCTGCACAATAGATGGCCCGCTCTCGGCTGGATTACAGCCGGGCGGCGTCGACCGATCGTGGAGCGGTGGAATGTCCGGAGAGACTTTCGACTACGATCTTCTGGTGATCGGTTCCGGGCCGGCCGGGCAGCGCGCCGCAATCCAGGGTGCGAAGCTCGATAAGAAGGTGGCGATCGTCGAACGAAAGACGGTGCTCGGGGGATGCAGCGTCAATCTCGGCACGATCCCGTCAAAGACGCTGCGCGAGGCGGCACTCGACCTTTGCGGGTACCGATCGCGAGAATTCTATGGCGCTTCCTATACCGTGAAAGAGCACATCACGATGCAGGATCTGCTGTTCCGCACCAACCGGGTGATCCAGCACGAGCTCGACGTGACCCGCCATCAGCTGATGCGCAACGATGTCGAACTCATAGCGGCAACGGCCTCTTTTGTCGCGCCAGACACAATTCGCCTCGACTATGTCAACGGCGCCAGCTCGCGCATCGTCAAGGCGAGGAAGATCGTCATCGCCGCAGGCGCGGAGACCACCCGCGATCCGCATATCCCGTTCGACGGCGACCGAATTTTCACGAGCGACGACGTCCTGGAACTCGATCGGCTGCCGAGGACATTGGCGGTTGTCGGGGCCGGGGTGATCGGCTGCGAATACGCCAGCATCTTTGCCGCGTTGGGCGTGCGGGTAACTCTGATCGACAAGCGTCATCGGCTGTTGCCGTTCGTCGACCAGGAAATCGCCGACGAGTTCTGCCACCATCTCCGTGAAAATCGGGCCACCCTGCGGCTCAATGAGAGCGTCGACAAATTGGAGCTTGTCGATGACGAGCATGGCGCGCGTGTCAGAATTCACCTCGACAGCGGCAAGACGATCATTGCCGAGAAGGCGCTCTATTCCGTTGGCCGCACAGGTGCCGCCAGCAAGCTCAATCTGGCCGAGGCCGGCCTAGAGCCGGACGATCGGGGTCGGCTGGCGGTCGACGAGCACTATCGCACTGCGGTCCCCAACATCTACGCAGTCGGCGACATGATCGGATTTCCCGCGCTCGCCTCGACTTCGATGGAGCAGGGCCGACTCGCCACCTGCCACGCTTTCGGGATCAAAGCGCACAGCGTCCCCGAGCGCTTTCCCTATGGCATTTATGCGGTCCCGGAAATATCAATGGTCGGCAAGAACGAGGAGGAGCTGACCGAGGCCGCCATCCCCTACGAAATCGGCAAGGCCCGCTACAAGGAGATTGCCCGCGGTCAGATCCTCGGCGACATAACCGGGCTGTTAAAACTGATCTTCCACAGCGAGACCCGCCAGTTGCTCGGCATCCACATCATCGGCGAGGGGGCCAGCGAACTGATCCATATCGGTCAAGCGGTGCTGTCCTTCGGTGGAAAAATCGATTATTTTATCGAGACCGTATTCAATTATCCGACTTTGGCGGAATGCTACAAAGTCGCGGCGTTCGACGGCATCAACCGTCTCGGCATATTTGAGCCGGAGCAAGCAACAATCTCGCAAACCGGATCACCGGACGGGCTCGCTAAAGCCGCCTTGCCGATCGGACTTACTGACCGAGCCACGCTGCAACGTACACCCCGCTCGTCACCTCCTTCAGCGCCAAGCCGATAGTCACCAGAACCAGCGCGCCAATCAGAAAGGTGAAAGCCATGCGCCGCCCGTCCGAAGTTGGTCGGATTAGGATTATCAGCGCCAGCGCGACGGCGCCCAGAAGCAGGACCGCTTGATACCAAGGCATCGTGCAAACCCTTTTGGGGACATCATAGCCGCGAGCTGTTAAGGGATCCTTTCCGGCAGCGATGAGAGAACGGAACGGCGTCGATCACGAAAAAAGGCGCGCAGCAGTTCCCCAGCGCGCCGCTCTTCGATGCCTCCATAGACTTCCGGACGATGGTGAGTGGTTGGCTGGTTGAACAGGCGCGGGCCGTGCTCGACCGCGCCCCCTTTCGGATCGTAGGCGCCGAAATACAGTCGGCGCAAGCGGACCAAGGCGATCGCCGCGGCGCACATCGCGCACGGCTCAAGAGTAACATAGAGATCGCATTCGGCCAGATGCTTGGCCCCGGACTGCGCGGCACCGGCGCGCAGCACCAGCATCTCGGCATGCGCAGTCGGATCGCGATCGGCCTCGACCCGGTTGCCGGCCGCCGCGAGCACGCGGCCTTCGCAATCGACCAATACGGCGCCGACCGGCACCTCGCCGCGCGCCGCCGCCGCCTCGGCTTCGGCGAGAGCGAGCAGCATCAGCGAGCGGCCGGCCATCATCCGCCGTGCCAGCGCCGGATCGGCTCGGGGATCGCGATTGGCCGACGTGTTGACAAGCGCATGAACAACCCCTCCTGCTCGGCCTCGGCATGGAGGGCGCCGTCGACCGTGAATTCGGCTGCAAGCCGCCAGCGCACTCGGCTGAGCCCCGCGACCCGGATGCGGCCGACAAGCCGATCAGTGATCGTCACCGGCCGGCGATAGTTGATCCGCGTGGCGAGGAGGATTGGTGCCACGTCCTCGGCGAGCGCCCGGATCAGCGGGTAGGCCTGGTCCAATAATGCCAGGCGCAGATCCTCGAGCCAGCGGATGAACACGATATTGCTGACGATCCCGGCAAAGTCTATGTCGTAGGTCCGTATCGGGAGCGGCTGCTCGTAGAATTCTCTCATCGTCTCTCCGGGTTTGACGGACCTCTCAGCATGGCACAGCCTGTTATCGGCCTCACCCTCGATCACGAGCCTTCGGGCGGCTATTCGAAATTTCCGTGGTACGCGATCCGCGAGAACTATTGCAACGCGGTCCGCCGGGCCGGCGGGCTGCCGATCCTGTTGCCGCACGACCCTGACGGCGCGGCCGCCTATCTCGACCGGATCGACGGGCTCGTCGTTACCGGCGGCGGCTTCGACGTCGATCCGGCGCTGTGGGGAGCGGCGACCCGCCACCCGAGCGTGACGACCAAGGACCGACGAACAGCCTTCGAGCTTGCCGCCGCGAGAGGTGCGCTCGCCAGGGGGATGCCGGTGCTGGGGATCTGCGGCGGCCAGCAGCTCTTGAACGTCGTGCTTGGCGGTACCTTGATCCAGCACATCCCGGATGAGGTCCCGGGCTGCGTGGCGCACCGCCAGCCGAACCCGCGCGACGAGCCGGGGCACAGTGTCCAGGTGATCGCCGGCACCTTGCTGCACCGCATCACCGAAACTGCGAACCTCGCGGTCAACAGTGCGCATCACCAAGCGGTCAAGGAGGCGGGGCCCGGCCTCGTCATCGACGCCGTTGCCGAGGATGGCGTCGTCGAGGGGATCGAAGATCCGCGCCAGCGCTTTTGTCTCGGCGTGCAGTGGCACCCGGAGTTCGAGATCAGCGAGGCCGATCGGCGGATTTTCCGTGCCTTTGTCGAGGCCGCCGGCGGGTGAGCGAAGCCGCGACATCTCCGGAGCGTGTGGCCAAATTGCTGGCGCGCGCCGGGTTGTGCTCGCGCCGCGATGCCGAGCGGTGGATCGTCGCCGGGCGGGTCTCGGTTGACGGTCAGGTGCTGACCAGCCCGGCGCTAGCGGTTACCGCGGCGAACGATATCCGCGTCGACGGCGCACCATTGCCCAGCCCTGAACGGGCGCGCTTGTGGCGGTATCACAAGCCGGCCGGGCTCGTCACCACGCATCGCGACGAGAAGGGCCGGCCAACTGTCTTCGACGCGCTGCCAAAGGAGCTGCCACGGGTAATCTCGGTAGGCCGCCTCGATCTCACATCCGAGGGGCTGCTGCTGTTGACCAATGACGGCGCGCTCGCCCGCCGCCTCGAGCTGCCGGCGACGGGGTGGCTGCGGCGCTACAAGGTTCGGGTCCATGGCGAGGTTGATCCGGACCGCCTCGCCGCTCTCGAAAAGGGCATCACGATCGACGGCGTAGCCTATGGCCCGATCCGGGCCAGCCTCGAGCGCCGGCAAGGCAGCAACGCCTGGATCGCTCTGGCCCTGCGCGAGGGCAAGAACCGCGAGGTGCGCAAGGTGCTCGAGCATCTCGGGCTGCCGGTGGCCCGGCTGATCCGGCTCTCCTTCGGGCCATTTCAGCTCGGCAATCTGGCGCGAGGCGAGATCGCCGAGGTGCCGAAGAAGGTTCTGGCTGAGCAGCTCGGAAACGCAGGTCCGGCACATGCGCATCGTCGGCGGTAGGCACCGCGGCCGCCGCCTGCTGGCTCCGCCGGGGGATACGGTTCGGCCGACCAGCGACCGTGCCCGCGAGGCGTTGTTCAACATCCTCTCGCACGGGCGCCTCGCCGCCGACGGCATTCCCTTTGCCGGTGCTGCGGTGCTCGACGCCTTTGCCGGGACGGGCGCGCTCGGCCTCGAAGCGCTGTCGCGCGGTGCGGGGGAGGCAATCTTTATCGAACGCGACCCCGAGGCCGTTGCCGTCCTGCGCAGGAATGTCGCGTCGCTGGGCGAGAGCGCCCGTGCCGAGATCGTACCCGGTGACGCCACCCGTCCATTCCGCGCGAGAGTGGAATGCGCGGTGGCATTCATCGACCCCCCTTACCAAAGCGGGCTCGCCGCCCCAGCACTCGAAGCGCTCGATCGCGCGGGCTGGCTGGCGCCGGACGGGCTTGCCATTATCGAGTTGGGCGCGCGCGAGGAATTGGCGCCACCGGCAGGCTTTGCTCTCTTCAACGAGCGCGTCTATGGCGCCGCACGACTCGTCTTCCTGCGCCGTGATGCAACACTCGGATCGAAGCCAGACATCCAGAGAAATGGAGCTTCATCATGACCGCGCCACAGCCTGTGCTCGATCACGTCGTCATCGATGTACGCGACCATATCGACGACGCGATGCGGTGCTTTGCGTCACTCGGCTTCCAGCTGACCCCGCGCGGCCGTCACACCTTGGGCTCAGTCAACCATCTCGCGATGTTCGCCACCGATTATCTCGAGCTGCTGGGCTTTGGCGAGGACGGTGCAACCCGTACGGAGATCGCACGCTTTCCGCGTGGCCTGAACGGTCTCGTATTCAAAACCACCGATGCCGATCTGGTGCATCGGCAAGCACAAGCGGCGGCCCTCCCGGTCCTGCCGGTGCAATCCTTCTCCCGCCCGGTAGCTCTCGCCGGCGCATCGCACGACGCGCGGTTTCGTACCACCCGACTGGATTCGGACAAAATCACAATCGGCCGCGTTTATTTCTGCGAGCACCTGACTCCCGATCTCGTGTGGCGGCCCGAGTGGCAAACCCATCCCAACGGCGCCAATGCGATTTCGCGCGTAGTGGTTGCGACCCCCGATCCGCAGCGCGCGGCAGGGCTGTTCCGGGATTTGTTCGGCGCCCACGCGATCGCCGAGCGCAACGGGCGACAAGTGATGACCGCCGGGACGGCACAGGTTGAGCTCAGCCCGCCGAATATGATCGCAGCCGAGTTCGGCGCAGCGGCGGAACCGGCCGGACGCGCGGAGTACATGGCGGCCCTCGGGATCAAGGTCCGGTCGCTGCGCGAGACTGCGCAAATGATGCGTGCCGTCACCGGCGTGCGCGTCGAGGCACAGCGGGTGCTAGCGCCAGCCGCCGCCGCGTTCAACACGACGATCGTATTCTCGGAGTGACCGATGGGGGTTCAGGCGAACCACACGCCGACCAGCTTCAGCAATCTCGGTGACGCGATCGATCGATCTGGTGATCCCGACGGATTGACGGTGATCGATCTGGGCGGCACTCCGGCACCGCGTTTCTACAGCTATCGCGAGATCGACGCGCTCGCCGATGCGACGGCGCGCGGGCTCCTCGCGTACGGCCTCGAGCGTGGCGAGCGCGTCGCGATCCTGTCGGCCAACCGCAGCGAGTTTATCGCGGCGTTCCTGGGCATCATGCGCGCTGGGCTCGTCGCGGTTCCGGTCAATTGGAAATTGCCGGCGGCGACCGTCGAGTTCATCTTGCGCGACTGCGCCGCAAGACTCGTGCTCTGCGATCGGGCGCGGCTGTCGCTCTGCCCGACCGAGCTGCGGCGCTTCGTCTTCGAGGAGGATTTCGCGGCACTGCTCGACCACGGCCCTTTTGTCGCGGTCACCTCGCAGCCGGAAGATCCGGCCATGTTTTTGTACACCTCGGGCTCCAGCGGGCGGCCTAAGGGTGTCGTGCTGTCGCATCACAGCCATCTCTGGGTGATCGACATGCGCCGCCGCGCCGGCAGCTTTGGAGAAAGCCGAGTGCTGGTCGCCGCACCGCTTTACCATATGAATGCGCTCGCCGTGTCGCAGGCCGCGTTCGCTCAGCACGACACGGTCATCCTGCTGCCGGGCTTTACGACGCAGAGCTATATCGAGGCGGCCGGGACTTATCGCGCCACCGCCTTGACTTCTGTGCCGACGATGATTGCGATGATGCTACGCGAAGCGGCGTTGCTGGAACGAACCGATTTGTCGTCGGTCACCGCGGTGCGGATGGGCTCGGCACCGGTCTCGCAAGGGCTGATGGAAGCAGCGCGGCGTGCCTTCCCACGCGCCGTCATCACCAATGGCTACGGCACGACGGAGGCAGGGCCGATCGTTTTCTCAGCGCATCCCGACGGACGGCCGACTCCCGACCTTTCGGTCGGGGTCGCGCACCCCGATGTCGAGCTGCAGCTGGTTGCGGGTGCCGAAACCGAGGCGAGCGAGGGCGTATTGCAGATGCGCTGTCCGGCCTTGATGACCGGCTATCACAACCTGCCCGAGGCTACAGCGAAGGCGCTGACCCCGGACGGCTTTTACGTCACCGGCGATGTGTTCCGCCGCGACAGCGAGGGCTTCTATTATTTCGTCGGCCGCGGCGACGACATGTTCGTTAGCGATGGCGAGAACGTCTACCCCGGCGAGATCGAGGCGATCTTGGAGCGGCATCCGGACATCCACCAGGCGGTGGTGGTGCCGGTCGACGATGAGCTGAAGTTCAAAAAGCCGGTCGCCTTTGTCGTGGCGCGATCCGGCGGCGCGCCGAGTGAGGAGGCGGTCAAGGCGTTCGCGCTCGCCAATGCTGCGCCCTATCTGCACCCGCGCCGGGTGTGGTTCCTACCGGAGATGCCACTTGCTGGCACCAATAAGATCGACCGGCGTACCCTGGCGCAGCGTGCCGCGGACCTGCTATCTCAGTCCTAAGCGTAATGCCGACGGTCTCGTTCACCCGCGCGCTCGAGCGCTTTCTGCCGGCACCTTCCACCGCTGTGGAGGGCGCCACAGTGGGCGCCGCACTTGCCGCTGTCTTCACGTCGCGGCCGGCATTGCGCGGCTATGTGCTCGATGACCAGGGCGCCTTGCGCCGGCACGTCGCCGTCTATGTAAATGGCCGGCTGGTGAACGACCGCACCGGGTTGACCGACCCGGTGGGTCCGCGCGACGAGATCTACGTCTTGCAAGCATTGTCGGGCGGGTGATGGAGGAAGGAATGGCAGATCAGCTCCATGTCGCGACACGCAAGGGACTCTTCGAACTGGCTCGCGGCCACGGCATGTGGAGGGTCGCCGACGTGCAGTTTCTCGGCGATCCGGTCTCCGCGGTGCTGACCGACGCCGACGGTACGGTCTATGCCGCGCTCGATCTCGGTCATTTTGGCACCAAGTTGTGGCGCCGCGACCCTGCCGGCGCCTGGCAGGAGCTGGCGGCACCGGCGTTTCCTTCTAAGCCGGCCGAGGCGGGCGATGATCCCCATCCCTGGTCGTTGGGCAAGATCTGGGTGCTCGAGGGGGGTGGCGCGGCGGGGCGCCTGTGGGCGGGCACGATGCCCGGCGGGCTCTTCCGCTCGGACGATAGCGGCCAATCCTGGTCGCTGAACGAGACGCTATGGCGTATGCCCGAGCGCCGGCGGTGGTCGGGGGTGGCGGGCGGCGAACAGCCCGGCATCGCCTCCGTGCTGGTCGACCCGCGCAATCCCGCCGACATCCGCATCGGGGTGTCGACCGCGGGAGTGTGGGCGAGCACCGATGCCGGCATGTCGTGGCGCAACATCAACCGCGGCATGTATGCGGAGTACATGCCTCCAGAGCTGCGCGAAGAACCGATCGCCCAGGACGTCCATCGCCTGGCGCGCTGCACCGCCTATCCCGAGATTGTCTGGTGCCAGCACCACAACGGCGTCTTCCGCTCGGAGGATGCCGGCGCCACCTGGCACGAGCTGACGGCGATCCGCCCGTCGAAATTCGGCTTCGCCGTCGCCGCCCATCCGCTCGATCCGGACACCGCATGGTTCGTCCCGGCGGTCAAAGACGAACGGCGCATCCCGGTCGACGGCAAGGTTGTCGTCGCGCGCACCCGCGACGGCGGTCGTAGCTTCGAGGTATTGAGGAAGGGCCTGCCGCAGCACCATGCCTACGATCTGGTGTGGCGCCATGCCCTCGCGGTCGATGCGAGCGGCGAGCGTCTCGCCTTCGGCTCGACCAGCGGCGGGCTGTGGATCTCGGAGGATGGCGGCGATTCTTGGGCGATGCCCGAGGCCCGCCTGCCGCCGATTGCTGCGGTGCGCTTCGCGGCGAGTTGACGACTGCCCGCACTTCGGGCGCGCGCGGTTATTCGCGTCGCAATGTAACGACCAACACGTCGCGGTAGGCCGGAAGCCGTGGATCGATCGCCGTTACTGCAGTAACGCCGTGATAGACTCTGCTATCGTCGACCAGCGCTGAATCGAGTGGTGCGGTCAACGTGAAGCTGCCGAGCGGGCGTTTGACCAGATCGTAGATCGTGGTTTCGCCGCTGGCGATGTTTTCGCGGCGGACCATCAGCACCAGCACCCAGTCGACCCCGTCGCGGTGCATTCCTTCCGGGGTCGGGCGGCCCGCCTCGCCCGGCCCCGCCTCGATGCGAAACTGGTGCAATTCGACATGCCAGGCCGCCGGCCGAACGGCCGCAGGCGTCATCCCGTCGAATAACGCCTGGCTGGTCAGCAAGATCGCATTCAGCGCCGGGTGGCGGGCGACCGTCTCGGTGACCGGTTCGAACCAGCGCTCGATCCCGCCGTTGAGCTGGTTGTAGTCGCTGCTCTGATAGTGCGGCTGATGGGGCTTCCGCACGATCCCCGCCGGCGAGGCGCGAAACGCGGCAAAGCGGCGGCGGCGGTAGCGACCGCCATCGGCCATGTAAGTGTCGATGCCGAGATCGTCCCAGCTAGAGGCAAACGACCTCCAATCGTGCAGCCCGGCGGCCTCCAACGCCGCGTTCATCTCCGGAGCCCGCACAAAGGCGAAGCCGTCACGGCCGATCGTGTCAGCGATCGCGGCAAAGAAATCGGTCATCCGCACTTCCCTGATTCGAGCGAGCGTTATGTGGTCATTTCGTGTGCAATTCCACCCCGCAGCCGGCGGGTCATGGACGGCGGCGCGCGGGTGTGAGGTGGGTCACACGGGGAGGGTACAATTTCTGATAAATGCAACAGACACGTCGATTTTTTTACGAGCACATTCCGCTTGCAAAATCCGTGTTGGTACACTATTAACTATATTTGGTTGTGCCAATGGTTAATTTATTTGAGAAAGGGGGCAATATGACGACGACACCGGCGAGCCGTTCTCGACGCGAAACCGTGATCGGGGCATTTGCAGGCTGGGTCCCAACCGCCATCCTCGCAGCGATCCTGTTGGGGATGACAGCCATCCCTACTCGCGCCGATTGCAACCCGGCCGATCGCATCAATGCACAGTGTTATCCCGATCTGCAGAGCGCCACCGCGGCGGCGCTCGCTGCCAATGTGCCCCTGTGGCTCCCAGCCGGCACCTACACGATCGGCCAAGAGCTCGTCATTGACTATGCACCGCTCGCCGCCACCGGCTTCCAGATCATTTCGGACGGTGCGGTCATCGACGCGACGGCAACCGGCCAGCGTGCGATGTCGGTCGAATGCAGCGGCGGCACACCGGACAATCCGAAGGGTTGCTTCTACTTCCACATCCAGGGCACCCTGTTCGTCAACGCCAATACGTCGGCAGCCGCCGTCCGTTTCGGCCTCAACGACTTCTCCGATGCGCACAATTCGGCGAAGATCGACCACCTGATCGTCAACAACGCCGGTTCCGGTTGGGCGGTGCGGCTGAATTACGTCTTGAACGCCAACATCTTTACCGTTGCGGTGTCGGCCGGCACCGCCGGACTCGTGATGGATCAGGTGCAGTTCTCCAGCATTTCCGGTGCCGCGTCGGCGACAACCGGGACTGCGATGCTGATCGAACGGGGCTACACAATGGCCAACACGATTCAGGCGATCGACCTTGAGGTCGCACAGTCCGCCCTGACGATCACCTCGCCCTACGCGAACCGAAACACCTTTGTGTCGCCCTACTTGAACTGCCCGACCCCGATCGTCGCCACCGCCGGCGACAGCAACATGTTGCTGAACCCCAGCTATGGCGCCGGGCAGCCACCCGCCCGGGGATCGCAAACCGGTATTCTGACCCTACCGTAACGCAGTGAGAAAGGAGATCACAAAACCGCTTCGGCAACGACGCGCAGCGCCTCCCCGGTGGCGCTGGTCAGCACGAGTGTGCCGATCCGATGGTCCCTCGCCAGCTCCTTCCAGGCATGCAGTCGATCGCGGATGCGTTCCTTGGTTCCAACCAGCGAGATCTCGTCGATCAGCGTGTCGGGCACGGCGGCCTCGGCCTCGTTGCGCCGGCCGGCGAGAAAATGGTCCTGGATTGCGCCGGCTGCCGCCTCGTAGCCGAGACGCTTGGTCAAATCGTTGTAATAGTTCTTTGACCGCGCGCCCATCCCGCCGATGTAGAGAGCGAGCTGTGGCCGGACCGCATCGCGGCACGCCGCGAGATCTCCGCCCATGCTGACGCGGACGTAGGGCGCCAGATCGAAATTGGCCAGGGTCTTACCGCCCCCGGCTTTGGCCATCCCTTCCAGGATCGAGGCGGTGATCGTCTCGACCTTTTCGGGCGACATAAAGATTGGCAATGTGCCGTCGGCCACTTCGCCTGCGGTGCGTAGCCCGGCCGGTGCGATCGCCGCGGTGTAGATCTTCAAGTTGGGATCGCCGTGGATGATGCTTCTAAGCGGCTTGCCGAGCCCGGTAGCACCCGGCCCGTTGTAGGGGATCTGATAATGCTCGCCGTGAAATTCGAGCGGCGCGCTGCGCTCGAGGATCCGGCGGATGATTGCGATGTATTCGCGAGTGCGCAACAGCGGCTTGCCGAACGGCACGCCGTGCCAGCCCTCGACGACTTGCGGACCGGAAGGGCCGACGCCGCACAGGAAACGATTGCCTGACATCGCCTGCAAGGTCATCGCGGTCATCGCCGCGCAGGCCGGGGTGCGCGCCGGCATCTGCATGATGCTGGTACCGGCCTTGATCTTCTTGGTCTGCGCCAGCACCCAGGCAACCGGTGTCACCGCATCGGTGCCGTAGGCCTCGCCGCACCACACGGCGTCGTAACCGAGCCGTTCGGCCTCCCATACGAGATCCATGTCGACGCCGGAGGTCGGCGAGAACTTCAGGGTTATCGCCAATTTCATGCTCAAACTCCTTGCGCCGCATGCGCGACCCGCTCGACGGCGCCGAGCCAGTCGTCGAGCTTGCGCTCGGCGGGCTCGACGAGGACATGATCGACGCCCGCCTCGCCATAGGCGGCACGCCGTGCCTTGAGCTGGCCATCGTCTTTGCCCTCCCAGGCGGTGCGCAGCGAGATTGCGAATTCCGGGTCCGGGCGTTTTTCGCGCAGCCGCCGCACGATCGGCGCGGCCTCCTCGGGCGACAGCCGCGAGCCGTGCCAGCCGTCGAGGTGCAGGGCGCGGGCGAGCGCCGCGTCCGAGCTGCCGCCGATCCAGATCGGGATCGGCTTGACCGGCTGCGGCAGCATTCGCATGTATTCGATCACCGCCGGCACCCAGCGGGACCGAAAGCTGACCGGGTCCTCGCTCCACACAGCGCGCATCATCGCGATGCCCTCGTCCATCCGCCGGCCGCGCTCGCGGAACGGCACGCCCAGCGCGGCGAATTCGGCTTCGAGCCAGCCAACCCCGGCGCCGAGGATCAACCGCCCCCCGGAGAGGTTCTGCAATGTCGCCAACTCTTTGGCGAGCGGCAGCGGGTGGCGCATCGGCAACACCAGCACGCTGGTGCCGAGCCCAATCCTTTTGGTGAACGCCGCCGCCCAGGTCAGGGTCAGGACCGAGTCATAGAATAATGCCGAGGGCGGGTAGGGCGCCCCCTTCGGGATGATGATGTGCTCGCTCGACCACGCATCGGCAAAGCCGAGCTCCTCGGCCTGAATCGCGGCGCGCCGGATCGCGTCCGGCCCGGCCTTGCGCCCGATCTGCGGCAGATGAATCCCGATACGCATCAGACCCTCCCGCGCCTTTTTCGGCGGGCAAGGTGACGCGCAGCGACGGCGCGCGCAAGCGGCCCCGTGCGGCCTCTCGTGAGACCGATGCCGCGGAGGTCAGTTTGTCAGATAGGCTTTGGCCTCGGCCAGCTCGGAGCGCTCGGGTCCGGCCGGTTTGCTGAGCGCCACCAGCTCCTGATAGGCGTCGTGGGCGGCGGCGGCATCGCCCGACTGCTTGGCGGCGCGAGCCTCACCGAGGATGCTGCGAAAGCGGTTGGGGTCGGTGCGCAGCATCTCCTTGTACTCGGTCATTGCGGCGGCGGGCTGATTGAGCTCGAGCAACAGGTCGGCGAGCAGCTCGCGCGCCGGCAGCACCGAGGAGGGAGTAGCCGGGTGCTTGTCCATTGTTACTTCGAGATCGGCTGCCGCGCGCACCAGCTCGACCGCCTTTGTGTCGTCGCCCTGGACATGGGCGAGGATACCGGCCGCGCCCAAGCGCTGAACCTCGACCTGGTTGGCCCAGTACGTGTTTTTTTCTGCCGAGAGCTTGTCTTTGAGCGATTGCAGCTGCCCGATCTCCTTCTGGGCGCCCGCGATGTTCCCGGTCCGCGCCTCACCGAGAGCGCGAGCGAATGAGATCATCGCCTCGGCCCACGGAAACCGTTCGAGCGGGAACCCGATCTCCGGCGCCGACAGTGACGCGGCGGCCGCCCAGTCGCGGCGTTCGAGCGCGTAGCGCACCGGGATCGCGGCGACCGCATAGGCCGTGGGCAAATTGGCGCCGGCACTCTGCTGAAAGCTGACCAGCTGGTCGACGACCGCCTTCGCCGGTCCGTCCTGCGCGGTCTGCAAATAGGCGTATTCGAGATAATCCATGGTGTGGACGGTTTCGCCGTCGAACCCTTGCGGCCCAAGCGTTTTGCGGACATAGGCGAGTGCAGCGGCATTAGCGGCGCGGTTCGAGTCGATTGATTCCTGCCACATGCCGAGCCGGGTGAAAATGTGCGAGGGCATGTGCAAAGCATGCGGCACGTCGGGCGCGATCTTGGCATAGCAGATCGCCGCATCCAGCCCCGCCTGGGCGAACTTTGCCGAATCGTCGCTGTGGATCAGGTAATGCACGACGCCGGGATGGTTCGGCTCTTCCTTCCAGACCTTGTTCAGGATTTCCGCCGCTTTTGTTTGGTTGGCGTAGGTCTTGTCGGTCGGCAGCGCGGTCGTGTCGAGCGCCAGCGCGTAGAACACCGCGGCCTCGCGATCCTCGGGGTATTTCAGATAGACCTGCTCCATCTCCTTTTCGTAAGCGAGCGCTCGGGTGCGATGGTCGAGCTTGTCATTGTCGCGGTAGAAGGCCGCGATTGCCGCGATGTAGTCCTTCTCGCGTTCGGTCTTGATCGGCGCCGCCATCGCCTTCTCGATCGCGTCGGAGCCCGCCTTTAGCGCCGCCGGGCTCGGCGGATACCATAGTGGGTACCAATGGCTCATCGCGATGCCCCAATAGCCGATCGCACAGTTGGGGTCGGCTTCGGTGACCGCGGTGAAGTCCTTCAGCGCCTCGGGATACCAGAACGAGTGCAGGGTCCACACCGCGTGCTTGAAGGGGTGCTCCACGGCGGGGCTACACGACGTCGCGAAATCGACCTCTTCGACGATCTTTGCGCCGGTGTCCGCCCGCGCCGCGGGTACCATCGGCAGCGCAAGCAGCGCGGTAGCGGCGAAACCCAGAGAAATTCGACGGTGCGCCATGGCAATACTCTCCCCGAAGCAGCTCTTGGGCCCGATCGACCCTAAGGGCCCATCATTGGCCCATGTGTGAAGTAGTTCACACTTGGCGAGAAAAATTACAGGAACCTTACAGCCGCCAGCTTTGCCGACAAGCCCCATGCTCGCCCAAGCGGCGCTTGCCGTAGGCGCGCCGGCGGTTCATCCTCGTGGTGGGATGACAGTGGGTGGCGCGATGGCAGATCAGTTGCCGCAGGACGGTCTGGTTGCGGTCGTAAAGCGCGATTGTCCGACCTGCGTGCTCGCAGCACCGGTGCTGGGCGCCCTGGCGCGCGATGCCGGGCTCACCGTCTACACCCAGGACGATCCGACCTTTCCGGAGACGGTGCCGGGCCGCGTCGACGACACCGCACTCGACATGTCGCATCGGCTGAAGATCGAGATCGTGCCGACCTTGATCCGGTTTGAGGCGGGCCACGAGGTCGACCGCACCTATGGCTGGGATCGCGGGGAGTGGGAGCGCCTAAGTGGCGTTGCCGGGCTCGGCCGCGATCTGCCCGAGACGCGGCCCGGCTGCGGCGCCAAGAATGTCGAGCCGGGGGTCATCGAGCGCCTCAAGGTCCGTTTTAACGAGACGGGTCTCAAATCGCGCCGCATCGAGATCGGCAAGGACGAAGACGAGCAGGAGGCGATGTTCGCGCGCGGCTGGTCGGACGGGCTGCCGCTCGTGCCGCCGACCGAGGAGCGGGTGCTGCGTATGCTCGACGGCACGGCGCGTGACCCGCAGGAGGTCCTGGGGCTGGTCCCGCCGGCGCTTGCCGCCGCCACCGTCGAGAAGATCGCGGTCAATGCGGTGATGGCCGGGTGCAAGCCGGAATATCTGCCGGTCGTGCTGGCGGCGGTCGAGGCGGTGCTCGACGAGAGCTTCGCGATGCATGGCGTGTTGGCGACGACGATGTTTGTTGGGGCGGTGGTCGTCGTCAACGGCCCGATCCGCCGCCGGATCGGCATGAACGCCAAGGGCAATGCGCTCGGTCAAGGCAACCGCGCCAATGCCGCAATCGGCCGCGCGCTGCAGCTGGTCATTCGCAATATCGGCGAGGGCCGGCCGCAGGAGGTCGACCGCGCCACGCTCGGCAACCCGGGCAAGCTCACCTATTGCTTTGCCGAGGACGAGGAGGGGTCGAGCTGGGAGCCGCTGTCGGTCGAGCGCGGCCTGAAGCCCGGCCAATCGGCGGTGACGGCGTTCGCCGGCTATGGGCTGCAAGGTATCGTCGACCAGAAGTCGCGCGATCCCGAGAGCCTCGCTCGCAGCGTTGCGGGGTCGCTGAGAGCGCTCAGCAATGTCAAGCATGCGCCGGCGTGCGACGCGCTGTTGGTGATCTCTCCCGAGCATCACCGCACCTTCAAGAATGCCGGCTGGTCGAAGGCGCGGCTCTACGAGGAGCTCTACCGGCTCTGCGAGATCCCCGCCGCCGACCTCGTCGCCGGTGCCAAGGGCATCGCCGAGGGTCGAGCCCAATCGCTCGCCGGTAGAACCGTCAACAAGTTCCGACCCGGCGGGATTATGATCGTCCGCGCCGGTGGCGACGCCGGCATGTTTTCCGGTATCATCGGCGGCTGGGGCGTGGGCGGTCCCCGCAGCAGTCTCCCGGTAACCAAGGAGGTGAGAAATTGACTGTCTTACTCGACCCGACCTCGGAACGAAGTCCGACCATCCGGCCGCGCCTGCCCCGGCCGGAGAGGCTCGATGGGCTGACAATCGGCATTCTCGACATCGCCAAATCGCGCGGCGACGTGTTTCTGCACCGTCTCGGCGAGCGGATCGGCGAGCGCGGGATCGCCGTCAAGCATTATGCCAAGCCGACCAACACGCGGGTTGCACCGTTGCCGTTGCGGCAGCAGATCGCCGCGGAAGTCGATCTCGTCATCGAAGGATTGTCCGACTGAGGGTCCTGCATTTCGTGCTGTACGCATGACATGGCGGATCTCGAAGCACGCGGCATTCCAACAGTTGGCGTCGCCACCACCGAATTCATCGAAGGTGCTGCCGCCCAAGCAAAGTCCCTCGGTATCGACCCGGCGCTGGTGTTTATTCCGCATCCGGTCCAGGACCGCACCGACGATGAGCTCAAAAAGCTCGCCGACGACCATCTCGAGCCGATCCTGGCGATGCTGGTAAAGGACGGCTGACCCTTCTAGTCCTTCCTGGGCCAGACGAACCCGGCCCACGTCACCCGAGGTGGGGTGGGCCATTCCGATTAGCGCGGCACGGCCGCCGTCATGCCCAAAAACAACGAAAAATTGCTTTTCGCGCCCCGCAGACGCCTTTAGCCTGCTTTCGCATGCCAATGATTTCAGATACTTGCGCGGCGAAATTCGTTACTTAGCGGAACAATGGAATTTTTCGCTGGAACAACGAATTGAGAACGCCGTAACAATCGAATTGCAATCGAAATTCGATTTTTTTCGAAAATAGCGAATTACGCGAACACGTGGTCGCAGCACTCCCGTTCCTAGTGGGCATGACCCTCGCTTCCGGGCTGCCAGGTGATCAGTATCTCTCGGCCGGGAGGAACATAGCGTGGGATGAAGCCCTTGGGGCTTGCGGCAAAGAGCTCGTCGAAGCGGGACTCAAGGATCACCCGGAGGCGTTGCTCGAGGTCAGACCCTAAATTCCACCAACTCCACTGCTCTCCCGGAAACCGCGCGATGGCATTAGAGATTGCCGCGTCACGACTAGGGGCCGGCGTGAACGGCACAGTCGGCTGAGGCAGAACCCGGATGTCGGGCAGAATGCCCAGTTCCCAAATCACGTTTATTAGTTCGACATGGCCGGGAACGACCTCCTCTGCTTCCCCGTGCACCAATTGGTAAAGGACGCGCTGAAATGATGGTCCCGGCACACCGTTGACGGTGATCAGAACTCGTCGACGGCCTGCCTGCTCCAGCTTTTTGATGAACGGCACAATCTCCCGCGTCAGGTAGGTAACGTGGTTCACCAGAGCGACCGATCCGGCAGGCGCGTCAACGTCAGGCCATTCACCCTCGATGATGCGCGTGTTGCTGATCCCGGCCCCAGCGGCATTCGCCCGAAAGCCTATGGCCATGGTGGGCGAAGGCTCGACATTGATCACCTCGCGGCACCGCAAAGCGAGCGGCAGCGACATGCGGCCTGCACCCCCTCCGACATCGACTATGACATCGTCCGCTTCGATATACGAAGCGATGACAGCCAGGTTTGGACCAAGCGGTCGGAGTGGATCGGCCTTCAGGAGGGGATGGTCGGCGGGGCAACCAGCGCGTTTATCTCCGGGCGGCTGCGGGCCGCGCAGACGGGTGCGCTGCGCGAGCACGGCATCGACTCGCGCGGCATAGCGGTCGGCCGCTGTATTGCCATCGGTCGTCGTCATCGAGGCGCAGGCTCCCAGGTGATCAGGATTTCGCGACCGGGCGTGATAAAGCGCGGCACGAAGCCCTCAGGGCCTGATGTGAAGAGATCGTCGAAGTGCGACACCAGGACAGCGCGCAGACGCTGTTCGAGGTCAGGTTTGAGTGGCCATAGCGCCCATTGGTCACCCCCGAAACCCGCGACCCTCAGAGCGATTGCTGCCTCACGGGTGGGTGCTGGGACGATGGGTCTGGCGGCGTGGAGTCGTAGGACGTGCAAATCCGGCAGGATCCCCAACTCCCAGAGCACATTCACCAGTTCCACATGTCCAGGAACCACCTCCTCGGCCTCACCGTGCACGAGCGGGAAGAGAACCCGCTGCCATGACGGTGGAGGTGGACTATTGACGGTGATTAAAACTCGCCGCGCGCCCGCCCGCTCTAGCTTGCTGATAAACGGCACGATCTCCCGCGTGAGGTAGGTGACGTGGTTGACTAACGCGACCGTTCCTAAGGGTGGGTCAATCTTGAGCCAGTCGCCTTCGATTACGCGGGCGTTGTTGATCCCGGCCTGGCCAGCATTGGTCCTAAATCCGGCCCCCATGGCCGACGAGGGCTCAACGTTGATGACTTCGCGGCAACGCAAGGCAAGCGGCAGCGAGATTCGGCCTGCACCCCCTCCGACATCGATAATGATGTCATCCGGCGCGATGTACGAAGCTATAACCTCCAGATTTGGATCCAGCGGACGCCGCGGATCAGCGGTCAGCAGAGGGTGACCGCTGGGTAGACCCGCAAAAAGGTCTCCGGGGGGCTGCGGACCGCGCAGCCGCGTGCGTTGCGCAAGCACGGCGTCGATCCGAGTGGCATAGCGGTCGGCCGCGCTGTCGCCATCGGCTGTCACGATGGTATCGCCCCGATTTCCCTCACAGCGCCGGTCTGCTTCGGATCTCCTCGGGCACCCTACGAGACAGGAACTGGCCGTCTTTAAGGTCGCCCTTAAAGGCGCCATTCTCGACGACGATCTTGCCGCGCAGCATCACAAGCGACGGCCAGGCGGCTAGGTCGCGGCCTTCCCAGGGGGTGTAATCGGCCTCGTGCAGTTCGGCGGCGCGCACGATCTTGCGCTGGCGCGGATCGAGCAGCACGATGTCGGCGTCCGAGCCCACCGCCAGCGCGCCCTTGCGCGGGTAGAGGCCCATGATTTTGGCAGCGTTGGCCGACACCAGGCCGACAAAATCCGAGAGCCCATAGCCGCGTTTTTCGACCGTCTCGGTGTAGATCAGCGAGAGCCGCGGCTCGACCCCGGCGTTGCCGCCGGTGGTGTCGTCGATCCGCCGCCCCTGCAATTTGATCCTGAGCGGGCAGCAGATCTCGTCGGTGGCGACGGTCTGGATCGCACCGTGATCGGTCGCTTGCCACAATGCCTCCTGGTCGGCGCGAAATTTCAGCGACGGGTAGGTGTGGTAGATCTGGCCGTTTGGCCGGCGATAGTCCTCGGCGGTGTACATCAGATACTGGTGCAGGGTCTCGCCGTAGATCGGGACACCCTTGGTGCGCGCGGCGGCGATCGCATCGACCCCGGTCTTAGCCGAGGTGTGCATCATGTAAAGGGCCGCACCCTCGATATTGGCGGCGAGCCGGATCACCCGGTTGAACGACAGGTCCTCCGACAAGGTGTTGTGCACCTCGGCCATGTTCTCGAAGCCGGTGCGGTCCTCGCGGGTCAGCTTCTCGTACATGTGCATGACGATGTCGTTGTCCTCGGCGTGGATCGCGGCGATCCCGCCGGCCTGCGCCAGGACCTTGAGCACCTCCCAGATATCGCCGAAATCGACCATGCGGCCGCGGCGGCTCGGAGTGATGTCGGTCGTGAACATCTTGACCGAGGCGTGCCCGGCCTGCACCGCCTCGGCGAGCTCGCCGAGGCGCTCGGGCGCGATCTTGCCGAGCAGCATCGTGTGAAAGGCGTAATCGCCATAGCAGGCGCCCGCCCACTGCTTGTGGCGTCGCTCGATCGCCTGCTGGATCGTCTCGCCGCCCTCTACCGGGGCGAAGTCGATCGTCGTAGTCGTGCCGCCGTGCAAGGCCGCGCGGCTAACCGTCGACGCCGGCTCGGTCAAGGTCGGCTGGGTCACACCGGGCATCGGCATTGGCCAGTTGCAATGGACATGCGGGTCGATGCCGCCGGGGATCACGATCTGCCCCGAAGCATCGACAGTCCGTCCGGCGCCGATCGCGGCCAGGCTGCCAGGTGCGCCGATCGCGGCGATATGCTCGCCGTTCACCCCGATATCGGCGGGCTCGGGACCCGAGGGAAGGACGGCGGTGCCGCCTGAGACAACGATGTCGAGCATCTGGGCCTCCTATGATGGTGCGCGCCAGATCGAGGGCGCGGCAAAGGCAAAAGCGTCAAGAACCTCGACCCGCGGGATCTTGTGCACGACGAAGACGAGCCGGCTGCGCCGGTCCCATTCGGGCCAATCTGGGGGCCAATCGTCGAGCCATTCCGGGGCGAACAGCGCGTGTTGCGCGGCCTGCACGACGGCTGGTCGCTCGGGCCGGTCGACAAAGCGCACGATGCCCTTTACCCGCAGCAGATCGTTGCCGCGCTCGCGGGCCAGCCCGCCGAGCGCGCGCGCGAAATCGAGCCGGCTGACTTCGCCGCTCAGCACCACTGCGAAGGTATCGATGCCATGGGTGTGAGCGGCGACCGGCTCCGTCGGAATGACAGGAGCGGCCACCCGCGGACCGGTGCCGAACAGCGCCACGCCGGCATCGGGCGCCTCGGCGGCAAGGATGCGCGCGGCCCGATCGTTGATCAGATCGAGCCGGCGCACGAGATCGGCGCCGAGCGGGCAGAGATCGGTCTTGGTAATCACCAGCACATCGGCGAGTGCCGCTTGCCGGCCTGCTTCGGCAAAGCGCTCGAGCGTCTCGGCACCCTGCACCGCGTCGACCAAGGTGACGACCGCGGCGAGGCGCAGGCGGTGGTCGAGCATCGGATCGGTGCCGAGCGTGAACAGGATCGGTGCCGGGTCGGCGAGTCCGGTCGTCTCGATGACGATCCGGCGAAACCGCCTGATCTCGCCCGCATCGCGCCGCTCGAGAAGGCTGCGCAAGGTCCGCGCCAGGTCCTCGCGCACAGCGCAGCACAGACAGCCGCCCGGCAACTCGAGCACATTGCCTTCGACAAAGTCGACGAGGTAATGATCGATCGCGATCTCGCCGATTTCGTTGATGATCACCGCGGTGTCGGCGAGTTCGGGCGAGACCAATGCGCGGCGCAGCAGCGTCGTTTTGCCGCTGCCGAGAAAGCCCGTTAGCAGGGTCGTCGGCAGGGTCTCCGGTTCTGGCACTGTATTAACCATTCGATCAGCGCAAATCTGCCGCAGATCGTTTCACGCGCCCGAGCCTGCGGCAAGTTTCGGCGTCAAAACCCTGTGATAACAGCGTTAAAGCCGCGGCGGACACCTGCTAGCGATTGCATTCTTTCGCATGCGCCAGCAGTATGCCTGCCATAAGTGCACGGCATGAGCGGCAAAGCAGACGGGTGAGGAAATGCGGACGGTCTCGTGTCCGGTGATTTGAAAGTTGCGGCGGTTGTGGGCGGCGAGACACAGCTCGCCATTTCCGCCGTGTCGAAGCATTTCGGTGGGGTGCGTGCGGTAGAGAGTGTCACGCTTTCGGTCCCCCACGGCGGTCTCGTCTCGATCATTGGTCCAAACGGTGCCGGCAAGACTTCACTGCTGAATATGATCAGTGGCTTCTACCGGCCCGATGCGGGCTCGATTGCCTTCGAGGGCAAGGACATCACAGGTCTCCGCCCATCCCAAGTCGCCGCACTCGGCATCGCCCGCACGTTTCAGAACATCGCGCTGTTTAGTGGGATGACCGTGCTCGACAACATCATGCTGGGCCGGCACGTGCGGATGAAGGCCGGTGTGCTGTCGTCTTTTGTCTATTGGGGTCGCGCGCAGAAAGAAGAGGTGGCGCATCGTGCGAAGGTCGAGGAGCTGATCGAGTTTCTCGAACTCGAGGATCTACGCAAGCAGCCTACCAGCGGGCTGGCCTACGGTCTCAGAAAGCGGGTTGAGCTCGGGCGAGCCCTGGCGCTCGATCCGAAGGTTCTGCTCCTCGACGAGCCGATGGGCGGCATGAACCAGGAAGAAAAAGAGGACATGGCCCGGTTCATCCTCGATGTGAAGCAGCGATGGGGTACGACAATCATCCTGATCGAGCACGATATGGCGGTGGTGATGGACATCTCCGAGCGGGTTGCCGTGCTCGATCACGGGCGCAAGATCGCTGAGGGCAGCCCGGGCGAGGTGCAGCGCGATCCGGAGGTGATCCGCGCCTATCTCGGAACCGCCAGCGAGCGTAGGGAGGCCGCCGAATGAGCACGACAACCTTGCCGCGGCTGCTGCAACGCGACGCCCAGACGATGGCCGAGCGGCCGGCGATCCGCGAGAAGAATCGCGGGATCTGGCAGACTTGGACTTGGTCGCAATACGACCGGGAGGTACGCGATTTCGCGTCCGGACTTGTCGCACACGGGTTTCGGCGCGGGGATTTGCTCGCGGTCATCGGCGACAACCGGCCGCGGCTCTATTGGGCACAGCTTGCCGCCCAGTGCCTCGGCGGCGTCGCGGTTCCGGTGTACCAGGACTCGATCGCCGCCGAGCTGGTTTATGTTCTCGATCATGCCGAGGTCTCGGTCGTCGTTGCCGAGGACCAGGAGCAAGTCGACAAGATCCTCGCCATCAAGGCGCAGCTGCCGCGCCTGAACCTAGTGATCTTCGACGATCCGCGCGGCCTGCAGCACTACGACATGCCGTTTCTCAAATCCTTCGAAGAGGTGCAGGCGGCCGGGCGTGACTTCGCCGGGGCGCATCCGGGTCACCTCGCGGCCGAGATCGAGAAAGGCACACCCGACGATTTGGCACTGCTCAATTATACCTCCGGCACCACCGGCCACCCCAAAGGAGTGATGCTGTCCCACGCCAATCTTCTCTGCGCTGCCGAGGCTTTTGCCAAAGCCGAGGAGATCCGGCCGGGCGACGACATGCTCTGCTACCTGCCGATGGCGTGGATCGGCGACTCGCTGCTTTCGCTGGTGCTCCACCTGCTGGTCGGCTTCACCGCCAATTGCCCGGAGCGCCCGGACACGGTGCAGCGTGATCTGCGCGAGCTGGGACCGACCATCGGCATCGCGCCGCCGCGCATCTGGGAAAACATGTTGACCTCGTTGCGGGTCAGGGCGGCGGACGCGACACCGCTGAAGCGCCGGCTTTTGGATGTTTTCCAGCGCCTGGCCGAACACGCCGAATTGCTGAAGGTCGAAGGTCGAAGGCCCGGCCTGTCGATGCGTCTGGGTCTTGCGCTCGGTGAATTCCTCGTCTATGGCCCAGTGCGCGATCAGCTCGGGCTGCGACGCGCCCGCTGGTTCTATACCGGCGGCGCGCCTCTCGGCCCGGAGACCTTTCGCTTCTTCCGCTCGCTCGGCGTCAACCTGAAGCAGGTCTGGGGCGCAACCGAGCTCTCCGGCCTGGCCTCGCTGCAGCCGGACGGCGAGGCGAACCCTGACACCGTGGGCCCGGTCGTCGCCGGCACCGAGCTGCGGATCAGCGGCGACGGAGAGGTGCAGATCCGGTCGCCTGCAGTGTTCCGCGGCTACCATAAGCAGCAACAGGCGACGCGCGACGCGCTGACCGAGGACGGGTGGTATCGCACCGGCGACTCGGGGTACCTCGACGAGCGCGGCCATCTCGTCGTCATCGACCGCACCAAGGATGTCGGCAAGCTCCGCGACGGCACGCCCTTTGCGCCGCAATTCATCGAAAACAAGCTCAAGTTCAGCCCGTTCATCGGCGAGGCGGTGGCCTTTGGTGACGGCCGGCCGTTTGTGGCGGCGATGATCGCGATCGACCTCGATACCCTTGGCAATTGGGCCGAGCGGCACAACCTCGCCTACACCTCGTTCCAGGATCTGAGCGCTAAGCCCGAAGTGCGTCGGCTGATCCGCGATGAGATCACAACATGCAACGCTTCGTTGGCTGCCGGTTTGCGCGTCGGCCGCTTCGTGCTGCTCAATAAGGAGTTCGACGCCGACGACAACGAGATCACTCGCACGCGCAAGATCCGGCGTCGCTTTGTCGCTGAGAGATATGCTGCCGTGGTGGAGGCGTTCTACAGCGGCGCGCACCAGGTGGATCTGACCACCGAGATCACCTATGAGGATGGGCGCAAGGCGAGGCTCAACTCCACAATCGCAATCGACGACGTAGCGGAAATCCCGCAGCCGGCGCGGGAACCGGCCTATGCCTGAAAACTCGAGTTCGCCCCTCACCCCGACCCTCTCCCCGCAAGCGGGGAGAGGGAGGGACCCGCGTAGCGGGAGGGTGAGGGGCAGCACTCGCTTTGTGCCTGCCGTCTTGCCGGGGTAGGCCCGCCGATGCCTGAATTCGAATGGCAGTTCACGCTGGTCTTGCTGACCAACGGGGTGATGATCGGGCTGATGTACGCGCTGATCGCGCTGGGCTTCGTGCTGATATACAAGGCGACAGACGCGATCAACTTCGCCCAGGGCGAATTCGTCATGTTCGCTGGCTTTATCGCTGCCGGTGCGGCGGTCGCCGCCGGGCTGTCGTTCTGGCTCAGCGCGCTGCTCGCTGTTGCCGGCATGGTGGCGCTCGGCTTTGGCCTCGAGCGGGTCGTGCTGCGCCCGCTGATCGGCCGGCCGATCATCGCCGTCGTGATGGCGACGATCGGGCTCGCCGCGGTGCTCAGAGGCGGCGCCGTGCTCGCTTTCGGGGCCGGGACCCGAGACATCGCGATGCCGGTCGGCGGCGCGCCGATCAATCTCGGGCTGGTGCTGCTGTCGCGCGTCCAGCTGGTCGGCGCGGCGGTCAGCATCGTCATTCTCGCCGTCTTCTCCTGGTTCTTTTTGAAGAGCCGGGTCGGCATCGCGATGCGCGCTGTCGCCGACAGCCAGCAGGTGGCGATGGCGATGGGCATCAACGTCGAGCGTTATTTCGCGCTCGCCTGGGCGATGGCCGGGGTCGTCTCCGCGCTGGGCGGTGTCGTCTGGGGCGCGATGCTCGGTGTCGACAACCAGCTGGCCCTGGTCGGCCTCAAGGTGTTCCCGGTGGTGATCCTAGGCGGTCTCGATTCGATCCTCGGCGCGGTCGTCGGCGGGCTGATCGTCGGCGTGGTCGAGAATGTGGCTGCCGGCTATCTCGACCCCTATGTCGGCGGCGGCACCAAGGACTTCGCCCCCTATGTGCTGATGATCATAGCCTTGATGATACGCCCCGAGGGCATCTTCGGGCGTCGGCGCATCGAGCGCGTCTGAGCAGGCGGCGAGCCATGTTCCACCGTGAATCCGGGGTGTTCAAGACCAGCTACGCCGCCGACATGGCGCTCTACCCGCTGCCGATCGCCAAATGGGCGGTGGCGGCGTTTGCCGGGCTGTTCATCGCCATAGCGCCGCTGACCCTCGGCGAATACGATCTCTCGCTGCTCAATCTCTGCCTGGTCGCGATTGTCGGGGCGCTCGGCCTCAACATCCTGTTGGGGTACACCGGGCAGATCTCGATCGGGCAGGGCGCGTTCATGTCGGTCGGCGCCTATACCGCAGCCAACCTGATCGTGCATCTCGGCCTGCCGTTCTGGATCACGATCCCCGCCGGCGGTCTGATGGCGGCGCTGATCGGCACCCTGGTCGGCATCCCGTCGCTGCGCATCAAAGGGATCTATCTGGCCATCGCCACGCTCGCCGCGCAGCTGATCATCGAGTGGACGATCAATCACGTGCACTGGATCTCGGGCGGCATACAAGCCTCGATCGAGATCCCGCGGCCATCGCTCTTCGGCCACGTGCTCGCCTCCGAAGCCGACATCTATCTCTTTCTGATGTTCTTCGCGGTGCTGGCGATCGTCGCCACGTTGAACCTGGTGCGCAGCCGCATCGGCCGCGCGTTCATCGCGATCCGCGATCAGGACGTCGCCGCCGAGATCATCGGCATCAACATCTTCCGCTACAAGCTCTACGCCTTTGCGATCTCGTCCTTCTATGCCGGCGTGGCCGGCGTGCTGGAAAGCTATTATCTGGGGATCGCCAATTACGAGCAGTTCCAGCTCGATGTCTCGATCGATTATCTGGCGATGGTGATCATCGGCGGCCTCGGCTCGGTATTGGGCTCGATTTTCGGCGCCGTCTTTGTCACGCTGCTGCCGATCGTGACCCGCTGGGCGCTCGAAGCCGCCGGCGGCATGTTCCTTACCGAAGCCAACCTTGCCGACCTCGTTCCCCATCTACGCTTGGTCATCTTCGGCGCTCTGATCATCTTCTTCCTGATCGTCGAGCCGGACGGGTTGGCACGGCTGTGGCGGAACATCCGCAGCTACTTCCGCGTGTGGCCTTTTTCGTACTAGCATGTAAGGCAGGTGCAACAAAGGGAGGATGGAGATGACGCGCATATCGACGACGGCGCTGGCGCTGATGGCGGGCGCCGCGGCCTGGCTGGGGCTGGCAGCGACTGCGGCAGCTCAGGAGAAAAAAATCGTGATCGGCGTGACCTGCGACCGCACCGGGCCGACGCAGATCGTCGGCACGGTGCTGTGCCCCGCGCAGCACGACTATTTCGACTACGTCAACGCCAACCACTTGCTCGACGGCTACACGATCGACCATCCCGAGATCGAGACGGGCTACAAGGTGCCGCCGGCCGTCGAGGCCTACCAGCGCCAGAAGCAACAAGGCGCCATAATCATGCCGATCTACGGCACGCCGCAGACCCATGCGCTGAACGAAAGGCTCGAACAGGACAAGATCGTGGCGACGACACCAGGCTTTGGCATCGCCGCCTCGGCGGACGGCCAGAAGTACCCGTATCTGTTCCCGATCGCCGCCAGTTATTTCTCCCAGGGTGCGGCGGCGGTCAAATTTGCCAAGGACCAGGCGGGCGGCAGCCTGAAGGGCAAGAAGATCGCCTACATCTATTACGACAACCCGGCGGGGACCGAGCCGATACCGGTGCTCAAGGACTTGCAGAACCTGGAAGGGTTCGAGCTGCGGACCTTTGCAGTGCCGCCGCCAGGGGTCGAGTTGACCGCGCAGGTGCTCGACATCACTCAGCGCTACAAGGCCGATTTTGTGATCTCGCATCTATTCGGCCGCTCGCCGTCAGTGTCGATCAAAGAGTTCAAGGCCAACGGCTACCCGTTGTCGAAGGTCATCGCGATGGTCTGGGCCTCGGGCGAGGCTGACATCAAGGCGGCGGGCGGCTGGGAGGTCGCGCAAGGCTACAATACGATGCAGTTCGCCGGCGCCGGGGACAACTACCCGATCCGCCAGAAAATCAAGGCGATGTACGAGAAGGCGGGCAAGGCAGTCCCGGCGATCATGGACAACACGGTCTACTACAATCGCGGGCTCTTCAACGCGGCGATCGAGGTCGAGGCGCTGAGCAACGCCCTCAAGTCGGCGAACGGCAACGCGCTGACCGGGACCGACGTGAAGAAGGGCATGGAACAGATCCATGACTTCACCATGGACGGTCTGGTCCCGCCGCTGCAGATCACGCCCACCGACCACGAAGGCGGCGGCTGGGTGCGGATCTTCCGGGTGGAAGGCAACGGGTTCGTCCCGGTTACGGACTGGTTCAACGCCTATCGCGATATCGTGTGGCAGCAAGTCAAGGCCGCCGAGCAGACGCAATAGCCAAGCCGTCTAAAGCCCGTCGCCTCGATCGATGCTGGCCCTCAACAACATCGAGGTCGTCTACGACGGCGTGATCCTCGTGTTGCGGGGCGTCTCGCTGTTCGCCGAGGAGGGGCGTATCACGACCCTGCTCGGCGCCAACGGCGCCGGCAAAACAACGACCCTGAAGGCGATATCCGGACTGCTGCGCAGTGAGCGCGGCGAGGTGACGAAGGGCACGGTCGAGCTGGACGGCGAGCGGCTCGACCGGCTGCCGCCGCATGATGTCGTCAGGCGCGGCGTGACCCAGGTGTTCGAGGGAAGACGCGTCTTCGAGAACCTGACGGTAGAAGAGAACCTCACCGCCGGCGCACACACGCGCAGCGATTTCGCGCGAGTGAGGGAAGGGATCGGCCGGGTCTATGACATCTTCCCGCCATTGAAGGAGCGCCGCCAACAGGCCTCGGGTTACCTGTCCGGCGGTGAGCAGCAGATGCTGGTGATCGGCCGCGCATTGATGTCCGATCCCAAGGTGATCCTGCTCGACGAGCCGTCGCTCGGTCTGGCGCCACTGCTCGTCGAGGAGATCTTCGGCATCGTCCGCCGGCTGGGCGAGGAGCAGCGCCTGACCGTGCTGCTCGTCGAGCAGAACGCAACCTTAGCGCTCGACATTGCCGACCACGGCTATGTCATGGAAAACGGCCGCATCGTGCTCGAAGGTCCGGCCGAGACGCTTCGACAGAACTCCGACATCAAGGAGTTCTATCTCGGTCTCAACGAGGTCGGTGCGCGCAAATCCTACCGCGACCTCAAGCACTATAAGCGCCGTAAACGCTGGCTGTCGTGAGCCAGAAGGCCCGCCGCCGCATCAGCGGCGACGGGCATGGGTCGGTGTCAGATGATCCCTTCCGCGCGTAGCGCGTCGACCTCGGCGGCCTCGATGCCGAGCCACCCGCCGAGAACTTCGGCATTGTGCTGGCCGAGCAATGGTGAGGGCTTGACGCGCGGCGGCGTACCATCGAAACGAACCGGCCAAGCCGGAACCGTCAACTTGCCGGTGGTCGGGTGCTCGATCCTTTGCATGATCCCGCGCTTGGCGAGGGAGGGATCGTTCAGCAACTCGAGAGTGTCGAACACGGCACCGGCCGGGACGCCCGCCTCGCCGATGATCTTCATCGCCTCTTCCTTGGTGTGCTGGCGAGTCCAGGTGGCGATGATCTCATCGACCTCGGCCGCACGCTCGCCGCGCGCCGGCCCGGTGTCGTAGCGCGGGTCGCCGATCAGGTCCTCGCGGCCGATTACCTTCAATAGCCGCGACCAGTGCTCGGGGTTGGCACGGCTGGTGAAGACATAGACATAGTCGTTGGGACCGCCGGGCTTGCACGGGTAGAGCGCCGAGGGTGCCAGTAACGGGTTCGACCGGCTGCTGCCGCCACGGATCTGGGCTTTGCCGCTCAGCTGAGTGCGCGAGAACGGCACCCGCATATAGTGGATCATCGCGTCCTGCATTGCGACCTGCAGTCGCCGGCCTTTGCCGGTGCGGTCGCGCCGGTAGAGTGCAGCCAAGATGCTCGCTGCCATCAGCATGCCGGTGCCGGTGTCGCCGAACGAGGGGCCGGGCTTGACCGGCGGACGGTCGGCGTCTCCGGTGACGCTGATCGGGCCGCCCGCGGCCTGGGCAATCATGTCGAAAGCGAGATTCTTCTCGTACGGGCTGCCCTCGCCAAATCCCTTGACCTGGCAGTAGACGATGCGCGGGTTCAATTCCTTGACGACATCGTAGCCGAGACCGAGACGCTCGATCGTGCCGGGCGCCATGTTCTCGACCGTGACATCGGCCTTCTTTAGCAGGGCCTTGACGATCTCCAGCCCGCGCGGCGATTTCAGATTCAGCGTGACCGACTTCTTGTTGGCGTTGAACTGGTGAAAATACCAGGGGTCGTCATCGGGTTTGCCGGGGCGTAGCCGCCGGCCCGGATCGCCGGTCTTCGGGTTCTCGATCTTGACGACCTCAGCGCCGAGCCAGGCGAGCGCTTCAGTGCAGGACGGCCCCGCCTCGAATTGCGTAAAGTCGACAACCCGAACGCCCTCGAGACAATCGAGCTCGACACCCATTCCATCCATCTCTCGTGACTCCTCCCGAAACAGGAAACAGGACTATAGCGCGGGACAACGCGTCGCGGAAACCGCCGTGGACGCCGACGGTCTCAATACAGGCTAGAGGCTGAACTCGGTTAGCCCGAGTAACCGGCGTGTCAAGCCTGTCAGTTCGCTCAATCCGGCAAATGGGTTATGAATTCTAAGGCCACCCACGACGCTCCCGTCGGACATATCCTCTGTGAGGACAATCGCGCAGCCCGCTTCCGCAGCGGTTGCGACGAGCAGCGCGTCCCAGTAAGAAGCGTGTCCCGCCGCAGCAGCGGCCAGCGCAACACGGATGCCCGCCGCAGAGGCCGCTACGGTCGGGAAGAGCTCGAGCCAGTCGGCGGCCTGCGCGGCCGCTTCAGCTGGCGGCGTAATTCCCTTCCGGGTTACCGCGACGTAGAATTCCCCAAGCGCTTGGAGTGTAAGCCAGCATTCGCTCTCGACCGCGCGGTCGACAATTTCGCGCGCGAGATCGTGCCGAGCGCCGCCAGCGTTATCGACGCTGTAAACGAGCAGGTTGGTATCGAGCGTAAAGCGGGCGCCCTCAGCGCTCATGCAGGCTGTCACGATCGAGGGGGCCGGCGCCAAGCGGCCACCCCTTCTCCATCCGCGCCCGCGCGCGAGCACGGGCGGCCTGCTGCCCTGGGCTTAGAATGCGACGAACACCCGCTGGCACCAAACGCGCGACCGGACGGCCGTTTCGGGTGATGATGTAATCGGCTCCAGCCTCAACCTCGCGAACGCAGCGCGCGAACGCTTGGTTGGCTTCGCGAAGGCTAATCGTCTTGCTCATGCGTGAACTACTTTTCAGCAGACAGCTGCTATGTAGCACGCTCCCGTTCTACAGTCAACAGGCGCGTCGCGAGGCGCTCGCTACCCGCGCCTACCTTCGCTTCAGCCGGGCGGGTCGCGCTCGAGCACTTCAGCTATGCGCTTCGCATCGACCCGAACTTCGATCCCGGCGCGCTCCTGCTGCAATACCATCGGAGAGCGCGAGTCGCGATCGCCCCAGCCGCGGTTCAGCGCCTCGCTGAGTTCGGCCAATGCCAGATTGGCGATGCGCATCGGCACGTTGAAGTCGCGCCCGAGCTGGGTGGCGAGCGTCATGTCCTTATGCGCCAGCCGCAGCGCAAAGGCAGCGGGCTCGTATTTACCGGGCAGGAACTGGTCCACCAGCCCGTCAAAAGTGCGCCGGCGGCCGCCGGCACCGTCGCGCACGGCCTCCCATAATGCCAGCGGCTCGACCCCGGCCTTGATGCCTACCGAGAACATCTCGGCGAGTGCTGTTTGGATGCAGTACCCAGCGCCGTTGTGGACCAGCTTGGCGACCGAGCCGGCGCCGATTGGCCCGACATAGCGCGCCTTGTCGCCCATCGCGTCGAGCACGATCTTGTACCGATTGAAGATCTGCTCGTCGCCGCCAACCCACAAGGCGAGCTTGCCGCTCCGCGCCCCGCGCGGTCCGCCGCTGACCGGCGAGTCGAGCATGTAGACATCCCGCTCGGCGAAGGCGGCGTTGATCTTGCGCACCATCGTGGGCGAGTTGGTCGACAGATCGAAATAGGCCTTGCCGCGGCTCATGCCGGAAAGCAGACCGTTTTCGCCGAGTGCCACCGCCTCGACCTCGGGCGGTCCGGGGAGCGACGTGAAGACGAGTTCGGAGGCCTCGGCGACGGCGCGCGGCGTATCCGCCCAGGTCGCGCCGCCGGCGAGACAGGGCTCGGCCGCCGCGCGACGCAGGTCGTGGACAACCAGTTGATGGCCGGCCTTCTGCAGGTTCGCCGACATCCCGGAACCCATCATGCCCAACCCGATAAACCCGATCTTCATCTCGCCCTCCCTCAGATATTTCTCGGCGCTGCCCGACCTACCTTTTGTCGAACACGTCCTTTGCCACCTGCGCCGCGGTCATCGCCGCCGGCCAACCGGCATAAAAGGCGAGATGGGTGATGACCTCGCTGAGTTCGTTCTTGGTCAGGCCGTTGTCGAGTGCCCGTCCGAGATGACCGACGAGCTGCCTTTCGCGGCCGAGCGCGATCAGGGTCGCGCAGGTGATCAGGCTGCGGTCGCGCTTGGAGAGACCGGGGCGCTCCCACACCTCGCCGAACAGCACCCTCGAGCTGAGCTCGACCAAGCCGGGAACGATATCGCGGACCTGCTCGCGAGCCGCCGACGTTTGCGATTGAGCCATGGTTTCCTCCTTATTCGATCCAGCGGTTGGACCCGCTGCGAGGCTAGCACGCGGCTGCCGCGAAGGGCGAGCGGGAATGAGCCCGCCCCCGACTCCGCTCTCTTAGGCTGCGGAGGGGCTCAACGAGTCGCTGCGCGCGGGGCTCTGCTCTGCCGAGGTGATCTGAGCCTGCGCCTGGCGAGTCGGCGATGTGGCCGCGCGGGATCGCCAGATGAAAACCGATGACATGGCATAATTCCACACCGCCCCGATGGCAGCACCCCCCAGACCGGCCAGCCACCACGAGTGGTTGGCAACGAACAGATGAGAGGCGATGCCGACGTTTGCGGCAGCGCCAAGACCGCAGACGGCGTAGAACGACAACAGGCCCGCGACCAGAGCTTGCCCGTGGAGCCGCCGGTCCCGGTAGGTGAAGAGGTTGTTCAATAAGAAGTTGCCGGTCATTGCGATGAACGTCGCGATTGCTTGTCCCACCGCAAAGGGGATCCCGAACGGATAAACGGCGAGCCAAAGGGTGGCTAGATGCGTCATGACGCCAAAGCCGCCGATCATCGCAAACAACAGGAAACGGACCGGGATAACGGGTCCGGCGAGCTTGTCGAGGAGCAAAGTCAGGTATTCCCACGCAACCAGAGTGTCGAGCTTGCTCTCCCCATGGACGCGGCAGCGGAAGTGGAACGGCAGCTCGGCGAATGCGAGGGGCCGGGGTGACGAGGCAAAAATGTCGAGCAGGATCTTAAAGCCTTGTCCCGACAACTCTCTCATGGCCGCGGCAAAAGCACTGCGGGCGATCATGAAAAAGCCGCTCAGTGGGTCGGTCAGCTCGGCTTTGACGACGAGGCGAGCCAGCCGGCTCGCGAGGCCGCTGACCACCACGCGTGACCTTTGCCAATCGCCGACGCTGCCGCTCGCCGCGTAACGGGTGCCGACCACGACGTCGAGCTCCCGTTCCTTGATCATCGCCAGCATGTTTGGCAGCAGCGCCTCGTCATGCTGCATATCGGCGTCCATCACCGCGATAAATGGGGCGGAGCTCGCCAGGATGCCTTCGATGCAGGCGGAAGACAGGCCGCGGCGCCCGAGCCTCTGGACACAGCGGATATTGCTCTGGCGCTGTGCCAGTTCCCGTACCAGATCGGCGGTGCCGTCCGGCGAGTCGTCATCGACGAACACCGCCTCCCAGCGGATGCCAGCCAGCACGGTGCACAGCCGGTCGACAAGTGCCGCGACGTTTTCCCGCTCGTTCAAGGTCGGAATCACGACGGCGAGGTCGATCGGCCGGGCAACCGGGTCTGACGCGGATCCTTCCCCCCCACAGCATGCCAAGCCGCTCACGCAAACCTTTTCCCTTAGCCGGTATTGCGCGGCAAGAATGGCCGGCCAAAGCTTTAGGAATCTTTACCGGCGGGCCCTCGCCGTCGGCACGCGAAAACGATCGTCGGGCGAATCACCCATCGGCACAGAGCGCGAGCCACGCTTGGTCGCGCGCCGACGGCCGTCGGCCGAGCCGCGCGCGCAGCAACGGTGCCGCCTTCGCCGATTGCCCGGAGCGCAGATAAGCAACGATCAGCGAGTCCTCGAAGACCTCGCGCTGTGCGTGGCTGCCGCCGACTCGCGGCAGGTCAGCTAACGCAGGTTCGAGGATTTGTGCGGCGGCGTTGTTGTCGCCACGGCCGAGTGCCGCGGCGGCCGCGCAGAGAGCCGGTGCGACTTCGCCTGCCGGCAGGCGCCCGTCACGAGCGAGGCTTTGCAGTCCGGCGATGCGGGTTTGCAGATTGTCGACGTTTCCGGTAGCGGCTTCGGCGAGGGCGGCGTGAAGATCGGCAAAGGCGAGGCTGGCGTGCGGAAAATACTGCAGCGCGTGCGCGGCGACCTCGGCCCATTCTTGGTCGAGCGGCGGAACCGCGTCATAAAACCGCCAGCGCCACAGAAACGATGCAGAATCGGCAAGAACCAGCATCGGCGCTGCCAGAGCAACTGACGGCCTGATATTGTCGAGGTAGATCGCCAGGGCGCGCGCGGCGGCGCCGCGGGCCAGCTCGAACAGAGCCAAATGCCACGACAAGTGGCAGTGCAGATGGCCCGCTCGGTCGTAGTCCTTCAGCCAGTTCTCGATAAAGCCGGCGCCGCCGCTCGCATCGCCGGACTCAAAGAAGCCATGTACGCGTTGATGCGCCCCATGCGCATTGCGCGGGTTGGCGGCGAGCGAGCGCTCGACCAGCCGCGTCCCCTTAGCAACCTCGCCGGTTTCGATGTAGGCCCAGCCGAGAAAACCGAGAAACCACCAGTCGTCACCCCAACGCGGCGCCAATTCCTCGAGCAGCGCCAGCTGCGCCTCGTGATGGTCGCGGCGCCCGCTGAACCCCAGCAGCCCGAACACGCCGAGCGCCAACGACAGCGGGAGCGCGTCGCGCGGATATTCGCCGACATGCGCGCGGACCATCGCCAGCGCCTCGCCGGCGGCGCCGTTGATCGACAGCGCGATCGCGTCGATGTGACGGCGCTCGCGCGCCGTGACACGATCCGCCCGCGACCGAGCGTCCGCCGCCGCGGCCTTCGCCTCCGGCATACGCGCCTGCAATTGCAGCAATCTGGCGCGCGCGATGTGGGCCAGCGCGAAGTCGGGATCGGCGGCAAGCGCGCGGTCCAGCAGTACCTCAGCCCCGGGCCATGCCGACAGCAGAAGATCCACCCCGGTGACGTAGTCCTGGACCGCCGCAGGGGCGGCGCAGGTGACCGGGAGATCAAAGCGGTCCTTCAACAGCATGACGTTCCCCAAACTGCGGGTGCGGGTCTTGCGGGCTGCTGTTATCATACTGGTCGACAGTAACCACACCTCCCAGGAAAACGATGAGCCAGAGCGGGAGCGCTACCGCCGCCGCACGAGCGCGCGCCACAATGGGCAGCGACAATCGCCTCAAGCTCGGTCTCTTCGGCGCTAATTGCTCTTCCGGTCGGGCGGTCACGATGGTGCCGGAGCGGTGGTCCGGCAGCTGGCCGGACTGCGTGCGGCTCGCGCAGATGGCCGATAGGGCAGGCATCGAGTTCATGCTGCCGATCGGCCGCTGGAAAGGCTATGGCGGCGCGACCGACTATCAAGGTGCCACTCTGGAGACGGTGACCTGGGCCTGCGGACTACTCGCCAAGACCGAGCGGCTGACAGTATTCGGAACTGTGCACGCGCCCCTGATCCCGCCGCTGATCGCCGCCAAGCAGTTGGTCACCGCCGACCATATCGGCGAGGGCCGTTTTGGCCTGAACCTCGTCTGCGGCTGGAACGAGGGCGAATTCGACATGTTCGGCGCCACCTTGCGCGATCACGAGGCGCGTTACGCCTACGCTCAGGAGTGGCTCGACGTGGTTAAGCTCGCCTGGTCGGCGAGTGAGGATTTCGACTTCGAGGGCCGATTTATCAGCCTCAAGGGAGTCCGCGCCAAGCCCAAACCCTATGGCGACACGCGCCCGCTGATCATGAACGCCGGCGCGTCGCCAACCGGCCAAGCCTTCGCGATCCACAACTGCGACGCGTTATTCTCGACGATCGCGCACGGGATCTCCTTCGAGGAGACAGTGCAATACGTGGCAAGCGTAAAAGCGCTGGCGCGGCAATCCGGCCGCGAGATCGATATCTATACCGTAGGTGTCGTGACCTGCCGAGCCACGCCGCGCGAGGCAGCCGATTATTATCGCCACTGCATCGTTGAGAGCGCGGATTGGGGGGCAGTCGACA
>Ga0187846_10000081_pt1 | contig 56228 bp, 47 predicted proteins | sample TC_taG_FD_161473 | JGI IMG/M metagenome (GOLD analysis project Ga0187846, IMG submission 161473) | Biofilm microbial communities from the roof of an iron ore cave, State of Minas Gerais, Brazil - TC_06 Biofilm (v2) | ecosystem: Environmental > Terrestrial > Deep subsurface > Cave > Wall biofilm... | reverse complement strand
TCGTTCAAGTGGACGCGATAGGTTTCCCGGGCGCTCCAGGCCGCAACCGCGCAGACGATCGTTATGGCGAAGGTGATGGCCCCGATCGTCGTCGGGATGTTGGTCGCGCCGGGCGGCGCCACGGTTGCGAAGAGCGCCGGAAGCAGGGCGGTGATGAGCGTCCCGACGTTCTGGGCGATGGCCATCGCCGTGACCCGGGTACGCGTCGGGAAGAGCTCGGGGTAATAGCTCGGGAAAATGGCGTTGTAGCCTTGGTAGACGACGCCCCACATGAGCAGCGACATGACGATCGCCAGCGGCACGTTGCTGATGCTGATGGCGTAAAGGTAGCCGAACGAGAGCAACCCCGAAGCGAGCGCACCGAGGATGATCGGGGGCCGGCGACCGATCTTGTCCGACAGGTTGCCGACAAAGGGGATGACGAACACCGCCACGATGTTGCCCAGGACCGGGATCCACAGGTAGACGTCCTTGTGGAAGCCGATGCCGTACGCCGGTTGGACCGCGTAGGCCGCGCCGAAAATCGCGGTGACCACCGGGATGACATTCATCAGGGCCATGCACACGACCCGGAGCATGTCCTTCCAGCTGTGCTTGAAGGCTTGGATGATCGGCGACTTCGGGACCTCGCCGTGCGCGCCCTCTTCGGTGAAGGCGGGAGTCTCATCGACCTTGCGGCGGATGATGTAGCCCGCGATGATGACGACGATGCTGAGGAGGAAGGGGATCCGCCAGCCCCAGGCGTTGAAGTCCTCCACGGCCATGTAATGCGCGAGCGGCAGGAAGACGGCGGCGGCGAGGATCTGTCCCGCCTGCACGCCCTGGAGGGTAAAGCTGGCGAAGAAGCCGCGCCGGCCGAACGGAGCGTGCTCGAGAATCATCGAACTCGCGCCGGAGATCTCCCCAGCAACCGCGAAGCCCTGGATGAGACGGAGGATGACGAGAAGAACCGGGGCGAGCACGCCGACCTGCTGGTACGTCGGCAGGAGCCCGACGCCCATCGTCGAGAAACCCATAAGGAACATGCACACGAGCAGCACCGTCTTGCGGCCGTGGGTGTCGCCCCAGTGCCCGAGGAAGAACGCGCCGATCGGCCGAGCAACGTAGCCGACACCGTAGGTCGCCAGTGACGCGACGATGGCGACCTTGGGGTCCGCTGAGGGGAAGAAGAGCTGGGGGAAGACCAGGGACGCCGCCGTGGCGTAGATGAAGAAATCGTAGTACTCCAGCGCCGAGCCGATCCAGCCACTGGCGGTCGCCTTCTTCGTCTGGTGCGTGCCGTGTGGCTCATGGTCCGTGAGGCTAGCCATTTGGGTCTCCTCCAATATTGATGAACTGAGCTGGGTCTCGCGCGCTACAAATCAGCGGACCCACCAATACGGGAACTTCGGCCGGCAATGCACTGCAGATCCTCCACGTGCCTCTGGTTGGGCGTCGTCAGGACCACTCGGTCGGGACGACGGGCAGCCGCCACGCTTCGTTCAAAGCTACGCGAAGCTACCGCGGCGCTATTGCGAAGCTGACGCGACGCTATCGCGAAGCGCGGCATCAGGCACCTGCCGAAAGTTAGGCCAGGCCCGGCGCCGACCGGAATTATCCCCGCGGCGGCTAGGCTACGCAGCCTACCCGGCGGCGTCCAATTTTCACAATCTCACCAGCGGTCCCCGGGGCGCAACGAGGGGTCCAAGGGCCCCTACAGCGCCGCCAGCAGGCGTTGCGTCTTGGCTAGCATCTGCTTCGTCCGCTCGACCGCCGGGAGGGTCCTGGCCAGGGTCTCCATCGGAATCTCGAGGCTGACGGGAAGGTCGGCGGGCACCGCGCGCAGTATGCCAGTGAGATCGAGCCCGCCATCGCCGGGCATCAGCCGCTCCGCTCGCGCCTGGTAGAGCAATCCCGCGACGTCGGTCGGCCGCTTGGCTGGCGCATCGCACAACTGCATGTAGCGAAATCGCACGCGCGGCGCGCCGTAGATTTCCCTGGCGCTGCTGCCCCCCCGGTCGAAGTGGATCGGATCGATGAGGATGCCGCCGTTCTCCTGCTTGGCGGCGGTCACGATGCGCACGCCCTGGGCGAAGTCCTTGCAGTCCGTCCAAGGCATCGGCTCGAGATTGCCGCCGATGCCGAACTGTCGCGCGAGTTCGCAGAAGCTCGCGAAGCTCGCGGTGAGCCGCGCCTCATCCGGATCGTTGCCCGCAATCAGCGCCTCCTTCGCACCCAGGCGCGCGCCGGTCGCCAACGCCGCTTCATAGTCGGCGACGACGGTATCGGGCCGCAAGCGGAAGATCTCGACGTCCAGGACACGCAAGCCCGTGTCCTGCAGCCGACGCTCGGTCTCGCGCACCAGCGGCGTATCGCCGACCATCGGATGCTGCACTTCCTCGGGCGTCGCGGGAATGAGCCGCAGACCGACGCAATCGAAGCCCGCATCGACCGCGCACGACACCATCTCGGGCGGGGTGAGTTCGAGGACCGTCAATGCAGCAAGACCGATCGGATGACCCATCACCAGCCGCCATTCGCTAGCGTAGCGGTGAGAAGTTGGACGGCATGAGGATCCCTGTTGGGTGTCTCTGCGAGCGGCAAGACTTGGGTGCCCGATTCCGCGGGCAGCCCGTCGGGCCTTCGAGAGTACACCGGCGTCCGTTCGGTGTGTTTGCTATCGCCTGAGGCGGGCCAGGAAGCTATTGAGTGCATCTGGGCCTGACCCAATGGCGCAGATCGAGCCGGTCGCGGTGTGTTCACGCCTGACCGCACAACGTTCAGCGCGCCTTGCCGGCGCTGCTTCAACGCGCGACCGCGACGGGATCCGCGCCGCACGGCAGCTCATCTTCGCGCAGCCGGCGGAGAGCCGGGGTGCGTCACGGCGTCGTCGGACTTCTATTCGGCTTCGGGCGCGCGCGCTCTGGTGCGGCACGTTCCGGAGGCCCGCTTCACCGCCGCGCGCCGGGCGCATCGACCGGCTTGCTGGGGCTGGATTTCCTGGGCTTCGAGCGCGATGATCCCGATACGCAGCGGGCCTACCGTCAACCCTTTCCGGGGGATCCCGCGGCCGTCCCGCTCGAAAACACGGGAACGGTTCGAGCCGGACCATCCCTGCCTCTGCGCCGGCATGTGCCCAACTCTAGGTCGCCAAGCCGGCGTAGCGCAAGCTAACCGCTGTTCACCTCGCTGCAGGCACGACGAACCTGTCGAGGTACTCCTCCAGCCTGTCGCGGCTCCGAGCTCGGTAGGCGGCGTAGTCGCGGGCGATCCCCGCATCGCCCAGGCTGAACAGCACGTACGGCTCGATGAGGTCGGCCTGGTGCAGCTCCAGCAGGAGATCGAGCGCTTGCGTGCCCGCCCATGATCCGGCAGCGCGCTGGTCTCCCTTGGCACTCTCCAGGACCTGGGCCGCGGCGGTCAGGGCCGCGGACTCTTCCGGCAGGCTATGCCGGTATTGCTTCTCTTCGGGAAAGCGCTTCTGAAATTCGTCTCCCTTTTGCCAACTCGCCCGTTCCCGGCGATAGGCCTGCCAGGCGGCGGAAGCGGCCGGGCCTGGTTGATCGGCACCGCGCGTTTGCTGCTCGTCGTTTTGCCCCGCCGGAACGCCGACGTAGACCTCGTTGAGACGGGTGTGGTTAATGGTCGCCCAGGCACGCAGCTCGCGCCAGACGATCCGGTTATAGGGTTCGGCCACCGCCGCGAGGATCAGCATGGACCGCGCCTTCCCCATTGCGCCCTCTCTCGCCAGCATGTCGGCGTAGTAGCGGTAGGCAGTTTCCACGTTGGGGTCGATCCGGATGGCGCGCTGGTACCAGTCTGCGGCCGGCGTGAATTCATCCAGCCGGTCGTAGGCGTTGGCGGTAAAGAGGGCGGCGGAATAGTTCGTGGGCTCCAGCTCGAACGCGATCGCATAGCTCTTGAGCGCTGCGGCGAAATCGCGGCGGGAGAAAGCCGCTTCTCCGACGCGCATCGCCTGGTCGACTTGCGGGTCATCGGAGAACTTGATCGCCCCGCTCGCCGGCAATTGGCGCAGGAGCTGCAGGAGATTCATCGCGAGCGGACTGGTATTGCCCAGCTCCCAGGCCCGGTCCAGGATTTCGCGCGCGCGCAGACGGTCCTTCCCCGCCGCCGTCTCATCGGGCAGTGTCGCCGCGTGCTCGACCAGCGACGCGGCCAGGGCGACCAGCACCTCGTCATCCCTGGAGTCGGTGCGCGCGAGCGTCTCGAGGAGCGGGAGCGCTTCCAGGCGCTTGCCGTGGTTGATCAAATCCACGGCCTGCTGTCGCTTCGCCTGATAGGCGGCATCAGGTGCCGCCTGCGCATCGACGCCGGACGCGGCGCAAAGACCGAGCAGCAACAGCGGAAGGACAAATTTCCGTCCGTCAATGAATCTCATTGCCCGGCCTGCTTTCGGCTCATTGCGGTTCGCTCACGGGTCTGCCGTTGAGCGGCTGAAGCGGCCGAGCGTTGTTGCGATAGTGCTTCGCATATTCCGCAATTTGGGCCTCGGAGAGCTCGATCGGATTCTTCATCACGATCCACGTCGCGACCTCGGTGCAGATCGGCGTGGTGAGCGATCCGGGGTACCGGTAGAAGCTGCGGTCGGCGGGCAAGAGGTCGGCGGCGTTGATCTTCACACCCTGCACCCTGACCTCCTTGCCCGGGGTCGGAATGTGGTCCCACAGCGTCTTGATCACCGGATTTTCCGTGCCGGCCACGACCGGGACCTCGATCACCAGGAACACGCCTTCGGCCGAAAAGTGCAAGAGCTGAATCGACATCCTAGGCCGCTTGCCGTTGACGGCGGTCTCGCCGGGCGCGCGGAAATGAAGCTCGGTAAGGTTATAGGGCTTCTTCCCGACCGTGAGCCAATAGTTGTCCGGGAACCTGACCATGATCCGATACCGGTTGCAGTCATTGACGATGTCCAGATCAACCGGCTGATACTTCACGTTGAGCTTGGCGATGCGCAGCGCTTCGGCATGCTCAATGTCGATTGGCGCCTGCATTTTTCCGGTGTTGCATAGACCCGGCCAATTCCCCGGACCGGAAGGCCCTTCCTCATAGGTGAACTTCGGCGCGCACGCTTGCTCGCCAGTGAGCAGGTGCAGGTGGTGATGCTCTTGCGGTTGCCCCGGCTCGGCCTCACCGGCCGGCCCAGCCGCATGGCCGTGGTCCTGGTGCTGCGACTGGGGCAGTACCTTCTCCGGAGCCTCGAGCACCTGAGAGCGAGCCGGTGACGCGACGCAGGTCGCGAAGCAAAACGCTGCCAACGCCGGTACGCCCATGCCGGCCAGTCGAGTGAGGCACATATCAACGTCTCCGATGGGGCGCATGGGCCGCATGACTCGCCACGGATCAGCTACCAGCCAAGCGCTAGATTTCCGAGTGCTGGAAAAAAAGCGGCTTCAGAGTTTCAGCTCCGAAGCCGCAATTCGCTCATGCCACTCCTAACACCCACCGCCGCACGCGCGCGTGCGGCGCCAAACTCATAGTCAACGACCCCCGTCCGGCCGCGGGTTCACCCGGATGATAGCCATCATGCCAAGGTCCTCGTGAGACAGGATGTGGCAGTGATAGACGAAGTCCCCGATGTCCATCCCGCGGAAGTCCATGAGCAGTTGCACCTGCGGGACCGGCCCGTTGGGGTTCGCCACGTTGTCCCAGAATGGCACCTCGATCATGTCCAGGAACTGGCCATTGATCGCCGGTGCCTGCTGGTTTCCATTGACCTCGAAGTTGTCCTGGGAGAGCACCTTGAAATGGATCTGGTGCATGTGGAACTCGTGGTTCTCCTGGGCGATGTTCTGGATGATCCACTTCTCGACCGCCCCCTGCGTGGTCACGACCGATGGCGGATTGTTGTTGTCGAACACGGTCGGCTGCTGGCCGGCGCCGACCTGGGTGATGAAGAACTGCGTCGGCTGCACCTCGCTGAACTGGAATGTGCGGGTGGTCGACAGGGACTCGCTGCCCATGCCGCCGAACCGCTGATGGGTGTTGCTCAAAGTCGTGGTCAGGGGGACCTTGTCGTCCGCGCCGCCGTCGGCGCCGGGGTTCCCGGCGAGGACGATGTTGAATACCGGCCGGGTCGGGTCGCAATCGCCTTGCGGGCCGTTGTTGATGTTGTTGGTGATCAGTTGCGCCACCCTCACCGATGGCGCGGGCGCTCTCACCAGGAACTCGACGCGCGAGGCCGTCGGCAGCCGGAAGCGGGTCACGGGAACCAGCTCGCCGGTCACGCTGCCGTCCTGAGAGTTCACCGGCACCGCGTCGATCCCCACGATCCGGAGCGTCTGGGGAACGCCGTCATAGATCACCTGCAGGTCGAGGACGGTGTCTGCCGTGCTGTTGGTGACTCGCCAGAACTGCGTTTCCCCGCCATTCATGCGCAGCACGGCGGGCGTAAAGGTCACGTTGCCGCTGCTCGATTGATGGGAATCGATCGGCACATAATTGACGCTGATGTCCTGGAAGGGAACATCGACACCGCAGTTGCCGGGGCCCTCGGCTAGGCTCTGCAGCTGCGTCTGATCGCGAATGACGATCAGGCGCTGGCGCAGCCCCGAAACGGCCGGCTGCACATTCTGGATTCCGTCCACCACCAGCGCGCCGGTGGCGCCACCGAGGAGGTCGCGTTCGGCGAGCCCGTGAACGTGCGGGTGATACCAGTAGAGCCCCGGCGGCTCGTCGTTCGGGAACGTGAAGCTGTACTGGAAGGTGCTGCCGGAATTGATCAGAGTCTTGGTCACGTTGTCCCCGTGGCACTGCGGTGTCACGTTGGTGCCGTGATAGTGGATGTTCACCGAAGAACCGATGGACGCTGCGCTGTTGGCGGGCGGCGTGAACTCGACCGTGTCGTCGCCGCAGTTCGGCGGATTGAACATTTCGCCGAGCGGTGAGGCAGGCGTATTGTTGGTGACGGTGATGCTCAGCGCGTCGCCCGGCTTCACATGCAGGGTGGGGTCTTCCAGGCCGTCCGGCGTCATAAAGCAATGGAGCAATCGGCCCGCGGCGTCGGTCGTCTGCTGGTAGGAGAACCTGACGTGCAGCGCCCCGTTCGAACTGAATAGGGCCGGCGGATTTGTCACGACGCTGCCCGCCTTGAAACGCGGACAGGGGTTGGCGACGGGTGGCACGGGCGCAAACTGGGCGTTCGTCTGGGCGGTGGAACCAGCAGGCGCAAGCGCGAGCAGCGATACATTGGCGAGAATCACGGACAGCAGCACAGCTCGTCGAAGCATTTGGGATCTCCTCGGTTTGACCTTAAGAGGCTCCTCCACTCCCACTACCCTCCTCCGCCTTCTGCGCTGCACTTACGACGTCAGAGGATGGTTCTTAGCGCTCCGCTCAACCACGGAAACTGCTTCTGCACGGGCGATCGGACTTGTCAGCGTTGTTGATTGTTGCCCTGTTTCACCGCACGAGCGACCCAGAATGACAATAGCATACCGCATGGTATGTGAAAAAAATACTGTACCGCTCTCGATTTGTCGAATGCGCAGCGCATCCGCCAACGCGAACGCACCGTTCGCTGAATGCGAAACGCGCGCAACGCGACGGCGTGTTTCGCTCCAAGCGGGAGCCGGATATGAATAACCTGCACGTTAGTTTGCGTTCGGCGAATGGCGCATTTGCATTCGACGAACCAGGACTATTGACTGCAGAGCCAGATCGCGCAACGGTTGGTCAGCCTGGCACTCGTCGCCTCCGGCATCGCGCTCGTGCTTAAGTAGCCGATGCATTTGTGCGCACTCCCTGTTGGGGAGACTCGGGCCAGTACTTTGAGATACGCTCGTCGTAGTCAAACAGCACCCGCGAATGAGCAATCGCCATGGTCAGACCGGACCATCCTTCGTGGCGGGGAACACGACCACCGGCGTGTCTTCTTCCCAGGGTTTTCTGGTGGCCTCGCTCCTGACACCGCTTCATAGGTCGACTACTTTTCCCCCGCGGTAGTAGATACAACGGGCAGCACCAAGCTCGTTGCGGCGCTCCAAGTTCTCGACGTCGCCCAGCGCCTCGTTAGGCGTCGCTGCCGCTAATGCGACAGGCACCCTCGAATTCCGGCTATGGCCGTTCAGCTAAGTCCGAGTTTTGCCGGAATCAGTCCAGTGGCCTAGGTGCCGTCGCCTGCGCCGAGCGCAGCCCACTCCTCGTCGGTAAAGAGCCTCGAGCGAGTGAGGAAGCGCAAGCCTTCCGGGCCCTCCACCGAGAACATGCCGCCGTGCCCTGGCACCACGTCGATGATTAACTGCGTGTGCTGCCAGTATTCGAACTGCGGCCCGCTGATGTAGAACGGCGCTCCCCCGATGTGACCGAGCAGCCGGTCGTAGTCGCCCACGATGAACTCCCCCTGTGGAAAGCACATCGGCGCGCTGCCGTCGCAGCACCCGCCCGATTGGTGAAACATGAGCGGACCGTGCTTGGCCTGAAGCCTGTCGATCAGCGCCAGCGTCGCATCGGTAGCGGTAACGCGCAGGACTTCCTTCGTCATGAGAGTCTCCCAACCAGCTTGACCGCGACGGCACCCCGCGCGGTCAAACACAAGGGCCGCGCGGGGATGACGCCAGGAACAATCAGAAGAAACCGAGCGGCTTCTCGCTGTAGCTGACGAGGAGGTTCTTAGTCTGTTGGTAGTGGTCGAGCATCATCTTGTGGTTCTCGCGGCCGATGCCGGACTGCTTGTAACCGCCAAACGCGGCGTGCGCCGGATATTGGTGGTAGCAGTTGGTCCATACCCGGCCGGCCTGGATGCCGCGGCCCATGCGAAAGGCGCGGTTCATGTCGCGGCTCCACACGCCGGCGCCCAGGCCGTAAAGCGTGTCGTTGGCGATGGCCAGCGCGTCGTCTTCGTCCTTGAAGGTGGTGACCGACAGCACAGGGCCGAAGATCTCTTCCTGGAAAACGCGCATCTTGTTGTGGCCCTTGAACACCGTCGGCTTGACGTAGTAGCCCTCTGCGAGGGCATCGGGCAGCCTATTGCGCTCGCCACCGATCAGCACTTTCGCGCCCTCCTGCCTGCCGATGTCGATGTAGGAGAGGATCTTTTCCAACTGCTCGCTCGACGCCTGGGCTCCGATCATCGTCGTCATGTCCAATGGGCTGCCCTGCTTGATCACCGCCACGCGCTTGATGGCTCGCTCGATGAAGCGCCCGTAGATCGACTCCTGCACCAGCGCCCGTGACGGGCAGGTGCAGACCTCTCCCTGATTGAGCGCGAACATGGTGAAACCCTCGAGCGCCTTGTCGAAGAATCCGTCGTCCTTGTCCATCACGTCGGCGAAGAAGATGTTCGGCGACTTGCCGCCAAGCTCCAGCGTCACAGGAATAAGGTTCTGGCTGGCGTACTGCGAGATCAGCCGGCCGGTCGTCGTCTCCCCGGTAAAGGCAATCTTGCCGATGCGATTGCTCGACGCCAGTGGTTTGCCCGCTTCCAGGCCGAATCCGTTGACGACGTTCAGAACGCCGGGTGGCAGCAGGTCAGCCACAAGCTCCAGCAGTACCAGAATCGATACCGGTGTCTGCTCCGCCGGCTTAAGGACGACGCAATTGCCGGCGGCCAGAGCGGGCGCGAGCTTCCACACCGCCATGAGGATCGGGAAGTTCCACGGAATGATCTGTCCGACTACGCCGATCGGCTCGTGAAAGTGATACGCGTAGGTCTCGTGATCGATCTCGCTGACGCCGCCCTCCTGCGCGCGGACGCACGATGCAAAATAACGAAAGTGGTCGACTGCCAGTGGCAGATCCGCGTAGGTGGTCTCGCGGATCGGCTTGCCGTTGTCCCAGGTCTCGGCGGCAGCGAGCATCGGTAAATTTGTCTCCATTCGGTCGGCGATCTTGTTGAGAATGTTTGCGCGCTCGGTAGGTGACGTCCGGCCCCAGGCGGCCTTGGCCCGGTGCGCGGCGTCCAGGGCACGTTCGATGTCTTCGGCGGTCGAGCGCGGAACTTCGCAGAATGGCCGACCGGTCACCGGCGTGATGTTGTCGAAATACTGCTTGCCGACGGGCGCGACCCATTCCCCGCCGATGTAGTTGCCGTAGCGTTTCTTGAAGAGCAGGGCAGCTCCGAATTTGCCGGGTTCGAGCATTTCCATGAATGACTCCTTCAGGGTGGATGACACCGCGACACGCAGTGTCCTACCCTTCGCTTAGCAACACGCGTACCAAGCCGGAGCTGGCGTGCGCAACGACCGGTAACCTGCCGGCTCAGTCTCGCTCGGCGGCAGTCGCTGGCAGAACAAAGCTGATGGGCGGCTGATCGGGTTTCAGCCGCGGCCGCAAATCGCGCAAGGGGCCTGGCTTTCGCACATTGCGACATAATCATGCGAATATGTTACGTTGCGCGTCGCAAATCGCGACACGCGATAGCACCCTGCGGAGCCCAGCAATGACCGATTCGCAGATGCCGTCACTTCAGGTGAACCGGGCCCGCGAGCTGTTCTTCGACGAGGGGCGAGACCCGGATGCCTGGATTGCCGCCCACATTTCGCGTTCATGGCGGCGGTGCCGCGGGCTGAGCGACGCGGCCGTCGATCTTGCGCCAATTGCGCTGTGGCAGCTGCGGGAACAGCGGGAGCGGGCCGTACGGTTGCTCGAGTGCGCACAACCGGAGTTAGACGGCCTGACCGAGCACGCGCGCAGACACGGTGGCGTCGTGATCCTGTCGGATTCGAGCGGCCTGATCTTGGAGGAACTCGGTAGCCCCGAATTTCTGCCCAAAGCGCAGCGCGTGGCGCTGACCCCCGGAATCCAATGGTCCGAGGGCAACCGAGGCACGAATGCCATCGGGACGGTGTTGATGGAGCGCCAAGCGTTGATGGTCCTTGGCGCTGAGCACTACCTACCGCAAAACAGCACCCTGGGTTGCGCGGCCGCGCCGATTTTCACCGGACGCGGAGAAATCGCTGGGGTGCTAGACCTTTCGGGTGACGCGAGGGACCTGAACAACCATGCCTTGGGCCTGGTCCAGATGGCGGCGCAGCAGATCGAACACCGCATTGTGGTGGCCGAGGCGCGCGGAAACCTCCTGCGCTTTCATCCTCGGCCGGGCCTGGTTGGAACCGCCCGTGAGGGGCTCCTCGTGATCGCCGAGGGCCGCATCATCGCGGCGAATCGCGTCGCCCTTGCCTTGCTCGGGGCAAACTGGGACCAACTGTGCGATCAACCTGTAGAGCGCCTGCTCGGAGTGCGCTGGACGCGGCTGGCGAAAGCGGCCGGCCTGCTCACCCTACCGGGAGGGCTGCAGATCGCGGCAGCCGTCGAGCGCTCAGCGCACGATGCCGGCAAGCGTTGGCCGGTGGTCGGATTGCCCGCCACCCCCGGCATAGCCGCGCAGCGTGAAGACGACTTCCAGCCGTTGTTGATCCAGGCGGTCAGAGTCCTGAACCAGGGTGTTCCGGTACTTCTGACCGGCGAGACGGGATGCGGCAAGGAGGTTTTCGCACGCCGCCTGCACCGTGCCAGCCGCCGTTCCGCCGGCCCGTTCGTGGCGGTCAACTGTGCCGCACTGCCGGATACGCTGATCGAAGCGGAACTCTTCGGCTACGCAGAAGGCGCGTTCACCGGTGCGCGGCGCCATGGCATGTCGGGGCGCATCCGCGAGGCGCACGAGGGCGTTCTGTTTCTCGACGAGATCGGTGACATGCCGCTGGCGCTGCAAACGCGCCTGCTGCGCGTGCTGGAGGAACGCATCGTCACGCCACTGGGTGGCGGGCATGGCGTGGCAGTCGAGTTCGACCTCATCTGCGCGACCCATCGCGACCTGGTCGCGCTGGCAGCGTGCGGACGTTTCCGCGCCGACCTGCTGTACCGGGTGAACGGTTTTGGTGTTGCACTACCGGCCTTGCGCGATCGCGACGATCGTCGCGCACTGATCGTCAAATTGTTCGATGAGGCCGGCGCTGCCAAGCAGCTACGGCTGGAAAGCGCAGCCCTCGATCAATTGGCCAACTATTCCTGGCCTGGCAACGTGCGTGAGCTGTGCAACGTCTTACGCTCGATCGTCGCGCTTGCAGAGCCGGGAGACAGCATCTCGACGAACCGTCTTCCGCTCCGCGTTCCGGCGGCGGAAATGCAACCGACCCATCGGCAGTCCGACCGGAGCTCTGCAGAGCCAGTCGATACTGGGGACAACGCGCAGCCATTAGCCGCCATGACCCGTCACGCGATCGATCAAGCTGTGGAAGCGTGTTCGGGCAACGTGGCCGAGGCCGCTCGCCGCCTCGGCGTTCACCGTAGCACGGTGTACCGGCACCGAGCGCAGCAGCGCAAGGGCTGAGACTCAGTCGATCGGGCGGCGGGGCCGTCTCAAGCCAGGGACGCCCCGCTTCATCGCGATAGGCTCGGGCAGCACGATGCAAGATGGCGCGCGCGATCTCCAGTGCGATTGGCGGTAGCACGCTACCTTTCCAGCGATATGGCTTCTTTGCCAGTGCCAGCTTGACCCTGCCAGACGCCGGCTACCCTCTTGGGGCCACTTTCGTCGTACCGTGGACTCCGTCTCCGTTCGGGGGCCGGGATGCCCCATTGTGTTTCCTCACTCGAGTCGGATGGAATGGGTGGCTGGGCGGCATGCTCCTCGCTATCGTCATCGACACGATCCGTGCATCCGACGCCGCGCGAACCCAACCCTTGATCTCTGATGCAGATCAAGAGGCAGAGCCCAGAGTTGCATAGACTGTGTTCGTGCACCCACGGTGGATGAAAGGAGATACCGATATGCTAACCAAACTCTCAGCTCTCTTGACCTCAGTCTTCCTCCTGCTGTCTCACCCGCTGCTGGCGCTTGCGCAGCAGACTCAGCAACCCACTGGGCCGCAGCAACCGCTCTGGAATTGCCCCGGTCCCTGGCACATGTGGGGCGGCGGCGGCTGGGGATTCTGGTGGATCTTCCCAATGATTATGCTGTTCTTGATCGTTCTCGCCATTTTCTTTGTTGGTCGCAGATCAGGCGGCGTTGGATCTCATCATTGGGGACCGTCGTGGCACATGATGGACCGGCCGTGGGGGCCGGGGCGTTCGTGGGGCGATCCGACCTATTCCGCGCTGCAGGTTCTGAACGAGCGGTTTGCGAGAGGCGAAATCCAGAAGCAAGAGTACGAGGAGAAAAAGACCGCCATCCTCTCGAGTGGGCACTGAGATTTTGACCACCGCTATTCGGGTCGAACATGAATCAAGAACAAAACGGGCGACAGATTTATCTTTGCCCCATGCATCCAGAGGTTCGTCAACTCAACCCCGGAAAGTGTCCAAAGTGCGCGATGGACTTGCTGCCGGAAGGTGCGAGGTTTGGCATGTTGCGACACATGATGAAGAACCCTTGGATGGTCATCATTATGGTAACGGTCATGGTGGTGATCCTGGCGGTGATCATGATGATGACGCGCTAATTGGTGCGCTGCTTCGCAACAGCGCTCGGCAGCGCCAACCTACGACACGAAGGTCTGGCCGCGGCACCAGCCTACCTCACGCGGTCATAAACGCAAAGCTTCACGGCATCAGACCAGATGGAAGCGCTCCGTATCTCGACAGACGGTAGGTCTTGAGGAAGCAGGACGTCGGCGTCGCGCATTTCGGCAGCAAACGCCCGTTTGTCTGCTTCGTCGGCAACGACCGCACGCATCCAGTCAGGGGCGAATGGCGCACGCTGCGCCCGAAAGCCGAGGCCAGCACGGTACTAAGAATACGGCCTTCATCCTAGGAACCGAACGGCAGCGCCGCGCGGCCGGCGAATCTCGCCCGCGTGCCGAGGGCCTCCTCGATGCGCAGGCCCTCGTTCCACTTTGCCATGCGTTCGGAGCGCGCGAACGCGCCGACCTTGAGTTGGCCAGCGTTCCAGCCGGTCGCGAGCTCCACGATGGTGACGTCCTCCGTCTCGCCCGAGCGCCCCGAGACGACCATACCCCAGCCCGCGTCACGCGCGGCTTCCATTGCGTGGCGCGTTTCGGTGATGGTGCCGGCTTGGTTGGGCTTCAGCAATACAGCATTGCAGGCGTGCGTCGCGACGGCGTCCGCGATCCGCTCCGCGTTCGTGACTAGAAAATCGTCGCCGACGATCTGCAGGCGATCGCCGAGCGCGGCGGTGAACGAGCGCATGCCCGCGGCGTCATCCTCCGCGACCGGGTCCTCCATCGCCAGGATCGGATAGCACCTCACCCACTGGAGCAGCACGCCCAGCCAATCGCTGGTGTCGTACTCCCGGCGGTCGAGAGCCAGGCGATAGCGACCGCCGGCGCCGAACTCCGAGGCCGCGATATCCAGCGATATCATCACCTCGCCGTTGCGATAGCCAGCAGCCTCGATCGCTCGCGCGAGCGCGCTCAACGCTTCTTCGTTCGACGCGAAGTCAGGCCACCAACCGCCCTCGTCGGCGACGCCCGCAAGCCGCCCGCGGTTCGCCATCCGCTCGCCCGCGGCGCGATAGACCTCGGCGCACATTACGAGCGCTTCATCGTAGCTCTGTGCACCGACCGGCATTACGAGAAAGTCCTGGATGTCTACGCGGCGGCCCGCATGCGCGCCACCACCGAAGATCTGTATTTCCGGCAACGGCAGCAGGACTTCATTGTCGCCCGCAAGATAGCGCCACAGAGGCTCGCCTGCTGCCGCAGCAGCCGCGTGCAACACGGCCATCGACGTCGCGATGGTCGCGTTACCGCCGAGGACCGATTTGTTCGGCGTACCGTCGAGCGCAATGAGCGTTGCGTCGACACGCGCCTGGTCGTGCGCGTCCAGGCCGACCAGCGCCTTGGCGATCCGCGTATTGACGTTCTCCACCGCGCGCATGACCCCGTAGCCGCCGAAGGCGCTACCGCCGTCGCGCAGATCAACCGCCTCGTGCCGTCCGCGCGATGCGCCCGCGGGAGCAATGCCGCGACCACACGCCCCACCTGCTAGCTCGACGTCCACTTCAACAGTGGGCCGGCCCCGCGAATCCCACACCCGCCGGGCGCGCACCTTGGCGATTGCCGCATTCACCGTTGGCAGTCCTCCGCCCAGGCATTGCGCAGTTCGACGAGCCGTAGCGGCAGTGCGAGCGCATGTTTCGCAAAGCGGCGCACACGCTCACGCTCGCCCTCCTCCGTGATGTACTCGACCGGCGATTTGCCGTCGATGCGCGCGAGCAGCATGCCGGCGAGCAGCGCAACCGCCCGACTTTCAAGTCTTGTGGACGGCTCCCAATGGACGGCGGCGAGATAAGTCGCAGCCAGAGCGTCGAAGCATTGTAGAAACGCTCGCGTCGTATGCGGCCGCCACACGCACTTCAGCAGCAGGTGGGTGAGACAGAACGCAAGATCGAACGCCGGATCCCCGTACCATGCGCATTCGGCATCGAGGAAAATCGGCTGCTGCGGTCCGATCAAGATGTTCTTCGGGCTCACGTCGCCGTGCACCAACGCGAGCTTGGTGTGGGCGGTGACGTCGATCAATCGATGCAGCGCGTGCGCACTGTCGGCATGCCGGTGCGCCGCCGCAGCGAAGTACGGCTCCAGACGGATCGAGTGGAATGTCGTATCGTTGGCGAACGCCCGCGCCATGTCGTCGTTACGTGCAGTCGCATTGTGGATCGCGACCAAATTGGTCGCGACCGACTGTGCAGCGCTCACCTCCGCGATCCCGTCGCGCAGCTGTGTCTTCCACACAGGATGGCTCTTCGGATCCAGATAGGCCATCGCAAACGCCCGTGCTACCCGGTCTTCGCCGAGGATCGCCGGCACGCTGCCGGGCACTACGAGCGCGGCGATCTTCATCCAGCCCACCTCGGAGCTATTGCGCTCGACCGGCGCGCGCCACTCCGCCGCGACCCTGAGCTTCGGCAATGCCCGCTTCAGGCACACTGTCCCGCGCTCGGTGTCCGCGCGCACGATGAGCGACGACACGCCACCCGTGAGCCGGGTGAGCGCCGGGCGCTCGTCGCGCGCGATGAGCCCCATGCGCGCTAGCGATTCGATAGTCTGGACGACCTCGCTCTGAGACAGGGTCATGGCATGGCTGCGCGCATACAACTGAGGGAGCACGGGCGGTTGGCGCTCGAGGGTGCAGCAGGTGCTTTGCCGCCGCCCATCTACGATCCTCGCCGTGGTTAATCAGTTAATCTTGACACGCGCGGTTCCGACTGGCTTCTCTCAAGGCCGATGTTCTTCGCGAGTCACCTCGCAACCGCACCGGGCCCGTATACGTTTGATCTCATGACTACTCAGCTGCGCGTTATGGGTCGCTCTGGATCACTGCCGTCATCAATTCGATCGTGTCGGCTTCGGTCCGCACCACGGCAAGAATCGGTCTGATCGCCCACTCGCGATCGCGACCGCGACCGCGACCGCGACCAAAGGCTCTGGCTACTGCGACGTCTTGATGTCGAGCTCTTTCAGCTCACCGACGTTGGCGCCGTCCTCCATCGAGAAACGATCGCCGAAGTCGAACAAATCATCGTGCTGGAAGCCATCGATGTATTGGATTTCCCACCAGTTGTGGTCAAGGTCTTCCATATAAAGCGAATATACGCCGTGCTGCAGCACTGGCTTCATCACCTGCCTGATCTTGTACTTCTCTTTGTACTCGAGCGCATTCCTGTACGCCTCGTCGACAGCTTCCCTGGACTGGACGTCGATTCCCCAGTGGTTCAGCACGTTGACCGGATGCACCTGCTCTCCGACCTCGACGCAGATGATGTGGAACCTGAGACCGCAGCGAATCGCCATCGCGGGCAACGCGTGACGGACGCATTCCAGTCCCAGAAATTCCTCATAGAATTTCCGCGATTCCTTGAGGCTGTAGCATTCCAAAGTCCCGTGCGAGAGCACGTAAGGCTTGACGACGGAACCCTCGTTGTTGGGCTCTACGACGCCGTCAGGGATCATCGCTCTGGTAGTTGCCATATCAAGCTCCTTCTTCAGCTGAAAGCGGCCGCGGCAGGCGCGCGGTCCGCCTCGGTCAAGAACGAATCGGCGAAAAACTCCTCGGCAGGCAGCCGGCACTGCTCGACGAAGTCACGCCGTGCGGCGTCGACCATTACCGGGGCGCCGCAGGCATAGACCTGAGCACCCGACATATCGGGAAAATCCGCCATCACCGCGCGATGCACGAACCCGGTACGCCCAGTCCAAGCGCACTCCGGGCTCGGGTCGGAAAGCACGGGCACGAATCTGAAGCCGCGATGCTGCTGCGCCCACTGCGACGGCAGGTCCAGCATGTAGAGATCCTGCTTCGTCCGGCAACCCCAGTAAAGCGTGATGGGACGCTGCGCGACGATGCCTCGCTCGAACGCCATCTCGCACATTGCCTTGATCGGCCCGAATCCCGTGCCGCTCGCCACCATGACTATGGCTCTATCCGAGTTCTCACGCACATAAAACGTTCCAGCCGGACCTTCGAACCGCAGCAGATCTCGCTCCTTCATCCGACTGAACGCGTGATCTGAAAAAAGACCACCCGGCGTGCGGCGGATGTGGAGTTCAAGCGCGGTGACGCCCTCGGCAGTCGGTGGGCTCGCGATCGAATAGTTGCGGCGCTTGCCTTCCGGTAGCAGGATCTCAATGTACTGACCGGCGAGAAACCGCATGTTCTCGTTCATCGGCAGCCGTAGCCGCAGAATCGCGACGTCGGGCGCCGGCCGGTCGATCTTCGCGACCCGGCACGGCACTACGCGCGGCCGAATACCCGTCAACCCCTCGAGCTCGTGCACTTCGACCACCACATCGGACTGCGGCTTCGCCTGACAGAGCAGCGCGTAGCCCTTCGCCTTGTCGCTTTCCGGCAAATACGTCGGATGCACCATGCCGTAATCCACTCTGCCCTCCAGCACGGTTCCGCGGCAGGTGCGGCACACACCGGTCTTGCAGCTGTACGGCATCGCGAACCCGGCTTCCAGCCCGGCATGCAGAATGCTCTTGTCCTCGGGCACCTCGTAGCGATGGCCGCTAGGTTTGAGCGTGACCCAATGGCTCATCTCTCATGTCCTCGTGCGGCGCGTCCGCAGCGCCTGGCGCTCGATCTTCCGGGTGCCGCGCTTCGACCGGCTCGCCATGTATTCGACGCGCCAAGGGTACTTGAACGGCAACAGCCGCTGCTTCGGTCTTCCGAGAAGTTCGCGGACGCGCTCGGTCTCGACGGCCCCCCGTGCGGCCCTCCTCTCGAGCGTACGCGCCGCTGGAAGGTCACCCTGGCGCTTTCGAAAAAGAGGTTGTGGGGTGGCTAGTGGGATTCGAACCCACGACAACCGGAATCACAATCCGGGACTCTACCCCTGAGCTATAGCCACCACTGCCGGAAACCGCTCGCGACGGCGCAACTGGCGTGCCCGACAGGAATCGAACCTGTAACCCCCAGCTTAGAAGGCTGGTGCTCTATCCGGTTGAGCTACGGGCACTCCCCCGGGCACGGCCCCGCCACTCGCTCGCGCGGCCTCGTTCAATTTGGTCGGGGTGGAGAGATTTGAACTCCCGACATCTTGCTCCCAAAGCAAGCGCGCTACCAGGCTGCGCTACACCCCGTAGGGTGGCGTAGTTTACGCGGTCGCGCTCAGACCGGTCAAACGCGCTGCAACATGGCGCGACGCCGCGCACTAATGCCCTTGTCGCCCACCCCCACTTTCTGGTATCAAAACGCCTTCGTTTTGGCGCCCGAACCAAAAGCTCCCATGTCTATCGAGGCCCTGCGCAAGCAATTGCCGCCCTATGCCCCCAAGAAGGGCGAGGATTACATGAACGCGCGCCAGCGCGCGCATTTCAAGAAGCTCCTGGAATTGTTGCGCGAAGAGCTGTCCGCCGACATCGAGCGCACGGTCCAGGCCATGCAAGAGGAGGCGACGGTCTTCGCCGATCCGAACGATCGCGCCAGCCAAGAGTCCGACATAGCGCTCGAGCTCCGCAACCGCGACCGCGAGCGCAAGCTGATCAAGAAAATCGACGAGACGGTGGCGAAGATCGGCGCCGAGGATTACGGCTATTGCGAGAGCTGCGGCGCGGAGATCGGGCTGAAGCGCCTCGAGGCGCGCCCCACCGCGACGCTCTGCATCGATTGCAAGACGATCGACGAGATGCGCGAGCGCCAAGTGGCGAAATAGCGCGCCCGGCCCGCGGCAAAAGAATGGGGCGCTGCGGCGCCCCATTTTGCCGGGTTGCTGCTAGTGGCCCGCGCGCCGCGTCAGCCGGAGCTTTCCACTGCGGTCGGCTGCTGCTCGGTGACCGCCTTCATCGACAACCTGACGCGGCCTTTCTCGTCCGATTCCAGCACCTTCACCTTCACCTGCTGGCCTTCCTTGAGGAAGTCGGACACGTTGTTCACGCGCTGCTGGCTGATCTGCGAGATGTGCAGTAGCCCGTCCTTCCCCGGGAGCAGGCTCACGATCGCCCCGAAGTCAAGCAGGCGCAGCACCGTTCCGGTGTAGACCTTGCCAACCTCGACCTCGGCGACGATCTCCTGGATCTTGTGTTTCGCCGCCTCGCCGCCGTCCATGTTGACGCAGGCGATGCTGATCGTCCCGTCGTCGCCGATCTCGATGGTGGTGCCGGTCTCCTCCTGGATGCCGCGCACCACGATCCCGCCCTTGCCGATGACGTCGCGAATCTTCTCCGGATTGATCTTCAGCTTGATGATCCGCGGTGCGTAGCTCGAGATGTCGGAGCGCGACCGCTCGAGCGCCTGCTTCATCAGGGTGAGAATGTGCAGCCGGCCTTCGCGCGCCTGCGCGAGCGCGACCTGCATGATCTCGGCCGTGATGCCCTCGATCTTGATGTCCATCTGCAGTGCGGTGATGCCATTCTCGGTGCCGGCCACCTTGAAGTCCATGTCGCCGAGGTGGTCCTCGTCGCCGAGAATGTCGGAGAGCACCGCGAATCGGTTGCCCTCCTTGATCAGCCCCATCGCGATGCCGGCGACGTGCGCCTTCATCGGCACCCCCGCGTCCATCAACGCGAGGCTCGCGCTGCAGACCGTCGCCATCGAGCTCGACCCGTTCGACTCGGTGACCTCGGACACGAGCCGGATCGAATAGGCGAACTCCTCGGCGCTCGGCAGCACCGCGGCGAGGGCGCGCTTGGCGAGACGGCCGTGGCCGATCTCGCGGCGCTTCGGCGGCCCGATGCGGCCGGCCTCGCCGGTCGCGAACGGGGGCATGTTGTAGTGGAGCATGAAGCGATCCTTGTACTCGCCCTGCAGCGCGTCGACGATCTGTTCGTCGCGGCCGGTACCGAGCGTCGCCACCGCGAGCGCCTGGGTCTCCCCGCGCGTGAAGAGCGCCGACCCGTGGGTGCGCGGCAAGACCCCGGCGCGAACCCAGATCGGCCGCACCGTGCGCGTGTCGCGGCCGTCGATGCGCGCCTCGCCGCCGAGAATCTGGCCGCGGACGATCTTCGACTCGAGGTTGAAGAGCAAGTCCTTGATCTGCCTCTGATCGAGCGGATTGTCCGGCGCGGCAAGCCGCTCCAGCGTGCTCTTGCGGATCTCGTCGAGGCGCGCATTGCGTGCCTGCTTCTGCTTGATCCGGAACGCCTCGTGCAGATCCTGTTCCGCGACCTCGGACACCTTGGCGACGAGCGCGGGGTCGGCCTCGCGCGGCCGCCAATCCCACGCCGGCTTGCCGGCCTGGTCGGCGAGCTCGTTGATGGCGTTGATCGCGGTCCGCATCTCGCGATGCCCGAAGACCACCGCCCCGAGCATCACATCCTCGGGAAGCTCCGTGGCCTCCGACTCGACCATCAGCACCGCATGCTCGGTACCCGCTACCACCAAGTTGAGCTTGGAGTCCTTGAGCTGCGTGCTGGTAGGGTTCAGCACGTACTCGCCGTTAACGTAGCCCACGCGCGCCGCGCCGATCGGGCCGTTGAACGGGATGCCGGAGAGCGTGAGCGCCGCCGAGACCCCGAGCATCGCCGGGATGTCCGAATCGACTTCCGGGTTGCAGGACATCACGATCGCGACCACCTGCACCTCGTTGTAGAAGCCGTCGGGGAAGAGCGGCCGGATCGGGCGATCGATGAGGCGTGAGGTGAGCGTGTCCTTCTCGGACGGCTTACCCTCGCGCTTGAAGAAGCCGCCGGGGATCTTCCCCGCGGCGTAGTACTTCTCCAGGTAGTCGACCGTGAGCGGGAAGAACTCCTGACCGGGCTTGGCGTTCGGCGATGCGACCACGGTGCAGAGCACCACGCTATCGTCCATGTTGACGAGCACTGCGCCGCCCGCTTGGCGCGCGATCTCGCCCGTCTCGAGCGTCACCTGGTGCGCGCCGTACGTGAATGCCTTCTTGACTGGGTTCAAAGCCCTCTCCTTCCTAGTCTGATGCCCGAGCCCGGCCGTCGGACGAGGTCCCTGCAGACCCGAAGATGGCACGGTACCGGCGGTGGAGGCGAAGTGCGCGAAGCAAAGCACCCACGCCACAGTGGGTCGTCGGCGTCGGAGATCCTCACTTGCGCAGGCCCAGCTGCTCGATCAGCTTGCGGTAGTTCTCGGCGTCGGTACGCTTGAGGTAATCGAGCATCTTGCGACGCTGGCTCACCATCTTGAGGAGCCCGCGCCGAGAGTGGTGATCTTTGACGTGCGACTTGAAGTGGTCGGTGAGGCCGTTGATGCGCGCCGTCAGCAGCGCGACCTGCACCTCAGCCGAACCGGTGTCGCCGGTCTGGCGCTGGTGAGCCTGAATGATCTTCGCCTTGTCGGCAGTCGTGACTGCCATGCAACTCTCCTGGAAAACGGCGGATTTTAGCCCGAGATCAACAACCTTCACAAGGTTCGACCGCTAAGGGGCGGTTTCGACCGCGCGCGGACGCGGTTCCTGGCGGATGAGCCGGCGTGGATGGAGCGTCCCGGCCGGCCCGACTTCGCCCGTGCCGAGGAAGACCGCGCCGGCGCGGTAGACGCGAACGCTGCCCGGGCGTTCGAGCGCGGCATCGATCGCGTGCCCATGGGCAAAGCGCTCGGCCGCGTCGGCGGCGAGGCTCACCGCGGGCAAGTCGCCCACCAGCGCGTCGACCGGCCACAAGTGCGCGTCCCGGTCCGCGGGCGACAGCCGCTCGAGCTCCAGGAGCGTGAGCGCCTCGGCGACCCGGAACCGCCCGATAGCGGTCCGGCGCAGCCCCGCCAGGTGGGCCCCGCAGCCGAGCTCGCGTCCGATGTCCTCGGCGAGGACGCGGACGTAGGTGCCCTTGCTGCAGCGGACCGTCACACCGAGCTGTTCGCCCTCGAACGCATCGATCTCGAGCGCGTGGATGGTCACGGTCCGCGGCGCGCGCTCGACCGACTCTCCGGCGCGCGCGTAGGCATAGAGCGGACGGCCGTCGCGCTTCAGCGCCGAGTACATCGGCGGCACCTGGACGATTGCACCCTGGAACCGGCACACAACGCGCTCGACGTCCGCGCGCGTGGCGGTCACCGGCCGACGCTCGAGCACCTCGCCTTCGGCGTCGCCGGTCGTCGTCGTCGTGCCGAGCGCGATCTCGGCGACGTAGGTCTTGTCCGCCTCGAGCAGGCAAGCGCCGAACTTGGTCGCTTCGCCGAAGACGAGCGGCAGCAATCCAGTCGCCAGCGGGTCGAGCGTCCCGGTGTGGCCGGTCTTCTCCGCGCGGTATAGGCGGCGAACGATCTGCAGCGCCGCATTCGAGCCGAGCCCCCGCGGCTTGTCGAGCAGCAGCACGCCGTCGACGCGACGCCGGTCGGAGCGCGGCCGAGGACCCATCGGCGATCACCGCCGGGCCGCGCGCCGCCGCCGCGGCGACTTGAGCGCGGCGTCGCTCGCCACCGCCTCGTCGATCAGCCGATCGAGCCGCATGCCCGATTCAACCGACTCGTCGTAGACGAAATGCAGCTCCGGCGTGCTGTGGATCTTCACCCGCGCCCCGAGCATCGATCGCAGAAAGCCGCCGGCGCGGTTCAGCCCGGCGAGCGTTTCGGCGCGCCGCGCCTCGTCGGCGAGCGACGTGAAGAACACCTTGGCATGCGCGAGGTCGGGCGAGAGCTCCACCGCCGTGAGCGTGATCATCCCGACGCGCGGGTCCTTCAGCTCGGTCCGGACGATGTCCGAGAGCTCGCGCTGAATCTGATCCGCGACGCGACGCAGCCGCTGTGCATTGGCCATGGCGCCGCTCACCGGCGAGTGGTTTCTACAGCGTCCGCGCGACTTCCTGCATCTCGTAGACTTCGAGCTGGTCGCCGACGCTGATGTCGTTGAAGCTGCGGACCGAGAGGCCGCACTCGAAACCGGCCTTCACCTCGCGCACGTCGTCCTTGAAGCGCTTCAGCGAATCGAGCTCGCCGTCGTGGATGACGACGTTGTCGCGCAATACGCGCACCCGGGCGTTGCGCCGCACCAGGCCCTCGGTCACGTAGCAGCCCGCGACCGTGCCGACCTTGGAGATGCGGAACACCTGCCGCACCTCGATCAGTCCGAGCACCTGCTCCTTCTTCTCCGGCGCGAGCATGCCGCCGAGCGCCGCTTTCACCTCGTCGACCGCGTCGTAGATGATGTTGTAGTAGCGGATGTCGATCCCGGAGGACTCGGCGAGTTTGCGCGCCGCGCCATCGGCGCGCGTGTTGAAGCCGATGATCACCGCCTTCGACGCGAGCGCGAGGTTCACGTCGGATTCGGTGATCGCGCCCACGGCGGCATGCACCACGTTCACCTTCACCTCGTCGGTCGACAGCCGCGACAGCGCATGCACCAGCGCCTCTTGCGAGCCCTGCACGTCCGCTTTAATGACGAGCGGCAGGATCTTGACCTCTTCCTCCTTGAGCTGCTCGAACACGTTCTCCAGCTTGGCGGCCTGCTTCTTGGCGAGCTTCACGTCGCGGAACTTGCCCTGGCGGAAGAGCGCGATCTCGCGCGCCTTGCGCTCATCGCCGAGGGCCATCAATTCGTCGCCGGCGTTGGGCACCTCCGACAGGCCCTGAATCTCGACCGGGATCGACGGTCCGGCCTCGGCCACCGACTGGCCGCTCTCGTCCAGCATCGCGCGCACCCGGCCGAATACCGCGCCCGCGAGCACGACGTCGCCGCGTTTGAGCACGCCCGACCGGACCAGCACCGTCGCCACCGGACCGCGTCCCTTGTCGAGCCGCGCCTCGATCACCGTGCCCTTCGCGGGCGTGTCCACCGGCGCCTTGAGCTCGAGCACTTCGGCCTGGAGGAGAACGTTCTCCAGCAACCCGTCGATCCCTTTGCCGGTTTTCGCCGAGACCGCCACGAACGGCGAGTCGCCGCCGTACTCCTCCGGCACGACACCCTGCGCGACGAGCTCCTGCTTCACCCGCTCCGGGTTCGCCTCCGGCTTGTCGATCTTGTTGAGCGCCACCACGATCGGCACGTTGCCCGCCTTGGCGTGGTGAATGGCCTCGATCGTCTGCGGCATCACGCCGTCGTCGGCGGCCACGACCAGGATCACGAGATCGGTCACCTTCGCGCCCCGGGCGCGCATCGACGTGAACGCCTCGTGGCCCGGCGTATCGAGGAAGGTGATCACCCCGCGCGGGGTCGTCACATGGTAGGCACCGATGTGCTGCGTGATTCCGCCCGCCTCGCCGGCCGCGACCTTCGTCCGTCGGATGTAGTCGAGGAGCGAGGTCTTGCCGTGGTCGACGTGTCCCATGACCGTCACCACCGGCGGCCGCGGCTGCAGATCGCCTTCCACCTGCTGGGCGGGCTGGTCGAGGTAGGACTCGGGATCATCCAGCTTCGCGGCGATCCCCTTGTGGCCCATCTCCTCGATCACGATCAGCGCCGTCTCCTGATCGAGCACCTGGTTGATCGTGACCATCTGGCCGAGCTTCATCAGCGCCTTGATCACTTCCGCCGCCTTGACCGACATCTTGTGCGCGAGATCGCCGACGGTGATCGTCTCCGAGACGTAGATCTCCCGCACCAGCGGTTCGGCCGCCGGCGCGAGACTGCGCTGCGGCTCCTCGGCGTGCTTGTGGCGCGCCCCCTTCGGCTGGTGCCACCCGGTCGCCCCAGCCACGTCGCCGCGCGTCTTGATCGACCGGCGCTTGGCGCTTTCGTCTTTCCACACCGTCACCTGCTTCGCGGGCTTCTTGGCCTTCTTCTCCCCCGCCTCGCCGGTGGGCTTCGGCTTGTGCAGCGTGGTGTCGGCCTGCGCCGCCGCGGGCTGCGCCGCCGAGGCGGCTGCCTGCTCCGCGGCCGCGCGCTGCTCGACCTCCCGTGCCTCGGCCAGGCGGCGCTCGCGCTCCTGCTTCTCGGCGAGCTCCGCGGCCTGGCGCGCGGCGAGCTCTTCCTGGCGCCGGTTCTCCTCTTCGCGCAGCTCCGCTTCGCGCACATCGACCGGGTGGGCGCTCGGCACGCCCTCCAGGGCCGGCGCGCCGCCCTCGGAGGCCTCGCGCTTCACGAACACGCGCTTCTTGCGCACCTCGACCTGGATGGTGCGCGACTTGCCGGAGGAGTCGGCCTTCTTGATCTCGCTCGTCTGCTTGCGCGTGAGCGTGATCTTGGTCTTCGCGTCGGCCGCGCCGTGCACCTTGCGCAAGTACTCGAGGAGCCGCGTCTTGTCCTGCTCGCTGAGCGTGTCCTCGGCGAGCGCCTTGTTGACGCCCGCAGCGCGCAGCTGCTCGAGCAGCACCGCCGGCGCGACCTTCAGCTCGCCGGCGAATTGCGCAACGCTCATCTGTCCCATGTGGCCGCTCTCACTCCTCGGCGAACCAGTGCGCGCGGGCCTTCATGATCAGCTCCTTCGCCCGCGCCTCGTCGACTCCGCCGAGCTCGACCAACTCATCCACCGCCAGGTCGGCGAGATTGTCGCGGGTCTTGATGTTCGATTGCGCGAGCTTCGCGGCGAGCTGCGTGTCCATGCCCTCCAGCTTCAGCAGTTCCTGGTCGACGCCCTCGATGCTCTCCTCGCTGCGGATCGCCTGGACGAGCAGCGCGTCGCGCGCGCGGCTGCGCAGCTCGTTCACCGTCGCCTCGTCCAGGCCCTCGATCTCGAGCATCTCGTTGATCGGCACGTAGGCCACTTCCTCCAGCGTCGAGAAGCCTTCCTGGACCAGCAGGCTCGCGAGGTCCTCGTCGACGTCGAGCTTGTCCACGAACAGCTGGCGCAGCACCGAGGTCTCCTCCTCGTTCTTGCGCTTCGACTCGTCCTCGGTCATCAGGTTGATCTGCCAGCCGGTCAGCTCGGAGGCGAGCCGCACGTTTTGCCCGCTGCGGCCGATCGCGATCGCGAGATTCTCCTCGTTCACCACGACGTCCATCGCGTGCTTCTCCTCGTCGACGACGATGCCGGTCACGTCCGCCGGCGCGAGCGCGCCGATCACGAACTGCGCCGGGTCGGCCGACCACAGGACGATGTCCACCCGCTCGCCGGCGAGCTCCTGCGTCACCGCCTGCACGCGCGAGCCGCGCATGCCGACGCAGGTGCCGATCGGGTCGATGCGCTTGTCGTTGGTGTGCACCGCGATCTTCGCGCGCACGCCCGGGTCACGTGCCGCCGACTTGATTTCCAGCAGCCCCTCCTCGATCTCGGGCACCTCGAGCCGGAACAGCTCCATGATGAACTCGGGTGCAGTGCGCGAGAGCACGAGCTGGGGGCCGCGCAGACTGCGGTCGATGCGCAGCAGGTACGCGCGCACGCGGTCGCCGACGCGCAGGTTCTCCTTCGGGATCATGTGATCGCGCGGCAGCACCGCCTCGACGCGGCCCGATTCGATGATGCCGTTGCCGCGCTCCATGCGCTTGATCGCGCCGGTGATGAGCTTGTCCCCGCGCCCGAGGAAGTCCTGCAGGATCTGCTCGCGCTCGGCGTCGCGAATCTTCTGCAGGATCACCTGTTTTGCGGTCTGGGCGCCGATGCGGCCGAACTCGATCGTCTCGAGCGGCTCCTCGATGAAGTCCTCGATGCCGACGTCGCCGTACTGCGCCTTCGCCTCCGACAGCGCGATCTGCTGCGCCGGGATCTCCACCGCGTCGTCGGGCACCACCTGCCAGCGCCGGAACGACTCGTACTCGCCGGTGTTGCGATCGATCGCGACGCGGACGTCGACGTCCTCGGTGAAGCGCTTCTTGGTCGCCGACCCGATCGCCTGCTCGAGCGCGCCGAACACGACGTCCTTGTTGACGTTCTTCTCGCGCGCCAGGGCATCGACCAAGAGCAGCAGTTCGCGGCTCATTTCCGCTCGCCTCCTAGGATCTTCGGCACCAGGCGCGCCTGGTCCATGTTGACGTACGCGAGCAAAACGAGCGCGCCATCGACTTCCAGTTCGATCGCATCGGTGCCGGCGCCGCGGACGATGCCGACGAACCGGCGGCGACCCGCGAGCGGCGCGCGCAGCCGGACCTCGGCGGTCTCGCCCGTGAAGCGCCGGAAGTCGGCCGGCCGCCTGAGCACCCGGTCAAGGCCCGGCGAGGAAACCTCGAGTCGACTGTAGTCGATCCCCTCGACCTCGAGCACGCGCTGCAGCTGGCGGGTCATGCGCTCGCAGTCGGCGACGGTCACGCCGGGCGGCGTCTCGCTCTCGCCGGTGGCGGGCCGGTCAATGAAGACGCGCAGCAGCCCGCCGCGCCGCGCGAACTCGTGATCAACGAGCTCGTAGCCGAGTCCTACCGCCGTCGATTCAAGGACCTGCAATATGGTCGTCACTTCCATCCCACAAACAAAAAATGGGCTCGCGGCCCATCCCTTAAAAGCGGGCGAAGTGTAGCAAAGAACACCCTGAGAGACAACGGGATAGGCGCTCGCGGGGGCTCTTCGCCCCGCGCGATCGGGCTTGACAACGCTGCGCGCTTCGCCCCGGGCGATCGCCGCCGCCCAACCCCGGCGATGCGAGGCGTGCGGACCTCGGGCCGGTGCCACCGCACCGGGGCCTCGGCAAGCGGCTCGCCGGGTCGAGCGCAAGCAAAAGCAGCGCGGGGCGCGCGCCTGGGCCGCCTCAGCGGGGCGCGCTGCCCCGCCGCGCACGGGGCGGCCGACCAGGGGGTGACGCCGGCCGGTCGGCTTGCGGTTGCGCTTCGATCAGGCCGACGGCGGCCTGGAGCGCTGCGACCTCTCCCGGTCCAAGCTCGCGCAGCTGACCGCGCTTGAGCCCCGGCGGGAGCGCTAGCGGCCCGAAGCGCACCCTGATCAGCCGGCCCACCGTCCGACCGACGGCCTCGAACATCCGGCGCACCTCTCGGTTACGGCCCTCCTTGAGCGTCACCTTGTACCAGTGGTTGCGCCCCTCGCCCCCGGCATCCTCCGCCGACGCGAAGCGGGCCGGTCCGTCCTCGAGCAGGACGCCCTGCGTGAGCCGCTGCAGGTCCTCGGCGCCGAGCAGGCCGTCGACTCGCGCCGCGTACTCGCGCTCGATCTGATAGCGCGGATGCATGAGCCGGACCGCGAGCTCGCCGGAGGTGGTGAGGACGAGCAGGCCGCTCGCGCTGTAGTCGAGCCGCCCGACCGCGATCCACCGGCTGCCGCGGAGACGCGGCAGCCGGTCGAACACCGTCGGTCGTCCTTCCGGGTCGGCGGCAGAAACGATTTCCCCCGCCGGCTTGTGATAGAGCAGCACCCGCGGCGGGGCGCTCGTCGCGCCGAGCCGCAACAGGCGGTCATCGACCCTGATGCGGTCGGCCGGCGCGACGCGCTGCCCGAGGTGGGCACGCGTACCGTTCACCGTCACCCGCCCGGCAGTGATCCATTCCTCCATGCTGCGGCGCGAGCCGAGGCCGCTTCGGGCGAGCACCTTCTGCAGCTTCTCGCCCGCCGGGGCGTCGATCAGGGCTGCCGCCGCGGCGCCCCGCGGCGCCTCGCCGCGGCCCGCGCTACGCTGCCGAGGCGACGGCCGGTCGGTTGGGGTCGACCTCGGTCTCGTCCGGGAGGGACGGCTGCTCGGGTGCGGCAGCGGCAAGCTCGAGGCTCTTGGCGATCTCTTCAAGCGGCGGAAGCTCCTGGAGCGAGCGCAAGCCCAAGTCGTTGAGGAAAGTGTTCGTGGTCGCGTACAGCGCCGGCCGGCCGGGCGTATCCCGGTGCCCAACGACGTCGATCCAGCCGCGCGCTTCGAGCGTCCGCACCACGTTGGGCGACACGGTCACACCCCGGATCTCCTCGATGTCGCCGCGCGTAACGGGCTGCCGGTAGGCAATGATCGCCAAGGTCTCGAGCACCGCCCGCGAGTAGCGCGGCGCCCGCTCCGGTGCGATCCGGTCGAGGTAGGGCTGGAACGCGGACCGCGTCTGGAAGCGCCAGCCGCTCGCGAGCGTGGCCAGCTCGACGCCGCGGCCGGCCCAGTCCTCGCGGAGCTCATCGAGCAGACGCCGGATGGTGTCGGCGCCGAGCTCCTGCTCGAAGAGCCGGCGCAAGTCGGCGATCGACAGCGGCTCTTGGCTGCAGAGGAGCGCGGTCTCGAGCACGATCTTCGCTTCGGCGAGGCTCAGCATGGCGGTTAGGCGGCCGGTCCGCTATTGTCCGCGAGTTGCGCGCGCGGCGGCGCGGCCCCGTCGATCCCGGCCAGCCGGACGTAGATCGGCGCGTACGGCGCGGCCTGGGTGATGTCGAGCAACCCCTCGCGCGCAAGCTCGAGCAGCGCGAGGAAGCTCACCACCAGCGCCGCCACGCCGCGCCGCGGCTCGAAGAGCCCGCCGAACTCGCGAAACGCGCCGTCGCCCAGCTGGCGCAGGATGAGCGTCATGTGCTCGCGCACCGACAGCTCGTCGCGCGTGACCTTGTGGTGCTGGCGCAGGCGGGCGCGTGCGAGCAGCGCGCGCCACGCGTTCTCGAGGTCGAGCGCCGCGACCTGCGGCAGCCGCTGTACGAGTGACTGCTCGATCCACACCTCGACCGAGTAGAAGTCGCGTTCGCGCTGCGGCAGGCGATCGAGGTGGTAGGCGGCGCGCTTCATCTGTTCGTATTCGAGCAGGCGGCGCACCAGCGCGGCGCGCGGATCGAGCTCCTCGTCCGGCGCCTGCCGCGGCGGCGGCAGGAGCATCCGCGACTTGATCTCCATCAGCATCGCCGCCATCACCAGGTACTCCGCGGCGAGCTCGAGGTTGCGGTGCCGCATCGCCTCGACGTACACCAGGTACTGCTCGGTGAGGCGCGCCATCGGGATGTCGAGGATGTCGACGTTCGCCTTGCGGATGAGGTACAGCAGCAGGTCGAGCGGGCCCTCGAACGTGTCGAGAAAGACCTCAAGCGCATCGGGCGGAACGTACAGGTCCGCCGGCAGCTCGTGCAACGGCTCGCCGCGCACCCGGGCAAGCGGTGCGCGCGCGTCGCGACTATGAACCAGTTCCAGCGTCATCTGCAGACCGGGGTTCGAATCTCATGCGCGCGAGCGCCTCGTGACCAGCGCGCCGTTCGGGCCGGCACTCGGCGCTAACCGTAGCTCAGCCCCATCACCTCCCGCACGTCGCGCATCGTTTCGCGCGCGAGATCGCGCGCCTTGTCGCAGCCGTCGGCGACGATGTTGCGCACTAACGTCGGATCGTCGAGATACTTTTGCGCGCGCTCGCGCATCGGCGCCTGCTCCGCGAGCACCCGGTCGATCACCCGCTGCTTGCAGTCCAGGCAGCCGATACCCGCGCTGCGGCAGCCCGCCTGCACCCACGCCTTGGTCGGTGCGTCCGAGTAGACGAGGTGGAACTGCCAGACCGGGCACTTGTCGGGGTCGCCCGGGTCGGACCGCTTGACCCGCGCCGGGTCGGTGGGCATGGTGCGGATCTTCTTCGCCACCGCTTCGGGGTCCTCGCGCAACCCGATCGTGTTGCCGTACGATTTGGACATCTTCGCGCCGTCCAGGCCGGGGAGCCGCGAGGCCTCGGTGAGCAGCGCCTCCGGCTCGACGAGGATCATCCGCCCGCCGCCTTCCAGGTAGCCGAACAGCCGCTCGCGGTCGGCGAGCGCAAGATTTTGCGCCTCGTCGAGGAGCGCGCGCGCCGACTCGAGCGCGGCGGCGTCGCCCTGCTCCTGGTAGCGCGTGCGCAGCTCCCGGTACAGCCGCGCCTTGCGGCTGCCGAGCTTCTTCGACGCCGCGAGCGCCTTCTCCTCGAACCCCGGTTCGCGGCCGTAGACATGGTTGAACCGCCGCGCCATCTCGCGCATGAACTCGACGTGCGGCACCTGGTCCTCGCCCACCGGCACGTACTTCGCCCGGTAGATCAGGACGTCGGCGGCCTGCAGCAGCGGATAGCCGAGAAAGCCGTAGGTCGCGAGGTCGCGGTCGGTGAGCTTCTCCTGCTGGTCCTTGTAGGTTGGGACGCGCTCGAGCCAGGCGAGCGGGGTGATCATCGAGAGCAGCGCATGGAGCTCAGCGTGCTCCACCACGCGCGACTGGATGAACAGCGTCGCTTGCGCCGGGTCGATGCCGGAGGCGAGCCAGTCGATCACCATGTCCCACACGTTGCGCTCGACGATCTGCGGCTCCTCGTAGTGGGTCGTGAGGGCGTGCCAGTCGGCGACGAAGAAGTAGCACGGGTGCTCGCTTTGCAGCCGCACCCAGTTCTTGAGCGCGCCGTGATAGTGGCCGAGGTGCAGACTGCCGGTCGGACGCATGCCCGAGACCACCCGTTCGACAAACATGTCACAGCATCCCGAACGCGCTCGCGATGACGTGCATCGAGCCGATGACCATCGGTCCGAGCACGATCGACAGCACGTTGGTGAACATCAGCGCGAGCAGAATCGGGAACCCCCACGGCTCGAGGCGGGTGTAGGAGTCCGCGAGCCGCGGCGGCAGCAGGCTCGCCACGATCCGCCCGCCGTCGAGCGGCAGCAGCGGAATCAGGTTGAGCAGCATCAGCACCACGTTCACCTCGACCCCGGCCTGGCCGATCAGGAGCAGCGGCTCGGAGAAGTAGTTCGACGGCACGCTGAGCGTGATCTTCCCCACCAGCGCCCAGCCGAGCGCCATGGCGAGGTTGGCCGCCGGCCCCGCGGCGGCGACCCACAGCATGTGGCGCTTGGGGTGGCGCAGCGCGTGGTAGTTGACCGGTACCGGCTTCGCCCAGCCGAACAGCATGCCGTGCCCGCCGAGCGAAGTGAGCAGCAGGATCCCGAGCGGCACCACGATGGTGCCGAGCGGATCGATGTGGCGCACCGGGTTGAGGCTTACGCGCCCGAGGACGTACGCCGTCGTGTCGCCGAAATAGCGCGCCACGTAGCCGTGCGCGGCTTCGTGCAGCGTGATCGCGAAGATGACCGGCAGCGCATAGATGGCGATCGTGGAGACGAGACTGGCAACGTCCATCGAGCGGAATTTTCCTGGAGGGTCGCGAATTCTAGCAGAGTCGATCGCCCGACCCGCCGCCGCGCGCCGCTCACTCGCTGAAGGGTGCGAGCGAGCCGCGTCCGACGCGCACCACCTGCGGGTTGGCGCCGGTGAGATCGACCACCGTCGTCGGCTCGGTGCCGCACGAACCGCCGTCGAGCACGAGATCGACTTCGTGCTCGAGCCGCTCGCGAATCTCCGCCCCGTCGTTCAGCGCCAGCGCCTCGCCGGGCAGCAGGAGCGTGGTGGAGAGCAGCGGCTCGCGCAGCTCCTCGAGCAGCGCCTGCGCGACCGCATGGTCGGGAACGCGCAGGCCGATCGTCTTGCGGCGCGGATGCAGGATGCGGCGCGGCAGCCCGCGCGTCGCCTCCAGAATGAACGTGTAGCTGCCGGGGGTGAGCGCCTTCAGCAACCGATAGCGCACGTTGTCGACCCGCGCGTAGGTGGCGATCGCCGAGAGATCGCGGCACATCAGCGTGAAGTGGTGCCGCTCGTCGACGCGGCGGATGCGGCGCAGCCTGACCATCGCGTCCTTGTCGCCGAGATGGCAGCCGAGCGCGTAGCACGAATCGGTCGGATAGGCGATCACGCCGCCGCCGCGCACGATATCGGCCGCCCGGGTGACCAGCCGCCGATCGGGATGCGTCGGATGAATGACGAAGTACTGCGACAAAGCGCGCGATCAGAGGAGCTTGGCCGCTCGCTCTTCGGGTCGGCCCGCGAATCGGAGCGGCCTTAGGCCCAGTCGTGCCAGACCGGCTTCAGATCGGCCGGCAGCGGCGGCAGGCACCCGAGATCGATCGCGCTCTCCTCCGGACCGTGAAAATCGGAGCCGCGCGAGGCGAGTAGCTGGAACTCGCGCGCGAGGCGGGCGAACTCGACGTACTGCGCCGGCGAGTGGCTCCCGGTCACCACCTCCACGCCTTCGCCCCCGTGGTCCCTGAACTCGGTCAAGAATCGCCGCAGCTCCCGGCGCGACAGGCGGTAGCGGCCGGGGTGCGCGACGACGGCGCGGCCGCCGCCCGCCCGAATCCACGCCACCGCCTCGGCGAGCGCCGCCCACTCGTGCGGCACGTAGCCGGGCTTGCCGCTCACGAGGTAGCGCCTGAACACCGTGGCGACATCGGGCGCCACCCCGCGCTCGACCAGGAAGCGGGCGAAGTGCGTGCGGCCGATGAGGCTCGGGTTCTCGGCGTAGGCGTAGGCGCCCTCGAGGCTGCCGCCGATGCCGATCGCCGCGAGCTCCGCGGCGATGCGCTCGGCGCGCCGCACTCGGCTCGAGCGCACGTGCTCGAGGCGGGCGGCGAGCAACGCGTTGGCGGGATCGACGCCGAGCCCGACGACATGGATGGTGATGCCGCCCCAGGTGACCGAAATCTCGACCCCGGCGACGAACCGGATGCGCTGCGCACGCGCGGCCGCTGCCGCGTCGGCGAGGCCCGAGAGCTCGTCGTGGTCGGTCAGCGCGAGGACGTCCACGCCGTTGGCGGCGGCGCGACGCACCAGGTCCGCCGGGGACAGCAGCCCGTCGGAGGCCGTCGAGTGACAGTGGAGATCGAAGTTGAGCGTCGCGGCGGCAGCCATCGCGATTCGATTTTATCACTCGGGTCGGACCCGCCAGCCGGCGGCGGGCCCTTCAGGCGCGCAAGAATTCCTCAATCAGCCGCGCGAGCGCCTCGGGCTGATCATGGTGCAGCATGTGGCCGGCGTCGGGCAGCGTGCGCTCGCTCAGCCGGGCGAAATCACGCTTGCGCGAGGCGTAGTCTTCGCCGTCGATGCGCAGCCGCGCCCGCGTCTCGGACTGCGCGCCCTCCACCCACAGCACCGGAGCGGCCACGCGCCGCCAGCAAGCGCGCGCCTCGTCGATGCGGTACAGAACCGGGTTGACCCGCTTGTGCGCCGGGTCGCTCCGCAGCCGCACCGTCCCGTCCGGCGCGGCCATTCCCCAATGCTGCGCGAGGAACAGCGCGCGCGCGCCCGAGAGGCGCGGATTGCTCCGGCGCAGCCGCGACGCGAGCGCCTCGAAGCTCTCGTAGTCGCGAAAGCCCTGCGGCGTGGCCACCTCCTCCAGCCACTTTGCGTACCGTGCCGGCGCGTCGTCGGGTGCGCGCGCCGCGAGGCCGAAGCCCTCGAGGTTCACCAGCTGCGCGACGCGCTCGGGCCGGATCCCCGCATACAGGCAAGCGACGTTGCCGCCCATGCTATGCCCGACCAGCGCGACCGGCGCGCGCGGCGCGAGCGCGGCGAGCAAGCGATCGAGATCGGCGAGGTAGTCCGGATACCAGTAGCTATCCGCGCCGCTCCATTGCGTGAGCCCGTAGCCGCGCCAGTCCGGCGCGATCGCGTGCCAGTCGCCCTGCAGCGCATCGGCCAAGAACTGGAACGACGCCGACACATCCATCCACCCGTGCAGCAGCACCAGCGGCGGGGCGCTCGGCGACCCCCAGGTGCGGCAGTGGTAGCGCAGGCCGCGGATGCTCAAGAACGTCGACGCGCTCGCTCTCACTAGACCCCCGGCGCGCCTCTGCTAACATGCCGGCGAAGGAGCAAAGCGTGCCAGTTTTTTCGCTCGGCGAGCGTCAAGTCGAGTTCCGCGGCAGCGAGTGGTTCATCGCGCACAATGCGACCGTCGTCGGCTCGGTGGTGATCGAGCATCAGGCCAATATCTGGTTCAACGTGGTCGTGCGCGGCGACAACGACCTGATCCGGATCGGCGAGCGGGTGAACCTCCAAGACGGCGCTGTGCTGCACACCGATCCGGGCATCGAGCTCACGCTCGAGCGCAACGTCTGCGTCGGGCACCGGGTGACGCTGCACGGCTGCACCATCGGCGAGGGCAGCCTGATCGGGATCAACACCACGATCCTGAATCATGCCCTGATCGGTGCGCATTCGATCGTCGGCGCGAACACCCTGATCCCGGAAGGCAAGCGCTTTCCGCCCGGTGCGCTGATCTTCGGCGCGCCCGGGAAAATGGTGCGCGAGCTGCGGTCCGATGAGATCGACTGGGTGCAACGGATCGCCGCGGGCTATGTGGAGCGCGCGCAGCGGTTCAAGACGACGATGGCCGCGCAGGCGCTACCGCCAGGGGTGCGCTGAGCGCGGGGTTGGCGTCCCGCCGACGCGCCCGCCGGGCTCACTTCGGCGTCATCCGAATCGCGCCGTCCAGGCGGATCACCTCGCCGTTCAGCATCGCGTTTTCGACGATCGCCTTGACGAGCGCGCCGTACTCGGACGGCCGCCCGAGCCGCGACGGGAACGGCACCTGCGCGCCGAGCGAGTCCTGCGCCGCCTGCGGCAGACCCTGGAGCATCGGCGTGAGGAAGATGCCCGGGGCGATGGTCATCACGCGGATCCCGCTCCGCGCGAGATCGCGGGCGATCGGCAGCGTCATCGCCACCACGCCGCCCTTCGACGCCGCGTACGCGGCTTGGCCGATTTGACCGTCGAACGCCGCGACCGAGGCGGTGTTGACGATCACCCCACGCTCGCCGCCGGCGTTGGGCGGCCCCTGCCCCATCGCCGCGGCGGCGAGCCGGATCATGTTGAACGTGCCGATCAGATTCACCTGGATCACGCGGCTGAACGAGGCGAGCGCGTGCGGCCCCTCCTTGCCGAACGTCTTTTCGCCGATGGCGATGCCGGCGCAGTTCACCAAGCCGTGCAGCGCGCCGAAGGTCTTGACGGCGAGCGCGACCGCGGCCTCGCCGTCGCTTTCGCTCGTCACGTCGCACCTTGCACAGCGGGTCCTCGCGCCCAACTCGCGCGCGAGCGCATCGCCCCGGTCCGCCTGTAGATCGGCGATCACGACGTTCGCGCCGCCCGCGACGAGCACGCGCACCGTGCCCTCGCCGAGCCCCGACGCGCCGCCGGTGACGATAAACGTGCTGCCTGCAAGCTCCATGAATTGCTCCGGTAAGTGTGGCTAGTTCAGCCGTTCGATGATGGTCGCGGTCGCCATCCCGTGGCCGATGCACATGGTCTGGAGACCGAGCGTGCCGCCGGTCGCGGCGAGCCCGGCGACGAGCTTCGCCATCAGGCCCGCCCCGGTCGCGCCGAGCGGATGGCCGTGCGCGATGGCCCCGCCCCACGGATTGAGCCGCGCCGGGTCGGGCCGGAATTCCTGCGACCAGGCGAGCGGCACGCACGCGAACGCCTCGTTCACCTCGATCCAGTCGAGATCCTCGATCGCGACCCGCGCGCGCGCGAGCGCGCGCTTGGTGGCCGGGATGACGCCGTCCAACTGCAGGGTCGGATCGGAGCCGACCACCACGCGCGCGAGAAATCGCGCCTTCGGCGCCAAGCCGTCGGCGCGCGCCGCATCGCGGTCGGCCACCAGCACCGCCGCCGCGCCGTCCGAAATCTGGCTCGAGTTCCCGGCGGTGATGACGCCGCCGCGCGCGCGAAACACGGTCTTCAGCGCCGCCATCTTGGCCGCATCGACCCGCTCGCGCACGCCCTCGTCGCGCTCGACCACGATCGCGGCGCCGCCCTCGTCGACCCCCGGCGCGGGCAAGAGCTCGCGCCGCCGGCCATCCAGCCCCGCCGCCCATGCTCGGGCGTGGCTCGCGCGCGCGAACTCATCGAGCGCCGCGCGCCCGAGCCCCCACGCCTCCGCCATGCGCTCGGCGCTCTCGCCTTGATGGACCATCTCGTGGCGCGCGGAGAGCGCGGGGTTCAGGCCGCCGAAACCGCCGTGGCGGCCGTCGGGATCGATGTCGAGGAACATCGGCACCCGCGTCATGTTCTCCACGCCGCAGCCGATGGCGTAGCGCGCGTCGCCCGCGGCGATCGCCTGCGCCGCGAAGTGCACCGCCTGCTGGCTCGAGCCGCACATGCGGTTCAAGGTCACCGCCGGCACCGCGGGCGCAAACCCCGCGAGTAGCACCGCGAGGCGGCCGATGTTTGCGCCCTGCTCGCCCGCCTCGGTGACCGTGCCGCACACCACGTCGTCGATGGCCTCGGGCGCGAGCCGGGCGCGGGCGAGGAGCCCCCCGAGCACGTGCGCGAGCAGCGCGTCGGGACGGGTGTCGCGGAAGGCGCCGCCGCGCTTGCCGAAAGGGGTGCGAACGGCGTCGATGATGACGGGCTCTGACATCGCGCGCGGGGCCGGGGTCGGAGACGGTCGATTATGCGCGCTTCCGCCCGGCTACTTCTTGGGCGCCTTGGCGGTGTCCTTCTCCTTCGGCTTGTCGATGGCGAGCAGCGCGCCGCGGTCGCGCAGCAGCGGCTCGACCGCGGCGCGCGCGACGAGCACGGTGCGTCCCGCGACCGCGCGCTCGCGTTCGAGCGTCGCGCCGAGTGCGGCTTTGCGCTCGGCGAATGCCTGGTCGGCGCGCTCCTTGTCCGCGGCCTTCTCATCGGGGGCGCTCGGGCGCGCATCGGGCAGGTTCCCGATCACGGCGCTCTTCGCGTAGTAGCGGTCGGCGCTCGCCGGCTTGCCGATCTCGAGCTCGTAGGCCCACCCGTCGAAGGTCTGCGCGCGAATCTTCGTGGGCTGGTCGAGCCCGGCCTCGGCGTCGCTCACGTCGACCGCCGCGTCGGCGAGCTGCAGGCCATACAGGGCGCTCGCCGCGTCCTGTGCCTTGCCCGGGTCGAGCTTCCCGGTCCCAGCGAGCCGCCAGTCGCCCGCCTCGGTATCCTTGGACACCGACCATCTCTCCTTGCCGTCAGCGCCGATGGCGGTGACCGATTGGATGCGCTCGACCCGCGCGAGCTCGCGCGCGAGCCACTGCGGCGCCTTCGACGCGACGTTCGAGAACGGCTCGTTCACGACGTTCACGCGCTGCGGATCGGCCGCAGTCCAGACGTAGCGACCGCTCGCGATGCCCCCGCCCATCCCGGCGACCTCCGCCGATCGGAACGCCTGCTTGCCGAGAACGAGCTGCGCGATCGCCTCGCCGTCGCGCCCCTTCAAGGTCACCGCGACGCCGGTGTCCTGTGGCTTCGCGCCGCTGCCCGGCGCGGCGAGTCGCATCCGCGGCCGGATCGCGTCGCTTAGCGCGTCGACTTGCAGCACTTTCAGCTCGGCGAGCTTCACCAGCAGATCGCGGATCGGGTCGAGCTCGGCAGGAAACCCGCCGCGCTCCTGCACCGACCAGCCGCGATCGCCGCGCACGAGCGTCACCGTGCCTTGCGCATCGGCGATCACGATCGCCGCGACGTCGTCGACCTTGAGTCCCGGGACGAGCCTCTGCCCGACGCGGGCGTCGACGACCTCGTAGGTGGAGCGCTTCCACCACGCGACGCCCGCGCCGCCCGCCACGAGCAGCACGAGCACCGCCACGACGAGGAGGAACTGTTTGCCGCTCATGGCTGGGCGCGCCGGCGCCGGCGCACGACCGCGATCGCGAGACCCACCAGCGCGACGATGAGGGGCATCGCGCCGATGTTGATCACCTTGGTCCAGAATTCGAGCGCCTCGGTATCGGAGCGCAGCTCGCGGCGGACTTCCTTCAGCTCGCGGCGCGTCTCGACCGCCTTCTCGCGGAAGCTCTCGACTTCGGCCTGCTGCTCGGCCGACAGCACCGCGCCGCCGCCAGCCGGCGTCTTGGCCTGCTGCAGCGCGTCGAGCTTCTTCCGCGTCTCGGCGAGGCTGTCCTCGAGGGTCTTGATCTTCCCGAGATAGGCTTGCGCGGCCTGCGCCTCCATCTCTCTCACCACCGTGAACGGCCGCACGGCGCTCGCTCGGCTACGCAGGCCGATGAGGTCGGGGTCGCCCGCCATCTGCTCGACCAACCCCTGGACAAAGGCCAAGTTGCCGTTGATCGGGATCGCGACCCGCTGGCCGAAGAGATCGCGGATCTGCACCGCCGCGCCGTCGTTCAACAGATCGGTGTCGGCGACCAGGACGACCGTGTTTTCCGCCTGGGACTGCGTGAGCGGCGCGCTGCCGCCCGCCGGCGCGGCCGGTGCGTCCTTGCCGACGCCGCCGTCCTTGCCGTCGGGCTTCGCTGCGGGCTTGCCGTCGGGGAACGCGGTCTTGAACACCCCGGTCAGCTTGAGCGCGATCGGATACTCGATGCCGTCGGGCTTGAAGCCCCGCACCGCCTCCTCCCCGCGCGCCATGGCATTCGCCGAGTCGACCAGGGCCGCCATCGACGAGGTGTGCATCAGCACCGTCTCCTTGAGGCCGTCGGCCGGGGTCCCGGTGAACGCCCCGGCAAAGGCGAGGAGCGTCGTTCCGAGCTGGCTCGTGGTCACCTCGTCGCGGTTCATCGCTTCGGCGTCGAGCTGGATCACGGTGGGCACCGAGCGCGGTCCCGATCCGGCCATGTACTGCATGTCGAGCACCACTTTGGTCGGGTCGAGCCGGAGACCCCATGCCTTGAGCAGCTTATCGAGATCCGACGCGCTGCCGCCCATGCCGGCCATCGGACCGCTCAGCTGATCGAAATAGGCGTAGGGGTCGAGGAACGCGATGAGCTTGCCCCCGCGCAGCACGAACTGATCGATCGCGAACTGCGCCTGGTCGGAGATGTTGCGCGGATGGATGACGAGGAGCGTCTTCACGTCGTCCTCGATCCGGTCGACATCCATGCCGATGCGCTTCAGCGTGTAGTCGCGCTCGAGTTCGCTGATGAACACCTGCTTGTCGGCCCCGCCCATGCCGAGCATCGGGTTGCCGCCCATGCCAAACACCGGCAACCCGGTCATCACTCCGATGATCGGTTTGTCGGCCTTGGTGACGCGGGTGATCGCGCGCGCGACGTCGTATTCGAGCAGGCGCTCCCGCTCCGGCGCGAGGACCGGCAGCGCGACCTTCTGGTCGGCGAAGCTCACCGCGAGGCCAAGGTAGAAGCGATCCCCGGCGGGCGTCTCCTGTGCCTGGATGCCATCGAGATTCGCCGCGTCCTCGGCATCGGAGTCGGGCTGCGGGTTGAGCTTCTCGATCACGAGTTTGCCCTTCGACGACGCGCGCAGCTCCTGCAGCAGATCGTCGACGCGCGCGGCGAAGATGCGCGTCGCCACCGGCACGTTGTTGTCGCCCTGGTTGAAATAGAAACGCACCCGTACCGGGGCCTCGAGCCGGCCGAGGATTTTCTTGGTGCCGCCCGATAGCGCGTAGAGCTTGCCCGCGGTAAGGTCGATCCGGCCCGGGACCGCGCCGACGATGAAGTTGACCGCGACCACGGCGACGAACACCGCGATCACCCCGCCGACCGAGTAGAGCCAGCGCTCGAAGTTTTTGTTCATGATTTCTACCTACCCCGCCCGGTGGCCGCGCAGGACGACCCCAGTCACAAACAGCGCGTAGCCGATTACCGATGCGAAGAACACCACGTCGCGCGAGTCAAGGACGCCCTTCAGGAACCCGTCGAAGTGGCTGAGCACGCTGAACGCGGCCACGCCGTCGACGAACCACGCCGCCGCCCAGCGGGCGAGGAGGTCGGTGACCGGCGTGAAGCCGGCCATGACCAGGCCGAGGCAGATGACCACCGCGAGGATGAAGCTCACCACCTGGTTCCGGGTCAGCGCCGACGTCATGCAGCTCACGGCGAGATACGCACCGGCGAGGAGGAGCGAGCCGACGTAGCCGGCGAAGATCACGCCGTTGTCCGGATTGCCGAGCCAGTTCACCGTGACCCATATCGGGAAGGTGAGCGCGAGCGCGATGGCGATGAACAGCCACGAGGCGAGGAACTTGCCGAGGATCGCCTGCCATGCGGTCACCGGAAAGGTGAGCAAGAGCTCGATCGTCCCGCTGCGCCGTTCCTCCGACCACAGCCGCATCCCCACCGCCGGCACGAGGAACAGGAACAGCCACGGCATCCACATGAAGAACGCCCCGAGCGAGGCTTCGCCACGGTCGAAAAACGCGCCGAACGTGAAAGTGAAGAAGCCCGCGAGCAGCAGGTAGATGACGATGAAGACGTAGGCCACGGGTGAGTCGAAGTAGCCCCTGAGCTCGCGCTTGGCGATGGTCCAGATGTTCGGCCACGCGCTCATGCCGCGGCCTCCGGCGCGGTGTCGGGCCGCGTGAGCGAGCGGAACACATCGTCGAGGCGGCCTTCCTCGGTGTGCACCTCCTCCACCAGCCAGTCCTCCCGCATCGCCGCGTCGGCGACCTGGGCCGTGAATGCGGCGGTGAGCCGCGAGCGCTCGGGGTAGACACGCACCACGACTTGCGGCGGCGCGTCGGAGACGATCTCGCAGCGCGCGACGCTCGGCTGGCTACCGAGGGCCGCGCTCACCGTCGCCGCGGTCGGCCCGCGCACCGTGAGCAGCACCGCGCCGGAGCGCTCCGACCGCGCCTTCAGCTCCGCGGGCGTGCTGTTCGCGACGATCGCACCGCGATCGATGATGATCGCGCGGGTGCACGCCGCCTCGACCTCTTCGAGAATGTGGGTCGAGAAGATGATCGCCTTTTTCTCGCCCATGCGTCGAATCAGCGTGCGCACTTCGTACTTCTGGTTCGGATCGAGACCTTCGGTCGGCTCGTCCATGATCAGGACCTCCGGGTCGTGAACGAGGGCCTGCGCGAGGCAGGTGCGGTGCCGGAAGCCCTTCGACAGGGTGTCGACTGCCTGGTGCAGGACCGTGTCGAGGGAGCACGCCTCGACCACGCGATGCAGCGCTTTTTTCTTCTCCTCGCCCCGCAGGCCGCGCAGCTCCGCGGCGAACCCGAGGAAGCCGAGGACCGTCATCTCCGGGTACAACGGGGCGGACTCGGGTAGGTAGCCGATCCGCCGCTTGACCTCGAGCGGCTGGTCGCCGACGTCGAAGCCACAGACCGTGACGCGGCCCGCGGTCGGCGGGAGGTAGCCGGTGATCATCCGCATCGTGGTCGACTTGCCGGCGCCGTTCGGCCCCAGAAAGCCGAGCACTTCGCCCCGCTCCACTCGAAACGATACCTTGTTGACGGCCGTCTTCGGCCCGAAAGCCTTGGTCAAGTTCCCGACCAGGATCATTGCTCCATCTCCTGTAGCGCATTCCCGCTCGCCCCCGACCCGTCATGCGGGTTCGAGTCAGCCAGAGCGGGAGGAACGGCTCCGGTTCCTATTCCGGCCAACCTCGAAGAATAGGACGTGAGAGCCCAGTTTCAAGCCTGCCGCACCGACTCATCGGCCGATCGCGGCTCGCGTCTTGGACCGACGCCGAGGCCGCAGGTTCGATCGGACCGTGGCGGGCGGATGTGAAATTTTTCCTATCAGCTTGTCCGGTAGGTCAGGTACGTCTTAAGAATCCACTCGCACCCTTGCGTGAGCTCCTCGATGCGCCGCGACCAGGGGGTCTCGAGCGCGGCGAGCCAACCCGGCGAATCGGGCACCAGTTCGTCGGCGAGATCATAGAGCGCAATATAGCGCGGCCGACCCGTTCGGGCACGAAAGCGTCGCGCCGCGAGCAGGCCGTCCACGCGGCACAGGAGCGGCACGTGTTCTTCGTCGTACCAGCGGTTGAACTCCGGTTCGTGCTCCGCAGGGACGTCCCCGCACGCGAGGAACACCGCGCGCGACTCCGGCGGCGGCAGGAGCTCGCCGGGCCGGATCTGCTCGCACGCCCAGCGCCGGAAGGCGGCGGCGCGGCCGAGGCAGCGCTTGGTCCACGGCGTCATCGCCCCGCCCAGGTGGCGCAAATACTCCGGTGAGTCGAGCACTTCCGGCCGCTCGAGCTCGTAGGTCGCGAGGTAGCGGCCGACCCGCTGCTCCGGTGGCGCCGCGAGGTCGCAGGGCTCCTCCGCGACCCAGCGGCGCGCCGCGACGAAACCCGGGATCGACAGCCGCTCCGGGACATGCTCGGTGTCGTACCACGCGTTGAACTCCTCCTCATGCTCCGGAAGGGGCTCGGTCATCACCAGCAGCAGCCCTTTCATGCGGGCCTCCCTCACCACGTCGCGCTCCCCAGCGCCACGCGCGGACGATACACCGATATGCCGGGCGCACCGCGTCTAAACGAGACTTGGCGGCGCGCGGCGCCGGACGAAGCGCCAAGAAGCCGTCGTGACCTGCCGCAGCCAGGACCCCTGTTCGGAGATTGGCCGGTGCATCCGCCGCCGTAGGTCGTCCTTCACTCTGCTAGGCGAATCGCCCAGAGGTCCTTTGGCTGGTCGCGGATCAAACCGCCAGATACTGCGCGCGCACCGCGCTGCCTGCCGCGAGGTCGGTCATCGAGCCCGCAAAGCGGATCCGCCCCCCCTCGATGACGTAGGCGCGATCGCCCACTTCGGTCGCGAGATGGAGATTCTGCTCCGCGAGCAGCACCGCGACGCCAGCGCTCCGCAGCTCGCGCAAACTGGCGGCCAGTTGGTCGACGATGACCGGGGCCAGGCCTTCCGACGGTTCATCGAGCAGCAAGCAGCACGGGTTGCCCATGAGCGTGCGCGCGATGGCGAGCATCTGCTGCTCGCCGCCCGACAACCGTTCGCCGGTCCGATCTCGCGCCGCGGCCAGGTTGGGAAACAGCTGGACCAGCTTCTCGAGCGTCCAGGTGGGCGCGTGGGGCCGCGCCGGCTGGCGGCCCACTTCCAGGTTCTCGAGCACCGTCAGCGCGGCAAAGATGCGTCGGTCTTCCGGCACGTAGCCGAGGCCCGCAGCCGCGATCTGGTAGGGCTGCAGCCGATCGATCCGCCGTCCGGCAAATGCGATCTCACCGCGTGCCGAACGCACGAGTCCCATGATGCTCTTCAGGGTCGTCGACTTGCCGGCGCCGTTGCGGCCGAGGAGCACCACCACCTCACCGGCTGCGACTTCGAGCGCCAGGTCCCTGAGGATGTGCGCGCCACCGTAGTAGACGTGCAGCCCTTTGACCGACAACACTAGTGGGGTCTCCGCGCGCCAAAGTACACCTGCTGCACCGCTGCATTCGCCCGCACCGCCGCGGGCGCGCCGGCGGCGATCACGTCGCCGCCGGCGAGCACGATGATCCGGTTCGCGTGGGCGAATACGACGTCCATGTCGTGTTCGGTGAAGAGCACTGCGATCCCGCGCTCCCGCACGATCTCGGCTACGAGCGCCATCAGGGCGCCCCGCTCGGCCGGTGCCATGCCGGCGGTCGGCTCGTCCATGAGCAGCAGGCGCGGCTCGCTCGCGAGCGCCACCGCAAGCTCGACGCGCTTCAGGTCGCCGTAGGCGAGCCTCGCGCACGCGCGGTCCGCCTGCGCGAGCATGCCGACCCGCGCGAGCAGCCGATCGGCCGCGTGGCGGTGAAGACCGGCCGCCCGCACCCACCAGCGGCCGAGTTGGCGGTGATGCGACAGGAGCGCCATTTGCACGTTCTCGCGCACCGTGAGCGATCCGAACGTCGCGGTGATCTGGAACGTCCGGCCGACGCCGCGCCGCCAAACGGCCGCCGGCGGCTCGCCGATCAGCTGGTGACCGTCGAGCCGCGCGCTCCCGGCGTCGGGCGTCAGCTGGCCGTTCAAAATATTGAAGCAGGTCGTCTTGCCGGCGCCGTTCGGGCCGATCATGGCGAGCAGCTCGCCGGCCGCCACCTCGAAGCTGACATCGCGCACCGCCTGCACGCCGCCGAACGCCTTGGCGAGATGCATCACCTCGAGGACTGCGCTCACGGGTGCGGCTCCGGCGGCCCGAAGCGCGCGCGCACCGCGCCGACGATCCCCTGCGGGAAAGCGAGCACGAGGGCGAGGATCGCGATACCGAGCAGCGCCCGCCAGTAATCCGTGTCGCGCGCGATCGTGTCCTGCAGCCAAGTGAACGCCGCCGCGCCGACGATCGGCCCGGCGAGCGTCTGCACACCACCGAGGAGGACCATCACCAGGCCGTCGATCGAGCGCGTGATCGCGAGCGTCGAATCGGGCGCGATGCTGCCTTTCGAGAACGCAAACAGGCCGCCGGCGAGCCCGGCGAACGCCCCGGCGAGGATGAACGCGGCCCACTGCACGCGCCGGACCTCGATGCCGATCGCCTCGCAGCGCAGCGGCGAGTCGCGCGCGGCCCGCAGCGCGTAGCCGAACGGGGCGAAGAGGATGCGCCGCAAGAGCATGAGCGCGAGCGCGCACAGCGCGAGCACGAACAGGTAGAGCGCCGCCGGCGAGGCGAGCCACGGCGCCGGCCAAACCCCGACGATCCCGTTCGAGCCGCCGGTGAGCGCGTCCCACTGGTACGCGACCGACCATGCGATCTGCGCGAACGCGAGCGAGAGCATCGCGAGGTACACGCCGGAGCGACGCACGCAAAACCAGCCGGCGAGCGCCGCCCCGAGCGCCGCGGCGACCGGCGCAGCGAGCAGCGCCGGCGCCATCGGCCAGCCGCCCTTAGTGAGCAGCAGCCCGGCGGCGTACGCGCCCAGCCCGAGATAGGCCGCATGACCGAAGGACGCCATCCCCCCGGGGCCGACGATGAAGTGCAGGCTCGCGGCAAAAAGGGCGAACACGAGGATGTCGACGGCGAGCACCAGCGTGTAGCCGGTGGTCGCGAGCGGCAACACGACGAGCGCGGCGAGGAGCGCGATCGCGCCGGCGCGGAACGTCCTACCGGTGAGGCGCAGGGGCGGTTCAACGCGCGCCGCGGGCGCTCGCGCCTCGCGCCAGGGCTGGCCGAGCAGCCCTTGCGGCCGGAGCACGAGCACCGCCGCCATCACGATGAACTCCGCGACCAGCGTGAGCTTCGAGAGCGAAAGCGTCGCGCCGAGAATCTCGATTGCGCCGGCGCCGATGCACCATGCCTTGATCTCGCCGATGAGGAGCGCGGCGAGGAACGCCCCGGGGATGCTGCCCATGCCGCCGACCACCACCACGACGAACGCATCGGCGATCGCCGCGAGATCGAGGGTGAGCTGCGCCGGTTCGCGCGGGATCTGCAGCGCGCCGCCGAGGCCGGCGAGCGCCGAGCCGAGCGCGAACACGCCGGTGAAGAGCCACTTCTGATTCACCCCCAGCGCGCCGACCATTTCGCGGTCCTCGGTCGCGGCCCGCACCAGCGTCCCCCAGCGCGTGCGGTGGAGCACGCCCCACAGCGCCCCGAGCACGAGCGCGCCGATCGCGATCAGCGCGAGGTCATACTCCGGGAACGGTTGGCCGAGAATCGCCACCGCGCCGCGCAGGCCGGGCGCCCGCGGCCCGAGCAGATCCTCGGCGCCCCAGGTCCACAACGCGGCGTCCTTGATGACGAGCGCGACCGCGAACGTGGCGAGCAGCTGAAAGAGCTCTGGCGCTCGATAGATGCGGCGCAGCAGCGCCATCTCGATCGCTGCGCCCAGCACGCCGACCGCGAGCGCGGCCGCGAGCACGCCGCCCCAGAATCCGGCGACGGTGGTGCCGAACAGCCCGATGCAGCTGTAGGCGACATAGAGCCCGAGCATATACAGCGAGCCGTGCGCGAAGTTCACGATCCGCGTCACGCCGAAGATGAGCGAGAGACCCGCCGCCAGCAAGAAGAGCGCGGCCGCGCTGGCGAGGCCGTTCAGGAACTGGATGACGATGGAGCTCATTGGGGCGTGCTGGGCGCCGCGCGCCGATCACCGGTCGCCTGGCCGGCGCCTGCGGACGCTCGCCGCCGCAGGCGTGCCCGGCGCATGAACCGCGCGCGCTGCCGTCGGCGGATTCGCGTCCGTTGCGCGCGCTCGCGGCTCGAGCCGTGGCCGGGTCCGCCCCCTACTCCGCCGGCCGCAGCTTCTTGATCTCGCTTGCGGCGGGCAGGAAGTTCGCGCCGTCGGCGTAGGTCCACGAGGTCATGACGCCCTTGCCGTCCTTCAGCCCGGTGCGCCCGACGTACGCGCCCATCGTCGACTGGTGGTCGAGCGCGCGGTAGGTGATCGGGCCGAACGGCGTATCGACTTGCAGCCCCTTCATCGCGGCGACGAGCCGGTCGGTGTCGAGCGAGCCGGCCTTCCTGATCGCGGCGGCGGCGGTCATGATCACCGAATAGCCGACCACCGATCCGAGCCGCGGATAGTCGTTCCAGCGGCGCTGATAGGCGGCGAGAAAGCGCTGGTGCGCGGGCGTGCCGATGCCGTACCACGGATAGCCGGTGACGTACCACCCGCTCGGCGTCTCGTCCTTCAGCGGATCGAGGTACTCGGGCTCACCGCCGAGCAGATTGAACACCGCGCGCTCCTTGAACAGCCCACGGGTGTTGCCTTCGCGCACGAAGCGCGCGAGATCCGCGGCGAAGAGCGAGGAGAAGATCGCCTCCGGCTTCGCGTCGGCGAGCGCCTGCACCACCGGGCCGGCGTCGATCCGGCCGAGCGGGGTGGCGACCTCGGCGACGAACTCGACATCGGGCTGCGCCTGTCTGAGGAGCGCCTTGAATGCCTGCGTCGCCGCTTGGCCGTACTCGTAGTTGGGATAGACGATCGCCCAGCGCTTGCGCTTGAGCCTGGCCGCGTCGGGGATCAACATCGCGGTCTGCATGTAAGTCGAAGGGCGCAGGCGAAAGGTATACGGGTTGCCGTTGTCCCACACGATCTTGTCGGTGAGCGGTTCGGCGGCGAGGAACAGCACCTTCTTCTGCTTCGCCAGATCGGCGACGGCGAGCCCGACGTTGGACGCGAAGGTCCCCAAGAGGAGCTGCACGCGCTCGCGGGAGAGGAGCTCTTCGGCGACGCGCACCGCCTCGCCCGGGTTGCCGTTGTCGTCGCGCGAGACGATCTCGAGCTTGCGCCCCAACACCCCGCCCGCGGCGTTCACTTCCTCGAGCGCAAGCTCCCAACCTTTGCGGTAGGGATCGAGGAACGCCGGGAAAGCCTTGTAGCTGTTCAGCTCGCCGAGCTTGATCGCGTCCTGCGCCGCGCTCGGCGCGACGGCCGCGGCGAGCGCGAGCGCGGCGGCGAGCCTGAGAACCGTCCTGCGCGCAACCATCGTCGCCTCCCCTTGACGCGCCAACTATACACTGGGCCCACCCGGTCGCGAGCGCAGCGCACGCTGGTTATATGCAAATAGACGGTAGCGATGAGCGGCCGCTTGCTCGCGGCGGCGCGCCCCACCGCGCGGGCGCCGCCGATGCGCCCATAAAGCGAATTTTACGGCCCACTCCGACCGTCGCGCAGCGCGACGTCGGTATAATGTGGGTCTTCGTCGGCGAATCGCACGCGCGATCCGCTTGCGTGCCGAGCAAGGATGCGCGAATGACCCACATCGTCACCGAGAGCTGCATCAAGTGCAAGTACACCGACTGCGTCGACGTGTGCCCGGTGGATTGCTTCCGCGAGGGTCCGAACATGCTGGTCATCGATCCGGACGAGTGCATCGATTGCGCGGTCTGCATTCCCGAATGCCCGGTGAATGCGATCTATGCCGAAGAGGACACCCCCGAGTCGCAGCGGGACTGGATCGCGCTCAACGCCGAGCTCGCCAAGGCGTGGCCGAGCATTACCGACAAGAAAGCGGCACCCGCGGACGCGGATGACTGGAAGGACGTCGCCGACAAGCGGCCACATCTTGAGCGTTAGCGCTGCCGGCGCGCCGCGGGCCGCGCCCGCGCGCCCGCCCCGCGCCGCGCCGCTGAAGCTTGCGGCGGGCCTGGAGTTCGCGGATCTATATCGGCACGCCGGGCTCCTGCGGCTCGATCAAAGCTTTCTCGCCTTTCTCGAGGCGGCCGATGCGAGCCTCGCGGCCCGCCTCGCCGCCGGGCGCGCGGCGCCGGAGTCACTCGACGCGAAAGCGGAGTCGGCGCTGCTCCTCGAGCTCGCGCCGCACCTCGAGCGGTTTCTCGCGCAGCTCTTCGGCATCGCCGAGGAGCTGCGGGCGCTCCAGCGGCGCCACGACGAGCTCGCGCCGCTGTATACGGTCAAGCGGCAGTTCGTGCAACGGCGCGCCGGCGCCAAGGTGAAGCCTGCGGAGGCCGCAGCGTTCGACGCGGCGGCGCTCGAGGGCGACCTCACCGCGCGCTTCGGCGGCCGGTTCGATGAGCTCACGTTCGCGACCCATGTCGAGCGGTGGCTGAGCGCGGAGACCGAGCACACCGCCGAGCTCGACCTTGCGCTCCGCTATGCCGCGTGGGCGCTGCACACCGCCGCGGGCCGCGAGCGCCACCGCGCGGGCGTGCTGTTCAAGCAGCCGGCCAAGACCGATCCCTACCATTTGGTGGTCCACGCCCAAAAAGAGCTCGCCGACGGCGTCGCGAGCTACCGCATCGCGCCCGGCCATCTGCGCCGCCGCGATGGCTTCAAGCTGACCGATCCCGGTACCGATCTCGCCGGCGCGCTCGATCAGGCGAACTACTGCATCTGGTGCCACACCCAGGGGAAGGATTCCTGCTCCAAGGGCCTGCGCGACAAGGCGACGCCGCAGGCGCCGCAGCCGGGGTTCAAGAAGAGCCCGTTCGGCGTCACCCTCGCCGGCTGTCCGCTCGACCAGAAGATCTCCGAATTCCACACCGCGAAGACGCAGGGGCTCGCGCTCGCCGCGCTCGCGATCATCGCGGTGGACAACCCGCTCGCGGCGGCGACCGGGCACCGGATCTGCAACGACTGCATGAAGGCGTGCATCTACCAGAAGCAGGAACCGGTCGACATTCCGCAGGCCGAGACGCGTACGCTGAAGGATGTGCTCGAGCTGCCGTGGGGCTTCGAGATCTACTCGCTCCTCACGCGGTGGAACCCGCTCAATCTGCGCCGGCCCTGCCCGCGGCCGCGCAGCGGTTACCGGGTGCTGGTGGCGGGCATGGGCCCGGCCGGGTTCAGCCTCGCCCACCACCTCATGAACGACGGCCACCTGGTGGTGGGGATCGACGGACTCAAGATCGAGCCGCTCGCGGCGCGGCTCGCGGGCGTCCGCGCCGACGGCGCGCGCGTCGGGTTCGATCCGATCCGCGACGTGCGCGAGCTGTACGAGTCGCTCGACGATCGCGTGATGGCCGGGTTCGGCGGCGTCGCCGAGTACGGCATCACCGTCCGCTGGGACAAGAACTTCCTGAAGGTGATTCGGCTGTTGCTCGAGCGGCGGGCCGAGTTCGCCCTCTACGGCGGCGTGCGCTTCGGCGGCACGATCACGCTCGACGACGCCTACGCCGCGGGCTTCGACCACGTAGCGCTCTGCATGGGGGCCGGGAAACCGACCACGCTCGATATTCCGAACGGCCTCGCGCGCGGCGTGCGCACCGCCTCCGACTTTCTGATGGCGCTGCAGCTCACCGGCGCGGCCAAGATCGACTCGATCGCTAACATGCAGGTGCGCCTGCCGGTGGTGGTCATCGGCGGCGGCCTCACCGCGATCGACACGGCGACCGAGTCGCTCGCCTACTACGTCGTCCAGGTCGAGAAGTTCTTGCGCCGCTACGAGGCGCTCGCGACCGCGATCGGCGAGGACGCGATCCGGGACCACTGGGAGCCGGAGGAGCGCGAGATCGCCGAGGAGTTCCTGTCCCATGGCCGGGCGATCCGCGCCGAGCGCGGCCGCGCGCGCGCGGAGCGCCGCGCGCCGCGGGTGATCGAGCTCCTGCAGGGCTGGGGCGGGGTCACCATCGCCTATCGGCGCCGCCTCATCGACAGCCCGTCGTACACGCTCAACCACGAAGAGGTCGGGAAGGCGCTCGAGGAGGGCATTGTGCTCGCCGAGGGGCTCGCCCCGCGTGCGGTCGATCTAGACGAGTACGGGGCGGCGAAAGGCATCCGCTTCGCGAAGCAAGCGCTCGGCGCCGACGGCGCGTGGCGGGACGACGGCGAGCGTTGGCTCCCGGCGCAAACGGTGTTCGTCGCCGCGGGCACGCAGCCGAATACGGTGCTCGCCCGCGAGGACGCCGTCCACTTCGCGCTCGACGGCAAGTACTTCCGCGCGTGCGACGAGGACGGCAATCCGGTCCAGCCGCAGCGCGCGATGGCGAAGCCCGAGCGCGCCGAGGTGCTCCTCTCCCGCGCCGACGACGGCCGCTTCGTGTCGTTCTTCGGGGACCTGCATCCGTCCTACTTCGGCAACGTCGTGAAAGCGCTCGGCTCGACCAAGCAGGGGTATCCGGTCGTGTCGCGCGTGCTCGCGCGGCGGCCGCCGGCGAGCGGCGACACGGACGACGCCTTCGTCGCGCGCCTGGACCGCGACTTGCGCGCCACGGTGCACGAGGTGCGGCGGCTCACGCCGACGATCGTCGAGGTGATCGTCCGGGCGCCGGCTGCCGCGCGCAAGTTCCAGCCCGGCCAGTTCTACCGGCTGCAGAACTACGAGACGCTCGCGCCGCTCGTGCAAAGCGCCGCCGCCGGCACCCGGCTGCAGATGGAGGGCCTCGCGCTCACCGGCGCCTGGGTCGACCGCGACCGCGGGCTGGTATCGACCATCGTGCTCGAGATGGGCGGGTCGTCGGATCTGTGCGCGATGCTGCGGCCGGGCGAGCCGGTGGTGCTGATGGGGCCGGCCGGGAGCCCGACCCATACGGCGCCGGGCGAGACCGTGGTCCTGGTGGGCGGCGGCCTCGGCAACGCGGTCCTCTTTTCGATCGGGCAGGCGTTCCGCGCGCTCGGGTCGAAGGTGCTGTACTTCGCCGGCTACAAGAAGATCATCGACCGCTACAAGGTGGAAGAGATCGAGGCTGCCGCCGACGTCGTCATCTGGTGCTGCGACGAGGCGCCGGGCTTCACCCCCGCCCGCGCGCAGGACGGCGCGTTCATCGGTAACATTGTGCAGGCGATGGACGCGTACGGCTCAGGCCGGCTCGGGCCGCAGCCGATCCCGATGCGGGCCGCCGACCGCATCATCGCGATCGGCTCCGATCGAATGATGGCGGCGGTGGCGCGGGCGCGGCACGCGGTGCTTGCGCCGCATCTCAAGCCGCATCACTTCGCGATCGGCTCCATCAACTCGCCGATGCAATGCATGATGAAGGAGATCTGCGCGCAGTGCCTGCAGCCGCACCACGACCCGCAGACCGGGAAGACGAGCTACGTCTTCTCGTGCTTCAACCAGGACCAGCCGCTCGATTGCGTGGACTTCCACGCGCTCTCGGAGCGGCTGCGGCAGAACTCGCTGCAGGAGAAACTGACCGCGCACTGGCTCGCGCACTCCCGGCCGGCGCTCGCGCAGGAACGCCCTCTCGTCTAGCTCGCGCACGCGACCCGCTGCGATCGAACAGTCGGGCGCGCCGCAGGCAACATACAATCGGGGTTGGGGAAGGACGAAAGGAGTCGGTAAGAACATGGATGCCGTGAGCATCGAGCGCGTCTACTCCTTCTATGCGGGCGTCTACGACCATCTCTTCGGGCCCGTCTTCCAGTCCTCGCGCGAAGCGCTGATCGAGCGGCTCGACGCCCTGCCGGGGACCCGCATCCTCGAGGTGGGCGTCGGGACCGGGCTCTTGCTGCCGCTCTATCCGCGCCACGTCGAGATCGTCGGCATCGATCTCGCCGGTCGCATGCTCGACCGCGCGCGCACGCGCGCGAAGCGGCTCGGGCTCGGCCACGTCGTGCTCGCCCGCATGGACGCCGGCCGGATGGCGTTCCCGGACGATAGCTTCGACATGGTGCTCGCGGCGTATGTGGTCACCGCCGTGCCCGACTACCGGGCGTTGCTGCGCGAGATGATCCGCGTCTGTCGGCCCGGCGGCCGCGTGATGCTCGTCAACCACTTCACGAACGGCAACGGGCTCCTCGCCGCCTGCGAGCGGGCGGTGTCCCCGATCTGCACCCACCTCGGTTTCCGCACCGATCTGTCGCTCGAGCAGGTCCTGGACGGGGCCCCGCTCGCCCTCCTCCATCACGAGCGCGTGAGCCCGCTCGGAATGTGGCATCTGGTGGAGTGCCGCAACACCAAGGCGAGCGCGTGAGCAAGGGGGCCGCTCGGCCCCGATGCCTCAACGCGCGGCGACCGGCACGGCGGCGAGCCGCCGCGCCGCCTCCGGATCGATGCGCTGCAGCTGCCGCACGCAGGCGTCAAACTCGTTCTGGCGGCCCAGCGTCGCATACGTGAGCCCCAGCTGATACACCGCCGCGACGAACTCCCCGTCACGCTTCACCGCCTGCTCGTAGTACGTCACCGCCCGCTCGGGGCGCTTCAGGTCGTTGTAACACTCGCCCAGGAGGTAGTAGGTGACGGCGATGAAGGGTGAATCGCGGTCGACCTGCAGCGCGGTGTCGAGGGTGCGTATCGCCTGCTCCGGCCGGCCGAGCGACCGGTAGGCCTGCGCGAGCAAGTTCCAGGCCGTCACATCGTCCGGGCTCAGATGCACCGCCTCCTTGAAGTGCTCGGCCGCCTTCTCGTACTGGGCGAGCTGCGCGTATGCGTAGCCGCTGATCACCCACCAATCGACATTGTGTGGGTCGATCTTGATGTTCGCGTCGGCAAACTGCGCGATGCCGTTCCAGTCGCCCTTCTTTTCCAGGGCGACGAGCTTGTCCCGGTTCGGCTCGTCCACCCCGCGCATGTTGCTAAGGAGGGTAGTGAATGTGCCGTCCGGGATGAGGCCGAACAGGAGACTCATCTGCGGCGAGAGGCAGCCGCTCAGAGCGGCCGCGAGGAGCACCGTCACGGCGGCGCGACCAAGGCGACGCCCGGCCCTAGCCGTCGGTCTGATAGACGTAGCCCTTCTGGTTGACCTGCGACTCCTGCTCGCGCCGCAGCTGATCCAGGTCGAGCTTGCGGTCCCACCACAGCGCGCGCCCCGCCCGCTGCTCGGCGGCGATCTGCGGCTGGGACTCGAGCAGCGCGCGAATCATGCGCGTCGCATCGGACTCGTATCCGGTCTTGATCTTCCTAGCAAACATGGCTCGCGCGGCGCGGTGGGTCGAGGCGGTGAATCGATTATACGGCCAGCCCGGCGCCAAGCATGCGTGCGCTCACCCGAGCGCGACGATCGGGGCTAGCTCTGCAGCTCGCCGCGGTCGCGGAACTGCTCAAGCGCGTCCGGGTTGGCGAGCGCCTCGAGGTTCTTGACCGGCTGCCCGTGCACCACGTTGCGCACCGCAAGCTCCACGATCTTGCCGCTCTTGGTGCGCGGGATGTCACCCACCTGCACGATCTTCGCCGGCACATGGCGCGGTGTGGTGCGGGTGCGGATGTGCTGCTTGATTTTGGCGCGCAGCGCTTCGTCCAGGGCGAGCCCCTCGCGCAGGCGGACGAACAGGACCACCCGCACGTCGTTCTCCCACTGCTGTCCGATCACCAGCGACTCGATCACCTCGTCGAGCTGCTCGACTTGGCGATAGATCTCGGCGGTGCCGATCCGCACGCCGCCCGGGTTGAGCACCGCGTCCGAGCGGCCGTAGACGATCATGCCGTCGTGCGCCGTGAGCTCGACGTAGTCGCCGTGGCACCACACGTTCGCAAAGCGCTCGAAGTACGCCGCACGGTACTTCCGGCCGTCGGGATCGTTCCAGAATCCGAGCGGCATCGACGGGAAGGGCTTGGTGCACACGAGCTCGCCCTTCTCGCCGCGAACCGGATTGCCCTGGTCGTCGAACACGTCCACCGCCAAGCCGAGCGCGCGGCACTGGATCTCGCCGCGCCACACCGGCAGGATGGGATTCCCCAGCACGAAGCAGCCCATGATGTCGGTGCCGCCGGAGATCGAGGCGAGGCAGGCGTCGCGTTTGATGCGCGCGTAGACATAGTCGAAGCTCTCGGGCACGAGCGGCGACCCGGTCGACAGGATGGTGCGTACCGACCCGAGCCGGTGGCTCTTCGCCGGCGTCAGGTCGCGCTTCTTGCATTCGTCGAGGTACTTCGCCGAGGTGCCGAAGTGGGTCATGCGTTCCGCATCGGCGTAGTCGAACAGCACCCGGCCGTCGCGCACGAACGGCGAGCCGTCGTAGAGGAGAAGCGTCGCATCCGACGCGAGCGCCGAGGCGAGCCAGTTCCACATCATCCAGCCGCAGGTGGTGAAGTAGAACAGCCGGTCCCCGGGCTTCACGTCGGCGTGGAGCTGCTGCTCGCACAGGTGCTTGAGCAGGGTGCCGCCCGCGCCGTGGACGATGCACTTCGGCACGCCGGTGGTACCGGAGGAATACAGGATGTACAGCGGATGGTCGAACGGCAGCGGCGCGAATTCGATGGCGCGCGGCGCGAAGCCGGCCACGAAATCGGCCAGTCGCTGCGCCCGCGCCACCGCCGACACCTCCGGCGCCGGGTCGAGATACGACGCCACCACCACCCGCTCCACCGAGGGCAGCCGGCCGACGATCTCGCGCACCTTGTCCAGCACCGCGACGCGCTTGCCCGCGTACCAGTAGCCGTCGACGGCGAACAGCACCTTCGGTTCGATCTGGCCGAAGCGATCGAGCACCCCTTGGACGCCGAAATCGGGCGAGCAGGACGACCACACCGCGCCCAGGCTCGCGGCGGCGAGCATGCCGATCACCGCCTCCGGCATGTTGGGCAGATAAGCGGCGACGCGGTCGCCGGTGCGCACGCCGGCCGCGCGCAGCGCCTGCGCGAGGCGCGCGACCTGATCGTAGAGTTCGGCGTGCGAGATCCGGCGCTGGACCCGGTCCTCGCCCCAGAACACGATCGCGTCCGAGCCATCGCGCCGCCGCAGCAAGTTCGCCGCGAAGTTGAACCGCGCCTCGGGGAAGAACTTGGCTCCGGGCATCCGGTGCGCCTCGGCGAGGACCCGGGTGCCAGGCTCACCGCGGACCGCGCCGAACTTCCACAACGACCGCCAAAACTCCTCCGGCCGATCGACCGACCACTGGTAGAACGCGGGATAGGTGTTGAGCTGCAGCCCCCAGTCGCCGATCGCCATGCGCGCGAAGCGCGTGAGGTTCGCCTGCTCGATCCGCGCCTCGCTCGGCTGCCACAGCGGCGTTGCGGCGGTCATCGATTCCCCCTCACCCGTCCACGAGCTCGCGAATCCGCCCCGGCAGCGGCACCGACTTCCCGCGGGCGTAGTCGACCCACACCACTTTCGCGGCGCCCTCGGCGTAGAGCGTCTGCGGGTCGTAGCTCGGGCGCAGCTCGAGCCAGGTCTCGAAGCTCGAGCGCCCCACCTTGCCGGCGTACATCCGCAACTCGACCGCGCCGGGATAGACGAGCTGCTTGAGGAACGTGCAGCTCGCGTTGATGATGACCGGGCCCACGCCGCGGGGATCGGGTCTCGCCTCGAGCGTATCGAACCAAGCGATCCGCGCCTGCTCCATGTACCGGAAGTACACGGTATTGTTCACGTGCCCCATCGCGTCCATGTCGCCCCAGCGGATAGCGACCACCTCGGTGTGGACGTGGCGTCGGACACTGACACTTCTTTGCGTAG
>Ga0187846_10000080_pt1 | contig 56851 bp, 39 predicted proteins | sample TC_taG_FD_161473 | JGI IMG/M metagenome (GOLD analysis project Ga0187846, IMG submission 161473) | Biofilm microbial communities from the roof of an iron ore cave, State of Minas Gerais, Brazil - TC_06 Biofilm (v2) | ecosystem: Environmental > Terrestrial > Deep subsurface > Cave > Wall biofilm... | reverse complement strand
CACGGTGTTGCTCGGATTATTCGGCGCTTTGGCGCTCGCGTTGGCGGCGGCGGGAATTTTCGGAGTGATGTCGTATTCGGTGTCGCGGCGGACGCGTGAAATCGGGATTCGCATGGCGCTGGGAGCCACACCGTCGCGCGTGATGTCGCTGGTGCTGGGCGAATCGGCGAAACTCGTAGCGATAGGGTTGGCGCTGGGAATTGCAGGGGCGCTGGGGCTCGGGCGATTTCTTGCGGGCTTGCTGTTCTCAGTTCGGCCAGCCGATCCCATCACGTTCGTTTCGGTGGCCGTGCTGCTCGCTGGAGTTGCTTTTGCGGCTTCGTACGTTCCGATCCGGCGGGCGATGCGAGTGGATCCAAACACGGCTTTGCGCTGCGAGTAGGCGGAGTTCGAAAACCCAGCTTGTGGTTGAATCAAGAAACGCGCAGGGGCGAGGGTGAGCGATGCAAAGGCTGATGCAAGATTTGCGTTACGCGCTGCGAGTGCTGGTGAAGAATCGGGCGTTCACGACGATTGCCGTGCTCACACTTGCGCTCGGAATCGGCGCCAGCACCGCAATTTTTACGCTGGTGGACGCGGTGCTGCTGCGCCCCCTGCCATACAAGGCGCCCCAAGAGCTTGTTTGGATCACCGAAGAAACCACGACAGGCGAATCGACGGGCGTTTCGTGGCTGAACTTTCAGGATTGGAAGCGGTTGAACACATCGTTCGACGGCATGGCCGGGTACCGCGACGCGCGAATGACTCTGGATGGCGTGGATTATCCCGAACTCATCAGCGGACGATTCACGACGGCCGGATATTTTGAGTTGATGGGCGTCGCGCCGCTCCTGGGCCGGACTTTGGAACCCGGCGAGAACACCGTCGGCGGGCCGAACGTGGCGATTCTTAGCTACGAGTTCTGGCAGGAACGGTTTGCCGGCTCGCCGCAAGCTCTCGGGAAAACGCTTCGCCTGAACGGCAAGTCGTTCAGCGTGGTGGGGGTGATGCCGCGCGGATTCGGGGCTGTGACGCGCACGGCGGTGTGGGCGCCGTTTGAACCAAATGTGCCCAAGCCATATCTAAGCGGCCGCGACATCGCGTGGCTGCTTTTTGTCGCGGGGCGCACCAAGCCGGGAATTTCGTTCGAGCTGGCGCGCAAGGATATGGATCGCGTCGGGGATTTGCTGGCGCGCGAGTATCCCGCCTCGGATGCCACGTCTCGTCCGGTAATGAAGAGACTGACGCGGCAAATGCTGGGCGACAATCGGGCGGTGATTCTGCTGCTGGCGGCGGCCGTGGCGCTGCTGTTTTTCATCACGTGCATGAATCTGGCGAGCTTGTTGCTGGTGAAGACTCATGCGCGGCAGCGCGAATTCGCGGTGCGCCTGGCGCTGGGGGCGGGCAAACGGGAAGTATCACAGCAACTGTTCGTCGAAGGGCTGCTGCTGGCGCTGGCCGGCGGAGGGCTGGGGTGGCTGGTGGCGGATGGCGCCGTGAAGATCACCGCGGCCCTGCTTCCGAATACGGCGCCGTTGTCGTCCGAGTTGCAATTGAGTGTGCGTGCGCTCCTCTTCCTGCTGACGATTTGCGTGGCGGCGAGTTTTGCGCTGGGCTTTGCACCGGCACGGTTTGCCACGCGCGCCAATTTGCCGGACGTCTTACGATCCGCGTCGTATCGGGTTCGCGGAGGCCGTCTTCGCGAACATGCCGTGCTGATGATCTGCGAGGTTGGCCTGGCGATGGCGGTGCTCGTGGGCACCGGCTTGCTCGCCCGGACGCTGATGGCGCTGATCGGCACAGACATCGGGTTCGACGCTTCCCACTTGCTCGGCGCGACTGTCACGTTTCCGTCGGCGGAGTATCCAAACCCGAATCAGACGGCCCAGTTCATGGATCAGGGAATCGAGCGCATCGAGCAGCTTCCGGGAGTGAAATCGGCAGCAGCGGTGTTTCCGATTCCGTTTACGCCGCAGATTTATCAGGTGTGGCTGGCGATCGAAGGGCGCGTGCCGCAGCCGGGCGTAGAGCAGGCATGCTACATCTCGGTCGTTTCGAGCCGTTACTTAGAGACGATGAAGATTGCGGTCCTTCAGGGCAGGCCGTTTTTCGACCAGGACCGGAACCGCGAGTCGGGAGTGGTGGTGATTGACCGCACGCTCGCGCGCCGCTATTGGCCGGATCAGAACCCGATCGGCAAATCATTGAAGTTGTACACCGAGGACTTTTCGGATTCCAAGCAAAAGCCGTACGAGGTAATCGGGGTAGTGGCTCCGGTGCGCGCGGGGGGACTCGACGAGGAGCCGCAGCCGCGCGCGTACGTGCTGATGAATCAAATTCCGAATCCTACCATGAGCTTTGTGGTCCGGACGGAGGGCAAAAGCGAGACTCTCGCGCTTCCGATGCAGGAGACGATCCGCAGCCTGAACCGAAAGATTCCAATCTTCGGCGTGGGAACGATGGAACAAGCGATCCGCAGCTCACAGGGATCGCGGCGATTGGCGATGCTGTTGCTGGTTTCGTTTTCTTCTGCGGCGCTGATTCTTGCGGCCATGGGCCTCTACGGAGTGGTGTCGCAATTGGTGGAGCAGCGGACCAATGAAATCGGGATTCGCGTGGCGCTGGGCGCGCGGCCCGGCGACATCGCTCGCCTGATTCTCAAATACGGCGGGGCGTTGGTGGCGGGCGGCGTGGCGGTGGGGATTCCCGCGGCGCTGGCGATGGGCCAACTGATGCGCACGCTGCTTTACGGTGTGTCGTTTTCGGATGCGGTTACGTTTGCCGCCGCCACTTTGACAATCGTGATGGTGACGCTGGCGGCCTGTTACCTTCCGATTCGGCGGGCCGTACGGGTGGATCCGATGGTGGCCCTGCGGTACGAATGAGTTTTAGAGGTTGGATGCTAGAGGCTTGAGGTTAGAAAAACCATGCAGACGCTGATGCAAGATGTTCGCTACGGCTTACGGATGCTCGGCAAGAATCCCGGGTTCACGCTAGTCGCGGTGCTGACGCTGGCGCTGGGCATCGGCGCGAACACCGCCATCTTTTCGCTCACCGATCAGGTTCTTCTTCGCTCGCTCCCTGTGCAGCACCCCGAACAGTTGGTGGTGCTTCGCTCGCCCGGCTCCGACCCCGGACACACCTGGAACGACGGGGACGACGGTGGCACGTTCTCCTATCCGAAATACAAGCACCTGCGTGACCGCAGCGGCGAGGTTTTCTCCGGCCTTCTCGCACGCTTTCCCTATTCGCTTAGCGTCGCCGGCAACGGCGAACCCGAGCGTTCCCACGGCGAGCTTGTCTCCGGAAATTACTTCCAGGTGCTTGGCGTGCAGCCGGCTCTGGGCCGCGTATTCACGCCGGAAGACGAAACCGCGCCAGAAGCGAATTCGGTGGCCGTGCTTGGCTACGGTTATTGGATGCGGCGTTTCGGCGGCGATCCTTCGATTCTGAATAAGCAGCTCGTGGTCAACGGCGCGCCGCTCACCGTCGTGGGCGTCGCACGCGCAGGTTTCACCACCGTTCAAATCGGGGCAGCAACCGACATTTTCATTCCCATCACCATGAAGGCGCAGATCACGCCCAATTGGGACGGTCTCGCCGACCGCAAGGACCACTGGGTGGCTATGCTCGGGCGCCTCAAGCCGGGCTTGACCGCGGCGAAAGCGCAGGTGGCGCTCGCACCCGTGTATCACGCAATCATGGAATCCGAAGCGCCTGAGATGAAGTTTTCGGAGAAGAGCAAGAAGCGCTATCTCGACCGCAAGCTCACGATCGATTCAGCCGCGAATGGCCGCCAGATCTTCCAGCAAGACGCCAGGACGCCGCTTGTCTCGCTGATGTGCATGGTCGGACTTGTGCTGCTGATCGCGTGCGCGAACCTCGCGAGCCTGCTGGTGGCGCGCGGCGAAGCGCGACAGCGCGAAATCGCTTTGCGGTTGACGCTGGGCGCAGGGCGTTGGCGCTTGCTGCGCCAGTTGCTCACCGAGAGCCTCTTGCTGGCGCTGGCCGGCGGCCTTGCGGGGCTAGCGCTTGCATCGTGGACACTCGCGGCGTTCGTGCGCGCTCTCGAGCAAAACGTCAGCGCACTGGGCTTGCAGACCCATCTCGATTTTCGGGTGCTCGCTTTCGCCGCGGGGCTTTCGATTCTTACGGGCGTGCTTTTCGGCTTCGGTCCGGCCCTGCGCGCCACGCGCACCGACCTGCAATCCACCTTGAAGGACCAGGGTACCGGCGCCTCCCAGGGAAAAGGAAACGTTCGCCTGCGGCGCTGGTTGATGATCTCGCAGGTTGCGCTCACCACCGTGTTGCTGGTGGCCGCTGGATTCTTCGCGCACAGCCTGCTGAATCTCGAACGCCAGAACCTGGGCGTGCGCATCGACCACGTGGTCCAGCTTACGGTCGCCCCGGGACTCAACCACTACACTCCGCAGCAAACGACAGCTTTCTTCGAGCGCGTGAGCGAAGGCGTCGCCGCTCTCCCGGGCGTGCGTTCCGTCACGCTTGCGAAGGTTCCATTATTTCAGGGGGATAATTGGGGCGGCAACATTACCGCCGAAGGTTACAAGGCTCAGCCTGATGAAGACACTCACGTGCTGATGAACTCGGTAGCGCCCCATCACTTCGCCACACTGGGGATTCCGTTGCTCGTGGGACGCGAGTTCCAGGAAAGCGACCGGGCGGGGAGCCCCCAAGTGGTGATTATCAATGAAAAGCTCGCACGGAAATTCTTCGCCGGCCGCAATCCCATCGGCCAGCACATCGCAATGGGCGCTGGAAACAACGTCCATCCGGACATGGAAATTATCGGCGTGGTGAAGAACAGCAAGCACACGGACGCTCGCGATGAGATTCGGCCGTTTCTCTACAACTCCTATTTGCAGGAGACGGACTTGAGCAGCGCGACCTTCTACGTGCGCAGCGCGCTCGAACCGTCCGCCATGATTGCCACGCTGCGCAAGTCGGTCCAAGGCTTCGATCCGAACTTGCCGGTTTACGAAGTCGAAGCACTCGCCGACCAGGTGGATGAATCGGTTTTCGCCGACCGCATGCTGACGGTTTGTTCGCTATGTCTCGGTCTGCTGGCGGCTCTGCTCGCGGCAATCGGACTGTACGGCGTACTCGCTTACGTGGTGGCGCGTCGGACGCGCGAGATCGGCATCCGCATGGCTCTAGGCGCGAGCCGAGGAAACGCCGCCGGGCTGGTTCTGCGCGAAGTCGCGCGGATGGCGGTTGCGGGCCTGGTGATCGGGCTGGCGGCGGCGTACGGCGTGGGCCGGCTGATTGCATCGCAATTGTTTGGAGTGCGCGCCGGCGACCCGATTGCATTCGCGCTGGCGGCGGCGCTGCTCGCGGCGGTGGCGCTCGTCGCGGCGTGGCTGCCGGCTCAAAGGGCTGCCAGTGTGGATCCCATGGTCGCGCTGCGCTACGAGTGAGGCCGAGTGTTGGGTTCTGGCAAGTAACTCGCATCAAGGGGGCGCAGCATGCTGCGCCCCTACGGCGGCACATTGCCGCGGCGCGGCGGGCGCAGCCCTTCGACTTCGCTCAGGGTAAACATGCTGCGCCCCTACAAGGACTTTCAAGTATTTCCGAGACGCGACACTAGAGGTTGGATGCTAGAGGCTTGAGGTTAGAAAAACCATGCAGACGCTGATGCAAGACCTACGCTACGGCATGCGCATGCTGCTGAAGAATCCCGGCTTCACGCTGGTCGCGGTGCTGACGCTGGCGATCGGCATCGGCGCGAATACGGCGATCTTCAGCGCCTTCGACGCGGTGTTCCTCAGGTCGCTGCCTTACCCCGACCCCGATTCGCTCGTGCTGCTCTGGGGCGCGCATCCGGACGACGCCACGGCCCGCGATCAGATTTCCTTCACCGACACGGTGGATTTCCGCTCGCAAAACCATGTGTTCGTAGATGTCGCGAACTTTGCCGGATGGGGCGCCTTGATGAGCGGCTCGGGCGATCCGCAGATGGTTAAGGTGCTGCTTGTCTCCGATGGCTTCTTCCAGATCATGCACGCCCAGCCGCTTCTGGGCCGCGCGTTCCTGCCCGAAGAGCAGGCCGACGGCAAGGACGACGAAGTGATCCTCTCTTATGGGATGTGGCAAGGCCGCTTTTCCGGAGATCCTGGCGTGATCGGCCATATCGTTACGCTTGACGGCAGGCCGCACACAATCGTCGGCGTGATGCCGGCGTCTCTCGCTCCCCTGCCGCGGAGATTAGTGGACGAAGAACCAACTGAGCTCTACCGTCCGGTGGGAGAGAACTATGACGAGAACCATCGCTCGGGGCGCCATCTGCGCGGCATTGCACGGCTCAAGCCGGGCGTGACTCCCGCCCAGGCCCAGGCCGAAATGACGGCGATCGCGCAGCGGCTCGAACAGCAGCACCCGGCTTCAAACACGAACTGCGCCGTGAAGGTGGCCGCGCTGAAGGAGGACTTGGTCGAGTACTTGCGGCCGGCCTTGCTCTTGCTTCTTGGGGCGGTCAGTTGCGTTCTGCTGATTGCTTGTGCGAACGTGGCGAATTTGCTCCTCGCGCGCGGGACCGCGCGGCAAAAGGAAATCGCGGTCAGGGCTGCGCTCGGTGCGAAACGCTCGAGGCTGGTTCGCCAGTTTCTCACCGAGAGCTTGCTGCTGAGTCTCGTCGGCGGGGGACTCGGATTCCTGCTGGCGGTGTGGGGCACTGGCGCGCTGGCCCTGGGGAGCTTGAAGGCGATTCCGTTCCTCGCGGGCGTGCACGTCGATCGCGGGGTGCTGGCCTTCACCATGGCGGTATCTCTTCTGACGGGACTCTTCTGCGGCCTCATTCCCGCGCTGCGCGCTTCGCGGCCGGACCTAGTGGGTACGCTCAAGGAAGGCGGGCGCACGTCCGCGCTTTCTTCGATTCGCAGCCCTTTCCGAAGCGCGCTGGTGATCTCGGAGTTGGCCGCCGCTTTGGTCCTGCTGATTACGGCGGCGCTGCTGATCGAGAGCCTGCACAAGCAAGGTCCGTCAACCCCGGATTCAACCCGACGAATGTGCTGACGATGGATATCAGCCTGAGCGGGCCGCGCTACGAGAAACAGTTCCCGAAGATCGTCACGTTTTACAACCAACTCATCGAGCGAGCCGGCTCGATACCGGGCGTGCGCAGCGTGGCTCTGTTTCATCCTTTACCGCTCAGCACCGACTTCGATCAGACCGGCGTGTTCATCGAGGAGCACCCCTTACCGGAAGGCCAGGAGGGCTCGGCGGATCGTTACATCGTCACTCCGGCTTTTCTCGACGCGATGCAGATTCCGCTGCTTCGCGGGCGGGGCTTCGCGGCCTCCGACACGCTCGACAGTTTGCCGGTTGTGATCGTGAGCCGGACGATGGCAGAGAAATTCTGGCCCGGTGAAGACGCACTGGGCAAGCGCCTCCGGCTTCCGTGGGAGCCGGGATGGACGCCCGACAAGAAGATGCCGCTGCGGACGGTGGCCGGAATCGTCGGCGATATCAAGCAGTACGGCCTCGACACACCGGTGGCGGCCCAGCTCTACGTTCCGCACGCGCAGTATCCCACGCTCGGCGAGAACGTGGTCGTCCGCGCAGAAGAGCACGCCGCGCTTCCGGCGAGCCAGCTTGGGGACGAGATTCGCGGGCTGGTGCGCTCGCTCGACCCGGGCGAAACTGTTTGGGGCCTGGCGACATACGACGAATTGCTGGCGGACTCCGTTGCACTCCGGCGCTTCACGATGCTGCTGACCGGCCTGTTTGCTGGCGTCGCGTTTCTGCTCGCGTCCATCGGAGTTTACGGCGTGATGTCGTACTTAGTGGCGCAGCGCACGCACGAGATGGGAGTGCGGGTCGCGCTGGGAGCGCAGGCAGGCGACGTGCTGCGGCTGGTGATCGGGGACGGGCTGCAACTCGCGGCCGCCGGCACGGGAATCGGGATCGTCGTCGCGCTGGCCAGTGCCCGTCTGCTGGCCAGTTTGCTCTTTAGCGTCCGGCCGACAGATCCGCTCACATTTGCCGCGGCCGCGCTACTGCTCGTCGGCGTGGCGCTCGCAGCCTGCTATGTGCCGGCGCGGCGGGCGATGCGCGTGGACCCCATGGTTGCGCTGCGCTACGAATGAAGCAGCGGCAACCGACGAGCATCAAGCGGGCGCAGCATGCTGCGCCCCTACAAGGACTTGCTGGATCGGAGGCGCAATGCACACGCTGATGCAGGACGTTCGGTACGCCGCGCGGATGCTGGCGAAGAATCCCGGCTTTGCCATGGTCGCCATCCTCACGCTGGCGCTCGGCATTGGCGCCAACACCGCCATCTTCAGCATGGTGGATTCGTTCCTGCTGCGGCCGCTGCCTGTCAAAGACCCGCAGCAAATCACAGTGGTCGCGTTTCGGCAGAAGCAGGGCTTCGTGCAGACGCAAATGTCGGTCGCCGATTACCGCGACATCCGTACGCAAACGACCGGGGTTTTTTCCGAGCTCTTCGGCGGCATGTTCGGGCTCGACGGGCTCAGCGTAAGGGGCAAGCCCGACCGAATCCTCACCAACTACGTGACCGGCAATTACTTCTCGGCCCTGGGCATCCAGCCCGCGCTGGGCCGCTTCATTCTGCCGTCGGAAGGCGACGCCATCGGCGCCGACTCGGTGATGGTTCTCGGTTACGCCTACTGGCAAACACATTTCGGCGGCGATCCATCGATTATCGGCAGCAAGGTCTCGGTGGACGGCCATCCCGTAACCATCATCGGTGTCACCCCGCCATCCTTTTACGGTCTTTTCTCGCTGGCCAACATCCAGGCGTACCTGCCGCTGGGCATGGCCACCATCGACGGGAATCCGGCGGACTTCATGACGAATCGCGGGTTCCGCCAGCTTTTCGTGTTTGGCCGGCTGAAGCCCGGCGCCACCGAGCAACAAGCCAACGCTGAGCTCGCCGTCGTATCCAAGAGACTCGCGCAGGAGTATCCCTCGGATCAGGATGTCAGTTTCATGGCCTTCCCCGAGCTGCGCTCGAGACCAAATCCGGATCCACAAAACACGATCCTCGTGATTTCCGGTCTCTTCCTCGGGCTGGCAGGACTGGTCTTGCTGCTGGCTTGCGGCAACGTCGCAAATATTCTGCTGGTGCGCGCGACGATCCGCGAGCGCGAGATGGCCATCCGTTCTGCGCTGGGCGCGGCTCGCGGGCGGCTGATTCGCCAATTGCTGACGGAAAGCGTGCTCCTGGCGCTGGCCGGCGGCGCAGCCGGCATCGCGCTGGGATCGTTCGGGAGCAAGGCCCTGGGCTCGGTGAATCTCCAAGTGGATTTGCCGGTGCGGCTGGATTTTGGCTTCGACTGGCGCGTGTTCGCCTACGCGTTCGGCGCCGCGTTCATCACCGGAATTATCGTGGGCATCGTTCCCGCGGTGCGCATCTCGCGCGGGAACCTCGCCGGTATTCTTCACGAAGGGGGGCGCGGGCTTGTGGGCGGCAAGCACCGGCTGCGGAGCGCGCTGGTGGTCGCTCAGGTGGCCGGCTCGCTGATGCTGCTGATCATCGCCGGGCTTTTCACGCGCAGCCTCGATAAGGCCCAGCGTACAAATCTCGGTTTCGATTCGGCGCACGTGGTGGATCTGAGCATGGATCCCACGGAAATCGGCTACAACGAATCGCAGGGCCGCGAATTCTACAAGAACCTGCTGGATCGCGTCAGCGCCCTTCCGGGCGTCGAATCGGCAGGCCTCACCAGTTCCGTTCCGCTCAGCTATTTCAACAACGCCGACACCGTCAAAGTCGAAGGCTACCAGCCGCCGCCCGGCCAGCAGGGCCAAACGGCGTTCTTTGCCTACATCTCGCCCGGCTTTTTCGACACGCTGAAGATTCCCATCGTTCGCGGGCGGAATTTCAGCGGCGTCGACACGGAGAAAACAAAGTTCGTTGCGATTGTGAATGAAACCATGGCCCGGAATTTCTGGCCGGGCAGCGATCCGATCGGCCGGAACTTCTCGATCATGGGCGACCTGGAGCATCCGCTCGAGGTGGTGGGCATCGCGAAAGATTCGCGGTTTCAAGGCGTCACGGGCCCGATCAATCCGGGCTTCTACTTGCCGTATGTGCAGCACTACTTGCCGGCGTCTCTCGAAACGCTGCAAGTTCGCACCGCCGCAGCGCCGGGCGCCGTGATTCCGGGAATCGAAAGCACGATTCATGCGCTCGCGCCCGATCTGCCCCTGTTCGATGTGCGCACGATGAAGCAGGCGCTCTATTCCCTGAACGGACTGCTCGTCTATCAATTGGGCGCGGGGCTGGCGGCCGCGCTCGGACTGCTCGGCCTAGCGCTCGCCATTATCGGGGTGTACGGCGTGGTCTCGTTTGACGCTAGCCAGAAGACCCATGAAATTGGCGTGCGCATGGCGCTCGGCGCGCAACCGGGCGACGTCTTGAAGCTCATTTTCGGCAAAGGCCTCGCTGTGGTGGTCTTGGGTCTGGTGATCGGACTCGCCGCCGCCTTCGGCGCCGCGCGCCTGGCCGGGAATTTCATCGCGGTCAGCCCCGCCGACCCAGTGACCTATCTGGCGGTGTCGGGCCTGCTCCTGCTCGTGGCCCTTTCGGCTTGCTACATTCCCGCGCGGCGGGCCATGCGAGTCGATCCTATGGTGGCCTTGCGCTATGAATAGCGGGGCATCGAATGCGCTAATTTTGGAGGCAAAAATGTTACGCCGCACGCTCTACTGTTTTCTTGCTGTCGGCATCGTCTCAATCGCTTCTTTCGCGCAGGAATTGGCGCCGCCGGCGCCTCAGCGCCTGATAATTCATTCCAATGTTCTGAATGAGGATCGGACGATCTGGGTGCGGATGCCGGCTGCGTCGCAGGGGAAGAAGGAACGCTACGCCGTGTTGTATATGACGGACGGCGGCACCAATGTCAACGAAATTGGCAGCGTCATCGACTTTCTCGCCGACAAGAATTCCATGCCGCCACTGATTGTCGTCGGCATCGCCAACACCGACCGCAACCGCGATCTGACGCCAACCCATGCCGACGAGAAGCATTCCGATGGCTCGGTCGATCCGATTCCCACGAGCGGCGGCGCCGACAGGTTTCTCGACTTCATCCAGACCGAACTCGTCCCCGAGATCGAGAAGCGCTACGCGACGCAACCCTATCGTCTTTTTACCGGGCACTCATTCGGCGGCTTGTTTGCTATCCACGCGCTGATCAACCGTCCCGAGCTGTTCAACGCTTATCTCGCCGCGAGCCCGAGTCTCTGGTGGGACGATTTCCACACCCTGCACCAGGCCCAGGGCTTTTTCGCCAAGCAAAAGGAATTCAAGAAGACTCTCTACTTCTCGTTGGCAAACGAAGATGGCCAGATGAACGAAGGATTTGAGCAACTGCAGAAGACGCTGAGCGCTAACCTCCCCAAGGGTTTTGCGGTACAGTCGGCACGCTTCGGTGACGAAACACACGGCTCGACCGAGCTTGTAGCTCATTATGCCGGCCTACGCGCGGTCTTCACAGGGTGGCAGGTACCGCGCGATCCCAAGACTGAACTTCCCACCGGTGGCCTCGCGGGTGTCGAGCAACACTACCGCGAGCTTTCAGAGCGCTTCGGATTCAAAATTTCCTCCGAACAGGGAATCAACACACTCGGCTATCGACTGCTGGGAGCCAAGAAGATCGACGAGGCAATGGCTGCTTTCCAGCGCAACGTTGAACTCTATCCCCAGTCGGCGAATGTCTACGATAGCCTCGCCGATGGTCTCGAAGCCTCGGGCCAACCCCAGTTGGCCATGCAGAACGTCCAGAAGGCGGTCGACGTCGCTACTCAGACCGGCGACCGATTGCTGCCGGACTTCAAGAAACATCTGGAACGCATGGTCGCTGCCGCGAAGTCCGCTACGGGCAAGGCTGGGCAGAAACACTAACTTGGACAAGGGCTTCGCGCCTTGCAGGTAATTTCATCGCGGTCAGCCCCGCCGACCCAGTGACCTATCTGGCGGTGTCGGGCCTGCTCCTGCTCGTGGCCCTTTCGGCTTGCTACATTCCCGCGCGGCGGGCCATGCGAGTGGACCCCATGGTCGCCTTGCGCTACGAATAAGGCAGCGGCAACCGACGAGCATCAAGCGGGCGCAGCATGCTGCGCTACTTTTGGGGACTGTCCGAATTCGCAACAAGCATTCCCGCAACTGGTCAGGCAGCCTTATCCAACTCCTGTGATTTGCTTGTAAGGCACTGTCGGAAAGCAGGTTAGAATCAGCAGGAGCTGGAACCACACCTGCCCGTATTCGGAAGGCTGCCGACGCAGCGCTCGGCCGAATGGCGGCCTCGGCTAACGCCCATGACATCCATGACGCTCGACATCACCAGCGACGCTCAGGCAGTCCAGCCTCGGATTCTGATCGCCGACGACCAGCCGGACGTGCTTGAGGCCTTGCGTCTGCTGCTGAAAAGTCACGGCTATGCGACCGAAGCGGTGACCTCGCCCGCGGCAATCCTGGAAACGATCGAGCGCCGCGAATTCGACCTGCTTCTCATGGACCTCAACTACGCGCGCGACACGACCTCGGGCCGCGAAGGCCTCGACCTTCTGGCGCGCCTGAAATCCATCGCCGGCGCGCCGCCCATCGTGGTGATGACCGGATGGGCCACCGTGGGTCTTGCCGTCGAAGCCATGCAGCGCGGTGTGGGCGATTTCGTCGAGAAGCCGTGGGTGAATACGCGCCTGCTCGAAATCCTGCGCACGCAGATCGATCTGGGGCGCGACCGCCGCGAAGCGCGCCGGCGCGCCGAGCAGGAAAGCCAGGCGCAGACCGAGATGGCGCATCATCTGCACCAGCAGGAACAGGAAATCGTCGAGGCGCGAGCCATTCAGGAAGGGTTTCTTCCGAAGCAGATTCCGCAGATTGCCGGCTACGAAATCGCGGCGGCCTGGCAGCCCGCGCGCGTGGTGGGCGGCGACTATTTCGACGTCCTCCCGTTCGGGGACGCCACTCTGGGCATTTGCATCGCGGACGTGGCTGGCAAAGGAATGCCGGCGGCGCTGCTGATGTCGAACCTGCAGGCTGGCGTGCGCGGCATGGCGTCCGCGGCGCTTGCTCCAGGCGAGCTGTGCAGCCGTCTGGACGCCCTCATCCTGCGGAACATCGCCGCGGATCGCTTCATCACTTTTTTCTACGCCAGCCTCGAGGGCGCGACGCGCCGCCTGCGTTACGCCAACGCCGGGCACAACGCGCCGATTCTGCTTCATGCCGACGGCTCACACGAGCGCCTGCAGGATGGCGGAGGCGTCCTCGGCGTCTTCGCCAGTCAGAATTTCGAGCAGGGCTCGCTGGATCTGGCGCCCGGAGACCGTTTGGTGTTTTTCACCGACGGCGTCACCGAGGCGTACGCGCAGGAAGGCGAGGAATTCGGCGAGGCGCGATTGCTGGAGGTGCTGCAGCAGCACGGCTCGGCGCCCGCCGGTGAATTACAGAAGAGAGTCCTGGCGGCGGCAGGGGAGTTCTGCCGCGGCAACTGGCACGACGACGCCACGGTGATCGTGCTGGCGGCTGCGTAGTTTCGGGCCGGAGGCGGGAATGCGGAACGGGCTTCAAGACCTGCACTACGGTGCGCGGATTCTGGCGAAGAGTCCGGGATTCACGATTGTCGCCGTTCTCACGCTGGCGCTGGGCATCGGCGGCAACGCCACCGTGTTCAGCTGGATCCGGGCGATTCTGATGAACCCGCTGCCGGGCATCGAGCGCTCGAGCGAACTGGTGGCGGTCGAAACGGTGATGCCCAGCGGCGAATATCACACCAGCTCGTATCCGGATTACCGCGATTTTCGCGACCAGAATCATGTCTTCTCCTCGACCATCGGCTTCGAGTTGAGCGGCGTGGACATGAGCTTGCGCAACGACGCGCCGCCCGAGCGCGTCTGGGGCATCATCGCCACGGAAAACTACTTCGACGCGCTCGGCGTGCGCGCGGCCATCGGCCGCACGTTTCACGCGGAACCGAACCAGGCGCTCCATTCCGATCCCTACCTCGTGCTGGGCTACAGTCTGTGGAAGCGGATGTTCGGATCCGACCCGAATGTGGCGGGCCGCATCGTGCATCTCAACGGGCATCCGTTCACGGTCATCGGCGTTGCGCCACGGCACTTCTACGGGACGATCGTCGGCATCGACGCGCAGTATTTCGTTCCCATGATGATGCAGCCCGAAGTGCTGCCCGGTGAAAACATCGAAGAGCGCGCCCCGACTTTCGTGCACATCCTGGGACGCCTGCGGCCGGGTGTAAGCATGGCGCAGGCGCAGGCGGAGTTGGACGCGATCGCAGCGCGCCTGGCGAAGGAATATCCCAACCCAAACGTCGGCAACGGTGTGGGCGTGTACGTGGCGCCGGTATGGAAGGCGCACTACGGCGTGCAGGATTTTCTCCGCAGCGTGCTTGGGTTTCTGATGGTCGTGGCTATGCTCGTGCTGCTGATCGCCTGCGTTAACGTGGCCAATCTCCTGCTGGCTCGCGCGACGGTGCGGGAGCGGGAGATTGCCGTGCGCGCAGCGCTGGGCGCCGGGCGCAGCCGCCTGGTGCGGCAACTGCTGGCCGAAAGCTTGCTGTTGGCGCTCGCCGGCGGCGCGGGCGGGATTTTCCTGGCGCTTTGGGGCGTCAATCTTCTCACCCTCTTCCTGCCGCCGGCGCACTTACCGATTGGATTGGGCGTCGATGTGGACGGAACAGTTCTGCTTTTCACTTTCGCTCTCTCCACCGTTACGGCAATCATCTTCGGGCTGGCTCCGGCGTGGCAGATTTCGCGGACGAATCTGAACGAGTCGCTGAAGACATCCGGCCGCACAACCGGCGCAAGCACGGGAGGCCATCGGCTGCGCGACGCGCTGGTGGTATCGGAAATTGTCCTGGCGACGGCGCTGCTGGTTGCCGCCGGCCTCTTGCTGCGCAGCCTGGGCAAGGCGGAACAAGCAGGTCCCGGCTTCCGCACCCATCAGGTGACGCTGGCAGCGTTCGATCTGCGCGCGAGCGGCTATTCGGACCAACAGGCCATCGTATATTACGATCGCCTGCTCGAACGGGTTGGCACGCAACCCGGCGTCGAGTCCGCCAGCCTTGAGCGCTACGTGCCCCTGTGGTTCACCGGGCGCAGCTATTCGACCACGCGCGTCGAAAACTACACGCCCAAGCCGAGCGAAGACATGGGCATCGATTTGAACGTCGTTGGCCGCGGCTATTTCCGGCTGCTCGAGATTCCGCTCGTTTCCGGGCGCGATTTTTCCGAGCAGGACCGCCACGGCGCGCCCAAAGTGGTGATCGTCAACCAGACGATGGCGAACCGCTTCTGGCCGGGGCAGGACGCCACCGGCCACCGCGTGCACATCTGGGGCGATTGGCGCACCGTCGTGGGCGTGGCGCGCGACATCAAGTACCACCGCATGAACGAGCCGCCGGAATCGTTCATCTATCTTCCGGAGCTGCAGGCCAGCGGCACCGACGCCAACATTCTGGTGCGCTCGAAACTGCCTACGGCGAGCGTCATTGCCGCGGTGCGCGCCGCGGCGCAATCGGTGGACTCGAAGGTCCAGCCGCTCGAGACGGATAGTCTGGAAAACCTTTTGCGTGTGTCGATGTTCGCCAACCGCACGGCGGCGTCGCTTGCTTCCGTGCTCGGCGCGCTGGGGACGCTGCTCGCGGCCCTGGGGATCTACGGCGTGTTGTCGTACAGCGTGAACCAGCGCCTCCGCGAAATTGGACTCCGCATCGCGCTCGGCGCGCAGCGCGCTCACGTGCTGCGGCTCGTCGTGGGGCAGGGACTGCGGCTCGCGGTTCTCGGCGCGGCGCTGGGGATCGGCGTTTCGCTCCTGATTACCGGGGGGATGAGCAGTCTGCTGTTTGGCGTGAGCGCGTCCGATCCGGCGACGTTTGCGGGGGCCACGCTGCTGGTCACGCTGGTGGCCGCGCTGGCTGCCTATCTGCCGGCGCGGCGCGCCATGCGCGTCGATCCCATGGTGGCGCTGCGCTACGAATGACCGGAAGCTCGAGGAGACAAAAGTGATCAAGCTGACCAACGTCGAAAAAGTCTATGAATCGGGCGCCGGCAAGACCTGGGTGCTGCGCCGCATCAATCTGGAAATCCGCGAAGGCGAATTCGTCACCATCATGGGGCCTTCCGGCGCGGGCAAGTCCACGCTGATGGGTATCATCGGAATGCTCGACGGCGCGTGGAAGGGCGAATACCATCTGCTCGAGAACGCCGTCCACAAACTGGACAACCGCCGCCGCGTGGAGCTGCACAAGAAATACATCGGCTTCGTCTTCCAGCAGTATCACTTGCTCGACAATCTCACGGTCGCCGAGAACCTGGACTTGCCGCTCTCCTATCGGGACATTCGCAAGGCTGAGCGCGAAGGAATGGTGGCCGATGTATTGGACCGCTTTCAAATTGTCGGCAAGAAGGCTCTCTTCCCCAATCAGCTTTCCGGCGGACAGCAGCAACTGGTGGCCGTCGCGCGCGCGGTGATCGGCAAACCCAAGCTAATCCTGGCGGACGAGCCGACCGGCAGCCTGCATTCCAGCCAGGGAAAAATGATCATGGACTTGCTCAAGAAACTGAACGACGACGGCACCACCATCATCCAGGTGACGCACAACGACGCCTGGGCCGCGTACGGCAACCGCATCATTCAGCTGGCCGACGGCTGGATCGTCGGCGGCCAGACGCAAGCGGGGGCCGCCTGACGAACGGTTCGTTCGGATTCTTACGCTCCGGCAGCGCTAGTGAGAGGAAAAATGGGCCGACTGCTTCAAGACATTCGCTACGGCGTGCGCGTGCTGGCGAAGAGCCCCGGGTTCGCCGCCGTGGCCATGCTGACTCTGGCGCTGGGCATCGGCGCGAACACCGCAATTTTCAGCGTCGTCCAGGGCGTACTGCTGCGCCCTCTTCCCTACGCCAAACCCGGCCAGTTAGTCGAAGTGCTGAACACCTACGAGCCCGTGGTTCCCGAAGCAGGGCTCTCACCGGGCGACTTTACCGACTGGTGCCGCCAGGCGGCGAGCCTTTCGGCTTGCGGCGGCTACTCGGACATAACCCAGGAATTCAATCTCACCGGCGACGGCGAGCCGGAGCGCGTTTCGACCGGGTATGCGACCTCGGCGCTCTTTCCCATGCTCGGGATTCGCGCGGTCGCCGGCCGCACGTTTATGGCGGAAGAAGACAAGCTTGGCAGCGCTCCGGTGGTCATGCTCAGCCACTTTTTCTGGCTGAGCCGCTATGGCGGCGACCCGGGCGTCGTCGGCCGGGCGATCTCGCTGGACGGCCAGCGCTACACCATCGTGGGAATTCTGCCCGCGACTTTCCAGCTCATGCGCCAGCACCACATCTGGATGCCGATCGGCCAGTATCCGGACGACCTGACCGAGCACATCCATCACGGCATTATTCTTGTGGGACGCCGAAAGCCGGGCGTCACGCTCGGCCAGGTGCGAGCGGAGATGGAAACGCTGGAGGCGCTGGAGGCGGCCCTCTACCCCGAGTCCCATCGCCACTTCGGCGTGAAGGTGAGGCCGCTCGAGGATGCCGAGGCGGCCGGGATGCGCAAGACGCTAGTGGTGCTGTTCGGCGCCGTCGGATTCGTCCTGCTGATTGCCTGCGCGAACATCGCGAACCTGCTGCTGGCGCGAAACGCCGCTCGCGATCGCGAAATTGCTGTGCGCTCGGCGCTGGGCGCCGGCAAGAAGCGGCTGCTCCAGCAGATGCTCACCGAGGCGCTGCTCATTTCCGTAGGGGGCGGAATTCTGGGGCTGCTTGCCGCGAAACTCGGACTGCAGGCGCTCGTTTCGCTGGCCCCCGCGCACGTGGCTTCGCTTCGCAGCGTGCACTTGAACCTGGCGGTCCTGGGATTCACCGCCGCGGTGTGCGTTCTGGCGGGTCTGTTGTGCGGAGTGGTGCCTGCCGTGCAGGTTTTGAAGCGCAGCCTGAGCGGCGTGCTGAACCAAGGAAGCAAAGGAGCGGCCGGCCACAGCAGCCACCGCATTCACGACATCCTGGTGGCCTCCGAAATTGCTCTGGCTTTGATTCCGCTGATTGGAGCTGGCCTTCTGGCGCGCAGCTTCCAGCGCCTGCTCGAGGTGAATCCCGGATTCCAGCGCGAGCACGTCCTGGCGGTGGATATTCCCCAGGCCGGGCTCTCCTACGCGCAGCAGAGCAACGAAACGCAGGAGCACGCGGCCGAGCGCGTCGGACAACAGGCGCGCGACTTCGAGCGCATTGCGGCAGAGGTGCGCGCTTTGCCGGGCGTTTCCGCCGTTGGGGGCGTCGATTTGCTGCCGCTCGATTCGCAGGAGCGCCAAGCGGCGCGGTTCGTGGTCGAAGGCCAGCTGCTTCCCGCCAACGGCGCTCGTCCGATTGTCGAATTCCGCTTGGCCAGCCTCGACTATTTTTCCACCCTGCAGATTCCGCTGATTCGCGGCCGTCTGTTCACGTCCGATGACTGGCCCACGCAGAACATCCTGATCAACGAACAGATGGCGCGGCGCTTCTGGCCCGACAGCGACGCGCTGGGAAAGCGGGTCAACTTCTGCTCGTTCGATCCAAAACCCTGCTGGTCGGAGATCGTCGGCGTCGTCGGCAACGTGCATCAGTTCGGGCTCGAAAAGACGCATACTTACGACGTCTATTTTGCCGGCGGCTGGAAACAGTACTTGGTTATCCGGTCGGTCGCGGACCCGGCCGCGCTTGCTGCCGCCGTGAAAGAAGTGATTCACAAAGCCGATCCCAGCCTGCCCGTGACGCGAATCACCACGCTCGACGCCCTTGTGTCGGATTCCCTCTCGCCGCGCCGCTTCTCAGCCGTGCTGATCGGCGTCTTTGCCGTGTTGGCGCTGTTGCTGGCCGCCGCGGGAATCTACGGGGTGATGAGCTACGCCGTGGAGCAGCGCAGGCGTGAAATCGGCGTGCGCATGGCGCTAGGGGCGCAACCGCGTGCGATTCTCGGTCTCGTTGTGGGGCGTGGAGCGCGGCTCGCCCTCATCGGCATCGCGGCGGGCACCGCCGGTGCTCTCGCATTAACGCGTCTGCTTGCCAGTCTGCTTTATGGTGTGCGGCCCACTGACCCGCTGACGTTTCTGGGCGTCGCACTCTTGCTGGTTTGCGTGGCTTTGCTCGCGTGCTATGTGCCGGCGTTGCGCGCCATGCGCGTCGAGCCGATGGCTGCTCTCCGCTACGAATAGGAGAAAGAAATGCGCCGGCTGCTTCAAGATCTTCGTTACGGCGTTCGGATGCTCGCCCGGAGCCCTGCCTTCACCGCGATCGCCGTCCTAACGCTGGCCCTCGGCATCGGCGCGAACACCGCGATCTTCAGCGTGGTCAACGCCGTGTTGCTGCGCCCCCTGCCATTCAAGAATCCGGACCGCCTGGTATTCATGCATGGAAAGTTCTCGTTAAGCGACCAGGCTGCTGTCTCGCCGGCGGATTTTCTCGTCTATCGCGCGCAAAACGGCGCATTCGAGCGTTTGGACGCTCTCTTCATGGAGACCACTCTCTCGAACCTCGCCGGAGCCGACAAAGCCAGCCAGGTGAAGGCCGCCATCGTAACGAGCAGCTTCTTCGAGACGATCGGCCTGCGGCCCCGGCTCGGCCGCACTTTTATCCCTTCTGACGAACAAACCAAGGAGCCGCAGGTCGCGATTCTCGGCCACCGCCTCTGGCAGGAGCAATTCGGGGCCGACCCCGCCGTCGTTGGAAAGTCTTTGCGCCTCGACGGCAAGTTCACCACAGTCGTCGGCGTCCTGCCGTCTGATGTCCCCCTGCTGATGGATGCCGACCTCTGGCTTCCTGCTCCCTTCGGCAATGAGGGAATGCATACGCGTCGAGGACATTTCCTTGCGCTCCTCGGTTTGTTGAAGCCGGGAGTAAACCTGGGACAAGCCCAGGCCGACATGGACGGAATTGCCGCCCGCCTGGCGAGCGAGTTTCCGGACACGAACGCCACCTGGGGTTTGCGCCTGGTCCCGCTTCACAAAGAACTGGTCGGCGACGTTCGCCCCGCCCTGCTCGTGATTCTCGGGACTGTGGGCCTGGTGCTGCTAATTGCCTGCGCCAATCTGGCCAGCTTGTTGCTGGCACGTAATTCCACTCGTGTGCGGGAAATCGCCATTCGCACCGCCTTGGGAGCCCGGCGATCGCGCCTCGTCGGCCAGATGTTGACGGAGAGCATTCTCCTGGCCTTGGCAGGCGCCTCCGCAGGCACGCTGCTCGCGGGTGGTGGCGTTGAGCTCCTCAAGCGCCTCGGCCCGGAGAGCCTTCCTCGCCTGAGCGAGGTCAGCGTCAGCGCTCCCGTGCTCGCGTTCACCGCCGCACTGGCCGTTCTTACAGGAATTTTGTTCGGCCTCGGCCCCGCGCTCCAAGCGGCTCGGCGTGATCTGACCTCGAGCCTGAAAGAAGGCGGTGCGGCAGGGCCATCGCGCTCCAGGCATCGCGCCCACAATTTGCTCGTGGTGGCGGAAGTCTCTCTTTCCATCGTCGTGCTGATCGCCGCCGGACTGTTGCTCAAGAGCTTCTGGCGGCTCATGCACGTGTCGCCCGGATTCGACCCTTCGCAGGTGATGACCGCACAGATCTCCCTTGCTGATGAAGGCTCTAAACAGGATGCTCAGCGCGTCGCTTTTTTCGAGCAACTCCGTGATCGCATCGAGGCCTGGCCCGGCGTCGAGGCCGCCGGATTTATTTCCGAGCTGCCTCTCAGCGGCCAGGCCAACGACACGTTCTTCACCGTTGCCGAACATCCCGCGAAGAATCCCAACGAACGCAACGATGCCGACATCCGCCACGTCTTGGGCCGCTACTTTCAGGCCATGCGTACGCCCCTGCTCTCGGGCCGCACTTTCACGCGCGCCGATGCCGGAGCGGGTCGCGTAATGATCATCAATGAACCGCTCGCCCAGCGTTACTTCCCGGGCGAGAGCCCCATCGGCAAGCACCTCGAGCTCCCCTCGAGGGACGGAACCGCTGTTTCCTGGGAAATCGTCGGCGTTGTCGGCGGCGTGAAGAACTTCGAATTGCAGGAAAGTCTGCGCTCGCAAATGTTTGTTCCCTACACCGAATCAACTTACCCCCGGATGAATCTGGCGGTTCGCACATCCGGCGACACCCTCGCTCTCGCGGCAGGGGTTCGCAAGATCATCCAAAGCCTGAACCCCGATCAGGCGATATCTGCGTTTCGCGCCATGGACGATGTTGTTTCCTCGACGACCGCGGGAAATCGCTTTAACGCCATACTCTTCGGTGCATTCGGATGGATCGCGCTGCTACTGACCGCCGCCGGAATCTTCGGCGTGCTTTCCTATCTCGTTACGCAGCGGACGCGCGAGATTGGCTTGCGCATGGCCCTCGGAGCTCAGCCCGGGCAGGTGCTCGGCGCAATCGTGGGCCACGGCTTGCGCCTCGCCATGTTGGGAATTGCGATCGGCCTTGCGGGCGCCTTTGCTGTCACGCGCTGGATGTCGAGTTTTCTTTTCGGCGTGAAGCCCACAGACCCGCTGACGTTTGCCGTAGTAGTTGGCTTACTCGCGCTTACGGCCTTTCTGGCCTGCTATTTTCCGGCGCGGCGCGCCATGCGCGTGGATCCCATGGTGGCTTTGCGCTACGAATGACGAGTGGCAGGCGGCCCGCGCCGATGGGCCTATCACATTTTCGGATATGTCCCGATTTTGGGAAGTGACAAACAGATGACGCTCAATCGAATTCACCCGCGTCTAAGACCACAACGCCTGGCGATGGCGTTGCCAGAGGTGCATTCGGAAAAGCGCGCGCGCAGTGCGCAGCCGACCATTTCCGCCTCGCCCGGAACTGGGGTGAATCGAGCGATGGATGAGCCACGCCCTGCCCTGGAAGAAGCGAGCCGCACCGGCGTGGCGGCCCTGGCGGATGAAATCGATGAACGCCTCGCCAGCCTTGGCCACGCCAACACCGCCGAATTGCGGGAAGTCCGCCGCGAGTTTTCCCGACGATTGAAGGACGCCGCTCCCTATGTGGTCATCGAGCTGGCCACCCTTCTGCTCGAAGTTCCGCGCTTCGAGTATCGCTTCCTGGCCTACGAATTGATTCATTACCATCCGAGCGCCCTTGCTCACGTGAATGCCTGGCAGCTCGAGCAGCTCGGCCGCGGCATCGCGAGCTGGGGCGCCGTGGATTGCTTCGCCATTTATCTCGCCGGACCCGCGTGGCGCGAGCGGCGCGTGCCCAACAGCCTGATTCACGGCTGGGCGCGGTCGGCGGACCGCTGGTGGCGGCGCGCGGCGGTCGTCAGCACCGTGCCGCTCAACAGCCAGGCGCGGGGCGGAAGCGGCGAGACGTATCGCACATTGCAGGTTTGCCGCATGGCCGAGCGCGACCGCGATCCCATGGTCGTAAAGGCGCTTTCGTGGGCGCTGCGCGAACTCGCGAAGCGCGACCCGCGCGCCGTCCGCGAATATCTCACCGAGCACACCGACGCGCTGCCCGCGCTGGTGGTGCGCGAAGTGAGCAACAAGCTGGCGACCGGCGTGAAGAATCCCCGCGCGGCGAAAAGTTCGCGAAGGAAAGCGCGGCCGGCTCGCCACGCAAAGAAATTGGCCCGGGAGGGTGGAAGCAGCGTCATTACGAAGTAGAATACCGTGCTCGTTTCCACCCCCTGGGAGAGTCGCAGATGAAAAACCTTTGGGATGATTTGCGATACGCCTGGCGCGTGCTGCGCCGCAACCCCGGCTTCGCTGCCGTCGCCGTTCTGACGCTGGCGCTGGGCATCGGAGCGAACGCCGCGATTTTCAGCATCGTCAACGCCGTGTTGATCCGGCCGCTGCCTTTTCCGGACTCGAAACGCATCGTGCTCGTCTGGGAGACCGACGCCAATCGCAATATCCAGCGCGGAATCGCTTCGCCCGCGGAGTTCCTCGACTGGCGCGAGCAAAACCACGTGTTTCAGGAGCTGGCCGCCTGGCGCACCTGGTTTTACAACCTCACCGGCGGCGCCGAAGCGGAACAGGTGTGGGGCGTGCACGCCACCGGAAATTTCTTCCGCCTGCTTCAGGTAAAACCCATGCTGGGGCGCGACTTTCTGCCGGAAGAGGAGACCCCCGGCCACGAGCAAGTGGTCATCATCAGCTACGCCGTGTGGCAGCGGCAGTATGGAGGCGACTCCGGAATCATCGGCAAGACTATTTCCGTGGACGACAAGCTGTACACCGTGGTCGGCGTCCTCCCCCGCGGCTTCAATCTCTTCGGCACGAGCCGCCAATACGACCTGTGGATGCCGTTCGCGTGGGACCGCGCGCAACTGAACCGCGACGACCACTCCGTCATCGTCTTCGCCCGCTTGCGCGCCGACGTGAACATCACGCAGGCCCAGGCCGAGATGGCCACGATTCTCGAGCGGCTGAAGAAGCAGTACCCGGGCATCGACCAGAAGAACGGCGTGCGCCTAGTGCGTCTGCAGGACGATCTGTCGCGCGGCGTAGGTCCCGCGCTGCTTATCCTGCTCGCCGCCGTGGGTATGGTGCTGCTGATCGCCTGCGCCAACGTCGCCAACCTGATGCTGGCGCGCGCCGCTTCCCGCGAACGCGAAATCGCGGTGCGCGCTTCGCTGGGAGCGGGACGCCGCCGCATCATCCGGCAATTGCTGACGGAAAGCGCGCTCCTGGCGCTGATCGGAGGCGCCCTGGGAATCGCGGTCGCTTATGGCGGGCTCCGCCTGTTGCGCACGGCTATGCCGCCCCAGGGAGGCTACGGCGAAATCCCGCACGCGGAGCTGATTGCCATCAATGGTTCTGTTCTGGCGTTTACCCTCGTGGTCTCGCTGGTCACCGGAATTGTGTTCGGGCTGGCGCCCGCCATTCAGATTTCGCGCTCGGAATTGCACGAGTCGCTGAAGGAAGGAAGCCGCGGCTCGACGGGAGGGCGCCGCAGCCACTTGGTCCGTTCCGCGCTGGTCGTGTCCGAAGTGGCGCTTTCGCTGGTGCTTCTTGTCGGCGCGGGCTTGCTGATTCGCAGTTTTGTTCTGCTTCTTTCCGAGGATCTGGGCTTCGATCCTTCGAATGTGCTCACCATGCAGCTGTGGCTCCCGGCGTCGCACTACGGGGAAGGCCAGCCGGTAGTGAATTTCTATCAGCAGGTGATCGAACGCGTAGCTGCGCTGCCGGGCGTGAAAGCGGCCGGCGCCGTGAATTTTCTGCCGTTGAGCGGCTGGACGGACTATTGCGATTTCGACATCGCCGGGCAGGTCACGCCTCCTTCGGGCCAGCAATTCACCACGCAGTACCGCGTGGCCGATTGGCGCTATCTCCACGCGATGGGGCTTCCCTTGAAGAAAGGGCGGTGGCTGGAGCCGTCCGATGGTCCGGACGCTGCGGGGGTGGTGGTGGCCAACGAATCGCTGGTGCGGCGCTATTGGCCGAATGAGGATCCGGTCGGCAAGCAGATTCGCCTTCATTTTTCCGCCACGCACTCGCTCTGGGAACCTCAGGCGCGCGATCAGTGGCTCACCATCGTCGGCGTGGTGGGCGACATCCGGGACCTGGAGTGGGGCGAGCAAAAGACCGCGCAGGTCTATTTGCCGTACGCGCAAAATGCGTCGCGCATGATGCGGCTCATCGTGCGCGCCGGCGGCGACCCTGCGGAGATGACTCCGGCGGTGCGCCACGCCATCGCCGGCGTGGACCCCAACCAGCCGGTCACCGAAGTGCGCACGATGGACGAGTTTCTGGCCTCCGCCGTTTCGCAACAGCGGCTGAGCACGCTAATCCTCGCGCTCTTTGCCGGCGTGGCGACCTTGCTCGCAGCCGTGGGAATCTATGGCGTGATGGCTTACGCGGTTTCGCAGCGCTCTCATGAGATCGGCATCCGCATGGCGCTAGGCGCCGAGCCGGCGAACGTCCTGCGCATGGTGGTGGGCGACGGCATGCGCCTGGCAGGCATCGGATTGGCCCTAGGAATTGCAGGAGGGCTCGGCGCCGTGCGCTATCTCGAAAACCAGCTCTACGGCGTGAAGGCCACCGACCCGCTGACGTTTGCCGCGGTGGCTGGGGGGCTGGGGATCGTGGCCTTCGCAGCGTGTTATTTCCCGGCGCGGCGCGCCACGCGCGTCGATCCCCTGGTGGCCTTGCGATACGAGTAGCGTGGCCTGAAAAGCGAGCGGCTGCCGGAATCTGCCGGAGACATTTGCAGTGCTTGTCGCTCGTTTCTGGCTCCTGGAGGCGTAATGCATAACCTGTGGCAGGACGTCCGATTTGGAGGCCGGATGCTCGCGAAGAGCCGCGGATTCACGGCCATCGCCGTGGTGACGCTGGCGCTGGGCATCGGCGCGAATACGGCCATCTTCAGCGCCGTGAATGCGATTCTGCTTCGGCCGCTGCCGTACAAAGATTCATCGCATCTGGTCGGCATGTGGTCCCGCAGCCCGCAATTCGATTTCAGCCACCTCGGCACCTCCATGCCGGACATCACCGATATCGAGGCGCAATCCACGGCGCTCGAGGAATTTGCGCCTTATCGGTTCACCACTTCGACGCTGACGGGACAAGGCGCGCCTCAAACAGTTTCGGGAGCAGGTGTTCCAATCGGCTTCTTTTCCCTCCTTGGGATGGCGCCGCTTCGTGGCCGCACGTTCCTGCCCGGCGAGATGCAGCAAGGCGAGAACCGCGTAGCAGTCGTGAGTTATTCGCTTTGGCGTGACGCGCTCGGTTCTGACCCGGGCGTCGTAGGGCGCACCATCCTGCTCGACCAGAAGCCATACCAGGTCGTCGGCGTCATGCCCGCCCCGTGCGATTTTCCGCAACACGCGATGCTCTGGTTCCCGCTCGTGCTCACCGATCAGGAGCGCTCCAGCCGCGGATGGCACGTGTTTGGCCTGGCGGCGCGGCTTAAGCCGGAAAGCTCGCTGCGGCAGGCGCAGGCGGAACTCGACACGATTGCAGCCCGCATCTCGGCCGCGCATCCTGACGCGCGTGGATGGGCGTTCCACGTTGCGCAGGTGCACGCAGATATGGTTTCAGACGCGCGTCTGCCGCTCTTGGTTCTGCTGGGCGCGGTGGCCTTTGTGCTGCTGATCGCCTGCGCGAACATCGGCAATCTTTCGCTTTCCCGTGGATGGTCCCGCCGCTCGGAACTCGCCGTTCGCTCGGCGCTGGGCGCCACGCGCGGCCGCCTGATTCGCCAGATGCTGGTCGAAAGCGTCCTTGTGGCTCTTGTGGGCGGCGCTGCCGGACTTCTGCTGGCCGTCTGGGGGATTGACGCGCTTCGCACGCTTCTCCCTCACGATACGCCGCGGCTTGCCGGCCTGCGCGTAGACCGCTGGACGTTGTGGTTTGCGCTGGGAGCTTCGACCTTGAGCGGACTGCTGTTCGGAATGGCGCCAGCGATTCTGGCGTCGCGGCACAATCTGGTCGAGGTCATCAAGGGAGGCGGCGTCGGGCCTGGCGTCGCCCTGGCGTCGTCGCGGAGCCAGTTGTTGCGGCGCTTGCTTGTGGTCGGTGAAGTCGCCCTTGCCGTGGTGCTGGTAATCGCCGCGACTCTGGCGACGCGGAGTTTGTCACGGTTGGTCCAGACAGACTTGGGTTTTCGCACGGAGCGCATCCTGACGATGTCCATTAGCTTCCCGAAGTATCGCGCCGAGAAACCTTATCAAACGAGCGCGTTCGTGCAGCAATCGCTCGAAAAGATCCGCGCGGTGCCGGGAGTGAAGAGCGCTGCAGCGGTGGTGGACATGCCTCTAACCGGCCCGACCTTTGAGGCTGAAATTCAACTCGAAGGAACTACCATCAATGCGGAAAACCATGGGCCGTCGGTGCATGAGACCATTGTGACTCCCGGCTACTTCCAGGTTCTAGGAATTCCGCTGCTGAGCGGCCGCGATTTTACGGACCGGGACACGCACGCAGCATCTTCCGTCGTGGTCGTCAATCAGGCGTTCGCGCGCCGGTTCTTTGGCGCCGCCGACCCGGTCGGAAAGCGATTCGCAGCGGACTGGGACGACAAACACAATCCGATTTGGAGCGAGATCATCGGAGTCGTTTCGGACGTGCGCGATGCCGGCCCTACGGAACCGCCGAAACCAGCATTCTTTGCGTCCTACTATCAGGAGTCTTTCAGCACGGGACTCTCGCTGCTGGTCAAAGCGGCCGGTGATCCTCTGTCCCTCGCTCCGGCGGTGCAACAGGAAATCTGGTCGCTCGCCAGCGACCAGCCCATCACCGACGTAAAGACCATGGAACAGCTGCTGTCCGAGTCGGAGGCGGCGCCGCGCTCGCGCACCATTCTTCTCGGCAGCTTTGGCGGCTTGGGTCTGGTGCTGGCGGTCGTCGGGATTTACGGCGTGATTTCCTACTCCGTTGCGCAGCGCACGCGGGAAATCGGTATCCGCATGGCCTTGGGCGCCCATCCACAAGATGTGCTGCGCGACGTCCTGCGCAGCGGAATGAAGCTCGCGCTGGCGGGGCTTGCCGCCGGCCTGATTGCCGCGCTCGCGCTGACGCGCCTGCTGGCCAGCCTGCTCTTCGAGGTGCGTCCGGCCGACCCCGCGACTTTCGCCGGAGTTTCCGTGACGCTCCTAGCCATATCGCTGGCGGCGTGCTATTTCCCGGCGCGGCGCGCCACGCGCGTCGATCCCCTTGTGGCTTTGCGATACGAATAGTCTCATTGCGATTTTCGGCTTTGCTCGGGCTGTTGGGAAAGGAACTTGGAATGGCGAATCTGCTGCAGGATCTGAAATACGGCGTCCGCACCCTGGCCAAGAATCCGGGCTTTGCGGCCGTCGCCGTGCTCACCCTGGCCCTCGGGATCGGGGCGAATACCGCCATCTTCACGGTCGTTAACGCCGTCCTTTTGCGCCCGCTCGCCTTTCACGATCCTTCGCGCGTCGTTCTGGTTGTCGAGGTCAGCCGCTACCCGATCACTTCGACCTCGTACGAAAATTACGAAGACTGGCGCGACCAGAGCCGCTCGTTCGAATCCATGCAGGCGTCCTGCTTCACGAACGTCACCCTCACTGGAATGGGAGATCCGGAGCGGCTGACGGCGCGCCGGACCACTGCAGGTTTCTTTCCCCTTCTCGGCATCGAGCCGGTTGCGGGACGCACGTTTCTCGCCGAAGAAGACGCTGCCGGTGGCGCTCCCGTTGTCCTGATCAGCTACGCGCTGTGGCAGCGCCGCTTTGGCGGTTCCCGGGACTGGCTCGGCAAGACGATTGATCTTGATTCGCAGCCCTACACCCTGGTCGGCGTTCTGCCTCCCGGCTTTCAGTTCCTTCAGAGCGCCGACGTCTTTATCCCCTTCGAGCCATGGGCGAAGACCTTGCCCGACGATCGCGACTGGCACCCGGGAATCATTCCGGTTGCGCGTCTGAAGGCGGGCGTCACGCTCGAACAGGCGCGCGCGGAAATGAAGACCATCACCCAGCGCCTCGAAAAGCAGCATCCCGAAGCCGACACGGGCGTCAGCGCCGATGTGGTCCACCTCCAGGATCAAATCGTGCAAAACGTTCGCCCGGCCCTGATTGTGTTGCTCTGCGCGGTGGGCTTCATCCTTTTGATTGCCTGCGTGAACATCGCTAACCTTCTTCTCGCGCGGGCCGCTTCGCGAACCAAAGAAGTCGCCATTCGCACCGCGCTCGGAGCCAGCCGCAATCGCATCGCCGCCCAGTTGCTCACCGAAAGCGTTTTGATCGCTGTCGCCGGCGGAGCGCTGGGGCTCTTGCTCGCCTACGCGGCCCTTGGCCAGCACGAGATCGGAATCCGCATGACGTTGGGAGCGCAGCCCCTCCAGGTGTTTCAGTTGATCACGGGCCAGGGTTTGCGGCTCGCGCTTCTCGGCGTTGCAATCGGTTGTGCGGCGTCGCTCGCCCTTACGCGCGTCCTGCGCAGTTTCCTGTACAACGTGAGCGCGCTCGATGCTGTTACGTACCTGGCAGTCGCAGGTCTGCTCGTCGCCGTGGGTCTCCTTGCTTCCTACCTCCCCGCGCGCCGGGCGACGAAAGTTGATCCTTTGGTTGCACTTCGATACGAATGAGAGAAGACCATGAGCTACGGCCCGGATGCCGCTCCTCGAGCGAGCGGCGGTAAGATTGAGGGAGAAGCATTTCGTTCCATGACGCCCGCACACACAAACCGCACGCGAATCCTGGTGGCCGACGACCAGCCCGATGTCCGCGAAGCCCTGCGCCTGCTGCTGAAAGGCGAAGGCTTCGAAACCGAAACGGTCGCCTCGCCTTCGGCGGTGATGTCGGCGCTCGAAGCGCGCGAGTTCGACGCCCTGCTCATGGATTTGAACTACGCCCGCGATACGACTTCGGGACAGGAAGGACTCGACCTGCTTTCGAACATTCGCTCGAAAGACAGCGCCATGCCCATCATCGTGATGACCGCGTGGGGAAGCCTGGAGCTGGCGGTGGAAGCCATGCGCCGCGGCGCCAAGGATTTCATACAAAAGCCGTGGGAGAACGCGCGGCTGCTGGCCATCCTGAGGACGCAGATCGAGCTCGCGCAGGCGTTGCGCAAGAGCCAGCGCCTGGAGGCCGAGAATCGCCTTCTTCGAGCCGATGGGCGCCCCACGCTGATCGCGGAATCGGCGGCCATGCGCCCGGTGATGGACCTCATCGCGCGCGTGGGCCCGTCGGACGCCAACGTGCTCGTCACCGGCGAGCACGGGACCGGCAAAGACATCGTTGCGCGCACGCTGTACGCGCTTTCGCCGCGGGCCGGCCGGCCGCTCGTCACCGTCAACGCCGGCGGCCTGCCCGAGGGCATATTCGAGAGCGAGCTTTTCGGCCACGTGAAAGGCGCGTTCACCGACGCGAAGTCGGACCGCGTCGGGCGCTTCGAGCTGGCCGACGGCGGCACGCTGTTCCTCGATGAAATCGCCAACGTCCCCATGAACCTCCAGGCCAAGCTGCTGCGCGCGCTGGAAACGGGCGAACTCGAACGCGTCGGCTCCTCGACCACCCGCCGCGTGGACGTCCGCATAATTTCCGCCACGAACGCGGACATCCAGAACGAAGTGGCCGGAGGCCGCTTCCGCGAAGACCTTCTCTTTCGTTTGAACACCATCGAGATTCATCTTCCGCCGCTGCGCGAGCGCAAGGAAGATATCACGCTCCTGGCGCACCATTTCCTGCGGCAATCGGCGCAGCGCTACCGCAAGCACCTGGAAGGCTTCGAGGCGGTGGCGCTGCAGGTGCTGCTCGACCATCCCTGGCCCGGGAACGTCCGCGAACTCGACCATGCGGTCGAGCGCGCCGTGCTGCTGGCGGAAGCCTCGCAGGTGCGCGCCGCCGATCTGGCGTTGCGGCCGGCTCGCGAAGCTTCTCTGCGCCTGGAGGAAATGAGCATCGAAGACGTGGAGCGCGTGCTGATCCAGAAAGCGCTGGCGCGCTTCGGCGGCAACGTCAGCCATGCCAGCAAAGCGCTGGGGTTGAGCCGCAGCGCGCTCTACCGCCGGTTGCAGAAGTACAGCCTTTGAAAGCTCTTTTCTACGAACGCCGCATCCTGCTCCTGGCCCTGGCGGCCGGGCTGGGAAGCACCATCGTCGCGCTGATTCTGCTGTGGACCGGCGGCTACTCCTCGAAGCTGGAATGGACGCTCACCGTGGTAATGGTGATCGCCTGGCTGAGCTTCGCTTTTTCGGCGCAGAGCCGCGTGGTCTTTCCGCTGCGCACGCTCTCGAATCTTCTGGCGGCGCTGCGCGAAGGCGACTTCTCGATTCGCGCACGCGGCGCCAACGTGGAGGACGCGCTCGGCGAAGTGCTGCGCGAGGTGAACGCGCTCGGCGAAACCCTGCGCCAGCAGCGCCTCGGCGCGCTCGAAGCCACCGCGCTGCTTCGCAAAGTCATGGAAGAGATCGACGTGGCCGTCTTCGCCTTCGACGGCGATTCCTGCCTGCGGCTGGTGAACCGCGCCGGCGAGCGCGTTCTGAACCAGCCGGCGGAGCGCATTCTCGGCCGCCGCGCCGGCGACCTCGGCCTCGGTGCATGCCTGCAAGCCGAGACGCCGCGCATCGCGCAGATCGCCTTTCCCGGCAAGTCCGGCCGGTGGGAAATTCACCGCGGCAGCTTTCGCGAGAGCGGCCTGGCGCATCAGCTTCTGGTGATCACGGACCTCAGCCGCGCACTGCGCGAGGAAGAGCGGCAGGCGTGGCAGCGGCTGATCCGCGTGCTGGGGCACGAGCTGAACAACTCGCTCGCGCCCATCAAGTCCGTGGCGGAAAACCTCGGCAGCATGCTGGGCCGCAAAGAACGCGCGCCCGACTGGCAGGAAGACATGCGCAGCGGGCTCAACGTGATCGCCGCGCGTACCGACGGCCTGGCGCGTTTCATGAGCGCCTATGCGCGGCTGGCGAAGCTGCCGCCTCCCGCGCTGCAGCCGATGGACGTGGGCGAGTGGATCCGCCGCGTCGTCGGCCTCGAGCCGCGGCTGCCGGTGCAGCTCAAACCGGGACCCGAGTTTCGAATTCAGGCCGACCCGGACCAACTCGAACAGCTGCTCATCAACCTTCTGCGCAATGCCGTGGAGGCCGCGCTCGAAACCGGCGGCGGCGTGCGCATCGGCTGGGGCCAGGAAGACAGCTACGTGGAAGTCTGGGTTCAGGATGACGGGCCAGGCATCCCGAACCCGACCAACTTGTTTGTCCCGTTCTTCACCACCAAGCCGGGCGGCTCCGGCATCGGCCTGGTGCTGAGCCGGCAGATCGCCGAAGCCCACGGCGGCACGCTCACGCTCGAGAACCGCGAAGCGCGGCGCGGATGCGAAGCGCGTCTGCGCCTGCCCCTCAACAACTGACGCTTTCCCGCAGCCCCCTAGCCGAGCAAATTGCAAGGGCACGGCTTGACGGGGCGCTGTTTAGCAGCTTGTTGAAAATCTCACGTTGCCCGTCATTCTGAGCGAAGCGAAGAATCACTCTTCGGGAGAATGCTAGGAAAAAGAGAGATTCTTCGGGCTAGAGAGCGGCCCTCAGAATGACAGGCAGCCTTTTTCAACAAGCTGTTAAGGGGCCGGAGCTTCCGCTCCGGCATAACCGTCGCGCCTTTTCGTCAGAGGTTGCCATCCCTGAGGCCGCGGCGGATTGCATATCCATTGACATTCGTCGATGAAAGATGATACGCTACCTGCGAAGGAGTCGCGAAGCAATGGCACGCACAAAGCGATCCAGCGGCGCTGCACAGGTCTGTTGCCGCCCCGCGACGCCTCCCAAGCTGAACACGGGGCGGGCGCGCGAGTACGCGGGGTGGTTCAGGGCGCTCGCCGACCCGACGCGCATCCGCATTCTGAATCTGCTTGCCGCCAACCGGGCGGCCGTGTGCGTCTGCGACATCGTGAAGCACTTTCCCATCGGGCAGCCGACGATTTCGCATCATTTGAAGATTCTTCGCGACACTTGCTTCGTGCAGTCCGAGCGCCGCGGCACCTTCATGTATTACCGGGTCAATCGCAACTGCCTGGATGAATTTCCCGATGCGGCGCGGCTGATTATGGACGTGTAGGCTCAGGCCGTTTCAGGAGAGTGGAATGAGCAGAACCAAAGGCATCGAATATCGTCGATTGTAGATGAATAATCGAAGAGGAGACCCTATGACGGCCGAGAACATCAAGGAAACAGTCAGGAACAAGTACGGCGAAGCGGCGCGGCGGATGACGGCGGGAGAAGCGGGCGCCTGCGGCTGCGGCGAGGCGAGCGCCATCCCCTGCTGCGACCCGATTTCGTCGAACCTCTACGGCGCCGGCGAAATTGCGCAACTGCCGCAGCAAGTCGTGGCCGCCTCGCTGGGGTGCGGCAACCCGACCGCGCTGGCGCAACTGAACCCGGGCGAAACCGTGCTCGATCTGGGCTCGGGCGGCGGCATCGACGTGCTGCTTTCCGCGAAACGCGTGGCCCCCGGCGGCAAAGCCTACGGCTTGGACATGACCGACGAAATGCTGGCGCTCGCGCGCGAGAACCAGCGGAAGGCGGGCGTCGCAAACGCGGAGTTCCTGAAAGGCGAAATCGAAAATATCCCTTTGCCCGCAAACTCCGTGGACGTGGTGATTTCGAATTGCGTGATCAATCTCTCGGCGGACAAAGCCCGCGTGCTGCGCGAAGCCTTCCGCGTGCTGCGGCCCGGAGGACGCTTCGCGGTCTCGGATGTCGTGGTGCGCGGCGCGGTGCCGCCGGAAATTCGCCGGAGCGTCGAGCTGTGGGTCGGATGCGTGGCCGGCGCGCTGGACGAATCGCAGTATCGCTCGAAACTGACGGCAGCGGGGTTCGAGCACATCGAGATCGAGCCGACGCGCGTCTATAGCCTCAAGGACGCCGGGCAAGTCCTCGCGGCGCAAGGAATCGACGTGGACGCCATCGCTCCGCAGGTGGAAGGAAAATTTGCGAGCGTCTTCATCCGCGCGGAGAAACCCCATGCGCAGACCAACGGATGAAGGACCCTTCAGGGGCTAAAGCTCGATTTTTCTTGTTGCTGAAATGTCGAAGCTAACGCTCCGGCGGTCATTCGCACGGCGACGCTCCTTGGGAGACTTTACGCCGATAGGATTGACGTAGCCGGCCCAAGAAACAAGAAGCCCGGCGGATTGCTCGCGCCGGGCTTCTTGAGGAGGAGGTGCTCGAAACTATTGCGGCTGCTGTTGCTGCTGCGACCCTTGCTGCTTCTTAGCCACGTCGGCTTTCGCCGGGTCGGCCGCGATGCCGGAGCCGGGCTTCTGATACCGCGTCAGGTAAGGCATGAACGGCGTGACTTCGAAGGGCATCTTTTCGCGCGCCGAATAGAGCGGCACGGGCTTGGCCTTGAGGAACTCGACCTGATCGTTCCAGGGATCGAGCTTGACGCGGCCGCCGATGGGCAGCGCGGCGACCTGGTCGAGCTTCCCCGGCTGCAGATTCGGCGCCGAGTTGGCCAGCTCGGAAGTCAGGAACGGCTTGTTTCCGAGCCGCGAGTTGATCAGCGCCGGAAGCTGCTTCTGTTCGGCGTCGAGTTGCTTCAAGAAGAGCCCCGCGCTCGCCAGCTTGTCTTTGTAAGGCGAGTTCTTCAGCAGCTCGACAGCCTTCTTATTGGCCATTTCGATGTCGCTCGGCGTGTATTTGAAGGTGAAATGGTTGAGAGCTTCGACGGTGGTGACGTTGGTCATGTCGTTAAAGCCCCACTGATCGGTCTCCGGGCGCGTGACTATGATGGCGGCGAGTTCCTGCGCCAGCATGGTCGCCAGGCTGGCTTCGTCGGGAAGCACGTCGAGCAAGCCGCGGCTCAGCACGATGGTGTGGCCGATGGAGAAGGACTCCAGCGTGCCGGTCAGCAGGACGCGGCAGTGGATCTCGGGCTGGATATCGAGGTTGTTGGTGACCTCGATGTTGTTCACCACGGTCTCGAGCACCTTGTCCACTTGCCCGGGAGAAGCGAGCAGGCCGGTGCGCTGCAGGCGGTCGATCACGTTGACTTCGGCCTGATGCTGCCATTCGCGCTCGGCTTCGATGGGGGTGCGGTCCAGGGACTGCTGGGCCTGGTCCTGAATGCCGGAGGCGGGCTCGATGGTCAGCTCGGTGAATTCCTGTTCGTGACCTACGTTCTTGAGGTTGTAGCCCCAAAGCCGGGACTGGGCCTTGAAGCGCACGCGGGTGCCGAGAAAGTCCTTGAGGTCCGACTCCTGACTGAAAATGATGGACGGCAGCCACAGCCCCGGCTGAACGTTCAGGCGCCAGCTATCGAAGTGCAGGTTGAAGCCGTTGATGCCCGCCAGAGGGGTATAAACGCCGTTGAAGCGCACGATGGCGAAGTTCTGATCCTCGGCCCAGATGCGCCCCTTGAAGCGCCCCTTGCCCGACTTGGGCAGCGGATTGACGTCGAACACCACGCAGCGGACTTCGCCCAGGAATTCGCGGCGCACGTAGTCGAACTGGTAGTGCTGGCGGTCGAAGCCGTTCGGGTCGATGTAGATCATTTCCAGGAAGCCTTCGGGGACGTAATCGGAGGCGAACAATCCGGCGATGTGGGAAATGGGGTTGAACGCATCCATCTTCCCCTTTTTCTTGTCCAGCATGGAGCGATCCACGATGCCTTTGGAGAGGTCGGCCTGCCCGAGGAAATAGTGGTCGCGCGCCGGCGCGACGCCCATCTCCTTATCGGGCCGCATGTCCTGAATGTAGGTCTCGATGATGGGGTTGTAACGCCGCAGGACGCCGATCTCATCGTGCTCGCGCGCGATCATGCGATCGATGGCCTGATTCACCGTGGTGACCGGACCGCTGCTCGCCTGCGAACTGGAATCGGCCACGGGCTGCGATTGCGCTGCAGCCACGCCGGCCACGGCCCCCATGAGCAGTACCGAGAGAGCGAGATTCTTGCACGTGCGCATTGCCTTTCCCCCTTAGGAAGCCAATTGAAAAACGATGTGGACGATGGCCGTCTGGTCCACCGGCTGGCCGCCCTGCTGCGCCGGCTTGAAGCGAATTTCGCGCGCCGCCGCCTGCGCGGACTCGTCCAGGCCGTAGCCCAGGCCCTGCACCACGTGTTCCACTTGCACGTCGCCTGACGCTGTGAACACCACCCGCAGCAGAACTTCTCCTTCGATCTTTTTGGCGCGAGCCGCATCGGTGTAAACCGGCTTGGGCTTGAAGAGAATCTGCACCGGCGTGGTGTTCGACGCCACGGCGGCAGGCTTCACCTTGGGACCCGCCGCGGCGACCGTCTGGTCGGCGAAGCCGGCGCTCTGAACGGCGCCATGATTCCCTGTTCCGGCGCCCGGCGCGGCAACTCCATTGCCGAAACCCGTGCTGGCCACAATTCCTCTTGCGCCCTTCGAGCCTCCGGTTCCGTTGCCGTATCCGGGACCGCTGGGCAGGTCGAAGCTGCCCTTTTGCGCGATGTTGGGCGTGCGATTCGTTTTGCCGTTGTCCGGCACGCCATTGGGGTCGCCAAAGCCGCCGGTCTGCACCTCCTCACGCGGCTTGCGTATCGTGGGAATGGCCGAACTGCCGAGAGACATCGACTGATTCGGGAAGACCTTGGCGACTTCGACCATGTCGGGCGCTTTGGTCTGCTTTCGCGCGGTGGCCGGCTTGGCCACCGGGGAGGAAAAGACCGGCGTGTACACTTTGGGTTTCGGCGGAACGATCACTTCCGGCTTGGGAGTCACCTTCGCGACTTCCACCGGTTTCGGCTTGGGCTTGGGCTTCACCGCCACAGGCTGCGGCTTCGGTTGAGGTTTCCACGCTTCGATGTGCGGCGTCTCCAGCGGGGTGGTCCAGTAGCGGTGCATCATCTCCAGCTTCTGGGGCATGACCAGCGGCACGATGACGATCAACGCGACCGCAAAGCACTGCATCGCAAAACCCGCGCCGAACGAGCCCCAGCGGGCCTGGCCTTCCGGAAGCAGAGAATCCACGAAGACGGCTTGAGTTCGAACCCTGGCCATTGCTCTCACCAAATGCCTTTCTGGCTAAAGGCGCTTCGACAGAGAAGTAGCGCAACTATACTTTAGTACTAGACTGCGAGGCTGGGGTGAATAGAACTCAAGTACCATTCTACCCCCGGGCGTGCTGAAAGCGATAGCCCCACTGCTTGCGGGCTTGCCAGCCGCCAAGGCGTCGCGTCTGACATTGGGAATCTGCGGGATGCGCTCTCCAAATCAGAGTTAACCCAGAAGATCGCCATCGGTTGCGGAACTCGTGTTTTCCCCTGCCCGCTCAATAGGAAAACGTATCCCTCAAAGCATCCAGTTTGAGGTATCCGTAGCTGGGGTGCGGAGTACCTGAAGCCCTCAGTCTTCAAGCCGGCGTTGCCGCACGGCCGAGGTTGTGAGACCTGGCTTGAGGAGGCCCGGCTTCAACGCATTCCCGGATCACCGACCGGCTAAGGGGTCACCACCACGTAGCCCGTCACTCCACCCTGATTCACCAGCAGAAGGACAGGTTGCTTGCCCGCCGCAGCGATGGCCTGGCGGAACTCCTGCACGTCCCGCACCACTTTGTGGTTGACTTCCTGAATGACCACGCCGCGGTTCAACCCCGCGGCGGCAGCCGCACTCGACGGGTCCACCGAAGTGACCACGACGCCGTGAGCGCCCGGCGGCAGGTCGAGCTGTTCGGCGATCTCGCGGGTGAGGTTCTCCACCTCGACGCCTTCGAGCGCGCCGCCCGGGGTTTCCGCGGCGCCCGCCTTCGCCGCATTTTCCGGCAGCTCGCCGAGAGCGAGCGAAACGTCTTTGGTCTTGCCGTCGCGCCAAACTTGCAAAGTCACCTGGCTTCCCGGCGCCATCTGCGAGATGCGCAGCGAGAGTTGGTTGCGCTCGCTCACCGGCTCGCCGTTTACCGCGAGGATGATGTCGCCCTTCTGGAGGCCTGCGCGCGCAGCGGCCGTATCGGGCGCGACGTCGCTGATGAGCACGCCACCCGCCTGGTTCAACCCGAAGGCTTTGGCGAGGTCCGGCGTGGCGTCCTGGATGTGCACGCCGAGAAAGCCGCGCACCACTTTGCCGTGCGAGACGATCTGTTCCATCACCTGTCGCGCCAGGTCGATGGGGATGGCGAAGCCGATGCCCTGGTTCCCTCCCGATCCGTGCGAAAGAATCGCCGTATTGATGCCCACCAGATAGCCGTGCAGATCGATCATGGCCCCGCCGGAATTGCCCGGATTGATGGCCGCGTCGGTCTGGATGAAGTCTTCGTAGTTCTCGATGCCCAGGCCGCCGCGGCCGGTGGCGCTGACGATGCCCATGGTGGCCGTCTCGCCGATGCCGAAGGGATCGCCGATGGCGAACACGACGTCGCCTACCTGCAGTTTTGCCGAATCCCCGAGCGGAAGCGTGGGCAGGTTCTTGGCCTCGATGCGCAACACGGCGACGTCCGTCTTCGGGTCGGCGCCCACCAGCTTCGCGGTGAATTCCCGCTTGTCGCTGAGCTGCACCTTGATATCCGAGGCGCCATCGATCACATGATTGTTCGTCAGGATCGTGCCGTCGGACGAAACAATCACTCCGGAACCCAGGCTGTGCTCGCGCTCATTGCGTGGCTGCACGTCCTGGCCGAACTGGTCGCCGAAAAACTGGCGGAAGAACGGATCGTTGAAGAACGGCAGCGGGCTGCCCTTGAATTTCACCACCTTCGACGAGTGAATGTTCACCACCGCCGGAAGGGCGGGCTTCACCACCGCCGAAAAGCCGTTCGCAAACTCCCCCAGCCGGATCGGTGCAAGATCTTTCCCCACCGTTACCGGAGCGCCGATGGCGCCGAGGACCGTGCGGCCCGACCACTCCCGGAATCCAATCGACAAGAACGCGCCGCCCGCCAGCGCCGCCACAATCACCACGGCGGCCGCCCAGCGGCGAATCTTGAGTACCTCGTTATTCATGGCTGTCTCCTCTTCGTGCTTATGAGAACCGCAGGGCGCCCCATCGCCCCACAACCGTTTGACTCGCCTGACTGGGGCTCGGTTACCAGGAATTGGTCTTTGCCAGACGGACCCATGCCACACCGCGCGGACTTACTGGATCGGGCTTGTTTCACATATTTCCGAGACGCGACACCAGAAGCCCTATTCTATTCCATTCCGTTTAGATGCAAACAGACGGCCTGGCGGCGACACGCACCGGCTTGAGGCGCCGAGCTGGGGAAGCGGCAACGCCTTAACCGGATAACGATTTGCGGTTTGCTGCGTCCAAGATTCGTACGGCCACTCTTGGCAGCGGCCGGAAAGCGTCCTATCCTCCTCGTCCCGTATTCGCAGAAATTAGAAAGGAGCATTTCAGAATGATTCGAAGGCTTTTTGTGTTCGGCTGCGTGGCAGCTTTTCTCGTGGCGGCAGCGCATGCGTTTCCGGCATCGGGCGCACACGACCCTTCTTCGACCTCTTCCTCCAGCGACGACGCCACGCTCAAAGCTCTCGCCGCCGTGGCCGGCGCGGGAACGATGGAAACGCACACATACGAGTATCTTGAGGAGTTGAGCGACGACATCGGCGCGCGCCTCACCGGATCGCCCGAAGCGGGCCGGGCGGTCGCCTGGGGCGTCGAGAAGATGAAGGCCATCGGCCTCGAAAACGTGCACACGGAGAGCTGGGCGCTTTCGCGCGGCTGGACGCGCATCTCCGCCGACGCTCAAATCATTTCGCCGATTCGCCGCCGCTTGATGGTGGACGCGCTCGGCTGGGTGGGTTCCACACCTGCCGGCGGAGCCGAAGCCGACGTCGTAACCGTGAACGCGTATCACCTCGAAGAGGAGATGAAGAACAACAGCGGCACTTGGCGCGGCAAAGTGATTCTGATCGTTCACCAAGGGCCCAAGCCCCAGGACCGCATGTCGGCGTTCACGAAGTTCGGAGATTTCCTGAAGGCCGCGCACGCCAACGGCGCCGTCGCGGTGATCGGCGGACAGGGCGGCGGAAAAGCCACGGGGATGCACCTGACGCACACGGGCGCGCTGGGCTTCGACACCTACTACGACATACCGGTCGTGAGCATGGCCGCCGAGGACCAGGAACAGATCGAGCGCTATCTGGACCGCGGCAAAGCCGTCCGCCTCAAGATCAACGTGCAGAACCGCGTCACCGACGGGCCGGTGCCGAGCGCCAACGTCGTCGGAGAAATTCGCGGCACACAAGACCCGGAGCAAATTGTTGTCGTCGGCGGGCACCTTGACTCCTGGGATCTGGCCTCCGGCGCCACCGACAACGGCTGCGGCACCACGACGACGCTGGGCGCCGCCGAAGCCATAATGAAGTCCGGCTTCAAGCCGCGCCGCACCATTCGCTTCGTGCTTTTCACCGGCGAGGAACAAGGGCTGCTCGGCTCGCTCGCCTACACCAAGACACACAAGAGCGAGATGGCCAACCACGTGGCGGCCGTGATTCTCGATTTCGGCCAGGGCCCCGTGACCGGCTTCCAGCTCGGCGGGCGCAAGGATTTGATTCCGGAAGTGAAAAAGTTCGCCGCTGCGCTCCAGGCCTTCGGCGATCTCGAAGTGGATGATGACGCCGAATTCGGCACCGACACCGGCCCGTTCATCATGGAGGGTTTGCCGGGAATCAACCTCAATCAGGATTCGCCCGACTACAAATACACGCACCACTCGGCGGTGGACACGTTCGACAAAGTCAAAGCGGACATTCTCGATCGCAACGCCACGGTGATGGCGCTGGCGAGCTTCTGGATCGCCGACCGCCCCGAACGCCTGGCCAGCCCATGGCCGCCGGAAAAGACCGCGCGCATGCTGGTCGAAAAGCACGACGACGTGTTTCTGAAAGCTTTCGGCCTGTGGCCGTTCGGCAATCTGGGCGCAGAAGCTGAAGAGAAATAACCGGAAGCCGGGCGGCTGTCTGCCGGCTCCGCCGGGTGGGTATTGTAACGCCGGCTTCTGGCCGGCAATTCTGGCCGCCAAGGGCTGTCAGGAAAAAGCCCGCCTCCCCGGCTTTCCCCTTGCTTACTGACAGGAGTGCGGGTATAGTCCCATCAGTGACTGAGGGGAGCCGATGACCAAGCCCGTTGACCTGGTCCAGGGCACGCTGGACATGCTCATCCTGAAAATCGTGGCGCTCGAGCCCGCCCACGGCTGGTCGATCGCTCAGCGCATCCGGCAAATTTCCAACAATGTCCTGCAAGTGCATCAAGGCGCGCTCTACCCCGCGCTGCACCGCCTGGAGCAGCAGGGCTGGATCAAAGCGGCCTGGGGCGAGTCGGAGAACAATCGCCGCGCGAAATACTACGCGCTCACCAGGACCGGGCGAAAATATCTGGAAGACGAGCAGGCCAACTGGGAGCGCCTGTCGGCCGCCATCGGCTTGGTGATGAAACTCGCATGACCGGCAGATTCCTTCTCCGCCTATGTTCTCTTTTCCGCCGCCGCGCGGTGGATCGCGAGCTGGACGACGAGCTGCGTTTCCACCTCGAGCGGCAGATCGCCGAGAACGTCGCGCGGGGAATGCCGGCGGAAGAAGCGCGTTACGCCGCGCTGCGTGAATTCGGCGGCGTGGATCAAGTCCGGGAGGAGTGCCGCGACATGCGCAAAGTCAATTGGCTCCAGGATTTCGTGCTGGACCTGCACTACGGCTGGCGCATGCTGCGCCATTCCCCCGGTTTCACCGGCGTCGCCATCCTCACGCTGGCGCTGGGCATCGGCGCGAACACCGCGATTTTCAGCCTCATCGACGCGGTGATGCTGCGCTCGCTGCCGGCCGAGAAACCGTCCGAGCTGGTGTTGCTGCAATGGAGCGCGCGGCAGTCGCCCAAGTTTCGCGGGTACATGAGCTGGGGCGATTGCCGGTTTTCCGCAGGTTGGGGCGTCGCGAATCCTTCGGGCTGCTCTTTTCCCGCGCCGATGTTTCGCGCCATCGAGCGCACGAACCAGTTCGCCGGGGTCGCTGCGTTTGCCAACTCCGGGCCGCTCGCTCTCACCGGCAACGGCCCCGCCACGATGATCAGCGGCCAGCTCGTTTCCGGCGATTTCTTCCGCACCCTGAGCATCCGCGCGGCGGCGGGCCGCGTGCTGGAAGCGAGCGACGATTCGCCCACGGCCACGCCGGTGGCCATCCTCAATTACGGCTACTGGCAGAGCGCCTTCGGCGGCTCGCGCGAGGCCCTCGGCCGCACCATCGAGCTGAACGGCGCCGCTTTCACCATTGCTGGCGTGGCCCAGCAAGGGTTCACCGGGATCACTCCGGGGACCGACTTCGACGTCTGGCTGCCTCTCTCTGCCGGGCCGCGCATCACCGATCCCATGATGTGGAGCCACCGCGAGGACAATGTCACCTTCTGGTGGCTCACGCTGGTCGGCCGCCTGAAGAGGGACGCGACTCTCTCCGCGACGCAAGCGGCCATCTCGGGAGCCTTCCGCAACGAGATGCTGCACGGGCAGGTCCCGCTGTTCGACGCCGGAGGAATGTTCGCGCCGCTCGGGCCGCTCCCCGGAGCGGGCCCAGGTCCGAAACCAATGATTCTAGGCGGGCCGCCCGCGGGCGGCGCGTCTCCCATGCCTATGCCGCCAGGCGAGGGCGCTAAAAACCAAGTCATCGTTCCCGGCGCGGCGCCTCTTCTCGGCGGCCCGAAAGCTGCGGCAAAAGCTCCGGGGCCGGCGGCTGCGCCCATGAAGGCGGCGCCAGGGCAAGCGCCGCCGACGGAAACGGCAGGCGCGCCGGCCACGCTCTCGAAGCCCGACGACGAGCCGGCCGTCACTCTGGTGAGCGCGCAGACCGGCCTGACCGGCCTGCTGCGCCATCAGTTCGCCAATCCGCTCTACGTTCTGATGTTTGCCGTTGCAATCATTCTGCTGATCGCTTGTTGCAACGTCGCGGGCCTGATGCTGGCGCGCGCGACGTCGCGGCAGAAGGAAATGGCCCTGCGGCTGGCGCTGGGCGCCGGCCGGCCGCGCATCGTGCGGCAGCTGCTGACCGAAAGCGCGATGCTCGCGGGGATCGGCGGCGTGCTGGGGATCGCGTTGGCGTCCTGGGGCGCGCGCGCGATCGTGTCGTTCGTCTCGGCGAATCAGCCCCGGCCGTTCCCGTTTGCCGGGGGAGTGGACCTGCGGGCCCTGGGTTTCACCGTCGCGGTTTCGCTGTTGACCGGAATCCTCTTCGGCCTGGCGCCGGCTTTTCGCGGCGTGCGCGTGGATTTGACTCCCGCTTTGAAGGAGGGCTCGGGCGTCGCCACCGGCTTCGCGCACGCCGGCGCGCGGCGCTTCGCCGTCGGCAACCTGCTCGTGGTGACCCAAGTGGCTCTGGCGGTTGTAGTGCTCGCGGGCGCGGGGTTGCTGGTGCGCACGCTGCGGAATCTGCGCAGCATCGATGTGGGCTTCGAGACGCGCAATCTGGTCATTTTCGGGATCGACCCCACGCTCGCGGGATACAAAGACGCGCAAATCGACAGCTTCTACCGCGATTTGCAGGAGCGGCTCAGCGAAACGCCGGGCGTGCGGTCGGCGAGCTATTCGATGGTTCCTCTGCTGAGCGGCGCGCTGATGTTCAACGGCTTCCACTGGCCGGGAACGCCGCAGGACCGCGTGTCGCAGGCGGACATGCTGCCGGTCGGCCCGGATTTCTTCCACACCATGCAGATTCCGTTTCTCGCCGGGCGCAGCTTCAACGCGTCCGATTACGAAATCGCCGCGAGCAAAGTCCAGCCGGAGACCGTGCCGACGCCGGTGATCGTGGACCAGGCCTTCGTCGAGAAATATCTCGGCAAGGAGAACCCGCTCGGCAAACGCTTCGGCGAATCCGCCGCGGGCGAAGAAGGACCCGCAAGTCCGGGATACGAAATCATCGGCGTGGTGCGCGACACGAAATACAGCGTTCTGCGGCGCGAGATCAATCCGACGATGTACACGCCGCAGAGCGGCTCCGGTGCGGCTTTCGAAGTGCGCACGGCGGGCGACCCGCAAGGCATGGTTCCCGCGATTCGCCGGGTCGTCGCGGAGCTCAATCCGAATCTGCCCCTGCGCGACGTCACCACCGAATCGCAGCAGATCGACCGGCTGCTGTTTCAGGAGCGGCTGATCGCGCGGCTTGCGGGCTTTTTCGGCTCCCTGTCCCTGGCGCTGGCGTGCATCGGGCTGTACGGCCTGCTGGCCTACGAAGTGGCGCGGCGCACGCGCGAAATCGGCATTCGCATGACCCTGGGCGCGCAGGCGGGCGATGTGTTACGGCTGGTGGTGAGGCAGGGGCTGGTGCTCGCGCTCGTGGGCGCTGCCATCGGGATTGGCGCGGCGTTCGGCGTCACTCGATTCCTGGCGTCGCTGCTTTACGAAGTGCGCGCCGCCGATCCGCTCACGTTCGCGAGCGTCGCCGCGCTGCTGGTGATCGTCGCGGCGCTGGCCTGCTATCTGCCCGCACGGCGCGCCACGCGCGTGGACCCCATGGTGGCTCTGCGCCACGAGTGAGGGAGCTTGCGTTTCGCAGCCGCGGATTCAGCTGATCAGCCGCGCGATGAAAAACGCCGCCGCTGCCGCCAGCCCGCCGACCAGCACCGTCTGCAAACCGCCGCGCACCGGCCTCACGCCGGTGTAGTGGCCTTTGATCGAGCCGAAGACAAAAAGCGCGAGCAGGGTGACGCCCACCGAGACCCACAGCGCCGACATCACGTTTTTCATGGCGATGTAGGACGCCAGCGGCACCAGGCCGCCCACGATGTAAGAGGCCGCAATGGTCGCCGCGCTGCGAGCCGCGCGCGCCGGGTCGGGCTCTTCGAGGCCCAGCTCGAAGCGCATCATGAAATCCACCCAGCGCTTCTGGTCCGCAGTAATGGCGGTGACCACGGGCGCCATCTGCGCCTCCGTCAGCCCGTAGTCCCGGAAAACTTTCGCCACTTCCTCCACCTCCACGTCGTGAAGCTCCAGCGTCTCGCGGTACTCGCGTTGCAGTTCCGAGGCATAGTGCTCGGAGTCCGTTTTCGCGGCAAGGTAGCCGCCCAGCCCCATGGCGATGGATCCCGCCGCAATTTCGGCGGATCCCGCGGTGACGATCAGCCCCGTGGCGTTGGCGGCCACGGCGCCAGTCAAGCCCGCCGCGAGCGCGAAGGGAACCGTCAATCCGTCCGACATCCCGATGACGATGTCGCGCACGGCGGCCGTGGCGGTGAAGTGCTTTTCTGCGTGTTCATGCAAGGGCATCGGGGCTCCTCGGAAAAGGGAATCGCTGCAATAAATTTTCGCGCGCGTCTCGCGCGGTGCGGCCAGGCGAGTATAATTATGGGCGCAGAAGCCGGAATCAAGGAGAATTAAGGAGGTACATCATAAATGACCCAAACTTCCGGACAAGGAGCCGCTCCGCAGATGACGCACACTTTGCCGCCTCTCCCGTACGCCTTTGACGCGCTCGAGCCGTATATCGACGCGAAGACCATGGAGATTCACCACGGCAAGCACCACAACGCCTACGTCACCAATCTCAACAAAGCGCTCGAATCGGCACCCGATCTTCAGAAGCTTTCGGTGGAGGACTTGCTCGGGCAACTCGGCAAGGTCCCCGAAAACATCCGCACCGCGGTGCGCAACAACGCCGGCGGCCACATCAACCACACCATGTTCTGGAAGATCATGAAGAAGGGCGGAGGCGGCGAGCCGTCGGGCGACCTCGGCGGCGCCATCCAGTCCGCGTTCGGCAGCTTCGCCGACTTCAAGGCGAAATTGACGCAGGCCGCCAGCACGCGCTTCGGCTCCGGCTGGGCCTGGCTGCTTTTCCGCAACGGCAAGCTGGCCATCGAGTCCACCGCCAATCAGGACAATCCGATCATCGACGGCGGAAAGGCCTTCTTCGGCCTGGACGTATGGGAGCATGCCTACTATCTGAAATATCAGAACCGCCGGCCCGACTACATCGAGGCCTGGTGGAACACCATCAACTGGGCGCAGGTGGCCGACAACTTCGCCGCCGCAAAAAAGTAGCCTGTGGGAGGACGCGGCGACGAATGCTAACGGCCCGATGATCGCCACATGATTGAGAAGATTGGCGCTCCACGAGCGGCGCAGCGCGCGGCCGTTTTTGTTTTTCTCTTTGCCATTTCCACCAGCGCCCAAACTGCGCCTCTCCGCGACCGCATCCGTGTGTTGCGCAACATCACGGTCGCTCCCGGCGAAACCGCCAACGACATCCTGTGCTTGTGGTGCAGCGTTCATGTGCTCGGGCGCGTGAAGGGCGACATCTTCACCATCGGCGGAAGCATCGATGTCGAAGGCGAGGTCGATGGAGACGCCGTCGCCGCCGGAGGCGGGATCGCAGCGCGTGGGCAGGGCAAGCTCGCGGGCGACGCGCTAGCCTTCGGCGGCTACGTCGAAAGGATTGGCGGCGGAGCCATCGACGGCGAAAACGCCGGCTTTCCCTACGTCCTCCTCCCCGGGCAACTCTCGCCAACTCTGCTCGGCTCGCTCTGTGTCGCCGCGTTGAATCTGCTTTTGGCCGGCCTCGCGTATGCAATTTTGCGAGCGCAGCGAGTGAAGAACATGGCCGCGGCCATTGCGAACCGCAACGGCTCGGTGTTCGGGGGAGGCTTGATCGGACTGGGCATGCTGTACGGCCTGAATCGACTCTGCACCTACTTGGGACGCGCGGAAGCCACGGCGGAAATCGTTCTGCTCGTTGTGCTGCTCGGTGTCGCTGCGGCGGGCGCGGCGGGGCTGGGATACTGGGTCGGCAAGCTCGCGTTCCCGACGACACAAGGGTTGTTCACAACACTGGCCGGGATCCTCGCGCTCACTTTCCTCGAACTTGTTCCGCTGCTCGGATTCGTGGTGGCCGCGGTGGGATGGCTGATGTGCCTTGGCGCCGCCATCGTCACTGCTTTCGGCGCCCGCGCCGTGGCGCCCCAGACCGCCTAAGTCCTTCGATTCTTCTGATCACCGGTCACGAATCACCGGCTCTTAGTGCGCCCAGATCTTCCCCGGGTCCGTCTCGTACGGATAGACGTGCACCATCCAGCCGAAGATCTGCGGGATCCATCGCCCGCCCGCTTCCCGGCACGCCCCTTCGGTAGCGATCGAGCCTCGGAATCCAAACTCCTTCCAGTCCGCCGGCTTCATCTGCGCGCCCTTGGGCGGCAGGCACAGATTCACGTGCTTGTGCCAGCGCGCCACGCTGAGCGGGACGCGCTCGTTGAGCTGGTCCTCGGTGAATCGCCTCGGAGCCGTGTACATCGCGCCCTCGAGCTCGTAGCCGTCCTTGGTCTTCTTGTACAGCAGCGACGTCGGATGCTCGGGATTGAAGAGGAAGCTGGCCTCGAAGGCGTAGCGGTAATTGGTGAAGTGGTAGTGCTCCTGCGGGACGTTGGGCATGAATATCTGGAAACCGTCGGCGAGCGAGACGCGATAGTCCTTGTACTTGCCGATGGAGCGCTGCAGCGTTTCCACCAGTGCGGCGGCGCGGTTGTCATCCGCCGTATTTTCCGGCCGCAGCTCGGTCATGTACATGTGCGCGCCCATGTCCATGTGATGGCCGGCCATGGCGTCGTGCGCCGATGGCGCGCCCGGGCTGGCGTCGTCGTGCTGCATGTTGCTCATGTCCATGCCGGACATGCTGTCCTGGCTGGGCGGCTTGGATTTCTCTTGCTGTGCTCCGGCGCGCGCTCCCGTCAGCAGCGCCGCGGCGAACAGCATCAACACGAATCGCTTTCTGCGCATGATGCCTCTCCTATTCAGATTAACGCTTCGCGCGCGCAAAAGTTTCAGCGGCATATCGGGCGTTGCGCGTAAGGGCAACCGTGTCGCTGCGGAGAAAAAAAGGAGGCTCGTTGGGGGCCGAGCCTCCTGATGAAGAAGCAACGGGCAATGAACCCGTGCCCGGCCCGGCGAATGTCCCGTCACCGGGCCGAATGATGCTGATATAACCCGCCGCCGCGCGAAAAGTCGCACGCCGTTGGGCGCGCGCCGGTCACCACAATCGCCGGATGTTGTACGCGTCGAAAACCGTGTGGTGACTTACGATGGGCAGGTTTCCGCCGGGCTCTGCGCCGCTAGCCTGCTCGCCATTGATTCCCCCTCACGTCCAAGGTAGAGTCCATCCATGCCCAAATTTGTGATCGAACGCGAAGTGCCCGGCGCGGGAAACCTGTCGGAGGCGGAAATTCGAGAGATCTCCCGAAAATCCGTGAACGTGCTGAAGCAAATGGGGCCGGAAATTCAATGGCTGCACAGCTACGTCACCGGCGACAAAGTTTATTGCGTGTATCTTGCCCCCGACGAAGCCGCCATTCGGGAACACGCCAAGAGAGTAGGCCTTCCTGCGAATCGAATCAGTGCGGTACGGCGTCTCATCGACGCATCCACTGCGGAATAAAGCCAAGCAAAGGGTCAATCCGAGTCGGACTTCTGAGCCTCTTGGACGGCTTTCTCGACGGGCGTCGTCCAACCCTCGATCCACGCCGTGGCGCCTGCCGAATTGGCCAGCAAACTGCGCGCCGATTCGAGGTCTCTTTCCAGCTTGGCTTGTTCGGACGGTGGAAGCGGCGCACCAAGGGTCTGACGGAGCGCGGCCGCGGTGCCGGCAAGGCGCAACGCGCGTTCCGGCTTGGACTGAACCGCTGCCGAGGAGGCAAAACATTCCAGCAGGCGGGCGATTCCCCTCTTGTGTTCCAAATTCTGAAAAAGCTTGATGCTCTCCGAATGCAACGAATGCGCCGCGACGTAATCTCGCTGTTCGCAAGCCAAGCTCCCTAGGTCAGCGAGAGAACTAGCTACGCCCCACGGATCGCCGAGCTTTCGAAAGGTCAGAAGACTCTGTTCGTAGAGCAACCGTGCAGCTGGGGCGTCGCCTTGCGCGCGCGCCGCATCCCCCTGGTGATTAAGCGCCCAGGCGGCGCCGGTGCGGTCGCCCAATTCCTGGAAGATCGCGAGCGACTCCTCATAAAGTGAGCGCGCCCGCGCATATTCCTCCTGGAGCTTCGTCACGTTTGCTAGATTGCTCAAAGCGCGGGCAATCGCCGCGCCGTCTCCCAATTCCCTCCACAGCGCCAGACTTTCTTCGAAAAGGGAAGTGGAAACGGCGAGGTCTCCCTCGTCACGAGCGTTTACCGCCAGGGCGTTGAGCGAGACGGCAGCGCCCCACTTGTCCTGCAACTCTCGAGCGATTTCCAGACTCTCGTTGAGGAGGCCGCGCGCGGAGTCATAGTCACCCTGCTCCGTTGCCAGAACGCCGGCCGCAAAAACGACTCTGGAGCGTTCTTTGGTTCGCGCCGCCGCTCCCCGAAGGGCTAACAAACGCCCCAGCCAGTCTCGCCCCTCGGTAAGCTGCTCGCGAGATTCCCAATAGCGGAATAGGCGCGCACCCATGCGAAGACCCCACTCCGCATTGTTGGTCTGCGCCAGCCACCCGAGGGCCGCTCGCAAATTATCTTGTTCCGCGTCCATGCGCTTTAACCATTCCGTTTGCTCCGCCGCCGTGTCGTCCTGGCCTCCCTCCTCCGCCAGCACCAGGCAGTAAGCGGCGTGCGCCTGCTTGGTGGGCACATCTTCTTGGCTTGACGCCAGTTGCTCGGCTCCGTACTCGCGGACCGTACCCAGCATCACGAAGCGCGGTTCTCCTCCCGGCTGCTCGACGCGCTGCAGCAGACTCTTATCCACCATCGACGCCACTCCCTCGAGCGGGTCGAGCCCCAGTTCCTGATTCGAGTCGCACACCGCTTCCACTGCCTCGAGCGTGCAGCCGCCGACGAAAACTGAGAGCCTGCGGAAGAGCTTTTGCTCCTCTGCGCTCAAGAGCTGGTAGCTCCAGTCCATCGCCGCCCGCAAGGTCTGGTGTCTGGCCGGCAGATCCCGAGCGCCGCCGGTCAACAATTGCAGGCCGCTCTCCAGGCGCGTGAGTATCGCGGAAGGCGACAGCAGCTTCACACGTGCGGCGGCGAGCTCGATGGCTAGGGGCAAACCATCGAGACGGGAACAGATTTGAGCCACCGCCCTGGTAGTTTCCTCGCTGGGTTCAAAGTCGGGCTTGACAGCCATCGCACGCTGGAGGAAGAGCGATACGGCGGGGTACTGCGACACCGCTTCGGCGGACAGCGATGCTCTCGAATCCGGCAGCAGGAACGGCGGCACGGCAAACTCTTGCTCGCCGTAGATGTGCAGGGCGCTGCGGCTGGTCACGAGAATCTTGAGGTTGGATGCCCCGGTCAGCAGCTCGGCTACGGTCGCTGCCCCCGGCGCCAGGTGTTCGAAATTGTCCAGCAACACGAGCACCGGCGAGGGCGATAGGTCCTCGAGGAAATCCTTCAGAGCGTCATGCGGAGTCTGTCCTTTGGCTTCGCCAGCTCCCGCAGCCCGACCGATTAAAGAAGGGATCAGGTTGGGGTCATTGACCGGCGCCAGCGAGACGAAATAAACGCCGCCCGGAAAGTGGCCAGCGGCTTCTCCCGCCGCTTGCAGGCCCAAGCGGGTTTTCCCGATGCCGCCCGGCCCCGTGAGAGTGACCAAGCGCACGTCCGGGCGTCGTAGAAGCTCGCCTACCAAACCCAACTCGCGCTCTCGCCCGAGAAATGCCGTCCGCGGAACCGGAAGATTGCTCGAAGGAGCTCTTCGGGCCCTTGGCTGCGCCTTCAATACGCGATCGCCCATGGCCTCCAGGTCCCGCGCCAGATCGCGTGTGGAGGCGTACCTGCGCTCTGGCTCCTTGGCCAGACAACGCTGCACTACCCAGCAAAGCGGAGCGGGTACCTCTGCGTTCAACGAGTTGATGGGTTCAGGCTCCTCATTAAGGATGGCGGTGAGCGTGTTTAGTGCGGCGCTCCTTTCAAAGGCGCGCTTCCCCGTCAGCATTTCATAGAGGACGGAACCAAACGCGAACTGGTCGGAGCGGAAGTCGAGAGGCTGGCCGTTTGCCTGCTCGGGCGACATGTAGTGAACCGTGCCCAGGATCACGCCCGGTCCGGTTTGCGGGCCTCCTATTGTCGATGCATCACACCGAGTGCTGGAATCGGCCGGGAGTTTGGCTAAGCCGAAGTCCAGTATCTTCACCAAGCCCTCGGGAGAAACCATCAGGTTCTCCGGCTTCAAGTCCCGGTGAATGATACCGGCTTCATGCGCTTTCGCCAGTCCACCGGCCACCTGCGCCGCCAACGGGACGATCTTCCGCCAGGGAACCCTTCCCGAGGCCAGCAGCTGGCGCACCGTCTCGCCGGCGATAAGCTCCATAGCGATGTAATGAGTGGGGCCATGCTGCCCCAGCTCATAAATCGTGACAATATTGGGGTGGTTGAGGGCCGAAGCCGAGCGCGCCTCCTGCTCAAAGCGACGCAGGCGCTCTTTGTCTGAGGATACCTGGTCGGGCAAAACTTTGATGGCGACCTCGCGCTTGAGACGCACGTCCACCGCTCGATAGACTTCCCCCATTCCCCCTTTTCCGAGCGGAGAGAGAATTTCGTAGGTGCCGAGCCGCGTGCCGGGTGAGAGCGCCATGCCTTTGCCGCCGGATCGCCGCGTCGAATGCGCGAGGCGGCGCGTGCCATCGTCATTGTACGCTATGCGGGCGCTCGCCCACCTGCGCTATCATGATGAAGCATCGTCGAACGGAACGACGGAGACGGTAATGGACCTTAGATCGGTTCAACGACCACTCAAGGATCGCTATCGCCGTGATCCGAGCTCATCGCGCATAACGCTGCGAGCGAAAGGAAGCGAAACAACCGCCCCGATCTCATGCTCGGTCGATATTGGACGCGCCATCTACAATGCCGAAGCTCACACCGGAGTCGGCGGCGCGGGCGCCTCCGCCTGCTCCGGCGATCTTCTGCTCGGAGCGCTGGCGGCCTGCGCGCAAATTACCTGTCAGATGGTCGCCGCATCTATGGGGATATCCACCGAGCGCATCGGGGTTCAGGTCGAGGGCGATTTGGATCTTCGCGGCACGCTGGGCATTTCCAAAGACGTGCCCGTAGGCTTTGAGAATATCCGCCTTCGCTTTGATGTTCGCGCGCCGGGGGCAACCGCGGAGCAGTTGCGCGCCCTCCGCGAGAAAACGGAGCAGTATTGTGTGGTGATGCAGACTTTGATTCACGCGCCGAAGTTGCAAAGCGAGTGGGCCGGCGCTTCCGAGTGACCGGCTTGCGCCGTTTTTCGGCGTCCCTCCGTCCCTTCCTGTCTTGCGTGGCGTTTTGGCTTCTCGCACACGGCGTGTACTCTTGACGCGGAAGGCGAAACCTGTAAACTGCAATTTCGCCCATGGCCACGCAAGCCAATCCGTTGCCCGGCCCGCCCGTTCCGGCGGCAGATACGCCCGGCGACTTCGAGTTCCCGCAGCGCGAGGCGGCGTTCTTCTACGGCCTGTTTCTGCGCGGGCACTCGGCCGAGGAGCTGCGGCGCGACATTTCGGTTCCCGCCGCGGTGCTCGCCAAGTGGGATAAGGAAACGGTGCGCGCCCCGCAGATGCGTCCGCTACTCGAGCGCATCGTGAGCTACCGCCGCCGCGTCCTCGCCATTTTCGAAAACCTCCTGGGCCACGACGCCGCCACGCAAAAGCTGCAATAGCCAGCGCTCGGCCTACATATCCCAAACTACGCCAGCGCCATTGTGACCACGAACGAAGTCATCGACTCGATCTCCTCCTAAATTGTCATCGAGGGATCGCGTTCGAGGCGGGCGCGACCTCGTTACCCGCACGTCTCAGCCAGGCAGATTCCAGCCGTATGGCAACGATAGCCAGAATCAGGAGAACCGCCTCCGGAAGGAGTAACCGCGCGCTGGCGGTGGAATGATCCAGCTGAAAGCCAAGAATGCGCACGGCCATAACGGCGCAGTCCACGGTCAGCACCATGTACAGCCCTGCCAAGCGCCAGCGCGTCGAGAGGAGCGCAGTCAAAGCGAGAATCGCGAAAGAGAGCGGAAAGGCCGCAAAGCCGACTCGCGCGATGGTGATTCCGCCCGGGGAAGTGAAACTGATTCCTGCCTCGGCAGCGTAATGAACGGGGTTCACCAGATAGCGAAAACTGATCATGGTGAAGATAGCTGTGAACATGACCAGAGGGATGCGCCGGAACACCGCGGCAATGCGCGATGAAGCTCCAGGATTAAACTCCACCGAATAAGTTTGTGTTGCTGTACTCATGTTTTTTCCTTTCTCTTTCCTCTCTCGAGCAGTCGATGCTACGGCCGAGCGAGGGCCGGCACAGAAAACTCAGCATCCTCTCGCGCGAGCCCGGCCAGCTTGGCGCTTTGTTCCCAGACCGTCCTGGCTTTGTTCTCATCACGTGATTCAATCGAAGAAGGAATTTCCTTGAAACCGTCGAAATACTTGCCGCTGACGCCCGAGTATTTGGCATCGATTATCAGACTGCCGAGCGCTTGCGCCGCTTCCCCTTCCGTTGAATGGTGCGAGCCCATGAATTTCACGAGCGCGGGACTTGCGATGATCATTTTCAGGACGGGATTCACGTCTTTTGCGGCTTGTGTCGTGGGCACGACGCCGGGCGACCAGGAATTGACAGTTATCGGCATTCCCATTTTTCGGAGTCTTCGGTCGAGTTCGTAGGCCGCCATCATGGCGCACAACTTGGCGGTTGCGTAGCGAGCCATCGGCTTTAACTGGGCAGCTGTGCCAGAGCCCCGCGCCATGTCCTCGACTGGCCCATATTTCGGAGGCATCAATTTCCCCATCTTGGTCGCGGCGGGGTCGTGAAGATCGCTCGATACAAAAACGATGCGTCCGCACGCGGCCATCTGTTGGACCAGGAGGTTGGCCAAGAGGAAGTGAGCGAGAAAGTTCAATTGGAACGTTAGCTCAAAGCGGTCTTCGCTGAACTCCAAGCTCTTCGCCTTCTTGTTGAAGCCGCCGGCGTTGAGTATGAGACCACTCAAGGGAGGAACTCGCATCGACGCTAGGACTCCGGGCAGGCGGCGAACGGAGGCCAGAGAGAACAGGTCGAGTAGCGCGAAGCTGAGGCGTGCGTTGGGATGGGCGTTCCGAATGGCGGCTATTGCGGCGTTTGCTTTCGACTCATTCCGGCAAGCCAGCACGACGTGCCATTCGGGACCCGTGGCAAGAAAATTTGGCGGTGGCAAAGCCGATTCCGGCATTCGCCCCTGTAATCAGGACAGTCTTCATGGTCTCGCCTCCAGCTTCCTACGTTGGATTTCGCGTGCCCGGATCGCAGCATTCACACCGGGGATGGTTCCTTCTTTGAGCGATGCGAAACTCCAAGACGCTTCGCGATGCCGCAGCCAGACGCCCAGCCAGATCACCAACAAGAGGATGGAAGGCACAAGGATGGGCTGGTCGTGCTGCACGTGAGTGGCGATGGCTCCGCCCAGATAAGAAGAAACGAGAAGTAACCCAAGGGACCGCGTCAGGGGGAGGAGAAATAGAGCGGCACTTGCCAATTCCAGCAGGGCAATGAACAACAGTTTGTTGCCGCCGAATCCCATGGCCGCCATCTGCGTTTCCACCTTGGGGATATGGGCGAGCTTGGCGGTCGCGCTCCCCAAAAGCAGAATTCCCAGCAGGGTTATCACGATGTTTCCTACACTTTTTTTTTCATCTCCAATGACTCCTCTGTTTCTTTTCCTTCGCAAATAAGACAAGGCACGGGAGCGTGCTGTGACACGCGGAAAACCCAGGCGCAGCCGCAACTGGCCGCGTCCCATGGGCGGTTCATTGCGTTGCGGGGTGGCGGCGGATCGGCGAGAAGAAATTGATCAGGTTTCCGTCCGGATCGCGGAACAGCATGGAGCGGCTGCCCCAAGGCTGATCCGTGGGCTCCAAAACGAATTGCTCCACCAGGGCCGCCAGGCGTGCGCGCTCCTGATCCACGTCGCTCACTTGAAAGTCGAGAATAACCGAGCGGTTGGCCGCGGGCTCTGCCGCACCCGCATTGAAGAGATCCACGCTTCGTTTACTGGAGATGGCCAAAGCGCTGCCCGGGCCACGCAGTTCCACGTAGTCTTCACTGCCGATGGCAGCGATGCCCAAAATGTTTTCGTAGAATCGGGAAAGCGCGGGGACATCCGCGGTAACCAGCCTTGCCTGCGCTAATTTCATGGAATGTCTGCCTCTCCCCGCTTTTTCGCGGATGTGGAAATCGGCTCCACGAACCAAGACCAAGGAGAGGTAGACTTTGTGACGAAGGAAGAGAAATTCCGGCGACACTCTTGCAAGGCGGTGAGGCGTTGATTTTTCAGAAAGGTGCGGACGGCAGGCTCGGCAGGCGTTCCAATTTGTCCGGATTGCGAACGACATAGATGTTGCGAATTTGTCCGTCCACGACATCGATGGAAAGCACGCCAAACACGCGGCCCTGGTGATAGACGGCAATGCCGGGTTGCCCGTTGATCTCCGTAAACCGCCGGACGGCATCCGCAGGCATGAATTTCTTAGGGGCGCTGAAGAAAAAGCGCGCCACGCGATCCGCGCCGAAGATCGGATTGGGCACGGCGGTTGCTTTGCCGCCGCCGTCGGTATACAGCACGACGTCTTCGGAGAGAATGGCCAGCAATCCTTGGATGTCACCGTGTCCTGTAGCCTCGAGAAACCGTTGCAAGAGCCGCTGGTGTTCCTGGGGCGAGGTATCGAAGCGCGGGCGGTCCTCAGTGACATGCTGTTTTGCGCGCTTGAGAATTTGCCTGCAATTGGCTTCGCTGCGGCCTAGCATGGCGGCAACTTCGGAGTATTCGTAGTCAAACACTTCGCGAAGAAGGAAAACTGCGCGCTCGACGGGCGTCAAGCGTTCCAGAAGCATCAGAAAGGCCATGGACAGCGATCCGTCAATGCCGGAAACGCCCGGCGGTACCGCTGCGGGCTGCGTGAACAGCGGTTCGGGAAGCCACTGGCCGAAGTATTGTTCCCGCCGGACGCGCGCGGACTGCAGTTGGTTGATGCAAAGGCGCGTGATCACCGTCACCAGAAACGCGCGAGGATCGCGAATCGCCGCCTCGGAGGCCCCTTGCCAGCGCAGGAAGGTTTCCTGCAGCATGTCTTCCGCATCCGCCCGGCTCCCCAGCATGCGATAGGCGATGGAGAACAAAAGGCCGCGGTGCTCCTCGAATGCGGCGAGAAGACGCGCATCGGCGGAAGCGTCTGGATTGGCAGAATTCACCTGCAACACTCTCCCTATAAGACCATACGGATTCGCTTTTTGTAACAAGCTACAAGTCCCGATTAACGGGCAACTCGGAGATAACCCACTTGGCTGTAAAACGAGAAGCTAGAGTCTCTAATTTCCTGAGTTGGGCCCGGCCCAACCCCGTTGTGTAGCCACCGAAAGTGAATCCCATATCTCAGGCGCGCCGAGCTCCATTTTTCATAGGAAAAGATCATTCGGTAGTGGTGCCGAATGAACCGTGAATTTGTCGCAGAACATTACGTCTAAGTCTTTGAAAATCAGTCATCCGATTTTCTTGATTTCACCAAAGAACTTCGACAAGTCACGCCGTTGGACCGAAGAAGTTGGAACCAACAACTGAACTGGCATCCTTTCGACGGCTGTACTAGAATGAAAACAAATTTGTTGCGCGGTTCCCCGGTAGCTCAACGGTAGAGCATTCGGCTGTTAACCGAAGGGTTGCTAGTTCGAATCTAGCCCGGGGAGCCAATCTTTTCTATCAGTTAGCGCGAGCACTTACCCCGACCTTTCGCGACTGTGCCCTATTTTGTGCCCCTCTCGGCTCGTGCACCCGGCCGCAGCTTGTCTATGCAGGTGCGCCAAGCCCTGTTGCTTGGCCTGAGTTTCAGTCTGTACCGCCTGAGGCATGGTCACCTTTTCCTGAGGATGTCAACAGAGCCAGATGGCTTCTAGAAGGTCAGGCGCAAGCCGAATTCGATCTGGCGGGGAGCACCCAGTGAGTACACACCTGTTCCGATCCCCACGCGGTCTATGTTGTGCCCACTAGGAGTGGTGCCATTGATCTGCCCCGCAGCTCCCGTCAACAGTCCATTCAGTGCAGCACCAGGCAAATCAAAATTCGCGAAGTTAAACAGGTTGTAGAATCCCATGCTTGGCTCCACTTTAAGCCGCTCACGAATGTTGTACGACCAACTGATTTTTGCGTCGAAGGCGCGCAACCAGGAAAGATTGACTTGGCCCGCTGGCGCCAGTGGCACCGGGGGCGCAATGGCACAAAGGGAATTCACGGGCAAGCTGTTGGGGTTGTTGTAGCAGAGCGTATCGCCCACACCGAGTTGAGCCGGGGTGAACAAGCCGTTTTGAACGAGCACCTGGCCCGCAGGAGTCAAGTTGAACGCCGTCGTGTTGTTGTAATTCGTAATGACAGCGTTGATGTTCGAAGCGTTGATGCCCCGGTCGAAGTTCCCGACATGCGTTCCCGGAAGGGGGTCCTGGACCGTGCCGTCTCCGTTGAAATCCGTGCGGAAAATCTCACCGAGCCCGATGTTTGTATTCGGGACGACCAAGGAAGTGGAGAGGGGACTCCAGAAATGTCCGATGAGAGCCACTTGGAACCCGTGGGGCAGCTCCGCGTAACCGCCGAAGGAAAGCTGATGCGTGCGGTCGAGCACCGAGGGTCCGAAATACCA
>Ga0187846_10000079_pt1 | contig 56992 bp, 54 predicted proteins | sample TC_taG_FD_161473 | JGI IMG/M metagenome (GOLD analysis project Ga0187846, IMG submission 161473) | Biofilm microbial communities from the roof of an iron ore cave, State of Minas Gerais, Brazil - TC_06 Biofilm (v2) | ecosystem: Environmental > Terrestrial > Deep subsurface > Cave > Wall biofilm... | reverse complement strand
GTTCCGCGTAGCCGTGTGTCAAAAAAAGGGCTCGAACGCCGCCAGGCACTCCGTTCGGGCGGCCGCAGAGTTTGTCACAATGAGGAAACTCGGTCGCCGCTTCAGTTGGATTCAGCGCCGCCAGCACCGATCCTGTTCTTCCTGCACTCCCCGGAGCCGGTACTCGAGTCTTTCGCGTTCCGGACGTAAGGCATGTAGGCCACCTGTTCGCGAAGTTCGTGCTCTCTTTGCCTCAAGTGCTCGCAATGCTGCGCGTATTCGGACGGGCGCGCTTGGCCGTACTCGGGCGAAGGAGGCGGGGGCGGAGGCTGACCAATCGTGACCTGACCAATACCCGGCACCCCGATCTGAGCTTGAGCGCGCGCTGACGGTGAGAACCCGCTAACAAACAGGATCGCGGAGATCGCGGAGACCGTGGCAACCGTGATCTTCATGGATCTCCCCTTTCCGCGAGCTGGTTTGATAATGGTCAACACTGGGGTTCGTTTTTCTGTTCCCGCAAAGGCGAACAAGTTATCGATCGCTAACATGTCTTGCTTGGGAACTCGTTGGTGACTGTGGTGTTTACCGGGGCAGCTTGGCCATTCGCCAATACGTTGATACGGGGTGAATATGAGAAAACTAATCCTAGGCGCGGCTTCGGTTTTGGCGTTAGGAATCTGTGGCGCTGCTCTGGGTTATGCGGCCGACGCGGGCGACCCAGTGGATGCCGAAAGGATGCCTCCTGCATTCGAAACTTCGCATACTTGGGGGATTGCCGCTAATAAACTCTGGAAAGACGACATCCGGTGGGCACAGTTGGAGCTGCGAAACAGGGGGCTCTATGACGGGTCGCTTGATGGTATCGTGGGTCCGGAGACGAAGCGCGCCCTCGACCAGTTCCAAAGAGATAATGGCCTGAAACGCACTGCAGTGCTCGATCCGCAAACGCTGGATGCGCTGCTCGGCAACCCCGGCATTGGCCAGGGACCCAGTACGCCGCCCCATGCCGAGCGTGGAAAATCCATGACGAATCCGTCCAGTTCCAGAAATTTGGGCAACTAGGGCGTAAAATAATTCCATCATGCCGGAGCCTGTTACGGCAAGCCAGCGCCCAAAGCTGGGAATGTAATCACTCTGCCAGTCGAGGGACAGCTGATTGAAGCTCGTATAAGCGAACCCCCGCAGGGATCAGACGTAGTCCGATCAGCCGGACATGCCGACGCCCTCCAAATTTAGAGATTGGTACCGCGGGTCTCGTGCTGCCGCTAGAGCGAACAAACGCCTGAGGGTCGTACGTCCGCGCTCGATGTCGACTGAAACGATGGGCCGACTGCTTTGTGGGCGAGCATGGCGCGCATCGCTTCGGCTTCCAGCATCGCGCGCCCAGCCACACCCGTAGCCGATGAGCAGTCCGCAGATCGCGCCGATCAAAGCGTAGATCGCCGAACCCATAGCCTGCAGTAGACTCGCCGGAACCACCCGATCCAAGCTCCGAAGAGAAACGGCCGATCCTGACCAAAGAGCCGAAATTGGTGCTCAACAATCTGGAAGCCGGGAAGATCGAGAATTTTGGCTGACGTACTGGCGCCGGCCATATGCGGCCTTCGGCAATTCCTCCTTCGACGACCAGTACATGTTGGAATACGTGAAGGCTGGCGCTGCGGCGAAGCTGTCGGGGCTGGTGGTGCAACGACTAATTTGCTTGAATTAGATAAGTCGCGTGACCGCTTCGCTGAGGCGGCGGCGTGAAGGAGTGGGCGCATGAAGGGTTCCGACCTTCTCATCTCGGCCTTGGAGAATGAAGGCGTCGAGCGGATCTTCGGGATCCCCGGCGAAGAGAACCTTGCCTTTGTCGAAGCGCTGCACGGCTCGAAAATCGACCTCGTTCTGACCCGCCACGAGCAGGCCGCGGCGTTCATGGCGGCAACCTCCGGTCGGCTGACCGGCAAGCCCGGCGTTTGCCTTAGCACATTAGGACCGGGCGCGTTGAACCTGTGCACCGGTGCCGCTTACGCTTTCCTTGGTGCAATGCCGATGATCCTCCTTACCGGGCAGAAGGGCATCTTGCGCAGCAAGCAGGGGCACTTCCAGCTCGTCGACATCGTCTCGACCATGACCCCGCTGACCAAAATGGCTCGGCAGATCGTCAGCGCCGCGACTATCCCGACGGTTGTCCGCGAGGCGTTTCGGGTGGCGCAACAAGAGCGGCCCGGACCGGTGCATCTGGAATTGCCGGAAGACATCGCCGGCGAGGAGGCGCCCGACCTCGATCCGATTTCCCCGCATCCGATCGAGTTCCCGTTGGCGCCTGCAGCGGCACTCGATCGCGCCGCTGCGATGATCCTCGACGCAAAGCGGCCCCTCATTATGTTCGGCGCCGCGGCGAGCCGGCCACGTCTGTCGGCGCCGCTTTCCGAGTTCCTTGCGAGGGTCCGCATTCCATTTTTCAACACCCAGATGGGCAAGGGCGCAGTCGAGGGCGGGTCGCACCTCTACATGGGCACCGCCGCGCTCTCCGAGCGCGATTATGTTCACCGCGCGATCGACCGGGCTGACCTCATCCTTTCGATCGGCCACGATACGGTCGAGAAGCCGCCTTTCATCATGGGCCCGGATGGACCCAAGGTAATCCATGTCGGCTATCTGCCGGCTACCGTCGAAGAGGTGTTCTTCCCGCATGCCGAAATCGTCGGCGATGTCGGCCCGAGCCTGGGCCTGTTGGCCGACCGGCTCGACGGCAAGATCGAGAACGCCGCAGCACTCTTGCCGTTGCGCGATGAGATCCTCGCCCACCTCACCGATCGTGCCACCGAACGCCGATTTCCGCTGACGCCGCAGCGCATCATCCACGATGTACGCCAAGCGGTACCGGATTCTGGTATCGTCTGCCTCGACAACGGCATGTTCAAGATTTGGTTCGCGCGCAACTACCGCACCCATGTTGCGAACACCCTGCTCCTCGACAATGCGTTAGCGACAATGGGCGCCGGGCTTGCGGCGGCAATCGCTGCAGCGCTCCTCCATCCAACACGGCGCGTGCTCGCGGTCTGCGGCGATGGCGGGTTTATGATGAACTCGCAGGAGATGGAAACCGCGGTTCGACTCAGGCTCAACCTGGTCGTGCTGATCCTGGAGGACAACGCCTACGGGATGATCCGCTGGAAGCAGCAGGCCGATGGCTTCACCGATTGGGGGCTGACCTTCGGCAACCCCGATTTTGTCGCCTATGCGGCGTCCTATGGCGCCGGCGGGTCGCGAGTCTCGGGTGCCGAAGGGCTGGCGCCGGCGCTGGAGGCGGCATTCAGCGCCGGGGGCGTGCAACTGGTCGTCGTGCCAGTCGACTACTCGGAAAACACCCGGGTTCTCAGCGACGAGCTGAGCAAGCTCGTCACGGAGTCCAGAGCCGAAACTTAGGAATTAGCGGCCATAACGTGCGGTGCCGTGAACGGCCCCGCGCAATGCATCCGGCCGTTGCCCCAGCACCCGAGGTACCGATCCCCTGGCGTGATACGCGCCCAGCCAGCATAAATCGGCGCGCCGGGAGCCGATGGAGGCAGAGAAGTGCAGCAGCCAATCTCCCAATCTCGTGGCGGCGATCTGCCGTGGTTCATCCGGGGACGGATCAGGATCGGCGCCGCAATCGTTGCCGCCGCGATCGGTTATCTGCTGACCATGAGTCTGCCCGACGAGCTCAACCTTTTGATACCATACGATGTCGGCTTGGCCGTTTATATGGTGCTGTTCGTTGTCTTGATGGAGCGGGCTTCACCCGAGGACGCCGCCCGGATATCGCGCCGCGGAGAGCCGAACAATCGACTCACACTGGTGATCGTCAACGCACTCGCGATAGCCAGTCTCGTCGGGGTGGCCGCGATGCTCAATCGCCCGACCGACCGGCCGCGTTGGGAGATCAATCTACACATGGCGGCGTCGCTGCTCGCGGTCGTACTCTCCTGGTTCCTGGCCCACATCTATTTTGGCCTTCACTACATGCGAATTTACTACGACGATCATATCATCGACGGCAAACTGACTTATCACTTGGGGCTCGAGTTTCCCAAACACCCGGCGGCCGACTTCTGGGATTTCATGTATTACTCCTTTACGATTGCCATGTGCTTTCAGACGTCTGATGTCACCGTCACCTCGATGAGGATCCGCCGCGTTACCCTGGTGCACGCGATTTTTTCGTTCCTGTTCGTTACCGCGATCATCGGGTTCGTGGTCAACGTCATCTCGAATGTTACATGAGCGCGCACGAGCGGTCATTCCGGCCTCGGTGGCACTGATCGTGACTTTGCTGGCCGCGGGCTCGGTGATGGCACAGTCGGAATCCCAATCCCGCGACACTTCCGCCGGACCACCCGCACCACGACCCAAACACAAACCTATCGATTTGGAGATCGAAGCCCCCTCCCTCGACTTCACGCATGACATCGCGAAGCTCCTCAACGATTTCCACGACGAATACCGGGCATACAAGAAAGAAATAAGACGTGATTACGACGTGCAATATTCGCTGCTAGTTTCGATATTCCCGCAATGGGGGACGCCGAACGGCGGTCCCGGGGTCGTGCAGCTGGCCTATGACCCGAACATCCTCTGGAGCCCGTTCAAAAATACGGCGGTCGGATCGGGCTCTTTTAGTTTCTCGATGCTGCAAACCCAGTATTGGACTAACGCCACTACTGAATCGCAACAAGTCCGGCTAGGCCTGATTACGCCGCCCAATAATCAAATAATGAACCTGCGCCAATACAACCAGCTGATGTACACGCATACTTTTCCCGATGCTTGGAACTGGCTGTCCATTACGATCGGCCAATACACTTTTGCGGCGTTCGACAGCAATCTATATGCCGGCAATCCGCTGACCAACTTCATAAGCTACCCGCTGACGCAGAACGGCACCCAGTCCTATCCGAACGGGGGCCTCGGTGCCTATGCACAGGCGACGACCCCAGACCAGCAATTTTCTTTCGCGGGAGGATTCCAGGGCGCCACCAATGTTACCGGTAACGCGCTGACGACGCGCGGGTTCTCGACCGGCAAGTATGCCTATTTCATGGCCGGCGAGTGGGCGCCAAATATTCTTGGCGGAGGGACCTACAGCCTTCTCGGGTACAGCCAGCCCTCGCTGCCGCAGCAGCCGACCAACAGCCCGGGCGTGTCGTTCAACGCGGTGCAGAATTTCAATCCGAAATGGGGTCTCTCCCTGCGTGCTAACGGAACAAGCGGAACCGCGACCCCGATCGAAACCTCGGTCGCATCGGGTGGGATCTATAACAATCCGTTCGGCCGCAACCACCTCGACCAGGTGGGACTCGGCGTCTTTTGGGACAAGACCAATCTGAAAGCAGTGGCCCAGCCTGCGCGGAACGCGGAATGGGGGGCGGAACTCTATTACAATTACGTCCTGTTCAAGGGCCTATGGCTGACGCCCGATATTCAAGTGTATTTCGACCCGGCGCTGCACCCGGGCGCCGGCCCGGCAGCGGTCTTCACGATCCGGACCACAGCCTTGTTCTAACCCGGCGATCGAAGCAGCGCCCGGCTTATCTGGCGAGGCGCCGTACAATCTCGACCAGCTGGCGGTGAGCGGCGCTGGCGGGATCGCGGAATTCCTGGTCCGAATGCGCGTCCGCAAGACGGCTCAGATGGACGAGTTCGCTGATGCGCTGCCGTCGATTCAGCTGCAGGTCGGAGGGCCGGTAGGTCAGAAAAATGCGGCGCAGCTCGCCATGCCCGAAAAGCTGATTAAGTTCGGATGCGGTCACATAGATCAAGAACAGTACCAGGATCCAAATCTGAATCGCGGCAAAGCGATGCCAGCTGAAGGTCGAAACTTATCGCTCATGGGCTTCTCCCTAACTTGGAGTGTGAGCTGGTCGCGTCGAACACTATCTGATCATACTCCCAGAGCTGCTCGATAAACCTGCGAGCTTGCTCGTCACTACTTGCTCCTGCGGCGTCCCGGAGGATATCATCGATAGAGCGGTTGCCGTCGATCGCAGCGAAGACCCGCTCTTGTGCAGCATCGATCGGGAGGGCCAGGTCGGGGTAAGTGTGGGCCCGATTGATCAGCACGGCGACGTAACCGGGAGGCACCCGGTCGCGGATGCACAGGGTCCACGGCAGACGCAAAGGGACCCAGACCCGCCAGTCATCACCGCCAAACATGATCGGCTGGCTCTCGGCGAGGCGATCGTCGCGGTAGGCGATGAAGTTGTGCTTGGCCATCGTCCCACGGAGCAATTCGACTGCGGCATGCTGCAATGGCGGTGCCAGCGATGTGAGCCGCGCCGCGTGCGGCATGCTCGCGATCGCCCCGCATTGCGGCAGATAGGGAGCCTGCTCAAACCAGCGCGCGAACGATAGGCCGCAGCGCTCGAGCCATGCATAGAGCTGCGGCACGGTGTAGGCGCGGTCCTGAGGGTGGAGCAGCGCATCGGCAAGCGCGGCCGGATATGTGAAATCCTTTGCCCGTCGCGCCACGCCGGCGATCGGATGATCGGCAGACAGCGCACCAATCGTGGTGCCGAGGGCCCGCAATTCCGCCTCCGAGGCGGCGACACCCAGCAGGCGGCAATACTCCTGCATCATATAGATTCCGGCCCGCCCATATGCTGCATAGACCATCAACTGCATCGCGCCGCTGGGCCTAAGAACATTGCGTAGCGCCCGAAGGCCGATGTCCGGATCGGGCAGGTGATGCAGCACGCCGGTGCAGACGATCTGATCGAACGTCCGGCCGAGCTCGCCGACCTCTTCGATCGCCAGCCGATGGAGATCGAGGTTTCGCAAGCCATATTTTTGCTGAAGCTCGCGCGTATGGCGCAGGCTCGTTTCGCTGATGTCGATTGCCGTGAGCTGAGCGTCAGGCTCGCGCAGCGCATAGGTGGCGGCCTGTGACGTTCCACAGCCGGCGACCAGGATCTCTCGATCTGGCCGCTGCTTCTCCGTGGGCCACAGCAGCGAGGACAGGGCCCGGCGCCGATCCGGATTCCGATAGAGCTCGCGGTGCCGATCCAGGTCGCGAAGCGGCGCCGGATAGGGGTGGCTCTCGTAAAAGTCTCGCACCGCGTCGGCGGGATTTTGCTCCGGGGCGAAGGGGTCTAACCTCGTCTGCATCGAAGCTCCCCTTGACCCCGAGAATTAGCTCCTGAGCGCTGCCGCGCCCCTATCTCGAGCTCCGCCAAGTCGCGCTCGAGGAAAAAGTTCAGAAAGGTTCGTATCACCGCGATGGCGCCGAGCTGTCCGACTTCCTGCCAGCTTGGCGCAATCGAAGTCCCGATGATGTCGGCCGCGAGCTGGAATGTCAGGCCCGCGACGAGCCAGCGTCCGTAGCGCACCAAGATTTCGCGAAACCGGTTGTGTGAGGCCAGCGCGGGAAATGCCACCCACAGCCCGGTGAGAAATGCCTCGGCGGTGCCGATGGCGACAATAATCAACGCCATCGCATCGATGATGACGACAATGTCTTTGGTGACGAGACGCAGCCATTCTTCCATTGGCCGCTCCTCCGAGCCGCACGGGGCGGCCGCCTGGGTTACCCCGAACGGCCGCCCGCATCCGGTTCGGCCGGGGTTAGGTGTGGTGAGCCTCCTGTATCTTGCGGAGAACCGAGTCGAGGTTGAAGGTGTCGGCCTTCTGGCGCTGCGGATACTCCCTGAAGGTCTGCAGAAATTCGCCGACAAAGGCCTGCGCCGGCACCAGCAGGTAGACGTGGTCGATCAGCCAATCGTAGTAGGTGATCCCGGTGATGTCGGCGCGCTCGAACGGGTCGGTGCGGAGATTGAACATCTTTGGCACGCGAAGGTTCACGAACGGCTCGGCCCAGATCTGGAACCCGCCCTGCGCCCGCTGCTCCTCGAAGACTATCTTCCAATTGTCATAGCGCAACGCGACGAGCTGCTGGTCGTCGTTGCAATAGAGGAACCATTCCCGCGGGCTTTTCTGCACCTCGCCGGTCAGATACGGCACCAGATTATGGCCGTCGAGGTGGACCTTGTAGGTCATGTCGCCGATCGTGTAGCCCTTCAGCAGCTTGTCCTTGACGTCCGCGTCGCCGGCCATTGCTGCGAATGTCGGCAGCCAATCGTGATGGGCCACCATCTCATTCGATACGGTTCCGGGCTTGATCTTGCCCGGCCAGCGCACCACGCACGGCACCCGATAGGCGCCCTCCCAGTTGGTATTTTTTTCGCTCCGAAACGGGGTCATGGCTGCATCGGGCCAGGTGAACATATTCGGACCGTTATCGGTGCTGTACATCACAAAGGTGTTGTCAGTGATGCCGGCATCGTCGAGCGCCTTCAGCACCTGGCCGACGTTCTTGTCGTGATCGATCATCACGTCGTGGTATTCACTTTGCCAGCGCCCCGCCTGGCCCCGACTCTCCGGCTTTACATGCGTGCGCAGATGCATGTGCGTGAAGTTGACCCACATGAAGAAGGGTTGGCCGGCCTGGGCCTGCCGCTTGATGTATTCTTCGGCGCGGGCGGCGATATCGTCGTCGATCGTTTCCATGCGCTTCTTGGTCAGCGGGCCGGTGTCGCGGATCGTCTGCTTGCCGACCCGGCCAAACCGCGGGTCGACCGTCCGGTCGTCCCTGTCGGTAGCCTTGCAGTCCATGACGCCGCGCGGGCCGAAACGCTCCCGAAAATGCGGAAAATCGCGCGGGTTCGGGTAATCCGGCAATTCCGGTTCTTCCTCGGCGTTCAGATGGTAGAGATTGCCGTAGAACTCGTCAAAGCCGTGCGCGGTCGGCAGATATTCGTTGCGGTCGCCGAGGTGATTCTTGCCAAACTGCGCGGTCGCGTAACCCAATGGCTTGAGCATTTCGGCGATCGTCGGGTCCTCCTTGTGCAGACCGACGGTTGCGGCCGGCAGACCGACTTTGGTCAACCCGGTGCGCAACCCATGCTGACCGGTTAGAAACGACGCCCGACCTGCCGTACAGCTCTGCTCGCCGTAGCAGTCGGTGAAACGCACGCCCTCCTGCGCTATACGGTCGATATTGGGCGTGCGATAGCCCATCAACCCGTCGCTGTAGCAACTGATGTTGGTGATGCCGATGTCGTCGCCCCAGATCACGACGATGTTTGGTTTGGCGCTTGCTCTGGATCTAGCCATCTCGCTCTCCTTTCGTTGGTCGGGTGGTTTCGAACGTGCTTATTGCTCTGCGTGTTTGGCCTGTTTCGCTAAGTGAGGCGGAACAGCACGGCGAAGAAGGCGAACAAGCCGATTAGAATCAGGACAATGGCGACAGCCATGACCGGGGTGTGCTTTCCCTCCTTGGTGACGCCCGCGAGCGGCGTGTATGGTTCGCCCCACAGATAACGAATGGACCATGAGTACTGCCAAAGCGAAATCGCGAGCGCCAGGATGCCGCACGAGATCAATGCGAGCCCCAGATACCGCGGTGCCTCGGGAAGATAAGCGGGGCGCGCCCCGGGAGCCTGTCCCAGATGTTCGAGGTACTGGACGATCGCGAAACCAAAGCCGATCAGCGCCACGGCCGTGCGCTGCCACGACATCATTGTGCGCTCGAGGCTCAAGCGGGTGCGGACCCAGGCAAAATGGCTGTCCGCCGTCACCCTCACTTCGAACCTGCCCGCGCTCGAGGCGGCGTGTGAATCTGTCATGCCCGGCGCCTTTTCCGATTACTGTCGTGCCATCGCGATGCGGATAGCATCCTCCGGCGAAACGAGGTGGTCCCCGCTCTCCGCCGCTTCGCCAATGGCGAGCTGAACCCCCTTGACCGTGCCGTTGAACGCATTGCCGCGCGAGCCGTAGTCCTGGGAGACGGGGGCGCCGCTGTCCTCGCCGACATCGCAGCCGTCGTCGGCGGAGAAGACCAATGCCTGCGTCATCGGAATGGCTCCTTCGCCGACCTTCTCGCCGTCGACATAGAGCGTCACCTGTCCGCCCTTGCCGAGGCCGCCGCCGGCATAGGCGAACTCCATGCGCACCTGGTGCTCGCCCGCCGGCAGCGACCGGGCGGCTTCCACGTAGTAGTAGTTTATCCCCGCCACGTTGTAGCAGTATTTCAGCCTGCCATTCTTCGCGTAGAGGCTCCAGCCGCCGATATTGGCGCCCTGAGAGATTATGACGCCCTCGGCGCCCCTCTCCGGGACATCGATCTCGGCGGTGACGGAGTGCGACTTGTTTTTAATGTTCAGAACGCAGTTGTCCGATAGACGCCCCATGCCACGGAACAGCAGCTGGGTGTTCCCCCTGATCAGGACCGGCCGGCCGGCGGTGTCCGGGTTGAACTTCTCGGCTGTCCGGTCGTCGATCGGCAATACGTTGTAGCGCGTCGCCTCGATCAGCCACAGTCGCTGCAGCTCGTGGAGCTTCTCGGGCATTTGCTTGGCAAGGTTGTTGGCCTGGCTCCAGTCCTTGCTGGTGTCGTAGAGCTCCCAGACGTCGTCGTCGAGGGCCACGGTCTTCCGGCCCACCAGCTCCCAGGGTGTGCCGTGCTTGGTTACCGCAGTCCAGCCCTTGTGGTAGATGCCGCGGTTGCCGAGCATTTCGAAATATTGCGTTTCGTGCCGCTCCGGGGCGCTGGCGTCGTCGAACGAATAGAGCATGCTGACCCCCTCGATGGGCCGCTGCTGTATGCCGTTGACCGAGACCGGCTCGGGCAGCCCCGCCGCCTCGAGGATCGTGGGTGCGATGTCGATGACGTGGTGGAACTGCGAGCGGATTTCCCCTTTGGACTTGATACCGTTGGGCCAGTGCACGACGGTGCCGTTGCGCGTCCCGCCCCAATGAGAGGCGACCTGCTTGGTCCACTGGTAAGGGGCGTTCATCGCGTGCGCCCAGCCCACGGCGTAGTGGTTGTACGACTCCGGCCCACCGAGCTTCTCGTACCGCTCCATCAGGAATTCCGGGGTCTCGAGGGCTGCCAGGCCGTTGAAGTTGGCCATCTCGTTATAGGCGCCATTCAACGTGCCCTCGGCCGAGGCGCCATTGTCGCCGATGATGTAGTAGACGAGCGTGTCGTCGAGGATGTTGAGCTTCGTCAAGCCGTCGATCAGCCGGCCGATATGGTGGTCGGTGTATTCGAGGAACCCGGCATAGACCTCCATCTGGCGGCGCAGGATCGGCTTCAGCGCCTCCGGCATGTCGTCCCACGCGGGGATCTCCGCGTGGCGCGCTGTGAGCTGGCAGTCCTCCGGGATAACGCCCAGCGCTTTCTGCCGGGCGATCGTCTCTTCGCGCAATTTGTCCCAGCCCCCGTCGAACTTGCCCTTGTACTTGTCGGCCCACTCCTTGGGCACATGGTGCGGCGCGTGGGTGGCGCCCGGCGCGAAGTAGACGAAGAACGGCTTATCGGGTACCAGCGCCTTCTGCTGAGAGATCCAAGCCATCGCCTTGTCGGTCATGTCCGCCATGAAGTGGTAGCCCTCTTCGGGTGTCTTCTTCGGCTCGACCGGCGTGGTGCCCTCGTATAGCGTCGGATACCACTGGTTCGCCTCGCCGCCGATAAAGCCGTAGAAATACTCGAACCCGCCGCCGCCGGTCGGCCATGCGTCGAACGGTCCGACCGGGCTCGTTTCCCACACCGGCACTTCGTGGCATTTGCCGAACTGCGCGGTCGAGTAGCCATTGAGCTTCAGGGTTCTGGCGAGCGGCGAGATGGTATTGGGCAATACCGAGCTGTAGCCCGGCGCGCCGGTAGCGATCTCGGTGATGCCGCCCATACCTACGGAGTGGTGGTTGCGCCCGGTCAGCAGCGCCGCCCGCGTCGGGGAGCAGAGTGCGGTCGTGTGGAAGCGGTTGTATTTGAGCCCGGCCACCGCGAGCTTCTCTGCGTTCGGCGTCTGGCACGGTCCGCCAAAGGCACTTGCGGAGCCGAACCCGGCGTCGTCGATCAGGATGATCAGCACGTTGGGCGCCCCCTTGGGCGGGCGCAACTGTTCGATCGGCGGGAATTTGGTGTCGGGGTCCCTCGCGTCATAGGTGATCAGCCCGGTTCGCTCGCGCGTGGGGATCGGCAGATGCGAACGGTGCTTGTTGTCTTGGCTGTTCATGGTTTGATCGTCTCCTTGCTTGATGCAGCGGTCATCGCGACGTCGTCTGACGGACGACGCAACGAAAACCGACGTGGCTCGTCGAGGTGTCCACCGGCTCCGGATGGCGGGCGGCCGGGCGGTAACGGCGGCAGTAATTCGGCGCGCACAAATGCGAGCCGCCCTTCACCACCTTGCGCGGAATCTTGATTTCTGGCTGGCAAGCGTCGTAGCTGGCGTCCTCACGACCGCCACGCGGGTTGAGCGGGGTGCAGCAGGCCTTGTCCGCGTCGGCCTCGTGTCCGGCCGAGTACCAGTCCGTGGTCCATTCCCAGACGTTGCCAATCATGTCGTAGATGCCGTACCCGTTCGGCGGGAATGCGGTGACGGGCGAAGTGCGCTCGTAGCCATCGAGTTTTAGGTTCTCGCGCGGAAACGCGCCCTGCCAGGTGTTCACCATCTGCTTGCCGCCAGGCGTGAATACATCGCCCCAGGCGAACTCGGCGCCGTCGAGCCCGCCGCGAGCGGCAAATTCCCACTCCGCTTCGGTCGGCAGGTCCTTGCCCGCCCATTTCGCGTAAGCCAGCGCGTCGCGGTAAGCGACGTGAACCACGGGATGATCATTGAGCCCGCTCAGCGAGCTGCGCGGGCCGTAGGGCCGCCGCCAGTTGGCGCCAAACTTGAACCTCCACCATTGGCTCCAGTCGCGCATGTCGTCGACCGGTTGTTTCGGCGGGCTGAAAACGAGCGAGCCGGCCCTGAGCATGTTCGGCAGAGCGCCCGGATAGTCCTTCGGATCCGGCGCGACCTCGGCGAAACTGACATGGCCGGTCGCCCTGACGAACTCGCGGAATTGGCGGTTTGTCACCGGCGTGCGATCGATCCAAAAGGCGTCGACCGTCACCCGATGGACCGGCGCCTCTTCAGCGTAATGCTTGTCCGACCCCATGCGGAAGGTGCCGCCGGGAATCCACACCATCTCGGCGTGGCGCGAGCTTTCTGAGGCCTCATTTTGCGACCGAATCAGTGTGACAGCGTCAACCTTTGTCATGCCGCACCTCCAGCCTAGGACGCAGGCCAGTGTAAAACCTCAAGAGCGCGCAGGCTAGCAATCACGATCTGTACGGCGAGCGAAGCCTGCAGCACGGCCAACACCCAGCCGACTACCGGCAACACCCCAGCCAAGCCGTGCTTGAGTATTGTTTCGCTGTTCCACAATGTGAGTAAATTGAGAACCATAACTCCAATCAAGAGCGCAACAACGACAGCCTCGTGAGCCAAATCATGGCTGTACAAAAGGGCAACCGCCGCCAGAGACGCGATCCCCGGTGCAGTCACGATTGCCGGTATCGCTACCGGAAAGACCGCGATCGCTGGAGAGGGGGCAGCCGGTCTGGGCTGCCGGCCGGCTGACCCCGGCATTGCCCCCGGCGTCTGCATGATGATCCGCAGCGCCTGGTAAAACAGGATGATACCGCAGGTGATCGCGATTGCCGGCGGAGAGACATGCCAATTCGGCAGAATGAACGGTCCAAGCAAGGTTACGCCGAGAACGACGGCCGTGGCGATCGCTACGGCTCGCCACGCTACAGCTTGCCGAAAAGCGGGCTCGGTCCCCCGGGTCACCCTGGCAAACGGCAGGATCGCCTTCAGGGGACCAAGGGTCAGGAAGAACAGAATGCCTATGTCCCCATAGCTCAATTCGAAGTGCACGGTTGAGTCCTTATTCGATCCGGTCCCAGCATTATGCCCGAACGCACGGGTTGCCGACAGTTGTTTAAGGTATTGATCCGGTTGCTTTTTACGTGCTCACTTAGCTGTAGCAACATCATCTTTTATGATCCACAGATACCGTCATTGTCGATAAAACGACAGTTCCACGAATTGCGCTTCCAACATTACATGAGCCTTACGCGGGAGAAATTTGCGCTTCATTCGGATTGCCGGATCGAAAAGACGTGTGCTAATCTCATCGGGCAACGCAGTCCGGAATGCAGCTCTGGAGAATAATCACAATGGCAGTCACGACCAGCACAACTCACGCCCGCGAGCCTGCGACGAGGTCGACCGCCGCGGTGTCGAAGGATGTGACGGGAAGAGCTTCGGAGCGAGCCGCCCCGACGAAGGAGGCGGCTGACACCGGGTCCGACATGCTTCAGACCATGTCGCGCATGATCTATAGTGGATCTTACGCACTGGCATATGGCGTCGTCTATGCTGCGGTGTTTGTTGCTCAGTCGTTGCCGCAAGACAACCCGGTGATGCACGGGTTCCGCGACGGTGGGGGCGCAGCCATGGACGAACTGAGCGGGAGCTGATTTACTGACTGGGCGAGAGTCCGGCGACAGCGACTCTGCGCCCAATCGAGTTCTTTAGATGATGGGCGTAATATCCACGCCAATGCCGGCAACATAGTGCCGCCGAGAACAGGGGATCGCAGCATGCACGACGAGCCCGTCGGCAGCGACGTCTGCGCCGGTGTCGACGTTAGAATCGTCTTCCCGGACGACGGCGTCATCCGGGTTGAGAGCGCCCGGCTGTTCACCGACCCGGATGGCTTACTTTGCCGGCGCTTCATCGGGCGTGTCTTTCTGGCACCGGAGATCGAGAGCGCAGTAATCGCCTCCGCAAGGGCGGAGGGTGTCGCGCCGGCGATCGAGCTGCGGTTCGATGCAATGCAATTCAGTCAACGCTGGGTTCTCGGGACGGTTGCGGCACTGCTGGAGACCGTGCCGAACGGTGACCCGGGCATGCAGGTACCGTCCGCTCTGACGGCACGAGATCGACACGGCGCTATCCGCTATCACCGATATGGGCAAAGGGTAACCGGCTGGCGCGTGGTGAGCGAGCGCATTGGCGCGATCAAGATTGAAAACCCGGTTCTTTATCGCAAGGCTGTCCTGTGTGAGGCGATCGAGCGCGAGCTGATGAGCGTGCTCGGGGTCGATCGCTACGAGACCAGCGCGCGCGACTGCTGCGCCAAGATCGAGTACGACCCGCGCCAGCTCTGCCCGGTGCAGATCATCGAGATATTAGATAGCGCACTGGCCAACGCGGAACATCCCGACCAGCTTGATCGGCTCGATCTTGACCTCGCGATCTGCACTGCGTCACTGCCATTGGCGGCAGTCGCCCAGTTCGCGATGCCGGCGCTGCTCCCGGTGTCAGCGGCGTTGTTCGCCTATACCGCGATCCCGAGTTTCCGCGGCGCTTACGAGGTGCTCTTCAAGGAGCGCCGGCTCGGGGTCGACGTCCTCGACTCGATCGTCGTCATGGGTTGCCTAGCGACTTTGCATGTATTCCCGGGCGCGATCTTGGCCTGGTGCCTGTCGGTCGGTCGTTACCTCGTACGCCGGACCGAGGACAACTCGAAAAAGCTGCTGCTGGGGGCCTTCGGCAAACAGCCGCGCTACGTCTGGCTGCTCAAGGACGGTATCGAGATCGAGATGCCGCTCGGGCGGCTCGACAAGGGTGACATCGTTGTTGTCCACACCGGCGAGATGGTGCCCGTCGACGGCATCATTGTCGAGGGTCTGGCGATGATCGACCAGCATGCACTGACCGGCGAGTCGGCACCGGCCGAAAAAGGCGTCGGTGATCGCGTCTTCGCATCGACCGTCATGGTTGCGGGCAAGGTGCATGTCGCAGTCGAGAAATCGGGCAGCGAGACCGCGACCGCGAGGATCGCCCAGATCCTGAACGACAGCGCCGGCTACAAGCTCGCCACCCAGCACAAAGGCGAGCAGATCGCCGACAATGTGGTGATTCCGACTCTTGGTCTGGGCGGTCTCGCGTTGGCCACGTTGGGGCCGACGGGTGCGGTGGCTGTCGTCAACAGCGACCTCGGAACCGGCATCCGCATGGCGGCGCCGCTGGCGATGCTGTCGACATTGGCGCTCTGCGCGCAGAAGGGTGTTCTCGTCAAAGACGGGCGCGCACTCGACCTGCTTTGCGAGGTCGATACTGTGCTCTTCGACAAAACCGGCACATTGACGCGTGAACGGCCGGAGGTCGGGCGAGTGATCGCCACCAACGGCCTCAATCCGCTGCAGATCCTCCGCTTCGCTGCGGCGGCGGAGCGGCGGTTTCACCACCCGATAGCACTCGCCATCCTGCAGAAGGCGGAGGAAGAGGGCCTGCGCCTGCCGCTGACCGACGCGACCCAATACAAGGTCGGCTATGGCATCACGGTCGGCATCGATGGGCATCAAGTGCGCGTTGGCAGCCGGCGCTTCATGGAATTGGAGGGTGTCCCGCTGACCCGAGAGGTCGAAGGCGCCCTCGACGACGTGCATCGCGAAGGCCACACGATGGTGATGGTCGCCGTCGACAACGAGCTCGGTGGCGCGCTCGAGTTGCGGGCGTCGATACGACCCGAGGTCCGCGGCATCGTCCAAGGCTTGCGCGAGCGCGGCATCAGTCACATCGCGATCATCTCGGGTGACCACGAAGCGCCGACCCGCATGCTCGCCGAGGAGCTCGGGATGGACCGCTACTTCGCCCAGGTGCTGCCCGCGGATAAGGCCGATTACGTCGAAAAGCTGCAGCAGGAAGGCCGCAAAGTCTGCTTTGTCGGCGACGGCATCAACGACGCGATTGCCTTGAAGAAGGCCAATGTCTCGATTTCTTTGCGCGGCGCAACATCGATCGCTACCGATACTGCGCACGTCGTGTTCATGGAGCAAAGCCTCGGCAAATTGTGCGAGCTACGGGACATTGCCCGAGACCTCGACCGCAATGTCCGCAACAGCTGGCTGATGATCCTCGGCCCCAACCTCGCCTGCATTGGCGGTGTGTTTACATTGGGGTTTGGCATTGGGGCATCCGTGGTGACCAACAACATCGCGGCATTGGCGGCACTCGCCAATGGCCTGTTACCGATGCGCCGGGTTGCAGAGCTCGAAGCAGAGAGACGGCACCTGCTCGAGATGGAATTGAGGCAGAGCGGCTTTTTGCGCGAAGGCGACTCAAAAGTGCGACCGGCGGACCTTGGTGCCGATCTTGTGCGGGCGGATGCGCTGGCAGCACCCGGCGACGGCAATGCTCGGCACCCGCATCGGACAGCGCTCGCCGCCGATTGACAGCGTCGTGAACTTCACATTTACTAAGTTCTTAGGAGGCTTGAGATGATAACGCTTATCGTCATCATCGTAGTGGCTTGGTCGCTCATCCGGATTGTACAGTTCGTAACCCGCCTATGGAGAGGTGCTGATGCCGCGGACTCCCCGCGGATCGGGGTCGTCGCGGCGGCCTAGGGCTGAGGCGCGGACGCCGCGCGAAACTGCTCGCTCACGCTCTACCGAGGCGCCGCGGAGTACTCTCAACGCCCGGCGCGGGCAGGTCGCGACGCAGTCACCTGCTTTGGTAGAACGAGCCGGGCGAGAAGAAGCCTCGGTTATCGAGCCGCCCGCCGACATCGAGCAATCGGCAAGACAGGCAACCGCCGGTCCCCGGTTTCAGATCTTCATCATCGATGCCGGCTGGGATTCGCCGGCGCATAGGGTTCTGCGCCAAAATTTCGGGCTGCTCCGCGATTTACAGAAGGCCGAACGGATCTACGTCTTGAGCAGGGAGAAGTCGATCGAGTTCATCCGTAGTCACCGCTCGGAACTGCTAGGTAAAGATCCGATCATAGCCGTTCATGACCTGGATGCGCTCGGCTCGACTGGGACCGCCGGTTTCCACGGCTTCCGGCTTCACCTGGGCCTACTGCGCACCGAGGAGCAGGCGCTCTTGGCATTGCAGGCGTTTTCTCGGTTTCTGAACGCAAACCGCCAAGCTGCAGATCTCGAGGCGGTGATTCGCGCGCAGCTTCGCCGAGAGGGATTCCTCGGTGCGATCGAGATTATCCTGCACCACGAACCGCGCGAGATTAGCGGCTGACCGAGAGCGGGAGAGGAAGTATGCCGGAGAGGTGGTCGGATTACCTCACAATGTTTATGGGCGCGCTCGCTGTGGGCTATATGGTCTACGAGATCGAACGGCGGCGGCGCAAGCTGCATGACCTCTGGGATGTGCTCGGCGGCGAGGACGCTGAGCTCACCGCCGGGCTTGTCGAGATGGTCCAAACTGGCGAGCTTCGGCCCTACGCCGGAGCGACGCTCGCTTGACCTCTGGGGCGGCGGGCCCGTACGTCAGAGTCCGCCAGGGCGCCATCGAGATCACCGACGACCGGGTCTTCGGGCCGGGGGGTGAAGCGTTGGCGCGCCGCTTCGCGCGCCACGCCCTACAGTTCGATGAGGTCCACTCAATTGCGTTGGATCCCGCGCGAGAGACAGCTACCGTAAACTATCGATCAGCGGACGGCGACACTGGGATCTTCCTAACCCGGCTCGCCGATGCTGTTGCTGGATCCGGTGCGCGCGAGGAAGAGACCGAGTTGCCACGTTGGACAGATGGTACGCCAGTCGTCCTCTATCGGCATTCGAGTGTCATCTCGATTCTTGAAGAACTGCACATTGCAAGCGGATACCTGACGGCCCTTCATCCGGCACTGGAACGCAATCTGGAGACCGCCCGTCGGGTCGAAAATGCGTTGCGGATTGTACCTGGCGTGATTCAGGCTACCGCGACCGAACAACTGAGCGTGCGCTTCGACCCGCGCGCAGTCGAAGCAACTCAGCTTATTCGGATCGCCGAGTTGGAGATCCTCGGGCGAGAGACCATTCACCCCCCGTCCTCGCCGGAACCGGTGAATTTCGGGCTCGAGAATGTCATGGTCGGCGTTGCCGCGGTCGGCGAGTTTGTCTTGCCAGTAGTCGCGCCGGTCGCCTCGGGCCTGCTTGTCCTCGCCAGTCTTGGGACCTTTGGCACTGCCGCTTCTCAACTCCGCGAGCGTCGGATTGGCCTCCCACTGCTTTACAGCTGCGCCGTCAGCGCGAGGCTCTCCAGCGGCCAGTTTCTAGCGGCCTCTTTGATATCCTGGTTTTTCCGTTACTGGGAATACCGCTATCGAAGGGATGTCGAGGTCGAGACCAAGGATTTGATCGACGAGACCGCGACCCTGCCCGAACAGGCGCGCGTCCTGACTGCCGATGGTGTGGCGCGCTTCGTCCCCAGGACGGAAGTCTCAGCCGGGCACCAGGTTCGAGCCCTCGCCGGCGAGCACCTTCCCGTCGATGGTCGGGTGCTCACTGGCGCTGCGCTGGTGGATGAAAGTTTCCTCGGCGAACCACCGGGTCCGGTGCGTCGGGTCGCAGGCGATTCGGTACTCGCCGGCAGCAAGCTGCTCGCCGGCGCCCTCGACATTGAGACGCTGGGGACCGGCGACAACACGAGAGCGGCGTGGATTGCGCAAAGGCTGATCGAGTCCACAGTGCCGCGACCGCGCTCGGAGGCACTGAATCGGGACGCCGAAGATTTCGCCGGTCAGGCCGTGGCCCCGACGTTGTTGACCGCGGGTGCCAGCCTTTTCGTTGGTGATGTGACGACGGCCGGCACCATCCTCAGCCCTGACTATGCGACAGGGGTCGGTCTTGCCATGCCGCTGGAGAGGGTGCGCGACGTCAAGTCTGCAATCCGCTATGGCGCCGTTGTTTGCACTGCCGGTGCCTTTGAACGGCTCGCCGAGACATCATGGATTGTCCTCGATGAGCACGAGGCGTTGCATCAGGCGGGCTGCGAGGTTGCAGAGGTGCGCACCAGGCGGCTCGACGTGGCCCGGCTGCTGCCGGCGTTGGCTGCCGCCGGAATCTGGCTCGGCGACGAGCGCGGCCCGGCACTAGTCCGCGCCTGTCACAACCGCGGCCTCGTCGTCCGACGGTCTGCGCTCCGCGAGATCGATGGCGAGGGTGTCGCCATCGGCATCGGCGATCATCTCGTACGGCTGCGCGGGCGCCCGGCCGCGGCGGAAGCGACGCCGCCGCCGCTGACCGTCGAACTGGACGGGTTGGCAATCGGCAGGGTGCGTTTTGTCCGTAACGGCCACCTCGAGGCCGCCGGTTCAGTGCGTTCGCTGCAGCGAAGCGGTTTGCGCGTGTTTCTAGCCTCGCAGCGAGCGGGCGCAGGCCTTGCAAACGCGCTCGGCGTGGACCGGTACGGCGAGCGCATGAGCGACGACGACAAGGTTCGGGTTTTACGCGAGCTGCGGCGACAGGGATTCGCCGCGGCCTATGTCGGCGACAGGTTGGCGCAAGCGTCCGTGCTAAGCGAGGCGCATCTGTCGATCGGCCTCGGCGAAGGCGACGGAGCGGAAGTCGGAACGCGGCGGGAACCCAGGGATATTGTGCTGATGACGCTGTCGATCGCACCCCTGCCGGCGCTTTGCGCATTGGCCCGCGACGGCGCCAGACGAAGGGAGCGCGCGCGGTACGCGGTGATGCTACCTAATCTGCTCTGCGTGGCCGGCGCGTTCGCGTTCGGGTTCACCCCAATGGCCGCGGTGTTACTTTCCAATTTCGGTACGAGCCTAGCTTACAATGGCGCGAAACGAGCACTTCGCAAAGCGGCAGTGATGCGGTCAGACGACGCTTGGTACGCGCATGGGGAGCGGGCGCATACCGGGCGCGCGGAGATCAGGACCGGCGGATGAAGAGCGGTGCTTCGAGTAATGTCGCCCGGGTTTCCGAGCCGAGGCAAGACGAGTCGGCCTTCCACGAGCTCACGCCAGTCCGCACCGAGCAGTTGCCGAAAGAGGCAGGCTGGCTGCTGATAACCGCCGGCGTTGTCGGCCTGGTCGTGCCAGGTGTCCTCGGAACGCCGTTTCTGCTCGCCGGCGCCGTCGTCCTAACGCCCGGTGGATCAAAGCTGCTGTCGCGCTGGGCTGGCCACTCTGCGATGCGGCAGATCGGCCGGTTTCTTGACGATCTGGAGCGGCGTTACCCGCGGCGTTGACGCCGGGCGGCGCTCGAACATCGGAGCCATTGTGATGCCCAGTACTCGCACCTTCTCAGGCGTGACCGCTGATATCCTGAGCCGTATGAAGGAATTCGGACGTGCGGAGTACGGTATCGTCTACGATCCCCCGGAGGGCCCGATCAGCACCGCCACCAGCCAGACACCGCTTGGCGAATGCGTGATCGAATTCGCCCACGATCCTGCAAAGGCCGAATTGACACTGACCCTGGTCAAGAAGCCTTGGCTGCTGCCGGAGGGTTTGCTCTGGAACGGGTTCTCGGAGACGCTAGAGCGGTGCCGCAAGTAGGCATAAAAGACCGCATTCTCGGCATAAACAATCGTCCGCGCGTTGCTTGAGCCCTCCCAGCTGTCTGACGCCACCCCCCATTATCGACCGCGCGACTGAGCGAGTTGCAGCTACGAGCAGTTTTGGCTCAGTTCCGAATCTTCTGCCAGGCTTGTTCCGCGCTAGGCGGAAGCTTGTCCATGTGATTGAGGAACAGCGCGAGGGCCCAAATCTGCTCGTCGGTCAGGGTGCTCGCCCACGAGGGCATGCCCGTCCAGCGGATGCCATGCTTTATTTTCCAAAAGGAAAAGCCTTCTGGATCGTCCTCGACCCCGTCTGTCGCCAGTTGCGGCGGCTGTGGATAGAGGCATTTTGCCACCGGCGAGGCCGACACGTTCCCTTGCGCGGTGCCATGGCAGATTGCGCAGTGCCGCCCATAAAGCTCGACGCCGGCGACCAGATTATCGTCCGTCAGCGTGACGGGATTAGGGACCTTGGGCGCCTCGCGATCAAGGGTTGCATCCAATGACGTGTTCGCCGTCCAAGTTTCCAGCCACCAGGGTTCGGCATCGGCGTTGGCCGGGACAAGACCGCTGCGTAGAGCGATGTATCCACCCACTGCGGCGACAATGATTGTCGTAACGACGCCGAGCAGAAACCCTCTCAACATCACGCCCTCCGTAGAGCGAGGTCGATCAGCGGCAAGAGCGCGGGGGCAGTCGGCAACTTCTGCTCGACGATTTCGGCACGTGTTAGCCAGGCGACTTCTTCGGCGTCGTCCCCGGCGACGCCTTCGCCTTCCTTCCAGGTGCCGAGCACCGCGACGAGCGTCCAGTGGTAGCGCACCCGACCGGCCCCATCTCGGTCGATGCCATCGACGACGGTCAACGGACCGGCCGCCTCCGCTGTGACGCCGGTCTCTTCGAAGAGCTCACGCATCGCTCCTTGGGCGACGGTCTCGCCCAATTCGAGAACGCCGCCCGGAAAGCCCCAGCGTCCGGCAAGCGGCGGGTTGGCGCGGCGCACGAGGAGGGCTCGCTCGCCGCGCATCACGACGGCCAAAACCCCTACGATCGGCCGCTCGGGGTAGCAGCGGCCCTCTTTTCCGAGAGGGCGCCCACCTCGGTCGGAACTCACTCCGCGGCGATCGCCTTTTCCGTGTAGATCTCGGCACCATGCTCGAGGAAGGCCTTCGACTTCTCCTCCATGCCGGCCCGCGCGTAGTCGCGGATCTCCTGGGTGATCTGCATCGAGCAGAATTTGGGGCCGCACATCGAGCAGAAATGCGCGAGCTTGGCGCCCTCGGCGGGCAGGGTCTGGTCGTGGAACTTCTCGGCTGTCTCCGGGTCGAGCGACAGGTTGAATTGGTCGCGCCAGCGGAACTCGAACCGCGCCCGCGACAGCGCGTCGTCGCGCTCGCGGGCGGCCGGGTGGCCCTTGGCGAGGTCGGCAGCGTGGGCAGCGATCTTGTAGGTGATGACGCCGGTTTTAACATCGTCGCGGTCGGGCAGCCCGAGATGCTCCTTGGGCGTCACGTAGCAGAGGAGTGCGGTGCCGAACCAGCCGATCATCGCCGCCCCGATGCCGCTGGTGATGTGGTCGTAGCCCGGTGCTATGTCGGTGGTCAGCGGGCCCAGGGTGTAGAACGGCGCCTCGCCGCATTCCTCGAGCTGCTTTTCCATGTTGATCTTGATCTTGTGCATCGGCACGTGGCCAGGGCCTTCGATCATGACCTGGACGCCGTCCTCCCAGGCGAGCTTGGTCAGCTCGCCCAGGGTCTCGAGTTCCGCGAATTGGGCACGGTCGTTGGCGTCGGCGACCGAGCCGGGCCGCAGCCCATCACCCAACGAATAGCTGACGTCATAGGCCCGCATGATCTCATTGATCTCGCGGAAATGCGTATAGAGAAAGCTCTCCTGATGGTGCGCCAGGCACCACTTCGCCATGATCGAGCCGCCGCGCGAGACGATGCCGGTGACCCGGTCGGCGGTCAGCGGGATGTAGGGGAGCCGCACGCCAGCGTGGATCGTGAAGTAATCGACCCCCTGCTCGGCCTGCTCTATCAGCGTATCGCGGAACAATTCCCAGGTCAGCTCCTCGGCCTTGCCGCCGACCTTTTCGAGCGCCTGGTATATCGGCACGGTGCCGATCGGTACCGGCGAGTTGCGGATGATCCACTCGCGGATCGTGTGGATATTGCGGCCGGTTGACAGATCCATCACGGTGTCGGCGCCCCAGCGCGTCGCCCACACCATCTTCTCGACCTCCTCGGCGACCGAGGAAGTGACAATCGAATTGCCGATATTGGCGTTCACTTTCACCAGAAAATTTCGGCCGATGATCATCGGCTCGGTTTCTGGGTGGTTGATGTTGTTGGGGATGATCGCGCGGCCGCGGGCGATCTCGTCGCGGACAAATTCCGGCGTCACATAGTCGGGGATCTCGGCACCGAACGACTCGCCGTCAGCGGCACCGTCTCGCCGCAATTTCTCGCGGTCAAGGTTCTCGCGGATCGCGACATATTCCATCTCCGGCGTGATGACGCCGCGTCGCGCGTAGGCGAGTTGGGTCACCGCGGCGCCAGCCTTGGCACGCAGCACCTGTCGCCGACCACGGTCGAACAATGAGACGGCACTCGGCTCGTTGCGCCGCAAGCCGTTGTCTTCCGGTCTGACCTCGCGCCCCGCGTAGAATTCGACATCGCCGCGCGCCAAGATCCACGGCTTGCGCAATTCGGGCAGACCCCGGTTGATGTCGGTCTCAGCTGACGGGTCGGAATATGGGCCCGAGGTGTCGTAGACCCGGACTGCCGGCTCGCCGGCCGAGGCTTCGAGGTCGATCTCGCGCATCGCGACCGAGATCTCGGAATGCTGCCGGCCCGGCACGTGGATCTTGCGCGAGGCCGGGAACGGCCCGGTGGTGACCTGCAGCGCCTCGATCTTGGACGCGAACTTTCCAGCTGCGAGTGGAGCGGAATCGGGCATCATCGATCTCCGTTGCGCCATTGCACGAAGACCCGGGATATCCGCGGAGAGGAGGTCGGCTTTTGCCGCGGTGTTCCTGTCCCTACGCCGGCACGACCCGGATCAGGTTCGAAGGGTTGCCGCGCCCCGAACATTGTCGAGCCGGCGACGTCTCAGCCCCCTGCCGGGGCACCCCTTGGACGGTGCGATTATCCGCAGAGTGATCACGCGCCGTCAAGGCTGCGGTTTCGGTCGTTGCGCCGATGGCGGTCAGGACTATCCTGGGTGACCACATGGCGAGGCGGGGGCGTCGATGATCGTCGGGCGCGTGATCGGCTGGATCGCTTTGCTTGCGGGCGCCGCGGTGCTGGTACGCGATGTGCTGGTCTTGATCGACACTAAGCATTGGGTGCCGATCGCACTCGGCCAGCTCTGGTACGACCTCAACCGCTCGAGCCTGAATCTCCTCCAGGCAGTGACCCAGCGCTACATCCACCCCTTTTTGTGGGACCCGATCATCGTCAGTGTTCTGCTGTCCTGGGCCTTTGCAGTGCTGATATTTCTCGGGGTGCTGCTCCTGATAGTTTTTCGAAAACGCGGCTCGCGACGCCCCTGACCAGTCGCCGCTTACCCGTCACCCATCTTGAGGGCGGCGATAAAGGCCGATTGCGGGATCTCGACCTTGCCAAACTGACGCATCCGCTTTTTGCCCTCCTTCTGCTTTTCGAGGAGCTTACGCTTGCGGGTTACGTCGCCGCCGTAACATTTCGCGAGCACATCCTTGCGCAGTGCTTTGACCGTCTCGCGCGCGATAATGCGCCCGCCGATCGCCGCCTGGATCGCGACCTGGAACAGCTGGCGTGGGATCAGATCTCTCAACCGCTCGCACAAGGCACGGCCGCGCCGCTCGGCCTCGTTGCGGTGGACAATGACGGAGAGCGCATCGACCGGCTCGCCGTTGACCAGGATGTTCATCAAGACCAGGTCGCCCTCGCGGTACTCGTCGATCTGGTAGTCGAAGCTGGCATAACCACGGCTGACCGATTTCAGCCGATCGTAAAAATCGAAGACGACCTCGTTCAATGGCAGGCGATAAATCAGCATTGCACGATTGCCCGCATACGTCAGATCGACCTGCTCACCGCGACGCTGTTCACACAACGCCAGGATCGGCCCGAGATAGGCGTCGGGCACGAGGATCGTAGCCTTGATCCACGGCTCCTCGACATGATCGACACGCACCGGATCAGGCATATCCGCCGGATTATGCAGCGTGCGCACCGCGCCGTTGGTCAGATGTACCCGATAGACGACCGATGGGGCGGTCGCCAGAAGGTCGAGGTCGAACTCGCGCGTCAGCCGCTCTTGAACGATCTCGAGATGCAAGAGGCCAAGAAACCCGCAACGGAAGCCAAAGCCGAGCGCCACCGAAGTCTCCGGCTCGTACTCGAAGCTCGCGTCGTTGAGCCGCAGCTTGGCGAGGCTGTCGCGCAGCCGCTCGAAATCGGCCGCATCGCTCGGAAACAAACTGCAAAAAACGACGGGTTGCGCCGGTTTGAAGCCGGGCAGCGGTGCCGCCGCCGGTCGGCGGTCCTCGGTGATCGTGTCGCCAACCCGGCAATCGGCAACGGTCTTGATGCCGGCGGTCATGAACCCGATCTCGCCCGGCCCTAGTGCCTCGACCGCGACTCCCTTCGGCGTAAAGACGCCGACCCGCTCAATCGTGTGCACCGCACCGGTCGCCATCAGCCGGACCTTCTGCCCCGAAACCAGCGCCCCGTCCTTGACCCGCACCAGGATTACGACACCGAGATAGGGGTCGTACCAGCTGTCGACCAACAGCGCCTTCAGCGGCGCGTCGTCGTCACCCGTCGGAGCCGGCAGCCTGGTCACCAGCGCTTCCAGGACTTGGTAGATATTGAGGCCGGTTTTGGCCGAGATTAAGAGCGCCTCGGAGGCATCAAGCCCGATCACGTCCTCGATCTGCTCCTTGACCCGATCCGGGTCGGCCGCCGGCAGATCGATCTTGTTCAAGACGGGAATGATCTCGTGTCCGGCCTCGATCGCCTGATAGACATTGGCGAGGGTCTGCGCCTCGACCCCCTGGCTCGCATCGACAACCAGCAGCGAGCCCTCGCAGGCGGCGAGAGAGCGGCTGACCTCGTAGGCGAAGTCGACATGGCCGGGCGTGTCCATCAGATTGAGGACATAGGTCTCGCCGTTCTCGGCACGGTAGACGAGCCTTACAGTCTGCGCCTTAATCGTAATACCGCGCTCGCGCTCGATCTCCATATTGTCGAGCACCTGATCGCGCATCTCGCGCGCCTCCAGCCCGCCGCAAGCCTCGATCAGCCGGTCGGCCAGGGTCGACTTGCCGTGGTCGATATGCGCAATGATCGCGAAATTGCGGATGAGCCGGAGTGGGGTCATGGAAAGCTGCAAGATAAGGCCGACCGCTCACGGGATCAACGCGACGGGAAATCCCCACTACGAAAGGCGGACGACGAATTCGGCCGCCGCCAAAGAATCGAACCGGAACTACTTGGGTGATACGACCATGGTCATTTGCCGGCCTTCCATCCGCGGCATCTGCTCGACTTTGGCGATCTCGTCAAGATCGTCTTTGACGCGCACCAGGACGTCCATCCCCAGCTCCTGATGTGCCAGCTCACGCCCGCGGAACCGCATCGTCACCTTTACCTTGTCGCCCTCCTCTAGGAATTTGACCATGCTGCGCATTTTCACGTCGTAATCGTGATCGTCAATGCTGGGGCGCAGTTTGATCTCCTTAACTTCGATAATTTTTTGTTTTTTACGCGCCTCATTCTTTTTCTTCTGTTCTTCGTATTTATACTTCCCAAAGTCTAGGATTTTGCAGACTGGCGGGTCGGCGCTCGGCGCTATCTCGACGAGGTCGAGACCGACGTCGGAGGCCATGGCAAGCGCTTCGTTGCGCCCGACGATTCCGACCATGTTGCCACGCTCGTCGACAAGGCGGACGCGCAGCACGGCGATTTCGTCGTTGATCCGGGGTCCCTCCCGGGTGGGGGTGAAGTTCAACGGTGGTCTAGCTATGTACAATCTCCTCTTCTCGGTTGACGGGTCCGTCCTTAGGACGTGGGACCACTCAAGACGATGGTATCGCCGCTTCCTGCTTCAATCTAGCGACGGCGTCGTCGAGCGCAAGTATTTCCTGCTGCTTTCCTCCGAGCCGCCGCAGTGCAACCGAACGGTTGGCCGCCTCGCGCCGCCCAACGACCAGCATGACCGGGACTTTGGCAAGGCTGTGCTCGCGGACCTTGTAGTTGATCTTATCGTTGGCCGCATCGAGCTCGACCCGGAGGCCGGCTTCAGCGCACTCCTGGGTGAGCTCGCCAGCATAATCCGCCGCCTCGGATGTGATCGTCACGACTACCGCCTGCACCGGCGCCAGCCACAGCGGGAAATGGCCAGCGTATTGCTCGATCAAAATCGCGATGAACCGCTCCATCGAGCCGAGGATCGCGCGGTGCAGCATCACCGGCGTATGGCGCCCGCCATCTTCGCCGACATAAGTAGCTCCGAGCCGCTCCGGCATGTTAAAATCGAGCTGCAAAGTGCCGCATTGCCATTGCCGGCCAAGCGCGTCGCGCAAGTGGAATTCAAGCTTCGGCCCGTAGAACGACCCCTCGCCGGGGTTGTATGTATAGGGGAGCCCTGCCAACTCTACCGCTGCCCTCAAATCGCGCTCGGCGCGGTCCCAGACCGCATCGCTGCCGACGCGCTGCGGCGGGCGGTCGGCGAATTTGATCTCGACGTCGTCGAAGCCGAAGGCGCGGTACACCGATAGCAACAACTGGCAGATCGCGATTGACTCGCCGGTGACCTGATCCTCGGTGCAGAAGATGTGCGCGTCATCCTGGGTAAAACCGCGCACTCGCATAATGCCGTGCAGGGCCCCGGACGGCTCGTTGCGGTGACAGCTGCCGAATTCCGCCAGACGCAGCGGCAATTCGCGATAGCTCCGCAGCCGATTGCGGAAGATCAGCACATGCCCAGGGCAGTTCATCGGCTTGACCGCGAGCACGCGCCCGTCGCGGGTCTCGGCGATGAACATGTTCTCGCGGAAATTCTCCCAATGGCCAGAAGCTTCCCATAAGCTTCGGTCGAGCAATTGCGGGGCTTTGACTTCCTGGTAACCAGCGGCTTCGAGCCGCTTTCGAAGATAATTCTCGATGATGCGAAAGAGCGTCCATCCTTTGGGATGCCAAAAGACGCTGCCGACTGCCTCCTCGCCGATGTGGAAAAGATCGAGCTCTCGCCCCAGCCGGCGATGGTCGCGGCGTTCCGCCTCTTCGAGCTGGAAGAGATATCGGTCGAGCTCCTTCTGGCTCGGCCAGGCAGTGCCGTAGATACGTTGCAGCTGGGCGTTGCGCGAGTCGCCGCACCAGTAGGCGCCAGCCACGTTCATCAGCTTGAAGGCCTGTCCCAGATACCCGGTCGAAGGCAGGTGCGGCCCGGTGCAGAGATCGACAAAATTGCCCTGCCGGTACAGGCTAATCTCCTCGCCCACCGGAATTTCGCCAATATATTCGGCCTTATAGCTCTCGCCGATGTCGCGAAAAAAGGTGATCGCTGCGTCGCGGTCCCAGACCTCTCGTGTAACCGTTTCGTCGCGGCGCACGATCTCACGCATCCGCACCTCGATCTTCGCGAGATCATCGGGTGTGAAAGGCTCTTTACGGGCGAAATCGTAATAGAAGCCGGTTTCCGTCGCTGGTCCAAACGTGACCTGAGTGTCCGGATAGAGCTCCTTGACGGCCTCGGCCATGACGTGCGCCGCATCGTGGCGCAGGATCTCCAGCCCCTCCGGCGTGTCGCGTGTGATGACCTCGACCGCGGCGTCGCGGCCGATAACCGCGCCGAGGTCGCGCGGCCGTCCGTCGATTTTAACCGCGATCGCTGCCTTGGCTAGCCCAGCCCCGATGGCGGCTGCGATTTCACCGCCGGTCACTGGATGCGAGAATTCGCGGCGGTTGCCATCAGGCAGCGTCACCGCGACTGGATTTGGCGCGTTGGTTTGCGTTGGCGAGACCGGGGTGTGCAAGCCGTCTTCGGGTTGTTCGATCATTGCGCCCTGTGCTCCGTCGTCATCAGCCCTTTAGACGGGGCGAACTGGCCGCAAAAAACCCCGTCCGTTGGCCGGCGGGGTGATTCGGGTTAAGCGTTTGCCGCTGAATCAGCGCGCACGACCTCCCGGCGCCCCGCCATTGCGGGTGCTGGTAGTTATCGCGACAAGGATCCGGCCGCTTCCGCTCATGTCCCGAATATCGCGAGCCGCCCGCGCCGCGTCAAGACAGGCGTGAGGGCCTTACGCCACGAACGCGATCAGCGGCACCTCCTGCAATGCGCCCGCCTCTGGGAACAAAAGTTCTTCATAGACTTGGATCGTGCGGGCACACATCACCTGGGAGGTGTATCGGCTGGCGACGTGCGTGATCGTATGTCGGGCGAACTGCAACCGCTCGCCCTCGCCGAGCGAAAGGGCCGCATGGATCGCCTCGGCAAGAGCCGCTGGATCGCGCGGGGGCACGAGCCAGCCAGTGGTCCCCGGCTCGATCGTCTCGCAGGAACCGCCGTGAGCGGTGGCGACGACCGGCCGCCCCATCGCCTGCGCCTCGATTATGATCCGGCCAAATCCTTCAGGATCGCTCGAAGCAGAAACGACGACATCGGCCAACATGTACGCCGCCGGCATGTCACGGCACTCCTCGACGATACGAAAGAGGCCGGTAAGCCCACTCCGCTCAATAGAGCCCTCGAGCTCGCGACGAAACCCGCGGCGTTGTTCGGCGCCGACGAGGACGCAACAGATATCGCGCCGGCGGAGCCTGGCGATTGCGGCGATGAAATCGAGCCCGCCCTTCCAGCGTGTCAGCCGGGCCGGAAGCATTACGATCGGCGCGCCGTCAGGCAACCGCCACTGGCGGGCAAGCCGGACCACCCTCTCCGCCCCGACCCGGCTCGGATCGAAAATGCCGAGGTCGACGCCGCGCGGAATCAAGCGCAACCGGTCCGGACCGATTCCATAGACCTGCGCGGCGTGATCGGCGACGAACTGCGAAATGGCGATCACCCGATCGCCGCGCGCCATCACCGAATTGTACCAGCGCTTGAACGCGCTACCGGTGCCGTAGGCATTGTGAAAGGTTGTTACAAAGCGCCGCCTCGTGGCGCTCGCGGCTGACCAGGCGCTCCACGCGGGAGCTCGGCTTCGCGCATGCACGATGTCGATACCTAGATGCCGAATCAATCGCGCCAGTGCCGTGGCATTGCGGCGCATCCGCAGCGGATTTTTCGAAGCGAGCGGAAGCGTCAGATGGGTGGCGCCCGACCGGGCGATGTCGCGCTCCAATGGGCCGCCACCGGAAGCGACGTATGAGGTCCATCCTGCGGCAACCAGCGCTGCCGCAAGCTCTACTGTGCCACGCTCGGCTCCGCCCGAAACCAGGCGCGGGACAATCTGCAGTACAGCGGGGGGACGGCCTTTTGGCGGAGCGGGCCTGATGCTATCGTCGACGCCCATTCCGTTGCCGCAAAGTCTCCGATGAGCTCGTCGGACATATTACCACGTCGCGATGGAGCAACAATCGCCTACCACCGGGTCGCCGGTCGCGCTCCGGGCGTGGTTTTCCTCGGCGGCTTCCGTTCCGACATGACCGGGACCAAAGCCTCGTTTCTCGAGGAATACTGCCGCCGCCGCGGGCAAGCCTTTGTATGCTTTGACTATTTCGGGCACGGCGCATCGAGCGGCGATCTTGCCGTGGGAACGATCGGCCGCTGGGCGGAGGACGCGGTCGCGGTTCTCGATGCGCTGACCGAGGGTCGACAGATCCTGATCGGATCGAGCATGGGCGGGTGGATCATGCTGCTTGCGGCACTCGCGCGCCCCGAGCGAATCCATGCACTCGTCGGGATGGCAGCCGCACCCGACTTCACCGAAAATCTCTGGTTACGCCTCGATGCCGCGCAGCGGCAGGCATGCTGCGAAACCGGCGCGGTCACTTTGCCCTCTAAATACGACCCGCTTGGCTATACCCATACGCTACTTCTGTTCGAAGACGGTCGCCGCCATCTCGTAACGCGCGCCGAGATTCCGTTGCTATGCCCCGTGCGGCTGCTGCACGGCATGCTCGACGACGCTGTTCCTTGGCAGACGAGCTTTCGCCTCGCCGAGCGCCTCCAGAGCCGGGACGTCACAGTCACCCTTGTCAAGGACGGAGATCATCGGTTGTCGAGTGACGCGAACCTTGCCCGGCTGGCTACGACACTCGACGAGCTCCTCGGCCGGTGAGCGCAGAGCACCGAGATCAGCTGGGCCCGGGCGCGTTGAACGCGGCGAGGAAATGCGCGAGAAATGTCTCCATGCCCGGATGCGGCGGTGCCTGGGTCGGATCGAGGCCGGAGACGTAACCCTCGGCAAGGAATGGTGCGATGAGTTCGGGATCCCGGGACAGGACGTGGATCGGAACGGTCCATGGCGGTTTGGGCTCGCCGCCTACGATCGCCGGAGGCTGGTGATCGCCGAGTAGGATGACGAGCCCGTTGCTGCTGATGCGGCCGGTCAGCCAACCCGCGAGCACGGCGAAATCGTAGCGTAAGCTGTTCAAGTAATCCGGTGCGAGCCGAGTCCAGTCGGGTTGACGCCAGATCTCCTTCATCGTCGTCGCCGGAACGCTGACAAAGCTACCCGCATCGTCCCAATCGGTGAGGTACGGGGGCACTGGAGCAAACGGAATGTGGCTCGAAACCAGAACCAGCTGGGTGAACACCGGCTGTGAGGGGCCGAGCGCCGAGCGGATCGCCGCCGCGCGATCGAGCGTGAACTGATCAGGGATCGCAAACCAGCCGAATGAAGGACCCCTGTAGTCGAGTTCGTCGGCGAAGACCTCCTGGTCGAAGCCCCAGGCTGCTGTCGCCCTTGCCGATGGTGCTTTGATGCCGGGGGCGATGTCGAGGGTGCGCCATCCCGCTTCCTTGAAGTAGGCGGGCAAGAGCTTGCGACCGGAATCGAGGAGCATTGTGTGGAGCACCGGATCGTCGAGCCGAACCCCGCTCGCGAGGGTCGCATGGGCGAGCCAGGAACCGCCGCCAAAGGTCGGCGAGACCAGCCGATTCGAGGCGATCGTGTATCCGGCGCTCCGCAGCGAGGTTTCGAATTGGCTCAACGCGTCGCCGAGGCCAGCGCGAAACTCGGGCGTGTCGAAGACCGTGGTGCCGTAGGATTCGAGGTAGACGAGATAAACGTCACGCCGTTTGAGCCCGGCAAGGTTGCTGTGCGGCGGCGCCGGGACGGCGAGAGCTTTGGCATAAGGCCCGCCACCGCTTGTTGCAGCCAAACGTCCCTGCACGAGTGCCGCTGACTGGCGAACAATGTCGAGCGCCAACCCCGTCGCGAGCGGCCGCTCTTCGGCCGGCATGAAGACCGTCACGTCCAACACCACGCCCAGCACAACCGCGGACCCGAGCGCGATACGCCGGTCGGCCAACACCGGCAGCGCCTGGCGCCAAATCCACGCAGTCCCATTGATTAACAGAACTATTGCGCCGGCGAGACCGGCTATTACGCCCGCCGTGCGCCAGAACCCGGCTGCCTCGCCAGCGAGCCCGAAAAGCGAGGGAAGATGCGGGAGATCCCAGTATAGGTTCAGGTCGCGGCCGAGCAAGGTCGGGGTCGCGGCATCGACGAGGTTGAGGAGAGCCAGCGCAGTGACAAGCCCCCCGAGGATGCGAGCTGTGGGCGGCGCCATGACCATTTGAGGGCGCACCGCGCCCGCGACCGCGACAAGAAAGAGCAGGAACGCGAGCGCTGCCGTCGGGCGCCATTCGATGCTCAGACCGTGTTTAACCGGATCTCGCGCCGGCAGAAACAACAAGACCAGCAGCAACACGCCGAGAACCGCCGCTAGAAGGCGATCCGTCGGGCGGTGAAATCGCCGGAGGCCTTGTCTCACTGGTGTCATTCTAAAGCTCGGGTTATGTCTTCGTGCGCGTCAGCAACGGCCGGGAATAGGGCGAGCATGCGACTTTTCGAGGGTACCGACACTTATGTGGCCACGAAGGATCTCCAGGTCGCCGTGAACGCCGCAATCGCACTTGAGCGTCCTTTGCTCGTCAAGGGAGAACCCGGGACCGGCAAGACGATCCTTGCCCACGAGGTCGCCCGCGGGATCGCCAGAGACCTGATCACCTGGCACATCAAATCGACGACCAAGGCCCAGCAAGGCCTGTACGAATATGACGCGGTGTCTCGCCTGCGCGACGGCCAGCTCGGCGACGAGCGGGTGCATGATATTGCCAACTACATCGTGCCGGGAAAACTTTGGGAAGCGTTCCAAGCGCCGCAAGCCCCAGTCCTGCTGATCGACGAGATCGACAAGGCCGATATCGAGTTCCCCAACGATCTCTTGCTCGAACTCGACCGGATGGAATTCTACGTCTATGAGACGCGCCGCACGATCCAGGCCCGGCATCGTCCAATCGTTATTATTACCTCCAACAATGAGAAAGAGCTGCCGGATGCGTTTTTGCGCCGCTGTTTCTTCCACTACATCCGGTTTCCCGACCGCGAGACAATGCAGCGAATCATCGACGTCCATTTTCCCGATTTGAAGCATGAGCTGGTGCACGAAGCGCTCACCATTTTTTTCGATATCCGCCAAGCTCCCGGCTTAAAGAAGAAGCCCTCGACCTCCGAGCTGCTCGACTGGATCAAGCTGCTGCTCGTCGAGGACATCTCTCCCGAGGTGCTGCGAACCCGCGACCCGGCAAAGCTGATCCCCCCGCTGCATGGCGCCCTACTGAAGAACGAAGAGGACGTGCATCTTTTTGAACGGCTGGCGTTTTTGCACCGACGCGAGCGCAGTGGCTCTTAGCCATGTTCTTCTCGTTCTTCAGCGAGTTGCGCGAGGCCAAGATACCGGTCTCGCTGCGCGAATACCTGACGCTGATGGAGGCGATACAACAACGCGTCGTCGCGTTCGACATCGAGGATTTCTACTTTCTCGCGCGCGCCGCGCTAGTCAAGGATGAAAGGCATCTCGACCGCTTCGACCGCGTCTTCGGACACTGCTTCAAGGGGATCGAAAGTCCGACCGACCCGCGGTCGGCCATCCCGGACGTTTGGCTCCGCAAACTGGCGGAACGGTTTCTGACGGAGGAAGAAAAACGGCAGATCGAAGCGCTCGGCGGCTGGGAGAAACTGATCGAGACATTACGTCAGCGTCTCGCCGAGCAGCGCTCGCGCCACCAGGGCGGCAGCAAATGGATCGGCACCGCCGGGACCTCGCCCTTCGGCGCTTACGGGTACAACCCGGAAGGCGTGCGGATCGGGCAGCAGGAAGGGCGCAACCGCAGAGCGGTCAAGGTCTGGGACCGCCGCGAGTTTCGCAATCTCGACGACACCGTTGAGCTCGGCACCCGCAACATCAAGCTGGCATTGCGCCGGCTGCGGCAATTTGCCCGCGAGGGCGCTGCCGAAGAGCTCGATCTCTGCGGCACGGTTAAGTCGACCGCGCACAACGCCGGCTGGCTCGAGCTCAAGCTTGTGCCCGAGCGGCACAACGCCGTGAAGCTTTTGCTGTTTCTCGATGTCGGCGGGTCGATGGAGGACCACGTCCGGGTTTGCGAAAAACTGTTTTCCGCTGCGCGCTCGGAGTTCAAGCACCTGATCTACTTCTACTTCCACAACTGCCTCTATGATGCGGTGTGGCGCGATTCGCGGCGGCGTCATGTCGAGCAGGTGTCGGTCATCGAGCTCATTCGCACTTACGATTCGAGCTACCGGATCGTCCTGGTCGGCGATGCGAGCATGAGCCCTTACGAGATCGAGAAGGAGGGCGGCAGTGTCGAGCGGTGGAACGACGAGCCGGGCGAGGTGTGGCTGCGCCGGCTGTTCGAGGCCTATCCGCGGGCGGTGTGGCTCAATCCGGTGCCAGAGAAATATTGGGCCGGCGCTGCCAGCATCGGGATGATCCGGCGGATCTCCGAAGACCGAATGTATCCGATGACCCTCGACGGTCTCGACCGCGCAATGGCCCGCCTCAAGCGCCGCGGCTGATGCAGCTGGCCCGGCCGACTGCGACCATCAGGCGGCTCTGGCGTTTTCCTCTTTCGGCTCCTTTGGCCGCACATAGGCGATCGCCGCGTGCTCGGCGCAGTAGGGCTTGCCGGGGAGCGGGCGGGCGCCGCAGAAATGGAAATCCGCGTCGTCCGGATGACCATGGGGCCACAAGCAGCTCGGCCCGTTGAACTCGAAGAAGTTGCGTTGCGGTTGGGCAACCGGTATGCCGCCGCGCGGTGCCAGCGCGATACGGTGCAGCTTACCGATGACCGCGTTCTTGGTGAGGCCCAATCGGCGGCCAATTTCGGCGGTTGGCAGCCCTTCCTCAAAAAGCTGCGTCAGCCGCTCGACGCGCTCCGGCGTCCAGGTGATGATATCCATGATTTCCCCCGTATCCTGTGGACCCCCCAGTCCACACCCACAACATCCGGTACCACACTTGTGGCCGGATGCCAACCAATATCTATATCTTGATCTTGTCCTCCATCAGAGATCGCGCCGAAAGCTCACCACCTTCGAGAAGTACGCAGGAACGCGTTGGCCCGGGGTAAAGCCCGGACTCCAAAGCCGGTCCAGATCCTCGCGCAGGTAGCTTGCGTAGTAGGGTTCGTGAAAGGCGACCGGGAAATAATCGAGCATCGCGTCGTAATCGGGCTCGTCGCCGGGTTGTAGAGAATCAACAAAGACCAGCACGCCTCCCGGTTTGAGCATGCGCCGGATTTCTCCGACGACGAACCGGCGCACGCCGCGCGGTAGTTCGTGAAACAAATATATGCAGGTAATCGCGTCAAATTGCCCATCGGCAAAGGGCATCGACTCTGCAGCTCCGACGACGAGCCGCGCGCGTGACCAGGGTCGCAACTCGCGTCTGGCAACGGCGAGATAATGCGCCGAGAGATCGAGCCCGGTCACATCGAGGCGTGGGTAATTCGCTTTGACCTCTCGCAGAAAGCGTCCGGTGCCGCAGCCGACATCGAGCAGGCGCGCCGCGGAGCGCCTCTCAAGTGCGGCCTTGAGCGGCACGAGCGCCTGGCGCCGCATGGCGGCGGCGGCACCGCCGAACAGCACTTCGACCTGATGGTCGTAGCGCTTGGCGGAAGCGCCGCTCAAATAGCCGTCGCTCTGAAAGTGGAACTTCTGCAGGTAATAATGCGGGTACCCTCCGGAGCACACTTCGCTCAGAATACGCTCCTGGGGGGCGCCGTGCCGCCGTCGCTCGACGGCGCTCAGGTCGGCAAAAAAATCGACGGCCCCACGCACCGCCTCGAAGGGGCTGCCGAGGCCGTCCTTCGGGCGCGCGTAATACCCGGCTTCGATGTTTCGCCAATCCTGCTCTATCAGGGCCCGAAGATCGGCGAGGATACGCCGCTTGCTGGGCATCGGGCGCCCGCGGAGCGGCTCCGGTAGCGGCACCGGGCGGCTGACCCGTGCAGCCAACAGCTTCTGACCAAAGAACCACGAGACACGCACGGCCTGCGCGGCATCGAAGGCAAGCTTATCAAAAGCAGAGGGCATTGCGACACGACTTACGGCGCAAGCGCGAGTTTGCAAGGGGGCGCCGACCGATCTTGCTCCGACTCGGGGCGCTGCATATTATCGGCGCTTAGCGAACGAGATCCGCGATGTCGGACGACAACCACCTGCGCGGCCCATCGGTTCGAGGTGTCCCCGAAGGCGATAACCGCGAGCGCATGATCTGCGCGGAATGCGGCTATATCCTTTACGACAACCCAAAAATCGTCGTCGGCTCGGTCAGCAGATGGGGCGAGCAGATTCTGCTGTGTCGCCGGTCGATCAATCCGCGCCTTGGCTTTTGGACACTCCCCGCCGGCTATCTCGAGCTCAACGAGTCGGCCAGCGCCGGCGCCGAGCGGGAGGCCTGGGAGGAGGCGCGGGCGCGCATCGAAATCGAAGGATTGCTGGCGATTTACGACATCCCGCGGATCAGCCAAGTGCAGCTGATCTATCGTGCGCGCCTATTGGATGAAGCCATAGAGCCAGGACCTGAGAGCCTTGAGGTCCGGCTCTTCGACTGGGAGGGGATCCCGTGGAGCGAACTCGCGTTCCCCTCGGTCAGCTGGGCGCTTCAGCACGATCGGGAGGCGCGGGCGACACGCGATTTCACCGCGCGCATCAACCCGCCGGGCACTTGATGGTCCCCTACGGTTCGAGCCCGACCAAAGTGTGGGCATAGGCGCGCGCTTCGAACGGGCGCAGATCGTCGGCTGTCTCGCCGACCCCAATCGCATGGATTGGGATGCCGTATTTTTCAGCGAGCGAGACCAGCACACCGCCGCGCGCGGTGCCGTCCAGCTTGGTCATGACGATTCCGGTCACGCCGATCATTTCGCGAAAGGTCTCGGCCTGGGAATGGGCGTTCTGGCCGGTCGTCGCATCGAGCACGAGCAGCACCGAGTGGGGGGCCAGCGGATCGACCTTTTTGAGTACCCGGACAATCTTTTGCAGCTCGGCCATCAGATTGGCCTTGTTTTGCAACCGCCCGGCCGTATCGATCAGCAATATGTCGGCTCCCTCGTCGCGGGCTTGGACGAGCGCATCGTAGGCGAGCCCTGCGGCATCAGCCCCTTCCGCCCGTGTCACCACCGGGCAGCCGGTTCGTTCGCCCCAAATCTGCAGCTGCTCGACCGCCGCCGCGCGGAACGTATCCCCGGCCGCGAGCACCACCCTGTGGCCATCGTCGCGGTATTGCTTGGCGAGTTTGGCGATGGTCGTGGTTTTGCCGCTGCCGTTGACTCCGATGACGAGGATGACAAAGGGCTTCTTCGTGAGATCGAGACGCAACGGCTTCATGACCGGTTCGACGAGCCGGATCACCTGCTCTGCAAGCGCGGCGCGGACCTCTTCCGACGATACCTCCTGGTTGAACCGCGTCCGGCGCAGCGCCTCGGCAACTTCGCCGGCGACACCGACCCCCATGTCGCTTGAAATCAGCAATTCCTCAAGTTCGAAGAGTGTGTCGTCATCGAGGCGGCGACGGTTGAAGATCGTATTGATGCCCTGGGTAAGCCGCGTCGAACTGCGGGCCATCCCGGCTCTGAGCCGGCTGAGCCAGCCGCGGCGTTCCTCAGTCTCGACAACTTCGGGTGCCTGCCCCCACTGCGGTGCTTCAACCGGCGGCGCTTCAACTGGCGTCTCTTCACTCGGCAAGAAGCTTTCTCGCTCCTCAAACTCGGCTTCTGTCGTTTCAGCGCCCTCGCGGCGTCGCCAAAACCTCATTGAACCGATACTCCAGCAAGGCTCTTCTGATTGCTGCCGACCAGGCGCATGCGTCGGACCGATCCCGGGTCGTCGGCAGCAGCAAAGTGCACGGCGGCATAAAACTCGGCCCGGCCAACCCCCGGGCGCTCGATAAGAACATCGGTTTCGCCGCCGACCCGCGAGGACAGTTCGGCCGCAAGGGCGACCTCGCCCGCGGCGCGCAACCGCGCCGCGCGCTCCTTGACCAGCGGATCGGGAAGCTTCGGCATGCGAGCAGCTGGGGTGCCCGGCCGCGCGCTGTAGGGAAAGACATGCACAAAGGCGAGCCCGCATTCGGTGACGAGATCGAGGCTTCGGCGGAACATTTCCTCGGTCTCTGTCGGAAAGCCGGCGATCAGATCGGCGCCGAGCGCCACCTCCGGACGCAGCGCACGGACACGCCGGGCGACGGCGATCGCCTCGGCGCGCGAATGCCGTCTCCTCATACGCTTGAGGATCAGGTCGTCGCCGGCTTGCAACGACAGGTGCAAGTGCGGCATCAGTCGCTTTTCACCGGCCAGGAGGTCCCACAGCGCTACGTCGATCTCCGCCGGATCGAGTGACGAGAGGCGCAGGCGCTCGAGTTCGGGCACCGCTGCGAGTAACCGGCGGACCATCTGGCCGAGGCTCGGGGTACCGGGCAAATCGGCGCCGTAGGCGGTCAGATCGACGCCGGTTAATACGACCTCGCGGTATCCGGCCGCGACGAGACGGCGCGCCTGATCGGCGACGAGACCGATTGGTACCGAGCGGCTGGGCCCGCGCGCATAGGGAATGATGCAAAAGGTGCAGCGGTGGTCGCAGCCCTGCTGGACCTGGAGAAAAGCCCGGCTCTTGCCTTCAAAGCCGTCGATCAGATGGCTGGCAGTCTCTGTAAGATCCGCCGATGAAGCACCGCCCCGGAGGTAGCTCTGCGGCTGGAGCTTGGCGCGATTACCGAGGACGCGGTCGACCTCAGGCAATGCGGCATAACGCTCCGGTGCAAGTTCAGCGGCGCAGCCGGTGACGATGATCGTCGCCTCGGGGTGCTTCCGGCGGGCGCGGCGGATCGCCTGGCGCGCCTGGCGCTCCGCCTCGGCAGTGACCGCGCACGTGTTGATGATTACTGCGTCGCTGAGACCGGCTGCCGCTGCCGCACGGCGAATGACCTCGGACTCGAACGCATTCAGCCGGCAGCCGAAGGTGATGATCTCGATCTCAGACATGGTGGATATCAACCTCCTGCGAGCAGGGTCGGGTCGACGGCGCCTTCGAAACTCAGCGCGACCGGTCCCGTCATGACCACGTGACCATCCGCGCGCCAGACGATATCGAGAAATCCGCCGTCGAGCTCGACGACCGCCTGGCGTCCGGCGAGCCCCCGCCGGTGCGCCCCGACGAGCGCGGCGCAGGCGCCACTGCCGCAGGCGCGGGTAATCCCGGCACCACGCTCCCATACCCTGAGTCGGATATTTCCACGGTCGCGGACTGCAGCCACGCCTATATTCGCGCGCTGCGGAAACAGCGCGTGCTGTTCGAGGATGGGGCCGAGCGTCGCAAGATCGACTGCCCCGGCATCGTCGACGAAGAAGGTCGCATGCGGATTGCCAATGTTGGTGCAAACCGGCGCCGCGAGCGGACCGAGCGTCAGCTCCACGCGTTGCGTGTCCATCTCCCGGGCGAGCGGGATCTCACACCAGCCGGTGCGCACCGGACCCATATCAACCGCAACGCGCCCGTCTGATAGGGCTTCCGCTTCGAGCAAGCCGGCAATCGTCTCGACCCGCACCCGCGCATCGCCGGTCTCGCGCCGCAGCAGGTCGGCGACGCAACGCGTGGCATTCCCGCACGCCTCGGCCTCGCCGCCATCGGGATTATGAATGCGCATCAGGACCTGCGCGCTGGGATCACGCGGCGGCTCAAGCAGGATCACCTGGTCACAGCCGATGCCGGTCCGCCGGTCGGCCAGCGCGCGCGCGGCAGCCGCATTGACCGTGATTGCCGACCGGCGACCGTCGAGCACGACGAAATCATTGCCGAGGCCGTGCATCTTGAGGAACGGGATCTTGCCCATTGCCGCCGCTTATATGGCGGCACGGGTATTCCTGTCCAACGCCCGACTGCGGGCGTCCGGGCGACGCCTTGCATGAGGCGGCGGGCCGTGAAACCATCCGAGACCCAACAGGAGGGCACGCACGAGATGAAGCGCAGCACCGACCGCATCCTGACAACCCATGTAGGCAGCCTGCCGCGGCCGCCGGAGCTGTTGGCCTTGCTGGAGGCCCGGGAGACCGGTCGCGAATTCGATCCGGCGGCGTTCGATACGCGGCTCGCCAGTGCCGTCCGGGAGATTGTCGCAAAGCAGGTCGCGGCTGGGATCGACAGCGTCTGCGACGGCGAATTGGGCAAGATCTCCTATACAACCTATGTTCGTCACCGCTTGTCCGGCATCGGTGCATTCCGCGGCGGCGACAATGACAAGCCGCCGCAGAGTGCCGCGCATCGCGATCTCCTTGACCATCCCGATCACATGCAGCGGCTCAATGAGGCGCGCGGAACCTCATGGTTCAGCCGCGCCGCGGTTCCGTGCTGCACCGGGCCGGTCGCCTACCGCGATCGACGGCCATTGGAGACAGACCTGAAGAACCTTGCCGCCGCCTGCGTCGCGACGAAGCCGGCCGAGGCTTTTATGAATGCAGCCTCGCCTGGCGTGCTGACCAAATTCGTGCCAGACCGCTACTATCAGGACGAAGACGCTTATGTCGAGGCGTTAGCCAACGCGCTCAAGGAAGAATACGAGGCGATCGTTAAGGCGGGCTTCATATTGCAGATCGACGCGCCGGATCTTGGCTCCGCCCGCCACAACCAGTATCAGCATCTTTCCGACGAGGACTTCCTGCGCATCGCCGAGCGCAACATTGCTGCGCTTAATCATGCGACCGCTAATATTCCGCCTGAAGCCATGCGCATGCATCTCTGCTGGGGCAATTACGAGGGGCCGCACACCCACGACATCCCGCTGGCCAAGACATTCGACGTCTGCATGGGGGCGCGTCCGGCGGGCTTGTCGTTCGAAGCGGCAAATCCGCGGCACGCGCATGAATGGGAGGATCTGCGCGGCAAGAAAATTCCCGATGACAAGATCCTCATTCCCGGGGTCATCGATTCGACCACCAATTTCGTCGAGCATCCCCGACTGATCGCCCAGCGGATCGGCCACTATGCCGACATTGTCGGACGCGAGCGGGTGATTGCCGGCGCCGATTGCGGCTTTGCGACCTTCGCCTTTGTCAACAACCCCGTCGCACCTTCTGTCGTCTGGGCCAAGCTCGCCGCACTTGCTGAGGGCGCCCGTGTCGCCACCGCGCGGCTCTGGGGTTAAGGGAGGATTCGACATGCTCTGCAATAAAATCGCCTTCGCAATGGCGCTCTTTGGGGCAGTAGCCGCTGCTGGAGTGACGGCCGAAGCCGCCGATGCACGCCATTTCAGCTTCGCCTACGACCAGCCGCACACGACAGCCTATGGCATCGCTGCCGACACTTTTGCCAATAAGCTCCAAGAGCTGAGCCATGGGACAATGATCATCGACCAGTTCCCCGGGGCACAGCTCGGCCAGGAACCCCAGGTGCTGCAGAAACTCCGGACCGGCGATGTCGACTTCGCGATCACCTCGACGGCGAATTCGGCCACCGTGCAGCCAGAATCAGGGGTGTTTTCGATCCATTTCGTATTCCGCTCGGAAGACCACCTCAAAAAGGCGCTCGCCGATCCCTCGGTGGTGGCAGCGTTCCGCGAAATGATGAATTCGAAGGTCGAGGGCGCGCACACGTTGGCGCTCGGCACGATGGGCTTTCGTGACATCTACAGCAAGCGCGAGATCCACCGCCTCGAAGACCTAAAGAACGTAAAGGTCCGCGTCCAGGCGACCGCGACCGAGGACACGATGTTCCCGGCCTACGGTGCGCAAACCATCCATATGCCGTTCGGCGACGTATATACCTCGTTGCAAACCGGTGTCGTCGAGGCTGCCGAGAACGGCATCAACGTCTATCAGATGAACAAGCATTACGAGGTGGCGCCGATCATGTCGCTGACCGAACACGAGGCGAACAACAATGTCGTCTGGGTCAGCGACAAGGTGTGGAACAGCCTCAATGACGAGCAGAAGGGCTGGGTCCAGGCGGCGGCCGACGAGGTCGGACGCACGATGCCGGCAAAGGCCTTGGAGCTCGAACACGAATCGATGGCACGGCTCGAAAAAATCGGCGTCAAGTTCGTCAAGGACGTCGACAAGTCGGGCTTCGTGAAAGAGGCGGAGCCATTGCAGGACCAGCTGACACAACAGCTCGGGCCCGGTGCCGTCAAAGTTCTGCAGCTGGTCAGAAACGTCCAATAAGGCTGAAGCCCTGAAGAGGCGCTAGGGAGGCTATGCAGCGCCGAACATTTCTGGGCGGATCGGCCGCGATCCTCACCGCCCGATCATTTTCTCCCGACCTGGCTGCGGAGCAGCCGGCAAAGCTGCCGGTGATCGGCTTCCTCAGCAGCACCTCCCCTGGAGCCTACGCGTCGCGGGTCGCCGCTTTCCAGCGCGGCCTCGTAGAGGCAGGCTTTGTCGAAGGCCAAAATGTGGTGATCGAATACCGCTGGGCGGAGGGCCATTACGATCAACTGCCTACAATGGTGGCCGACCTCGTCGACCGCCGGGTGAGCATGATCGCGGCGATAACCACGCCCGCGGCACTAGCGGCAAAAGCGGCAACCCAGACGATCCCGATTGTCTTTGAGATGGGGACCGACCCGGTGGAAGTGGGGCTGGTTGCCAGCCTTAACCGTCCCGGTGGCAACCTCACGGGGGTCAGCTTGCTGAATGTCGAGCTGGCGCCGAAGCGGCTTGAATTGCTGCACGAATTGGTGCCGACGCCGATCATCGGCTTGCTGGTAAATCCAAACAACCGTAATGCAGAAATTATATCGCGAGAGGTGGAGGCGGCTGCTCGCACCCTCGGGCTAATCCTCCATATTCTCTACGCCGGTGCGGAGGGCGACTTCGATACTCTCCTGGCTGACATAGCCGAGCAGCGTGCTGGCGGGCTCGTGGTCGGGTCCGATCCCTTCTTCAACACTCAGAGCGAGCGACTCGCCAGGTTGTTTCTCCGCCGCTCTCTCCCGGCCATCTACCAGTATCGCGAGTTTGCCGCGGCCGGCGGGCTAATGAGCTACGGGGGGAATATTACGGACCCGTTCCGTCAGGCTGGCATCTACGCCGGCCGGATTCTCGCGGGTGAGAAGCCGGCCGAGCTACCGGTTGTCCAGTCAACGCGCGTCGAGCTGATCATCAACCTCAACACCGCAAAAGCGCTTGGTCTGACGGTCCCGCCATCGATCCTCGCTCGCGCAGACGAAGTCATCGAGTGACCCGCCGCGAATTGTTGCTTCTGCTGGGCGGCGCGATGACCGCGGCCCGCGCCCTCCGCGCGCAGCAGAAGGCGATGCCGGTGATCGGCTTCCTCAGCAGCCGAACGCCGGGCGATGCGGCAGGGGTCGTAGCAGCGTTCCGGCAGGGCTTGGCCGAAACCGGCTATGTCGAGGGACAAAACGTGGCGATCGAATACCGCTGGGCGGAGGGCGGCTATGATCGACTGCCGGCATTTGCCGCCGACCTTGTCGGTCGCAAGGTCGATTTGATCGTCGCAAGCGGCGGCCCCCCTTCGGTACAAACGGCGAAAAGCGCGACCTCGACGATCCCGATCGTCTTCACCGCCCTCGGCGACCCGGTTGGGGCCGGAGTGGTCGCCAGCCTCGCGCGGCCGGGCGGCAATCTTACGGGATCCAGCATCATGGCAACCGAGCTGACGCCCAAGAGGCTCGAGCTCCTCTTCGAACTGGTTCCCCAGAGCCACGTGATCGCCCTGCTCGTAAACCCAAACAGTCCGGAAGCCGAGCCCACGATCCGAGACGCTCAGGAAGCGGCGGGCGCGAAGGGGGTGGAGCTCCATATCCTGAAGGCCGGCACCGAGGACGAGATCGACGTTGCATTCGCCTCCTTCGTCCAACTGCAAGCCGGCGCGCTCATCGTCGGCAACGATCCGTTCTTCGATGGCCGCGTCGAGCAGCTGGTGGCGCTGGCATCACGCCATGCCGTTCCGGCGATCTATTATTCGCGCGAGTTCGCCGCTTCCGGCGGCCTGATCAGCTATGCACCGAGCTTCACGGCTGCCTATCACCAAGCCGGCATTTACGCCGGAAGGATCCTCAACGGCGCCAAACCCGCCGATCTACCGGTCCAGCAGCCGACGACGTTCGAGCTGGTTGTCAATCTCAAGACCGCCAAGGCGCTCGGCCTCACCGTCCCGCCATCGATCCTCGCCCGTGCCGACGAGGTGATTGAATGAGACGCCGTGAGTTGATGTTGCTGCTCGGTGGCGCGATGACGGCGGCGTATGCCCTGCGCGCGCAGCAGAAGGCAATGCCGGTGATCGGTTTCCTCAGCGCCTCCTCGCCCGGCCCGTACGCACGGAATGTGGCCGCGTTCCGCCAGGGACTGAGCGAAACCGGCTATGTCGAGGGCCAAAATGTGGCGATCGAATACCGCTGGGCGGAGGAAAGCTATGATCGGTTGCCCGCATTGGCCGCCGATCTCGTCGCCCGCAAGGTCGATGTGATCGTGGCTAGCGGCGGCTTCCCCCCGGCATTGGCGGCGAAGAGCGCAACCTCGACGATCCCGATTGTCTTCTCGGTCGGTATCGACCCGGTCGCGGAGGGCCTGGTCGCCAGTCTCGCCCGGCCGGGCGGCAACCTCACGGGCTTCAGCAGCCTCGTCAGCGAGCTGATGCCGAAGCGGCTCGAGCTGCTGTCCGAGCTGGCTCCCCAGACCAAGGTGATCGCCTTCCTCGTGAACCCGAACAATGCGGGTGCCGAGCCTGCCGTGAGAGACATGCCAGAAGCGGCGCGCGCGAAGGGGGTGCGGCTGGCTATCGTGAAGGCCGGCAGCGAAAGCGAAATCGACACCGCGTTCGCGACCCTCGTCCAACTGCAAGCCGGCGCGCTCGTCGTCGACGCCGACGCGTTCTTCAGCAGCCGGCGCGAGCAGCTCGTAGCGCTGGCATCCGCAAACCTGCCGTCAAGCCTTGGCGATTTGTAACAGGATCAAAGTGACCCACTACCGGGGTTCGAGCCAGGCCGCGAGATCGTCGAGCGAGATGTTCAATGCTGCGGCGAGCTTGGTGAGTGCAGCGAAACTGCCGGGCTTGCGACGCGTTTCAATCTCGCTCAAATAGCTCGGCGCAATCCTGGCGGCCTCGGCGAGGGAAGCGCGGCTGAGGCCGCGGTGGGAACGCCAGACGCGAACCGGATGCTCTCCGTCGATCAGTCGACGCACCAGTTCGGCCGGCAAATAGTCTGCCCGCGCGCGCTCTTTGCCGATCGCACGCTCGCGCGCGTCGACCCTATCGAGAAAGGCATTGTCCTCTGCGTCCTCGACACGCTCGATCAGCGCGTCGTACTCGGCGCGGGTCAGGGTCACGGTATCAGGCTTCTGGCTCATCGGTATATTTCTCTGCATATTTCTCTGCGATGCTCGACGCGCTCCAAGGTGACCATCTCAGCGGCGCGGTCGATACGGCAGACCGCGCGCCAGTCTCCGTGCCGTACCCGCACCCGATCCTCGCGCCCGCGCAACGGCCGAGCCGCGGGATGTAACGCGAAGGGGTCGGCGGCGAAGGCCTCGACCCTGGACAATAACGCGCGCCCGTCGCGCGCCGGTAACGCGGCGAGATCCTTAGCGGCACTGGGGGCAACGATCAACCTCACGCGTACACCGTCGACGACAGCCGTCAAGCGGTCAACAACAGCGCATCGCCAACAGCGACCAAAAAGATGGGGTGCTGAGCCCAATCCCACCATCGATCCTCGCCCACGCCGACGAGGTCATCGAGTGACGCCAGCGCTATTTCACCCCCTCCCCTTGTCTCCCCCTCAAGCGGGGGAGGTTCAGGGTGGGGGTTGTGCCGACGAGGTCATCGGATGAACCAACGGCGCTACGCGCTGGTTCTGCAGCGGGACCGTCATCTGAAATGGCGGATGCTCGACCCCGTCGAGCATGCGTTGATGATCATGTGCGGCGTCACGCTGACCGGGTTCAGCACGACTGTATTTCTCGATGTGCTAACGCGGTCGCTCGGCCGCCCGTGGCTGTGGCTGCAGGAGGTCACAATGACCTTCTTCGTCTACGGCATCTTTGCTGGGGCGGCGGCCGCCACCCGGCGCAACGACCATCTTTGCCTGTCCGCCATCACGGAGGCGATGACCGGGCGCACGCGGCTCGCCGTCGAGATCTTCAACCGCTTGGTCGTACTCGGCGCGGCGCTGTGCATGGTCTGGTTCGGCTACCTCAATTTCCTCGCGGGGTTTGGTAATTTCCGTATGCCGTCGATGACGCCGCTCGCCTCGCTCTACGCTGCGATTCCGCTGTCGGGCGCTCTGATCACCCTCTTCACCGTCGAGCAGCTCGTCAACGGCTGGCGCCACGGTTTTGCCGTCGAGCGCGGTGTCGAGGAGCGGCTCTCGGCATGACGCAAAACGGCCTCATCGTTTCGCTGATGGCTGCCTTGTTCCTGGTCTTCGGCTATCTCGGCGTGCCGGTGGCCTTCTCGCTGATTGCCGGGGTCGTGATCGGCACCCTCTTCACCCCGGTCAGCCTGCCTTCGATCATTGCCCAGCTGTTCAACGGCATCGACGCCGAACCATTGATGGCGGTGCCGTTCTTTCTGCTGGTCGGCGAGCTGATGACCTCTGCCAATGTCGTGGTCAGGATCGCCAATCTGTCGCAGGCGCTGGTTGGCCACCTGCGTGGCGGGTTGGCGCAAGTGGTCACTGTCTTCAGCATGTTCTTCTCGGGCATGTCCGGCTCATCATCTGCCGATGTCGCGGTATTGAGCCGCACGATGGCGCGGCCGATGGCCGAGGAGGGCTACGATGCGGCGTTCGTCGCCGCACTGATCGCCGCGGCGGCGACGATCGCCAATCTGGTGCCGCCCAGCATCATGGCGGTGGTCTATGGTGCCATCGGCAACGTCTCGATCGCGGGGCTGTTTCTCGGCGGGATCGCACCCGGGCTGATGATCGGCTTCGGGCTAATGATCTATTGCTATTTCTTTGGCCCCTCCGGGTTTCGTCGGCCGCGCTCGTCGTTCTGGAATTTCGCCGAGGCGACGAAGGCCGCGGCCTTGCCGCTGATGATCCCGATCATCCTGTTGGGCGGCATCATGACCGGGTGGTTCGCGCCGCGCGAAGCGGGGGTCGTGGCGATCGTCTACATCCTTGTCGTCGTAATCCCGTTGCTCAACTTCGGGCACTTGCGCTATTTGCCGCGCGATTTCGCCCATGCCGGACTGATCTACTCCTTGCCGCTGATCACGATCGGCGCGGCATCGGCCTTCGGCTGGATGCTCGCCTATCTGCGCGGGCCGATCGTCGTGTCGGGCTGGATCGCCGGTATCGCCGGCGACAACCCGTATAAGATCATGTTCGCGCTGGTGGCTCTCTTCACGATCGTCGGCGATTTCATCGAGCCGATCCCATGCATCGTGATCTTTATGCCGATCGTCGCTGCGTTGACCGAAATCGCCGGGATCAACCCGGTGCATATGGGGGTCGTGCTGATCGTGACCCTGGCCTTCGGCCTGATCACCCCGCCTTACGGGCTGGCGCTGTTGATGGCCTCGAAATTCGTCGGCGTGCGTTTTTCGCAGGCACTGCGCGCGTCATTGTCGATTTATCTCGTGTTCTTTGCGACGATCGCCGCGGCGATCTTCCTCCCCGATGTCGTGCTGTGGCTGCCGAAGCACCTCTTTCCCGAGTCGGTTGGCTGCTTTAAGAACCCGAGCGCCGTCGGCTATATCTGTCCTTGAGAGCGCCTCACCCGACCGAGCCGTCGGCCGCGCGGCGCAGCACCACCCCCGGTGTGGCGCCCGTGTGTTGGGCATCCTCAACGACGACGACCCCGCCGACCAGCACCGTTGTCCGGCCGCCTGTCGGGTACTGGTGCGGGTCGGCGTAGGTCGCGCGGTCCCTAAAATCCGCCGGATCGAAGATCGCGACATCCGCCCGGTAGCCTTCTTTGATCAGCCCGCGGTCTCGCAGCTTCAAAGCCTGCGCCGTCGCGCCGGTCATCTTGCGCACCGCTTGCTCGAGCGACAGCAGGCGCTCGTCGTGCACGTAATGGCCGATGATCCGCGGGAATGTCCCGTAGAAGCGCGGGTGCGGCATCCCTTGGCCCGTGACGCCGTAATCGGCCACGCAATTGCCGTCGGAGGCGACCAGGGCCGTCGGTGAGCGCACGATCTCGCGGATGTCGTCCTCGGCGATCGAGGTGATCAGCACTCGGGTGGCACCCTTGTCTTCGATCAGATAATCGCAGACGACGTCGATCGGGTCTTGCCCGCGCGCCGTGGAGAGCAGGCCGAAGGTTTTCCCAGCATGTTGCGGGAGATGCGGCGAGATCGAGATCTGCACAGCATCCCAGGACGGGATGCGGCCCCAATTGTTGAGCCCGTCGCACTCGATTTCGGCGCGGATGCGCACGCGGGTTTCCGGCAGCGTGAGACGCGCCAGCATCGCCTCCAGCCCATCCGACTGGACCCATTGCGGTAACAGGTTCTTGAGCGGGTTGCTCCCGGCCGCATAGGGATAGGCGTCGCAGTCGACGGCGAGGCCCTCGCGCCGGGCCACCTCGATCATCGCCAGGATCTGCGCCGCCTTGCCCCAATTGTCGAGCCCCGAGCATTTGAGGTGGACGATCTCGACGTGGACACGGCAGGTCCGGGCGATGTCGATCGCCTCCTCGACCGCGGGGATGACGTTGTTCGATTCGTCGCGCAGGTGCGTGAAGTACGCGGCGTTATGGCGCTTCAGCACATTGCACAGCGCCACCATCTCGGCGCGGTCGGCATAGCTACTGGGCGGCGTGAACAACCCCGAGGAGAGGCCGAGCGCGCCCGCTGCGAGCCCCTCTTCGAGCAACGCCGTCATCCGGTCGAGCTCGACGGCGCTCGGCGGCCGCGCCTCCATGCCCATCACATTGAGCCGCAGGGTGTGGTGGCCGACCAGCATGCCGGCATTGACCGAGGTTTGCGGAAAGCCGTCGAGATACTCGCGAAAGGTTGTCTCGCGAAACGGCAGCCATGGCGCGCTGGCGCTCAAGTAATCCTGCACCAGCTGCCGCTTGCCGGGGAGGATCGGCGCGACCGAGAACCCGCAATGCCCGACGATCTCGGTGGTCACTCCTTGGCGCACCTTGCTCTCGGCCTTCGGATTGATCGGCAGGGTAAAATCCGAATGGGTCTTGATGTCGATGAAGCCGGGTGTCACCGCTAAGCCCTCAGCCTCGATCGTCCTGGCCTGGCCGGCTGGGAGAGATGGTCCAATCGCGGCTATCCGGCCGCTGGTGATTGCGACGTCGACGATTTCGCCGGGTCGGCCGCTGCCATCGATGACGAGGCCACCGCGGATTACAAGGTCCCAATTCATGGGCTCACCGAGCGGCGACACTGCGGGTGTGCGCCCGCAAATCATAACTCACGTCGGCGGCTTGCTCCGGAGTGAGCCGAGGGTCGCCAGCAAGCAGCCGGCGCGCCACCACGTGATCAGCCGTTTGATTGACCGACTCGACGCCAATCAAGCGGCCGGCTCGGAAGCAGAACACCGAAAAGTGGCCGCCTTCGGCGTCCCCGCGCAGCACCGCCGTATCGTGACCCACGGTGATCCCGGCGATCTGCAATTTGAAATCGCCCTGGTCGCTCCAAAACCAGGGCACCTTGTCGTAAACCGCCGGCTTTCCGGCGATTTGGCCGGCGACGCATCGGCCCTGGTCGACGGCATTCTGCACCGATTCGAGGCGCACCCGGCCGGTCGCAAAAGGGGTCGGGAAATTGGCGCAATCGCCGATCGCGAAGACCCGCGGATCCGCGGTGGCCAAGTACTCGTCGACAATGATGCCGTTGTCGACGGCAAGCCCGGCTCCGCGCGCGAGCTCGGCGTTGGGGATGACCCCGACGCAGATCAAGACGAGGTCGGCCGGGAGATACTGGCCGTCGGTCGTTTCGACTCCGGTCACCCGGCCAGCTGCGCCCATAATCCGCCTGACCCCGGTGCCGAGCGAAACCTCGGCACCCCAGCGCCGATGCGCATCGGTGAAGAACCGTGAAATCGTCGCCGATACCACGCGGCCCATCGGCTGCTGCGTCACCTCGATGATGTGCACCGACGCCCCACGAGTGATCGCCACCGAGGCGAATTCGAGGCCGATAAACCCGGCCCCGACGACGACGATCTCTCTCGCCTGGTCCAGTCGCTCGCGCAGAATATCCGCATCGGCGAGGGTGCGTAGCGGCAGCACGCCATCGAGCTCGGCTCCCGGCACGGCGAGCGGCCGGAAGCGCGCGCCCGTGGCCAGGACTAGGTGGTCCCACGACAGCTCGGCACCCGAGGCCAACTGCAGCCGACGCTCTGTCCGGTCGATCGCGGTTAGGGTCTCGCGGGCCAGCACCTCGATCTGATGCTGTGCGTAGAAGCTCTCCGGCCGCAGCCAGAGCTCGTCGAGGCCACTATCGCGGGCGAGGTAGGATTTCGAGAGCGGAGGGCGCTGGTAGGGCGGAACCGGCTCGTCACCGATCATCACGATCCGGCCGGCAAAGCCGTCCTGGCGCAGCGAGGCCGCCGCCTGGAAACCGGCCTGGCCGGTGCCGACGATGGCGACGACCGGCGACGCCATCAGACCTGCGTCTCGGGCAGATAGACGACGAGACCGTCGAGCTCGGGGGTGACGACCAGCTGGCAGCTCAACCGGCTGTTCGGGCGGCGCTCGCTCGCGGTGAACTCGAGCATTGCCTTCTCGTCGTCCGACTGTGTCGGCGTTCGCCCGAGCTGGTCCTCCTCGACATAGACGTGGCAGGTAGCGCACATCATCTCGCCGCCGCATTCGGCGACAATGCCGTCGATACCGTTGAGGATCGCGCCGCGCATCACGCTGGTGCCGACCGGGACATCGATCGTTTGCCGCGTCCCGTTGGAATGAACATACGTGATCTGGGGCATCTGCTTCCTATCGGTTGGATGCGGCGCTAACGGAGAAGCGATCTAGATCCGCTACGGGCCGCCCGGCGTCAAGCCCGCAGGTCGACCTCTATCTCATCGCCGCGCGCCGTGAACCTGGCGCCAAGGCCGGTGCTGTGCTGCGCTATCTCGTCGAAGGCAGTACCCTCGTCGGCTAGTGCGCGCAGAACAGTCCTGTTCTGCCGATCGTGCCGAACGAATTGGAACGCCGCACGCGCGATCCGCGCCCCGTCCCACGACACCCTGGCCATCATGCCGAGCCAGTCGCCGTGCTGTCTGCCGCCATGGCCGGTGTGAAACGAGAAGCTGCCGAGCCCGTAGAAGATAGGTCTGCCCTTGTAGACCTCGATCGGCAGCGAGTAATGCGGCCCATGGCCGATCACCAGGTCGGCACCGGCGTCGATCGCTCGATGGGCGATCTCCGTCATGTATCGCAGGACCTCTTTGTGCAGTCCCCAATGGAACGAGCCGACGACGACCTCCGCCTGCCCGCGCAATGCGGCGATGTCTTCGTCGAGCCATCGCAGATAGGCGGGGTCCGCCCAGGTCACGATCTCGGGCGGGATGCCGGGGCGGTTAGCCGGCGGACGGCTGCCATGCATCGGCACGTGGTAGGCCGTGTGACCGCGAATGACCGCGATGCCGGGGGTATCCTCGCCGGCCTCGTGGTTGGTCGGCCAATAGACCGAGCTGCGCTGCACGAAGCCAAAGCGCGCTCCGTCGCGTGTGAGGATCGCCGGAGCGCAGGCGCTCATCCGATTGGCGCCGGCGCCGGTATGGGCGATCTCGAGCTCGTCGAGCCGATCGATCGACGCCGTGATCGCCGCTTCGCCATAATTGACGTTGTTGGCTATGCCGACGGCTTGCACGCCGGCCAATCGGAGTGCCTCGCCGGCCACCCGGGGGTCGGCGAAAAAACCCTCGTGCTCCACCGCATGCCCGCCAGGCGGCCGGTAGAGACAGCATTCGAGATTGCAAAAGACGATATCGGCGGCATGGAATTCATTGCGGACGAGGGCAAAGGGCACCGCCGCATCGCTGACGTTCATCAGGTTCACGTCACCAGTGAGGATCATGTTGGTCGTCATTTCCCCGTCCCGTTTCACCGTGGTCCCTCTGCAGACGATAGTAAGGCGGTCGCGAAAGGGCCACCCCGGCGCCTCCCTGAGGAGCAGGGAGAAAAACTCGCCTCGCCACAGAAAATCACCACCAAATCGAGCATAAATCCATGTATATCAACAAGTTCAAAAATTTTGGCAGAATCCGTACTGAGGGAGCCAGCAGGGAGCCGATTTGCCGTTCTGAGGGAGCGAGCAGGGAGACAGAGCAGAGACACGGCGCACCGACCGTTCTTGCAATATCGCAATATATAATTCGCTAAATCACATTTTCCTATATTGACAAATGGACACCGATCTGGTATCTTTTCCGCCTCGGGAGGCGCCATCATGTTACCACCTGCTCTACCACCACGAGGCCGGCATGTTCACAACCTTCAAGTATGTCTGACCGGTTAGCGACGATGCGCACGCAGATTGCGATCATCGGCGCCGGCCCTTCGGGGTTGCTGCTGGGCCAGCTGCTGCATATTCACGGCATCGCCAATGTCATCCTGGAGCAGCGGAGCGGCGAGTATGTGCTGAGCCGGATTCGTGCCGGGCTTATCGAGGCCGGCACCGTCGACCTCCTCGACCGGACTGGCGTTGGCGCGCGCCTCCACCGCGAGGGGCTGGCGCATGAGGGTCTGGAGATCAACTTTGACGGGCGGCGGCAGCGCATCGATCTTCATAGGCTGACCGGGAAGGTTATCACCGTCTATGGCCAGACCGAAATCACCCATGACCTCATGGAGGCGCGCAGCGCCGCCGGCGTCCCGACGATCTACGAAGCGCAAGGCGTCAGCCTCCATGACATCGCCACCGATCAGCCGCGGGTGCGCTACCGCAAAGGGGGCGTGGAAGGCGAAATCGCCTGCGACTTCATCGCCGGCTGCGACGGCTTTCACGGCGTCAGCCGGCAAACGATCCCGGAAACGGCACTCCGACATTATGAGCGCGTCTATCCGTTCGGCTGGCTCGGCGTGCTCAGCGAGACACCACCGGTCTCGCCCGAGCTGATCTATGTCAGCCATTCGCGCGGCTTTGCGCTCTGCTCGATGCGTTCGCACACCCGCAGCCGGCTCTACATCCAGTGCCGCCTCGACGACCATGTCGAGGACTGGCCAGACGAGCGCTTCTGGGAGGAGCTGAAGCTGCGGCTCGACCTCCAATCGGCGTCCGCCGTCGTGACCGGGCCATCGATCGAAAAGAGCATCGCGCCGTTGCGCAGCTTTGTCGCCGAGCCGATGCGCTTCGGCCAACTGTTTCTGGCCGGCGACGCGGCCCATATCGTGCCGCCGACCGGCGCCAAGGGCCTCAACCTCGCGGCCAGCGACGTCTATTACCTATGGCAGGCATTTGCCGAATTTTACGACTCGCGATCGAAGACCGGGCTCGACGGCTATTCCGACCGGGCGCTCGCCCGGGTCTGGCAGGCCGAGCGGTTTTCCTGGTGGATGACGCGGCTGCTTCACCGCTTCCCGGAAGACAGCGGTTTCGACCGGCATATCCAGCGCGCGGAGCTCGAATTCCTCGCGCGCTCGCAATCGGCTCAAACAGCGCTAGCAGAAAACTATGTCGGTCTGCCTTACTGACACCGAGAACCGCTGCCCGCATTATCCTGTGCCAAGGGCCGGCAGGACGCCGATCTGTCTGAGCAGAGTTGCCAGATCGTAGTAGAAACGCTCGCCGGCCATCAAACCGTCGCGAAACGGTATGACCACCGCCAGCGGCAAGTTGATGGGCCGGCCGGTCGGTGCATAATCGAGAAACCGGCCGCGGTGGATGCCCTGATACGAGGTCTGGGCAATCATGAAGGCGCCGTCGTCGGACCAGTGGCGGCGCTCGCCCTTGACCTCGAGATCGAACGCCTCCCACCAGAGCCGATAATAGGCCTCTGCGCCAGCTCGCCCGCGATAGGTCTTGCCCAGAGGCAGATCCTCGAACACGCAGTCGGGATGGAGTTCCGCCAACGTCTCCTGCATGCGATGCGCGTTCTCGGCTGTCAGATGCCGGTTGACCACTGCTTCGAGCGTCTTGTCCATGAGTGCACCTCGATAGTACGCAGCAGTAACTAGGTCTCTCGCATCTTCCAACAGGGAAGAACTTCAAGCCGCGACCGCAGTCAGATGCCCGCGGGCGGCGTAGTCGAGAATGCGCCGGTCACGGGTCATCAGAGTAGCATTGGCCACCCGCGCCGTGGCGACGATCAGCCGGTCAGCCGCGTCGCGATGAAATGTGTCTGGTAGAGAGGATGCCTCGATCGCGACCCGCGGACTGAGCGGATCGATGGCGGGACCCGGATCGGCGAGCGCTTCGTCGAGCCACAAGCCGATTGACTTGCCCAGGACGATCCGGCCACGCGAGGCCAGCAGCGCGATCTCCCAAAGCGAGATAGCAGCGATCCGAAGACTACCTGCTCCAAGGGCGCCCTTGATCATGTCGCGCGCGTCACCTGAAAGATCCGGACTGCCGGCGACAAGCCAAAGCCATACATGCGTGTCGAGTAGGAGCAGATCGGGATCAGATATTCTCGGCGTCACCAGTCCATTCCTCCTCGTCGATCGGGCTGATGATGTCGCCACATATCGTGATGCTTCCGGCCATGCGCCCGAAAAGATCGGGCACCTCCTTTTCTACCGGCACCAGTTTGGCGACCGGTTTGCCCCGCTTGGTGATGACGATCGGCCGGCGCTGCTGCGCCACCTCGTCCATCAAACGCAGGCAGTTGGCCTTGAATTCGGCCGCGGCAACGTATCGATTGTCCATAACTTCTAATCACTGGTCATCCCAAGCTGACCATAGGCCTCGAGCGCCGGCAGGACAACTGGGGCCGGACCCTTGCTGCGGTTGCCTTGACCCGACAGAATGCTCAACGGCGAGGACGGAGGCGATCGGGGACATGGAGCAATCACCTCTTGCTGTCTATCAGGCGCATCTGGAAAAGGGCGAGCTCGCCTATCAGTGGAGCCCCGAAGCGCAGAAAGCGGTGTTCTACCCCCGCATCATCTGTCCTTTTACCGGCAGCGACCGCCTTGAATGGCGGGTCAGCGCGGGGCTCGGCACGGTCTACGCGACGACGGTCGTGCATCCGGCGCGTGAGGGTGCGCCCTACAATGTCGCGCTGATCGATTGTGACGAGGGCTTCCGGCTTATGAGTCGGGTCGAGGATTTGCCACCTGAGGCGGTGCGCATCGGCATGCGGGTCAAGTTCCGCGTCCACCGGCCCGGTGGCGAGGAGCCGCCTTACCCCGTCTTCGCGCCGGTGGGGCCGCCCTGATGGACGGGCTGCAACGCGGCTCGGCCGCGATCGTCGGCGTCGCCGAATCCGATCTCGGCGCCGTCGCCCAGGAGATGAGCCCGATCGACCTGATGGCGCAAGGCATCCATCGTGCGCTCGCCGATTGCGGGCTCGGCTTGCGCGATGTCGACGGCCTCGTCTGTGCCACGGCGCAGAGCCGCACCTCGGGCTTGGCGCTCGCCGAATATCTCGGCATTTCGCCGGCCTTTGTCGACACGACGATTCTCGGCGGCTCGTCCTTCATGTTTCACGTTGCGCACGCGCAAGCGGCACTGCAGCTCGGCCTCTGCAACGTCGCGGTCATCGCCTATGGCTCGACCCAGCGCACGATCGGACGCCGCCACGCATCGGTCCGCGAGTACAATCCTTACGAGACCCCGTTCCGGCCATTTCTGCCGTCGACCGCTTATGCGCTCGCCGCCTCGCGCCACATGCACCAATACGGCACGACGCGCGAGCAACTGGCCGCGGTCGCCGTGGCGGCGCGCGAGTGGGCCTTGCTCAATCCTGTGGCTTGGGAGAAGAAGCCGCTGACGATCGCCGAGGTTCTGTCGGCGCGGATGATCAGCTATCCGTTCACCGTACGCGACTGCTGTCTGGTGACGGATGGCGGCGGCGCCGTGATCATGACCACGCCGGAGCGGGCGCGATCTTTGAAGAAGGCGCCGGTCTATGTGCTCGGCTGCGGCCAGGCGATCACTCACGCCAATATTTCGAGCATGCCGGATCTGACGGTGACCGGCGCGCTGCCGTCGGGCCGCGCCGCCTACGCGATGGCCGGGCTCGGCGCCAAAGACATCGATGTCGTCGAGCTCTACGATGCGTTCACGATCAACACGATCCTGTTTCTCGAGGATCTGGGCTTCTGCCCGAAGGGCGAGGGCGGCTCTTTTGTCGAGGGAGGGCGCATTGCCCCCAAAGGCAGTCTGCCGGTCAATACTAATGGCGGCGGGCTCTCTTACTGCCACCCCGGCATGTATGGCCTGCTACTGCTGATCGAGGCGACGCGACAACTGCGCCACGAATGCGGCGCCCGCCAGGTCGCCGACTGCGAGACAG